>OIWP01003792.1_pt1 | contig 11839 bp, 5 predicted proteins | sample 1587661 | NCBI WGS metagenome assembly OIWP01 (sample SAMEA3888899, study PRJEB22519) | human gut metagenome | biome: human gut; feature: human-associated habitat; material: faeces | place: Denmark | collected 2010 | reverse complement strand
GGGGGCGATTTCCACAAGCGTGTGCTGAGGCTTGAACTCCGCCATGACCGCAAGAGCCGCCTCAGCCAGCGCTTCGCCTTTGCCCTCGGCGCCAACGGCCACCAAGCGCGCCGGCGTGAAATCGGCCACGGGGGTGACCATACACTGCGGGCCGGCCACCGTTTCCATGCGGTAAGTTTCTTCGATGGTTTCCGGCTCCACCAAAAGCGCGAGCGCCTGATCGTACACCGACTCGATGCCGGCCCGACGCAGGGCCTCCTGAATCGGCGACGAAACGACGAGCATGTCCTTGCCAAAGCGCAGCGCGAGATCGGCCATGAGGAGTTCCTTTCCACGAATTTGCTGCCTTCCATGATACAAGATTGCTTGAGGGATAAACCTTTTTCGACATGAACCCCTTCCAAATAATCTTTTGCGACCGCCGTGCATCCTGCGTCCTAGAGGGTGACAAAATCAAACAACCAGGGGGTGACATTCTTATTCGTCCATAACACCGCCGTGCATCCTGCGCATCGTTTCGTGCATCCAGAAGGCGTTTTCCGATACCGAGGGCCCTGCATCAACGAAGGAAGATAAAAGGTTCGGAAAGGAGGGAGACGGGCAATCTGAAACTTTCTTATTGAATGTGAAGAAAATTCTCAGAGGGCGAACGGGCTTCTGACGCAGGTAAACGGGCTCTGACAAGGGGTTATATGCTACTCACCGCCGAAATGATGCCGTTCTTCGTGGAAAATGAAGCACATTATGGTGACCAAAACAAGTCTTGACCTATAATTCGTTTCAGCGATTTGGAAGTTCCCCTGCTTCCATCGCTCTGCTTCAATCCCCTTGAAAGCAGAATGCGGCACTCGATGCCGCTACCCCCTCCTCCGAGGCGGCGAGGCACCCCTCCTTGCCGCCTCACTTCTTTTTTGGCGCTGCCCTTGAAACAAGCGCCGTGCTCGCGACGATGAGCAACCTGCCAACCCTGTTGGCACAAGCCGGTGGAACTGGATCGGAGTTCCGCCGGCTTTTTTGTAGGCATCAGTTTTCTGCGTCTGCTGAATTCTGGAAATAGTTGCGAGTTTCGAGCAGCCGAACCGGGCAAATCTCACAGTGACCGCCCAAATCCGGAAGTAGATGAGAGTTTCGAGCATCATTTCGCACCGCACGCGCTGATTTTGTCCAAATCGCGCCCGAAACTCGCATCTATTTCCGAAGCTTCCCTCGTTATGCCCGAAACTCGCATCTATTTCCGAAATTCTCCTTCGCTATGCTCGAAACTCACATCTATTTCTATCGAGAGGCAAAATCCGGCAAACATATCCTAAGCCGCAAACAAAATACGCCAGCTCTGCCACAAAGACATGAGCTGGCGCTCGGTTCAAACCTATCGACTCAGGCAGAGCCGCGGTCAAACTATTCCGTAGCATCCTCCGCATCAACCACGGCCACAGCCTCTTCAGCAGCCTCGGCGAGGTCGACAGCCTCGGCAACTTCGGCAGCCTCTTCGGCGTCATCTTCGTCGCGGTAGCGCTCGTCGATCTCGTCGTCGGTGTAGGCGACCGGCTCTTTCAGGGCCGCCATGAAGTTCGGGGCCTCGCCGATGTAGGCGGCCTCGGATTCGAAGGTATAAGCGCCCTCGTCATCGACTTCATACAGGTAGGCGATGGCGTAGCCCTCATCGGCACCCGGCACGCCGCCCTCAGCAATGAGCGCATCCTTCACGCCATCGTCGGTTTCAATGTAGCCGTCGTAGCAGAAGGCGTAGCAGTCGGCCCCGCGGGCGCCGCGCACGTTCTTCTCGGCCGCCTCGAAGCACTCCTCGGCGGAATCGCCCGGGTGCGACTCGATGAACAGATTGTCCTTCACGACGAGCGTGGTGAAGGGGATGACGTCCTCCCCGCCCTCGATCTTCTCTTTGGCCTCGTCCAGGGCGAAGACGAGCACGCGCTCCAGCTCGTCGGGAATCTCCGGCACCTCGGTACTCGCGTTCTCAATGTTGCGATCGGCCACGGAGGGCCTCCTTTCCTTCAGGTTCACAGGCGGCGCAACCTCCTGCGCGTCGGCCTGCATCACGGGGCGCCTTCTTCGGCGCTTCGTTGCTTGCCCGTAGTGTAAAGCAACGACCTCGCAACTCAAGCCACAACACGGCGACAAACGGGCAGCGCGGGCAACCGCTTCGGTGAGGCTTCGCCCCTTGCCGCAGAGCAAGAACGAAGTTCGGCGGGGACAAACGGCGACCGGAGCGCGTCACTTTATCGTCAGACGCAGCACCCGTTTCAGCATAGCGACAATCCCCCGCTGTCCGTGGCGCAGAGAACTTGATGTGGGAAACTTTTCTCATTACAAGCAAGGTCAGCAAACGGGCAGGGAAAGGCGCAAGCGGGCGCATATGCTGAAGCGGATGCGGACATATCTGGGAGTGATCTTCGCCATTTTCGCGCGGGATGTGAAACGGGTGCTGCGCAACCCTGTCGCGCTCGTCATCGCCTTGGGCATGATCGTCATGCCGTCGGCTTACGCCTGGTACGTGGTAGCGGCCAACTGGGACCCCTACAGCAACACGGCCGATATGCTGGTGGCCGTGGCCAACGAGGATGCTGGGGCCGACAGCCCTGAGACGGGGCATTTGGACGTGGGCGCACAGGTGGTGGCCCAGTTGCACGACAACCACGAGATGGGCTGGGAATTCACCGACGCCGAGGCGGCCATAAACGGCGTCTACGAGGGACGCTACTGGGCGGCACTCGTCATCCCGAAGGATTTCAGCGAAGACTTCGCCAGCGTGTTCACCGGCGACTTCACCCAGCCGACCATCGACTACTACGTGAACGAGAAGCCCTCCTCCATCGCGCCCAAGGTGACCGACGCGGCGGCCAACGCCGTTGAGGCGGCCGTCAACGAGAACTTCGTGAAGACGGTGTCGGAGAAGGTGGTGGAAACGACCCAGAAGGTGGGGGCCGAGGCGGAAGAGAAGGCCGACGCCGCCGAGGGCAGCCTCACCGCCGGCGTTCGCAGCGCCAAGGAGACCGTGGGCGAAACCCACGCGACCCTGGAAGGACTCGTCGGCACCGTGGACGACACGCGGACGTCCGTCGCTCGCGCCGACGATACTCTGGCGGGGCTTCAAGACGATGTGCCACATCTGCTGGAGGCCATCGGGCAATCGAAGGAACTGCTCGCGAAGGCGCGGAGCACCGTGAACGAGTACGGAACGGCGCTTTCCAAGAACGCCACCGACGGAGCGTTGCAATTGTCGAGCGCCGCTGCGCAGGCCCAGCGCGCCTTGGGCACTGTGAGCAGCGATGTCGCAGCGGCCGAAGCGGCCACCAATACGGCCCTCGCCACGGCCGAGGGGCTGCTGGCCGACAACAAGACGCTCGTGAGCGACCTCACCGCCCAGGCCGGAGCGGCCGGCGCTGATCCGGCCATCGCGCAAGCTCTCTCCGAAGCCCGGGCCGCCAACGAGCGGCTGACGACCACCACCGACGCCCTGCGCACGGCCTCAGACGACCTGGCTTCCACGGCCGACTCCCTGGAAACCGAGGCGAGCGCGCTGGATACGGCGGCGCAATCAGCCTCTGAAACTATTCGCGCCACCGCGGCCACCTTCCAGGACAGCGTGCTGCCAGACATCACGACCAGCCTGGATTCCCTGGTGGAAGCCTGCGGCACCTTGGAAGGGGCCCTGCGCGGGCTCACTCCCTCGCTCGCCGAGGCGCGGGCCATTTTGGGGCAGCTCGGCGACACGCTGACCTCTTCCGAGACCTCGCTTTCCACCACGTCCGATTCCCTGGGCACCATGGAGACGAACCTGGAGCAGTCGCTCACCGACCTGACCGCGCTGCAGAACTCCGCCACCGTGAAGGACTTGGCGGAATACCTGAAGGCCGACCCGGAGAAGATCGGCGCCTTCATGGCCGCGCCCGTGGCCCTGGACACGCAACTGGTGTATCCCGTGAAGAACTACGGCAGCGGTGTTGCCCCCTTCTTCACGAACCTGGCCCTGTGGGTGGCCGGCTTCATCCTCATGGCCATGGTGAAGCTGCGCGTCGATCCGGAGGGGCTGCCGAAGTTCACCGCCGTGCAGGCCTACTTCGGACGCTGGCTGTTCTACGTGGTGTGCGGGCTGGCCATGGGGCTCGTCTGCTGCGTGGGCGATTTGGCCCTCGGGATTCAGTGCGAAAGTCCGGCGGCCTTCATCGGCGCGGGGCTGCTCACGGTGTTCGTGGACGTGAACCTCATGTTCGCGCTGGCCTACGCATTTAGGCACATCGGGAAGGCCATCGCGGTCATTCTGCTCATCGTGCAGATTCCCGGCTCCTCGGGCATGTTCCCCATCGAGATGATGCCGGACTTTTTCCAGGTCATTCACCCGCTTCTGCCCTTCACCTATTCCATCGACGCCATGCGCGAGGCCATCGGCGGCTTTTACGCGATGGATTACCTGCACGACATGTTGCTGCTGGGACTTTTGTTCGTGCCCCTGGGGTTCGCCATCGGGCTGGGCATCGGGCGCTGCGATTTCAATTTGAACCTCATGTTCGACGAGAAGCTGGGAGCAACCGACCTGCTTCTGGCCGAGCCGGTCACGGCCAGCGCCAAAGCCGCGGGGCAGACGCCCGCCCGATACCGCACGCGCACGCTCGTCCGCGCGCTGCTGAACATCGACGCCTTCCGCCAGGCTCTCATCGCCCGAGCCGAGCGTTTCCACCGCGCCTACCCGGTGCTGCGGCGCATCGGCTGGGTGGCGCTCGTCGCGCAGCCGCTTGTCACCTTCGCCATTATGGTGCTGGTGCATGCCGATGTGGACACGCGGGTCATGATGCTCATGGCCATGGTGGTGGGGGTCATCGTGGTGGACACGTATCTCATCGTGATTTCATACCTGGACACCAACCTCGCGCACCAGCTTGCCCTGGCGAACCTGAGCACCGAGGAACTGCAGAAGCGCGCCAGCGGGCAAATCGGTGGTGATTCGGCGTGAGGGTGATTTGGGACATTTTCATCGGTGACGTGCGGAACCTGTTCCGGAACGTCATTGCCGCCATTGTGGTGATGGGGCTCGCGCTCGTGCCGCCCATGTACGCCTGGTTCACGACGCTCGGCTTCTGGGATCCCTACAGCAACACCGGCAACATCAAAGTGGCCGTGGCCTCGGAAGACGCCGGCTACACCTCCGACCTTATCCCGACGCCCATTAACGCCGGCGAGCAGATCATCGGCAAGCTGCGGGCCAACGACCAGTTCGCCTGGCAGTTCGTCAGCGCCGATGAGGCCGTGCACGGCGTGCGCTCGGGAGAGTATTACGCGGCGCTCGTCATCCCGAAGGAGTTCTCGCGCGACCTCATGACCGTGTTTACCGACGACATCACCGAACCGAGGATCATCTACTACGACAACGAGAAGGAGAACGCCATCGCCCAGCGTGTGACGGCGACAGGCGCGAGCACCCTGCAGGAGACCATCGACGAGACGTTCACGGAAACCGTGGCATCGGTGGCCCTGGGCACCACGAGCAGCCTCACTTCGTTCATGAGCGGGGACGGCATCCTCACCTACGCGCAAACCCTGGGGTCGCGCCTTGGCGAGGCCGTGGGCGAAGTAGGAGCGGCGGCCGATCAGGCTCAGGCCTACGCCGATCTCATGAGCTCCACCACCTCACTCGTGGATGCGACGGCAAGCATTCTAAAGGAGGCAGGGAAGGCACCGGATGCCACGGCACCTCTGGTGAGCGAAGCGCGCAACGGGCTGACGAGCGCTCAAGACGGCCTTTCCGCCGCAAGCACCGCAGCCGAGAAGACGCTCGCAGCCGCCGACGCCAGCTACGATGCTGTGGCCCGCGCCGCTGATGAGGCCTTCGCCACCATGAAGGACGATCCGGCGGCGGCCCAGGGCGTGCTAGCCGCTTGCCGTTCGGACGTGCAGGGCCTTGCGCAGGCCTACCAGACCATGCGCGACGCCCTGGCCGGCGCCGATCCGTCAAGCCCCGCCATTGGCGCCCTTGACCGCATCATCGCCCAGCTGGATACCCTGGAGGCGAACCTCGACACCGCCGAGAACGCCATTGGCGCGGACGCGGCATCCATCAACGAGAAGCACGCCAAGGTGACCGACAGCATCAACCAAGCGCGGGCAGCTCTGCGTGATTCGATGAGCACCTACAACGACCAGCTGAAGGGCGAGCTGGCCTCGCTGGCCGACAGCCTGCAGAAGGTGGGCACCGACACCCAAACTCTGGCCGGCTCGCTGAAGGACACGGCGCAAAGCCTGGGCGACAGCACCGATTCTCTGGCCGCAAACCTCGCCACCGCCGAGGCGTCGCTGCGCAAGACCGCCGAAACGCTGCGCACGGCAGAAAGCCAGCTCGCCCAGGCCCGCGACGACCTGCGGCACGCCCTGGACACCGGCGACATCGACGAGGTGCGCCGCATCATCGGCGACAACCCGGCCGCCATCGCCCAGTTCCTCGCCGCGCCGACGCACCTGGAGCGTCACGCGGTGTACCCCATGGCCGACAACGGCAGCGCCATGAGCCCCTTCTACACCTCCCTCGCGCTGTGGATCGGCGCCATCTTCATGGTGGCTCTCATGAGCGTGTCCGTCTCCCCCGCGCGCCAGGCCGCCCTGACACGAAAGTTCGGGCGCGCGCCGCGGGCGGCCGAGCTGTACCTCGGTCGCTACGGGGTGTTCTGCCTGCTGGGACTCGCCCAAGCGCTCATCGTGGGACTCGGCAACGTGTTCTTCCTCGGCGTGGAATGCGAGCACTTCTGGCTGTATCTGGCAGCCTGTTGCTTGGCATCGGTGGTGTTCACGAACCTGGTGTACACGCTGACGGTGTCCTTCGGCAACATCGGGAAGGCGCTGGCCATCATCGGGCTCGTGCTGCAGCTGGCCGGCGCCGGCGGCCTCATGCCGGTGCAGATGCTGTCGGCCCCGCTGTTCCAGGAGATTTACCCGTGGCTGCCCTTCGCCCATTCCATGCCGGCGCTGGAAGGGGCCATGGCCGGCATCTACGGCGACCAGTACCTCGTGCAGATGGGCCTGCTCGCGGTCATCCTGGTGCCGAGCCTCGTTTTGGGCCTCGTCCTGCGCCGCCCCGTCATCCGCCTGAACCGGTGGGTGCTCGCCAAGCTGGACGAGACGAAGTTCCTCTAGCGCCTCGCCGCGTACAGGCACCTGTCGATGGTCTTAAGCTCGCCAAGCTAGATGAGACGAGCCTCGCCGCGCTTTCGTCAAATGGCCAAAAAATACGCGCTGACTGCTTTTCGGAGGGCTCTTTTTCTCCTTTCGCTTTCCTCCGCGCTCGCACGTTCGCTACAACGGGATTCTGACCTGGTAAAACTTGACACGCGGGAAGCGACGCCTTCAAAATCGCGGGCCAATACTGCAGCTGTCGCGGGTTTTTTGGCCAAAAAGCGTCAGGCACGCCCCTTTATATACAGTTCACGCATGGTTTTTGGCCAACAGCGGCTTAATCATGAGACGCTTGTGCAGTTTGCAGACGCTTGTGCAGTTTGCGCGCCGTTTTTGGCCAGTAACGACCTAGCGAGGGGCACCCGTGCAGTCTGCACACGGTTTTTGACCGCTTTTCCTCTCGCGTAGCAGCTTCATTCCAGCGGGGCGAGGGCGCGGGGGAGGATGTTGTAGGCGCGGGCGATGGTCATGCCGTAGTTGGTGAAGGGGGCCTGCTGGGCGCGGGCGCGCTGGAGGCGCGAGGCCATGTCGCGGGCGTTCAAGGTGCAGCCGCCGCAGTGGACGATGGCGGCATAGGGGGAAAGATCGTCGGGGAAGTCGCGGCCGGAGGTGAAGGCGAACTGGGGCTCGGCACCGCTGATAGCGCAAATGAGCCGGGGCAGCTTCACCGTGCCGATGTCCTCGCAGGTACGGTGGTGGGTGCAGCCCTCGGCGATGAGCACCGTGTCGTCGTCGGTAAGGTTTTCCAAAGCGCGCACCGCTTCCAGCTGGGCGGCCAGGTCACCCTTGTAGCGAGCCATAAGGATGGAAAACGACGTAAGCGGCACATCCGCCGGCAAAAGGGCGTCCACCTCGCCGAAGGCCTGGGAGTCGGTCACCACCAGGCGCGGCGGTCGGGCGAGGGCGGCCAGCAGGTCGGGCAGGCCTTCCACGCCGGTGGCGCAGGGGAAGGCGCCGGCGTCCAGCGCGTCGCGCATGACCTGTTGCTGGGGCAGAATGATGCGACCCTTGGGCGCGGCAGAATCCAGCGGGATGACGAGCACCACCACGTCACCGGGCGTAAGCAGGTCGCCCACGAGCCGCCGCTCCTCCACTGCACCAGTGGCCAGGGTGGCAAGCGCGCGCTTCAGGTCGCTCAGCCCCTCCCCCGTCAGCGCCGACACGCGCACGCGGGCGGCCCGTGCGGAAGCGCCATCGTTTTCGGCGGAGGCCGTGGCGTTGTGGTCAGCGCCTTCCGAGAGGGGCTCGCTATCCGAAGCGTCCGTCCCCGGGCGCGGCGAAGGCAGCGACGACTCCGCAGCGCCGGCTCGCCCGCTTTCCGCAAGCAAATCGGCCTTATTCTCCGCAATCACATAGGGAATGCGGCGCGTTTGGAAGGCGGCGAGGAGTTTCTCGTCGAAAGGGGTGAGGCTGCGTGTGGCATCCACCACGAGCACAGCCACGTCGGCTTCGTTCAGCGCGGCCTCGGCCCGCTGGACGCGCAGGTCGCCTACGTCGCCGGCGTCGTCGATACCTGGAGTGTCAACAATGAGCACGGGACCGGCCGGCGCCAGTTCCATGGCTTTGCGCACCGGGTCGGTGGTGGTGCCGGCCACATCGGACACTACGGAGACGGTCTGGTTCGTCAGCGCGTTCACCAGGCTGGACTTGCCGGCGTTGCGCACGCCGAAAAAGACGATGTGGGCGCGCTCGCCGGAAGGGGTATCGTTCAGAGACATGCGGACTCCTCCTAGAACCGGAAGTCGCGCTCGCCGGTGCGGACGCGGGCGAGGTAGTCGGCGGCCAGGGCGCGGCGGCGGTCGTCGGGAACGCGGGCGAGCTCGGTGTCGATCATCTTCCACCCCTTCTCCGCCACGGCGGGGCTGGCGTAGTCGCACAGGTACTCCCCCAGCGTGAGCAGGGCGTTCGGCTGGCAGAAGTCCTGGATCTGGCCGCTCTTGCAGAACTCCATAAAGCGGTCGCCGGTGCGGCCGGCGCGGTAGCAGGCAGTGCAGAAGCTGGGGAGGTGGCCCTCGTCCATGAGCCAGCCGATGACCTCGTCCAAGGTGCGCGTATCGGACACATCGAACTGCTCGGTGTCGTGGGGCCGCGTCTCTTCCCCGTAGCCGCCCACGCTGGTGCGGCTGCCGCCGGAGATCTGCGACACGCCCAGTTGCAGCGCTGCGGCGCGCACTTCTTGCGACTCGCGAGTGGAGATGATCATGCCCGTGTAGGGCACGGCGATGCGAATGAGCGCGATGATCTTCTCGAACATCTCGTCGGGAATGCCGTTGTCGAAAGCGTCGGGGTCGATGTCGCTCGCCGGCTTCACCCGCGGCACCGAGATGGTGTGCGGGCCCACGCCGAACACCGCTTCCAAATGCTCCGCGTGCATGAGCAGGCCGGCGAACTCGTAGGCGTAGCCCTCCAAGCCGAACAGCACGCCGAGCCCCACGTCGTCGATGCCGGCGGCCATGGCGCGGTCGTGGGCCTCGGTGTGCCAGGCGTAGTCGGCCTTGGGGCCCGAGGGGTGCAGCTCCTCGTAGCGGGCGCGGTGGTAGGTCTCCTGGAACAGGATGTAGGTGCCGATCTCCGCGGCCTTCAGCTGGCGGTAGGCGTCCTCGGTCGTGGCGGCGATGTTCACATTCACGCGGCGGATGGCCCCGTTTTTGTGCTTGGTGCCGTAGATGGTCTCAAGACTCTCCAGAATGTAGTCAAGCGGGTTGTGGATCGGATCTTCCCCCGCCTCGATGGCCAGGCGCTTGTGGCCCATGTCCTGCAGGGCGACGACCTCGGCGCGGATCTCCTCCTGCGTGAGCTTGCGACGCGGGATGTCGCGGTTCTTCGCGTGGTAGGGGCAGTACAGGCACCCGTTCACGCAGTAGTTAGAAAGGTACAGCGGAGCAAACAGCACGATACGGTTGCCGTAGTAGGCCTGCTTGATGTCGCGGGCGAGCCGGCGAATTTCGGCGTTCACCTGCGGGTCCTCGCAGGCCAGAAGCACCGAGGCCTCGCGATGGGTGAGCGTCGTGCCGTGGTCGTGGGCCGGCGTCAGGTTCGCCCGGGCCTTCTCCAGAATGGAACGAGCCAGGGCCGCATCGTTCTTGTGCGCCTCGGCGTAAGCCAGGGTGTCGAAGATTTCCTCGTGGTTGATGAACTCGTCGGCCCGGGGCGAGCGCACGTTGTAGCTGCTCATGCGGGGTTCACTTTCGTTGAAGGGACAGGGGGGGAAGGTCGAAGGAAAGGAAGCGGCGGAAGACGAACCAGACGCGGTAGCGGCGGCGGCAGAAACCGGGCGCGACACTGCTGCCAGTACCACAGCGCCCCGAGCGGGCGAGACAACCGATGCCGCAGCAGGGCCTACAACCGAAGCCCAGGCTGCAGCGGGATCGCCGCGGTCTTCCACAAGGCGGCGCCCCAAGGGCTCAAGCCGCGCCGCCAGGTCGGCCCATTTGCGGGCCGCATCGGCCGACGAGCGGGGCTTGCCGTCGTAGAGCGCATAATCGCCCTGGCGCTCGGGCGGCGACAAGTTCGGCATCACGACGTTGGCGCCAGCGAGGATGCCCTTCTCGCGGCTGCGGGGATCCAGCGCTTCCAGGGCCGTGGTAGCCGGCAGCAGCACCGTCGGATGCGCCAGACGCACGAGGGACAGCAGGTAGCAGGTAAGCTCCACCGTGCCGGGTGCCTCGGCGGCAAAGGGGGTGTCGCGATGGGGCACAAACGGCCCGATGCCGCACATTTCGGGGCGAAACTCCTGGATGAACGCGAGGTCGGCCGCCAGGTGCTCCGTCGTCTGGAAGGGGGAGCCCACCATGAAGCCGGCGCCCACGGCGAACCCGGCCTCTCGCAAGTCGGACAGGCACGCCATGCGGCGCTGAAGCGTCATGGCCGCCGGGTGCAGCTGCCGGTAATGGGCGGCCGTGGCCGTCTCATGGCGCAGCAGGTAGCGGTCGGCCCCGGCGGCGCGCAGGTGCCGGTAGCTTTCCGGCGAGCGCTCTCCCACCGACAGCGTGACGGCGCAGCCCGGATGGGCCGCCTTCAGCGCGCCAATAAGCTCGGCAAGCCACTCGTCGGTAACACCCGGATCCTCCCCGCCTTGCAGCACGAAGGTACGGAAGCCCGCTCGCCAGCCCGCATCAGCGCAAGCCAGAATTTGCTCGCGAGTAAGGCGGTAGCGCTCGCAGGCGCGGTTGCTGCGCCGGATGCCGCAGTAGTAGCAGTCGTTCTTGCAGACGTTCGTGAACTCGATGAGCCCGCGCGCAAACACCGCGTTTCCGTAGACGGCCTCGCACGCCTCTCGGGCGCGGCCAGCCAGCTCATCGGCCAGCGCCGGGGTGCGGCCGTCGATGAGCATGGCGTACTCGTCCTGGGAAAGGGCGTGCTCGCGCGCGAGCTTATCCACGAGCTCGAGCATCAAATCTGCCAGCTCTCCTGGTCGGTGTGCAGCCACTCGTGGGCCGTATGCGACAGCGGCTCGCCGATCCAATCGGCGTACAGCTTCGCGATGTCGGGGTTCTCGTGGGAGTAGCGCAGCTTGTCCGCGGCGTCGAGCCGGTTCAGCACGCCGGCCCGCGCCGCCACATATTCATTGGCCACCAGCAGGCCCTGTCCCATCCCGGCCAAGCTCCGGGGAATCCCCGGAAGGATGCGCATAAAGCTCTCCACTACGCCGCCGAACATC
>OIWP01003783.1_pt1 | contig 11866 bp, 7 predicted proteins | sample 1587661 | NCBI WGS metagenome assembly OIWP01 (sample SAMEA3888899, study PRJEB22519) | human gut metagenome | biome: human gut; feature: human-associated habitat; material: faeces | place: Denmark | collected 2010 | reverse complement strand
TTCTTCGACCAGTTCTCGATGGTCGAATAGCGCAGCTTGGCGTTTTTCTTCACGTACAGCTCCACGCAGCCGGCGTGGAGGTTCGCGACGTTATATTTCGGCGCCGAGCAGCCCTCGATAAAATGCAGGCTCGCGCCCTCATCGACAATGATGAGCGTGTGCTCAAACTGGCCCGCACCCTTGGCGTTCAGGCGGAAATACGACTGCAGCGGGATGGACACCTGCACACCCTTCGGCACGTACACGAACGAGCCGCCGGACCAGACCGCGCCGTGCAGCGCCGCAAACTTATGATCGCGCGGTGTGACGAGCTTCATAAAATACTTGTGCACCATATCGGCGTATTCGCCCTTGAGCGCACTCTCCATGTCGGTGTAGACGACACCCTGTGCAGCTACCTCGTCGCGGACGTTGTGATACACGAGCTCGGAATCGTACTGTGCGCCGACACCGGCAAGCGATTTGCGCTCCGCCTGCGGGATGCCGAGACGCTCAAAGGTGTCTTTAATATCCTGCGGGACGTCCTTCCAGTCGTTTTTCATGTCGGTCTTAGGGCGAACATAGGTCGCAATGTGGTCCATATCCAGTCCCTCGATGGACGGCCCCCAGTCCGGAACCGGCATCTCGTTATAGATCTGCAGCGACTGCAGCCGGAACTGCTGCATCCAGACCGGATCGTCCTTTTCCTTGGAGAGCTTGTCAATGATCTCCGGCGTCAGGCCCTCCTGCATACGATAGGCATCGTCCTCTTTGTCGCGGATGTCATAGACGCTGCGGTCAATGTCCGCGACCTGACTTTTTTCCTTCATTCGGATCGCCTCGCTTTCAGTCTGCCCGGATGCCGCCAAAGCCGTTTTCATTGATGGTATCTACAAGCGATGCATCGCCGTTTTTCACAATGACGCCCTGCTCCATGATGTGCGCGGCGTCCACCGTCAGTGCCTCAAGAATGCGGGTGCTGTGCGTGATGATAAGCAGCGAGCCGTGCACGCGCTCACGATAGAGCTGCACGCCATTGGAGACCGTGCGCACCGCGTCGACGTCCAGACCGGAGTCCGTCTCGTCGAGGATGGCAAGCTTCGGCTCGAGCATGAGCATCTGCAGGATCTCCGCCTTCTTTTTCTCGCCGCCGGAAAAGCCCACGTTCAGGTCACGCTCGGCGTAGGAGGCGTCCATCGCCAGCAGCTGCATCGTTTCGGCGAGCTTCTTCTTGAAGTCCCAGAGGCGGATGCGCTTGCCGGTCTTCTGCTCGAGCGCACTGCGGATGAAGGCGCTGAGCGTCACGCCGGGCACCTCGAGCGGATTCTGAAACGACAGAAAAATGCCCTTCTTCGCGCGCTCGTTGACCGGCAACCGTGTGATATCCTCGCCGTCAAAGACGATCTTTCCGGCTGTGACCGTGTACTCCGGATTGCCGGTGATCGCGTAGCCGAGCGTGGACTTGCCGGTGCCGTTCGGCCCCATGAGCACATGCGTCTCATCCTTGCCGACGGTCAGGTCCACGCCGTGCAGGATCTCTTTCTCGCCCGCACTCACGTGCAGGCCGCTGACTTCAAGCAGGTTGCTGTTCATATATGTATCCTCCGTTCCCAATGGCAAACCGTGCCTGACGGCACGGCTGCATACGATATACATGAATTCAGAGAGGCTCAGGACGGTCTGACGCAAATCCTACCTCATTGAGGTGAATTATATGCCTATATTCCTATGTTGTCAATAGGAATATAGGATCAAGGCAGCAAAAAAAGCACGCACAACTCAATAGCCGTGCGTGCTTTTGACACAGATGCTCAGAATTGGAACAGGTTCAGGCCGATCTCCTCACTGTGAAAGCGATCCACTCTTCCGTCGATAACCGTGATGACCATCTCACAGGTGGCGCTGATAACGGCGCGGTTGAGATGTCCGCCGAACACTTCGCCCTTCTCATTGCCGGCGCTCATATGCAGGTGCGTGTAAAATGCGCCGTCCATCGTGTTGATCGTGCCGGTCAGCGAGACGATCTCAAAATCGCCCGCGAAGGAGTTCGCGTGGTACTGCTTTTCGGCCGTGTGGAACACACCGACCGTAAACTCCCCGACTGCGCCGAGCGCCTGCACGCTCGCAAGCTTGATCTGCTCGGCCTGTGCAATGGCCGCGACCTGCTCGAGCACTTCTTCCCCGCGGTCGATGCGGGCGACGATGGTGTTGTCAAATCTTCTGTACTCCATGGCTCTGCCTCCTGACAAATGAAATGCACTGCGGTCATTATACCGCACGCGTTCTTTGCTTGCAAGACCCGCGTTATTCCAGCTCGAATGCACCGGTATAGAGCTGATAATAGACGCCCTTTTCCGCAATGAGCTTTGCATGATTGCCGCGCTCGATGATGCGGCCATGGTCAAGCACCATGATGACGTCCGCATTTTTGACCGTTGAGAGCCGGTGCGCGATGACGAACACCGTGCGTCCCTCCATAAGCTTATCCATGCCGCTCTGCACGAGCGCCTCCGTGCGGGTGTCGATGGAGCTTGTCGCCTCGTCGAGGATCATGACCGGCGGATCGGACACGGCCGCGCGCGCGATGCTCAGCAGCTGCCGCTGCCCCTGGCTCAGGCCGCTGCCGTCGCCCTTGAGTACGGTGTTGTAGCCGTCGGGCAGCATGCGGATGAAGTGGTCGGCGTTGGCGAGCTTCGCCGCGGCGATACATTCATCATCCGTCGCAGCCGGATTTCCGTAGCGGATATTTTCCATGACCGTACCGGTAAAGAGATTCACATCCTGCAGCACGATGCCGAGGCTGCAGCGCAGATCTGCCTTGCGGATCTTGTTGATGTTGATGCCGTCGTAGCGGATCTTGCCGTCGGCAATGTCGTAAAAGCGGTTGATGAGGTTAGTGATCGTCGTCTTTCCGGCGCCGGTCGCACCGACGAAGGCGACCTTCTGGCCGGGCTCGGCGTAGAGCGTGATGTCATGCAAGACCTCTTTATCCGGCGTATAACCGAAGTCCACGTGATCGAACACGACGCGGCCGGCAAGCTTCGTGTATGTGACCGTGCCGTCGCCGTGCGGGTGCTTCCACGCCCAGAGGCCCGTGTGGTGGTCGGTCTCGGCGAGCATGCCGTTTTCCTCCGTGGCGTTGACAAGCGTCACATAGCCGTCGTCCGTCTCCGGCTCGGCATCCATGAACGCGAAGATACGCGATGCGCCGGCCAGCGCCGTGACGATGGAGTTGAACTGGTTGGAGATCTGCGAGATCGGGTTTGTAAACCCGCGCGAGAGCGTGAGGAAGGATGCGATCATACCGAGCGTGAGCGTATTCATGCCCGTCAGACCGAGGTTCGGCGTGCCGGCAATCGCCATCGTGCCGCCGATGACGGCGATGATGACATACTGCAGATAACCTACGGCGTTCATCATCGGCATCATGCTATTGGCCATGCCGCTGGCGCGCGCGGCGTTTTCCGCCCAGACGCGGTTGCGGCGGCGCAGCTCCGCCTTGCTCTGCTCCTCATGGCAAAAGACCTTGACGACCTTCTGACCGTTGACCATCTCCTCGACATAGCCGTTGAGATCGGCCAGCGCCGTCTGCTGCGCCATGAAGTAGCCGCCGATGCGGCCGGTGAGCTTGCGCACGAACACGAGGATGAGCGCCATGACCGCGCACACGATCAGCGTCAGCCAGACGCTGATATACAGCATGCAGAAAAACACTGCCGCAAGCGTGAACACGGACGATACGAGCTGCGCCATGGACTGCGCGATCATCTGGCGCAGCGTGTCGGTATCGTTTGTGTACAGGCTCATGATGTCGCCGTGCGTATGCGTGTCAAAGTAGCGGATGGGCAGGCTCTGCATCTTGGCAAACATCTCGTCACGGATGCGCTTGAGCGTGCCCTGCGCGATCGTGACCATGCGGCGGTTATACAGCCATGTGGCCAGCGTACCGACAAGATATACGCAGCCGATGGTGATCAGCGCGCGGATCAGGCCGGAATAGTCCGGCGACGCTGTGCCGAGCATGGGCACGATATAGCCGTCGATCAGCTTTTGCAGGAACATGGACGAGGCCGCGCCTGCGACCGCGCTCAGCAGGATGCAGACCGTCACGAGCACGAGCGTGCCCTTATAGGCGCGCATATACGACAGCAGGCGCTTGAGCGTCCGGCCGTCAAATTTCGGGCGTTCACGCATCGTCCTCGCCTCCCTTCTGCTGGGATTCATAGACCTCGCGGTAGATCTCGCACGAGCGCAGCAGCTCATCGTGACTGCCGACGGCGTTGATGCGCCCGTCGTCGAGTACAACGATGCGGTCTGCATTCTGCACCGAGCTGATGCGCTGCGCGATGATGATCTTCGTCGTGTCGGGAATGTAGGTCGAGAGCGCCTGCTGGATCTGCGCATCCGTGCGCGTGTCGACGGCGCTCGTCGAATCATCGAGAATGAGCACCTTCGGCTTTTTCAGCAGCGCGCGGGCGATGCACAGGCGCTGCTTCTGACCGCCGGAGACATTCGCGCCGCCCTGCTCGATGTGGGTATCATACCCGTCCGGCATGGCGGAGATGAACTCATCCGCGCACGCAAGCTTGCAGGCATGACGCAGCTGCTCATCCGTGGCGTTTTCATTGCCCCAGCGGAGATTTTCGGCGATTGTGCCGGAAAAGAGTTCGTTTTTCTGCAGCACCATGGCGACGGCACCGCGCAGAGTATCCAGATCATAGTCGCGCACGTCCACGCCGCCAAGCGTCAGCTTGCCGCCGGTCACGTCGTACAGACGCGGGATGAGCTGCACAAGTGAGGATTTCGACGCACCGGTGCCGCCGATAATGCCGATCGTCTCGCCGGAGCGGATATGCAGGTCAATATCGTCGAGCACCTTTTTATCTGCCTTGGAGGCGTAGACAAAGCTCACGTGGTCAAAGTCAACCGCACCGTTGCGCACGGTCATGACCGGCTGCTCCGGCTGCGGGATGTCCGACCGCTCCTCGAGCACCTCTGCGATGCGGCGCGCGGACGAGAGCGAGATCGTCAGCATGGCAAAAACCATAGAGAGCATCATCAGGCTCGAGAGGATCTGCATGGTATAGGTGATGAGCGCGGTGAGATTTCCGGTCGTGAGGCCGAGCGCGGGATCGTTGCCGCTGGCAATGATGGCCTTCGCGCCGAGCCACGAGATCACGATCATGCACGTATAGATGCAAAACTGCATCAGCGGCGCGTTGAGCGTGATGAGCCGCTCGCCTTTGGAAAAGTCCTTATAAATGCGCTCGGAGATCGCGCCGAACTTACCGATCTCGTGCCGCTCCTGATTGAACGACTTCACGACACGAATGCCGCGGACGTTCTCCTGCACAACGTTGTTGAGCTCATCATACGTGCGGAAAACGCGCGAAAAGACCGGGAACACGCTGCGGATGATGAAAAAGAGCGCCAGCGCGAGAATCGGCAGAATAATGAGAAACGTCATCGAGATGTCGCGGCTGATGCGAAACGACACGACCATGGAAAAGACCAGCATGACCGGCGCACGGATCGCCATACGCATGAGCATCTGGAACGCATTTTGCACATTCGTGGTGTCCGTCGTCAGGCGTGTGACGATGGATGCGGTGGAAAACTTGTCGATGTTCGAAAAAGCGAACGTCTGCACATTGTCGTACATATCCTCGCGCAGGTTCGCCGCAAAGCCGACGGACGCGCGCGCGGCAATGCGCGCGGCGAGCACGCCGGTCGCCAGCTGGAACGCCGCCAGCAGCAGCAAAAACGCGCCGAACTTCCAGACCGCCGCCATACTGCCGCCCTCGATGCCGAAGTCGATGAGGTTGGACATAAACAGCGGGATCACGATCTCAAACACGACCTCCAGCGCCGAGAGCAGAACCGTCACGAGCGCGGGGCCTTTGTTTTCCCGCAGACTGCGGGTCAATGTATGAAGCATAGGGTTCCTCCTTCCGGGTATGCGTGCAGATCAGCCGAGGTCGGCATAGATCGTGCGCAGGGCGTCTTCCAGCGCCGCGATCTGCTTCGGGCTCAGCGAGCGGAGCATCTGCTGCTCGGCGGCCGCAATGGTTGCCTGCATTTGATGTGCGATCTCGGTGGCACGCGGTGTCTGGCAGACAAGCTTGCTGCGCTTATCCGCCGGGTCAGGCCGACAGGACACGAAGCCCTTTTGCTCCATGCGTCCGATGACGCCCGCTACGGTCGGGTGCGACACCTGCAGGAAGCCCTCGATCTCCTTTTGCGTCGCCGTGCCGCCGTTTCGAGCCAGATAGCCGAGCACGCGGCTTTGCGTCAGCGTCAGATCATGCTGCGCAAGGTTGGCATCGGCCTGTATTTTGATCTTATCCGTGATCATTTTTAATAGACATCCGATCGGGTATTGCTCCATGATGCACCTCCGAATATGTAGCACGCTACGCATTATAAGAACATTCACGCAAAACGTCAAGAGACTTCATAAATTGTTTACACGCGAAAAACGGCTGCAAAAAGCACCCGTCTGCCGTGGCAGACGGGTGCTGAAAAACGCTGGTATCACAGGTGCTGGTTGCGCTCGATCCGGTCGTAGTGCTTGAGCAGGATGCCTTCCATGACGGAGGTGAGCTTCATGTCAAGGTTCCAGAAGTAGACGACAAACGTGACCGCAAATGCGCCCAGTGCACCGAGCGACACGCCCATCAGGGCCTTGAGCAGCTTGCATTTCAAATTGTTCATGTTCGATCTCCTCTCTGATTACCAGGACTTCTCGTCCTTCAGGATCTCCAGGCTCGGATCCACGGGCTCTTCCTGCATGACGGTGCGCATATAGTCGTTGACCTGCTGGCGCACGCCCTGACGCGAGATGACACGCGGGTCGAACAGATCGTGCGTGACCCAGATGAGGTGGATGCCGTGCTCGCGGGCGCGCTCTTCAAACAGGCCGTGCATGCCGTCGAGCGCCTTGCAGCTCATGTGCTCCCAGAGGATGACCATGTCGGCGTTGAACTGCTCGCAGTACTCCCAGAGCTCGTCGAGCAGGACCTTGTAGCCGCCGTGGGTACGGTTGCGCATGATCATGTTCTCGGTCAGCCAGGCCATGTCGTAATACGCCTGCTCGCGGTTTTCGGGCGTGTCCTCCGTGACGAGTTCGCGCGTCGAGACCATGGAGAGCATATCCGTCAGCGGCACGATGCCCCAGCAGTTGAGCAGCCAGACAAGGAAGTCCATGTAGAAGTGTGACTGCACACCCCAGACGATGGCGCGGTGGCGGTACGCATTGGCGGCGCGCTTGCGCTTGCTGTAGGCACGCTCGGCAAGCTCGGTGATCTTGCGGTCAGCCTCGCGGAACGCGGGGACCTTGCCGCAGATGGCCATGTAGTTCGTTTCGGTATACAGCGCGAGGTTGGAGCCAAAGACCTGCGGGTAGTCGGTCTTGTTCATCTCCAGCCACTCGAGGCGGCACTTGGTGGCATAGTTCACGCGCTCTGCACACTCGAAATACGCCTTCCAGTCCCACTTCTCGCCGGTGTGCTCTTCGATAAAGGCAATGGCATTGCGCACCTCCTGCGCGGCGTATTCCTGCACATCATCCTCGCGGTGGCGCAGGGGCGCTGCAAGCTGGAACACCGGGATGCCGTCCTCGAGCTCGAGGCGCTTGGAGATGACACCGTTGCCGAGCAGAGAACCGTCGCAGGTCGTATTGCACTGCACGGCGCAGGCGCCGAGCACGGGCGCGTCGTCGTCGATGGACACGCCGGCCTCGGCCTCCGGCATCGGGCAGACGTCGCCGGCAAGACCGTATTCCTGCGCAACATCGATGTAATGCTCAGCCGCGTGCTGGTTGAGCAGCACGGAGACATAGGTGGACGGCGTCTCGCGGCTCAGGCACTTGAGCGTCGGGAAGCCCATCATGACGGCAGTCATCTCGTTTTCATCCACGAGCACGACCTTGTCGGAGAACTTCTTATCGTTGCCGATGCGGCGGTCGCCGCGGAAGAGGCTGTCGAGCAGCTTTGCCACATCCTCAATGACGAGGTCCTGCTCCAGGTGGCAGATACGCAGATATTCATCGCGCAGACCCTGCGTGTGGCGGTCGACCATCATGGGCACGGCCAGATAGTTGGCCATCCAGCGATAGCGGAACATGGCCTTGATATTGCGCGGCTTGACGATGAACTTCGCAAGGATGGTCATGATGTGCAGCCAGCGGCTGTAATCATAGAGCGTGTCCTTGACGCCGCGCCACTCGCGGCGGTTGCGGACCTTTCCCTCAGTGTAGAACTTGCCGAAATTTTCGCAGCCGATTCTCTTGTTGGACATCACTGTTTCCCCCCTTGAATCTTCTTGATCTCCATGCTTTCCACGAATGCCTGCACACGGGTGCGCATCTGGCCGGAGGAAGCGATGTTATACGGACGGTCAACAGACAGCACCGGATAGCCATAGTCGTCGTTGAGAATGTGCGAACCGAGCATGCGCTCATACGCCCACGGGTCGCAGAACTTGATCTGCTCGTAGATGATGCCGTCGGCCGCATACTCCTTAGCAAGCTGGCTGACGTATTCGCGGCGGCCGAGCATCTTGGGCATATCCATATAGCGCGGGCACTGGGCGCGGTTCATGTACTGGCGGCAGATCTGGGTCAGCGCGTCCTCATCATCGGTCAGGGTGATCGGGTCACGGCCCGGGAACGAGCCGTAGCAGAAGCGGTCGGCGCAGACATAAGCGCCGGTGTCCTCGACGAGCTTGATGAAGTCGATATCATCGACCTCCGAGCCGACAACGACCACACGCGCGCGGTACGGATTTTTCTTATCCGGGCGACGGGTCTTGAGCTCCTTGAGCGTCTCCTCCAGCTTGTCGATGAGCAGGTATTTCGGCGCGACATAGGTTGCAAGCGTGATGACGTGGAATTCATAGCCCGTAATGCGCGGATTGTCGCCCTTGCGATATTCGCCGATGGCGCGGATGAGCTCGCACACATGGTTGTGCTCGGCGACGGCGCTGCGGATGGCCGCGTCCGACACGTCGATGCCGTAGTGCTCGTGCAGCGGCGTGAGGATGTGGTTGCGGCACTGGAGCACATACAGATTCAGACCGTTGTCGTCGGCCTTCATCGGGATCTCCATGTACTCGTAGAAGAACTTCGGCTTGCTCTTGCCCATGGTCTTGAGCAGCTCCATGTTCTCGACGGCGCGGTTCATCATCGAGCAGCCGTCCGGCGTGATCATACAGTCGGCGAAGTTGTAGCCGCCCTCGATGGCACGCTCCAGCAGTGCGCGGCTGTACTCGCACAGAAAGCTGGTCATGTAGTACGTGGCCATTTCCATGGAGCCGGTGCGCGGCGCGCGCAGGCGCGTTGAGAACGCTCCCGGCAGGTTCAGCAGCGGCTCGGGCGTGTTTTCGCAGGCATAGGCAACACAGATCTTCCCCTCATTCTGTGCCTGCGCGACCAGGTCATTGTGCGCTTCCTGCAAAAGGTTTTCGAAGTATAAAAGATGTTTCAGGTCTTTCATGGTTCACTCCCTCTTCATTTGTGTTTCTATCAAAAGCGGCTGCGCGACCGCCTTTGTGTATCTTTGCTGCCCACAGGCAGAAGACCCGGCGCGATCAGCGCGCCTCGATCTGCTTGATATTGATCTCATTGCCCTGCTGCAGCCAGGTCTTGCCGCTGCCGCAATGCGGGCATGTTTTGCCGTATTGTACGGTCGGATAGGTTTGCTTGCAGTCGTCGCACCAGGTGACGGCCGGGATGATCTCATACAGGAATTTCGTGCCTTGAATGATCGGCTCTTTCTTGGTATACCAGTTCCAGCAATCTTCAAGATATTCCGGCACAATGCCGGAGACCTCACCGAATTCGAGCGTGACCGACTCGATCTCGGTGAGGTTATTCTCCTCGGCGATCTCCTGCACCTGCTTGACGACATAGGTAACGATGCTCAGCTCGTGCATGGGGGCTCCTTTCGGGAGGGCGGGCACAGCGGAAGGGATGCTGTGCCCGCCGCATGATGGATACTTATTTCTTGTCCGTAAGGGACTTCTTGATGATCTTCACCTGACGCTTGGCGGCATAAGGCGCGATCGCCTTGAACTTATCCTCGGCCGGGATCATTTTGCTGTTTTGCGGACGCACACGCTTGAGGTGGATGGCATCAAACTCGCACTTGGTCGTGCAGATACCGCAGCCGATGCACTTGTTCGGATCGACAACACTGCGCCCGCAGCTCAGGCAGCGGGACGCCTCGGAGCGGATCTGCTCTTCGGTGAACGTTACGCGGTCATCCTGCATGGTGCGCACCTTCTTGCTGTCGATGGCAACGGCGGCACGTGCGGGCTTTTTGATCTTCTCGGTCGGCAGGACGATATCGTCCTTATTGAGCTCCTTGAATTCGCGCGTATTGCGGTGGATCGTCAGGGTCTGGCCCTTGTTGACGAAGCGGTGGATGGACACCGCACCCTCGCGGCCGGTCGCGATCGCATCGATCGTGTACTTCGGGCCGGTAGCGCAGTCGCCGCCGACGAAGATGTCGGGCTCGTCAGACTGGAACGTCACGGCGTCGTGCGCGATCAGGCGGCCGTCGGCCGTCTCTGCCGCGGTGCCGGCCAGCACATCGCCGTAGACCGAGCGCTGGCCGATGGCGACCAGAACGTTGGAGCACGGGACGGTGATGGTCTCATTTTCGTCATAGACCGGGGCGAACTTACCGCTCGCGTCGCGGACGGACACGCAGCGCATGAGTTCGATGCCGGTGACCTTGCCGCCCTCGCCGAGGATGGCCTTCGGCGCCCAGGAGTTGTTGATGACGACGCCGTCAGCGATGCCGGCGTTCTTCTCATCCGGCACGGTCGGCATCTCCTCGTCCTTCTCGAGGCAGTACATATTCACGCTGCCCTTGGTCAGACGCAGGGCCGCGCGCGCCACGTCGATGGCCGCGTTGCCGCCGCCGATGACGACCACGTCGCCCGTGAGCTTCTTAAGCTTGCCGGCGTTGACTTCACGCAGGAAGTCGAGGCCGCTCTTGACACCGGTGAGATCCTCGCCGGCGATGTTGAGCTTCGACGCCTGCTGCAGGCCGACCGCGACGTAGAACGCCTGGTAGCCTTCCTCGCGCAGCTGCTGGATGGTGATGTCCTTGCCGACTTCGACGCCGCACTTAAACTCCACGCCCATCTCGCGCAGCACGTCGATCTCGGACTTGACGACATCCTTACCGATACGGAAGCTCGGGATGCCGTTGACGAGCATGCCGCCGGGCACAGCCTCTTTCTCGAACACGACCGGGCTGTAGCCCTCGATAGCCAGGAAGTAGGCGCAGGACATGCCGGCCGGGCCGCCGCCGATGATGGCGATCTTCTGGTCGAACTTCTCGTGCGTGCAGGAATTCATGGGCGGCACATAGCGGTGCTCGGCCTTCATGTCCTGCTCGGCGATGAACTTTTTGATCTCGTCGATGGCCAGCGGCTCGTCGACGGTGCCGCGGGTGCAGGCATCCTCGCAGTACTTTCTGCAGATGCTGCCGCAGACGGCCGGGAACGGGTTGTCCTTCTTGATGAGCTTGAGCGCGTCGGCATAGCGGCCGTCGCCCGCCATCTTGATGTAGCCCTGGATGGCGATGTGCGCCGGGCAGGCAGCCTTGCAGGGCGCCGTGCCGGTCGGCCAGGTCTGGATGCAGCCGTTCTCGTTGCGGTAATTCTTATTCCAGTGATCCTCGCCCCACTTGGTGTCGTCCGGCAGCTCATGGCGCGGATACTGGATGGGGCCTTCCTTGGTGCAGAGCTTCTGGCCGAGGCGGACAGCGCCGGCCGGGCAGGTCTCGACGCACTTGCCGCAGGCAACGCACTTCTCGGGGTCGCTCTCGGCCACGTAGGCGGAGGCGGACAGGTTCGGCGTGTTGAACAGCTGCGA
>OIWP01003780.1_pt1 | contig 11874 bp, 7 predicted proteins | sample 1587661 | NCBI WGS metagenome assembly OIWP01 (sample SAMEA3888899, study PRJEB22519) | human gut metagenome | biome: human gut; feature: human-associated habitat; material: faeces | place: Denmark | collected 2010 | reverse complement strand
GGTTGCTTTCTGAAACGCCCCAGGCAAAGTCAAAACGTTTTGGGCGGTCATCCTTTGGGCCGACGCCATCCTCCCAGTGATAGTTGGAGACAAAGTTTCCGCCCGGATACCGCAGAATGGGCACCTTGACCTCCTTCAGCAGCTCCAGCACGTCTGTGCGAAAGCCATCCTCATCGGAGAGGGGATGGCCGGGATCGTACACGCCGCCGTAAATATTGCCGAAGGCGTGCTCCATAAAGCGGCCGAAAAGCAGGGGGCTGACCTCCCCCTGTACTTTTTCACGGTTGACGGTAATTTTTGCTTTCATCAAATCATCTCTCCATCCCGGTTAGTGTGATTGAGGCCGCCGGCGTTTTCAGAGCCAGTCCGCCGGCGTTCCTGTTGTGCTCGTACACGAAATTGGTTTCAATATAGCACAAAAGATAAAATTGTCAATAAGGGCGTTGGTCCGCTGGGCGGGGGTTTTCTCCCGGGGAGCGGGCGGAAAAGAAAGTGAAAAGCTGCCGCCCGCCGGGAGGGAGAAACAAAGAAAAAATCCCGGAACGGCGGCGCTTTTCTTTGGGCCTCCGGCTTCTCAATTTAGTGCTTCGTTCGGGGTCTTTTTTCGCCATGATTTGTTTGAATTTTGAACCATAAAAAATTTTTTATCGTTAAAATATCCATTATTTACAGAAAAGGTATTGACAAATTAGGAGGTTAACGTTATCCTATAGTCAGGATTATCGATAATCCTAAATGAGCCTTAAAAAGTGCCGTCCTGAGAAACGCAAAGGAAGGACCAGGAGGGCAGGACCATTTTTGAAGTTTAGAAAGGTTGGATTCCCTAATGAAGCAAGCGAAGCTACATATTGATCGGCACTTCCAGGTGGGAGAGGTTGACAAGCGCATTTTCGGCTCTTTCATCGAGCATCTGGGCCGGGCCGTATACGGCGGCATCTACCAGCCGGGCAGTCCCTTATCCGATAAGGAGGGAATGCGTAAGGACGTAATGGAGCTGGTTCGGCAGCTGCAGGTTCCGGTGGTTCGCTATCCGGGCGGAAACTTTGTATCCTGCTTCCACTGGGAGGACAGCGTGGGACCCAAGGAGCTGAGGCCTGCGAGGCCGGAATTAGCCTGGTTCGCCATTGAGACCAATGAGTTCGGCCTGAACGAATTTGCAGACTGGGCAAAGAAGGCGGAAACTGAAATCATGATGGCGGTCAATTTGGGAACCCGCGGCGTGGACGACGCCAAAAACCTGTTGGAATACTGCAATCTGCCGAAGGGAACCTATTACAGTGACCTGCGGCGCAGCCACGGCGTAGAGCAGCCCCACGACATCAAGCTTTGGTGCCTGGGCAACGAAATGGACGGCCCCTGGGAGATCGGACGGAAAACGCCTTACGAATACGGACGCCTGGCGGCGGAGACCGGCCGGGTCATGAAGATGATGTGTCCTGAAATCGAACTGGTGGCCTGCGGCTCATCCTTGTGGACAATGCCCACCTTCGGCGTTTGGGAAAGCGACGTGCTGAAGGAGTGCTACGACGTGGTGGACTACATTTCCATGCACCAGTATTACGACAATTACGATAACGACACCGCCGAGTTCCTGGCAAACAGCACGGCGATGGATCGGTTCATCAGCCAGGTGGTTTCCCTCTGTGACGCCGAGCAGGCGAAGCAGCGCAGCAGCAAGAAAATCAACCTGTCCTTTGACGAATGGAACGTATGGTACCACAGCAATGAACAGGATAAAAAACTGGAAAAATGGGTACAGGCGCCCCATCAGCTGGAGGATGTTTATAACTTTGAGGATGCACTTCTTGTGGGAAGCATGTTGATCACACTTCTCCGTCATGCAGATCGTGTAAAGATCGCCTGCATGGCACAGCTGGTAAATGTTATTGCGCCGATCATGACATCCGATACAGGCGCATGGCGTCAGACGATCTTTTATCCGTATATGTTGACAAGTGTGTTTGGAAGAGGAACCGTCCTTAATACACAGGTTCTCACACCGGTATACGAGAGCAAAACTTATGGCGAAGCGCCATATCTGGATTCTGTGTGTGTCTGGGATGAGGAAAAGGATACGCTGACGATCTTTGCAGTGAATAAGAGTCTGGATGAGGATATGGAAGTTTCCTGTGACTTGAGACAGTTTGAGGGATATAAGATCGTAGAGCATATTGTACTCAATAATGACGATCTTCAGGCAGCCAATACAGAGGCTCAGCCGGAGAATGTAGTTCCTGTAAAAGCCAGTGCAGAGTGCTCGAAGCTGGACGGCGGAAAACTGGAAGCAGTTTTTGCAAAACACAGCTGGAATATGATCCGTCTTGCGAAATAAGGGCCGGTGAAGTATAGTAAAAGCAGTTACAGAAAATGTAAATCATGCTACATTATGGGAGGTCTTTTTTATGTACACACCTGCAAAGGAACGCTACGAAACTATGGAGTACAACCGCTGCGGTGAAAGCGGCCTGATGCTTCCGAAGGTGTCTCTTGGATTATGGCATAATTTCGGAGATACTTCTGATTATGAAAACATGAAGCAGCTGTGCTTTACAGCTTTTGACAATGGTATCACACAGTTTGACCTTGCCAATAATTACGGACCTGCCTATGGAAGTGCGGAACGGAATTTCGGCAAGATCCTGAAAGAAGAACTGATGCCATACCGTGATGAGCTGATCATCACAACAAAGGCAGGCTATGATATGTGGGAAGGCCCTTATGGAAACTGGGGCAGCCGCAAGTATCTTCTGGCGAGCCTTGACCAGAGCCTGAAGCGCATGGGTCTGGAATATGTGGATATTTTTTACCATCACAGAATGGACCCGGAGACTCCGCTTGAGGAGACTATGGGGGCGCTGGCAACAGCGGTTCAGCAGGGCAAGGCCCTTTATGTGGGACTTTCCAATTATGATGGAAAAACCTTAAGCCAGGCGGCAGCGATCCTGAAGGATCTGAAATGTCCCTTTGTGATCAACCAGAACCGGTATTCCATTTTTGACAGAACTGTGGAAGAAAACGGTCTCAAGAGAACCACCGGCATTTTGAAAAAAGGTCTGATCACCTTTAGCCCTCTTGCTCAGGGACAGCTGACAGACCGTTACCTGAACGGGATCCCGGAGGACAGCCGTATCCGCAAAGATGGAAGATTCCTTAAGGAAAGTGTGCTGACGCCGGAGCGTCTGGATCAGATCCGGAGACTGAACGATCTGGCAGCCCAGCGTGGAGAGAAGCTGGCTGATATGGCGCTTGGCTGGCTGCTTCAGCATAAGGAAGTTACCAGTGTTCTGATCGGAGCTTCCAAGCCGCAGCAGATCCTTGATAATGTGAAAGCGATCCACTGTGCACCGTTTACAGCTGAGGAGCTGCGTCTGATCGACGAGATCTCAAAATAAGATTTATATACTTCCTGTTTTACTATGAAAAGTAGTGAAGCAGGGAGTTTTTTATGTCGAAATAATTGTTTAACTGAATCAGGAAAGTCTCCGGGTTACTGTTCACTGGTAATATTCCGCGAGGTGTTTTTTGTGAGCGAAGGTCACAGAAAACCCGAGACATACCGCGCGAATTTATGCGATTAGCATAAATTCTGTGCATCGCGAAGCGTGTTGCTGAGAACGGAGTGAACAGTAACGTCTCCGGCGGGAGTGCAAAGAGCAATAAGCAGTGGAGGTTTGACAACGGGATAGGTGTGTGCTATATTGAAAAACAGAAAAGAAAAGAGCCAGCGGGAGCTTGTGTGACAGGCTGAGAGGAAGATAGATCTTCGACCGTACCTGATTTGGGTAATGCCAACGGAGGGATTGTGATCTGAGAGCGTGTCTCCGTGGAGTTTGCCATGGGATGCGCTCTTTTCGGATGCAGGAATGGAACTGGAATGGTCTGACAATGTGGGGATATGAAAGTGACAGAGACTGCATGTGGAGCTTCTGCGGCGAGCGGGCAGGAAGGGGAGCGCCTTAATGTCTGGCAGGAGAGTGATATTCCGGAGGATTTTTCCGGAAGGATCATGTAAGCGATGGGAATCCGTGTTTTCGGAGTGAGAGGAAGTAAGGGAACTTCGACCGCCAAAATCTAAGGGCAGACTGTAGCAGACGGGAAGCTTTTGCCCGGATCTGACAGGGCTCTGCCTGATATTTCAGGGAGGAAAAACACTATGGAAAAACAAAGGATGCACACGCTTCGTATGGTAATGCTGGCAATGATGGTTGCGATCGGTGTCGTTATTTCACCGATCCTGAGGATTGAGGGAATGTGCCCCACGGCGCATCTTGTCAATATCGTATGCTCGGTTCTGATGGGACCGTGGTATTCCCTTCTCTGTGCGACCATGATCGGCGTGATCCGTATGATGTTTATGGGAATCCCGCCACTTGCACTGACCGGTGCAGTATTTGGCGCATTTCTTTCAGGTGTGTTCTACAGACTTTCCAAAGGTAAGATCATCTGCGCGGTGATCGGTGAGATCTTTGGAACAGGTATCATCGGATCCATGGTTTCTTATCCGGTGATGGCATTCCTGATGGGAAGAGGCGGACTGACAGCATTTTATTATACGCCGATGTTCCTTGCAGCAACCACAATGGGAGGATGTGTTGCCTATATTTTCCTGAAGGCTCTGAGTAAAGCAGGTCTTCTGGTGAAATTCCAGGCAGCTTTGGGTTCAAAAACATATGAGACAAAGAATTTTACAACTGCGAAAGCGAATTAAAGAAGAAAAGCCGCTGATCCATTGCATCACCAATCCGATCTCGATCCATGACTGTGCCAACGTGGTCCTTGCAGTAGGTGCAAGGCCGATCATGGCGGAGCATCCGGCAGAGGTGACAGGTATTACGGCATCGGCTGGTGCGCTGATGCTGAATCTCGGGAATATTACCGATGCCAGGATCGAGTCAATGAAGCGTTCTATGAGAACAGCGATGGAAAATAAGATCCCGGTTCTTCTGGATCTGGTAGGGGTTGCCTGCAGTGATCTCAGGCTGGATCTGGCACGGGAGCTTTTAAGGATCGGTCATCCGGCAGTGCTGAAGGGAAATATGTCAGAGCTTCTGGCTGTTTCCGGGCTTCCGTCCCATGCCATCGGAATTGATGCGGGAGCACAGGATGCGCTGACTTCAGAAAATATTGATGCGGTCAGTGAGGTGCTGAGGGCTTTTTCAAGGAGTAATCAGGCAATCGTGCTGGCTACCGGGAAACAGGATTTTGTTACGGATGGTGAACGGGTTGTTCTGGTACAAAATGGCAGTGCGGCGCTGTCCGGGATCACAGGAACCGGCTGTATGGTCGGTGCACTGACTGCGGCGTTTTTGCCGGGGTGCGAAGATAATATTGCGAAAGAGATGACGGATCGTACAGAGGCAGGTGTCTGGTCTGGCGTTGAGATGGAATTAAATGGGAGATCCGGGAATTATCTGGCTGCGGCAGTGCTTGGTACTGCACTTATGGGTATCGCCGGCGAGGAAGCGGAGAAGATTTCCCGCGGTCCGGGAAGCTTTCAGGTAAATCTGCTGGATGAGATCTATGGGCTTTCGGATCGACAGCTGCTGGATCTGTTGAAGATTGAAATGTACTGAAAAAGAGGGGATTAGGATGGATAGAAAAGATTTGGATGTAACGTTGTATCTGGTGACGGATAGTTCTTATCATACGGAGGAGTCTTTGCTCCGTACGGTTGAGGAGGCTTGTAAGGGTGGTGTGACTCTGGTCCAGCTTCGCGAGAAGAATAAGGGTGGACGGGAGTATCTGGATAAGGCTTTTAAGGTGAAGGAGATCACAGATCGTTACAATGTGCCGCTGATCATTGATGATCGTGTGGATGTGGCGCTGGCCTGTGATGCGGCTGGTGTGCATGTTGGAGCTTCTGATATTCCGGTTGCTGTGGCAAGGAAGCTGATGGGACCGGATAAGATCGTGGGGGCTACTGCCAAGACGGTGGAGGCTGCTGTGAAGGCTTATGAGGATGGTGCGGATTATCTTGGTGTGGGGGCGATTTATCCTACCACTACTAAGGTTGTGACGATCCTTACCAAGGTTTCTACGTTGAAGGATATCTGTGAGGCGGTTCCGATTCCGGCGGTTGCGATCGGGGGATTGAATGCCGGGAATATGGATGTGCTTGAGGGTGCCGGTATGAGTGGTATGGCGGTTGTTTCTGCGATCATGAAGGCGGAGGATCCGAAGAAGAATGCGCGGGAGCTGAAGGAGAAGATTGTTGCTTTGATGGGAAAGTGATTTAGGAAATGAATGGAGAGCAGTGGTGGATTTGAGGTTCATTGCTGTTCTTTTTTTGTTGAAATACGGGCTGGTTTTTCAAGGCGGCAAGGGAGGGTGGTTACTCCACCGGCAGATCTCTGTGTTCTACGCTGGTGGAGAATACGATCTGTGTTTTGGTGCGGCCGAACTGCTGGAGTTCGTTGATGAAGTGGTCCAGTTCCATGGTGGAGCGGAAGGCTACTTCGATGAGCATGGAGTAATCGCCGGTGACGCAGTTGCATTCGATGACGTTTGGGATGGACTGGATGAAGGGATAAAAGTCTTTTTTTTGGTTGGGTTCTACTTCCAGGTTGATGAATGCTTTTATATGATAACCGAGAAATACCGGGTTGATCTGGGCATGGTAGCCTGTGATCAGCCCGTTTTTTTCGAGGTGTTCGATCCTGGCGGAGACAGCGGGGGAGGAAAGGAAGACTTCCTTTGCGATTTCCTTTACCGGAGTGCGGGCGTTTTTCTGAAGCATTTCGATGATCTTTCGGTCGATGTTGTCGAGTTTGTGTTCCATGTAGAATGTCTCCTTTCGATGAAAAAATGTCATTTGTAACTGGTACAGAGCTGCGTAGGGAAGTGGATTGAAAATAGGTATTTCTGTATTGATTATACTGCGTGTGTTATCACAACACAAGAAACGACTTAATAAAAATAAGAAAAATAAAAGAAATTCTTAAAAAGATTAATATAAACTATTGAAAAACACGGATAATCGTGGTTTTCAATTAAAAGTATTTACAAGCCACAAAGAAAGTGTTAGTTTCTTAGGCATCAGAAAAACAGCTGCTGATAAAAATGAAAATAACAGAATGATTTGTAAACAGTGAATATCCGTCGGACTGAAAAAATGAGATCAGAGGGCGGAGCAAATCAGATGTGCACAGGATCAGAAGAAAGAAGAGGGATGACAAAATGACAACAGAAACAAGACTGGAAGCAGATTCGATCGGAACTATGGAAGTGCCTGCAGAGGCTTATTACGGAGTTCAGGCTTTAAGGGCAAAACAGAATTTTCCTATTACAGGTACAAAGCTTCATCCGGTATTTATCAGGAACCTGGCACAGATTAAAAAAGCAGCAGCTATCACTAATAATAATGCAGGGCTTCTTCCGGAGGATAAGGCAGACGCCATTGTCAGAGCCTGTGATGAAGTGATCGCAGGAAAATTGGCTGAGGAATTTATCGTAGATGCCATTCAGGGTGGTGCCGGAACCAGCGCAAATATGAATATGAATGAGGTGATCGCAAACAGAGCCGGTGAGATCCTCGGATGTCCGAAGGGTAGCTATAAAATGGTCCATCCAAATGATCATGTAAACATGGCGCAGTCCACCAATGATGTGATCCCGACGGCCGGTAAGCTTACCGTTCTGGATCTTCTTGCACCTCTGGAAAAAGCACTGGTAAGACTTGAGAAGGAGCTTGCAAAAAAGGCAGAGGAGTTCGATGATGTGATCACTATGGGACGTACACAGCTTCAGGATGCAGTTCCGATCCGCCTTGGTCAGGTGTTCCACGGTTATGCGTCCATGGTTTCCAGAGACAGGAAACGTATCGAAAAGGCTCACAGGGAAATGTACACCGTAAACCTTGGAGGAACTGCAGTGGGAACTGCTATCAACGTTTCCGACTCTTATTTTTATAAGATCGTGCCAAATCTGGAAAAGATTACAGGTTATCCGCTGAAACAGGCCGAGGACCTTTTTGACGCAACAGAAAATCTGGACGGCTTTGTTGCCGTATCCGGTGTAGTAAAAACCTGTGCGGTGGATCTTTCCAAGATGTGCAACGATCTTCGACTGATGTCCTCCGGCCCGAAAACCGGATTTGGGGAGATCAACCTTCCGGCGAAGCAGAATGGGTCGTCCATCATGCCAGGTAAGGTAAATCCGGTCATTCCGGAGGTAGTAAGCCAGGTTGCTTTCCACATCGTAGGACATGATACCACCATTACCATGGCAGCAGAAGCCGGACAGCTGGAGTTGAATGCTTTTGAGCCGGTTGTATTTTGTAATCTTTTTGAATCCATTACGACTCTGGAAAAAGCAGTGGATACATTGATCGTAAACTGCATCACAGGAATCACCGCAAACCGCAAACACTGCAAAGACCTGATGGAAAGCAGTGCAGGAATCGCAACGGCTCTCTGCCCGCATATTGGCTACAAGGCGTCTGCAACCATCGCAAAAACTGCAGTAAAAACTGGCAAGTCTGTCCGGGAACTTGTTCTGGAACAAGGGATCATGACTGAGAAAGAGCTGGAAGAGGTTCTTGATCCGTATCTGATGACAGAAGTCGGAGAAGAGCGGAAAGAGGATGAAGCAAGAAGGAAAGCCTGCTGAGAAAGTTATCTGTACCAACGTATGACGGGAACGTCTGATGCAGCAATTCATTTCAGAGCAGCTGAACCTGATGCGGGATTTTATGGAAATGCTATAGGCAGATCAGGAATGAGATATCAATGAGTATTATAAGGAGACTTGCCACAGTGCAGGTCTCCTTTTATAATGGAAGAAACGCGATAAGAAAAGAAGGGAAAGATGCATGCTTAAACGAACAGCCATACGGGCACTTTGTAATACAACGGCATATCAGAGAGGTCTTGATATTTATCGTACCGGAAAGAGGATCCAGTCGCTGGATATTAAGTCGGAAGGAGCTGTGGATAAAATATCTGCAGCAGTGAAGGGAAGTGGGCGTAATGTATACAATACAGGCTTTCAGTATGATACAGAAGCGGACCGCATAAAAGAAGCATACTGTGACTGCCCGGCCTTTCGCAGCTATTCCGGGATCTGTAAGCATTGCGTGGCAGTGCTTCTGGAATATGGAGACCGTAAGGCCTATGAGCGTGTGGAAATCCGCAGACAGCAGGATGAGGAACAGAAGCAGGCAGAGTTATTCAGCGGAACAGCATTTCCGGCTGCTTTATCCGGACCAGGGCAGCCTGCAACGAAAACCACCGTTGAGCTGAAAAGCCTCCTTAATCGCCAGCTATACAGCCGTATGCTTCCGTTTTCCGGGGATCCGTATTTTGGCAGGGTGGAGCTGGAAACCTGCCTGAAATTTAATTCTGTGAGAAATTGTTTTACCGTGGAATTCCGCGTTGGCTGTGAGAAAAAATATATCCTCAAGGATGTGTTGGCCTTTGTGTGGAATCTGGATCATAATGAGAAGGTTTCTTATGGAAAAAATCTGGAATTTATCCATTCAGATGAAGCCTTTTCAGAAGGATCCAGAAGCGTGCTGGCCTTTATCCGGGAATGGGTCGAGAATCATCACGGCACTTACATGTCCAGATATGAACAGCTGAAGAATATAGCTGTGGAAAAGGTGAGGGATCTTACCGTTGACAGAAAAGAACTTGAGGATCTGCTTCTTATACTTGGCGAAAAAAGTTTCAAGTTCAAAATGAACAATGATCCGGAAACAACATGGCATTCTGTCAGAGAAATTCCGGACAGGACGCTGATGATCCGGAAGAAGGATCAGGGGTTATCTCTTGAGATCGCGCCGGTATACAGTGTGACAGGCATACGGTATCATATGTATTTTGATAATGCGAAGGTATATCTGGTTTCCAGGCAGGAGCTTGGAGCAGTGGAGGAATTTGTTGCTTGTCTGGAGCGGCTTCCTGCAGGCCGAGGCTTTATTGATGAACCGGATGTGCCTGCGTTTGTGCGTGAGCTGCTTCCTTCCCTGAAAAAATTTTTTCACTGTGATCTCAGGGATTTCCCGGAAGAAACAGGTCTTGAATGCTACAAGGCTGCATATGAGATCTATCTGGATGCGCCGGAGCGTGACTGGATCACCTGTAAGGCATTTTCTGTTTACGGGAAGGATAAATTTTCGGTTTTTGACCGAGATGTGTCTGCCCGCACCAGGGATATTCCGGGAGAGCTTGGTGTGTTTGCGCTGCTGTCAAAATATTTTAACGGATATGATGACCAGCGGATGGAGCTGGCATTGGATTGTCGTGCCGAGGAACTGGAATCTTTGTGCAGGGAAGGTTCAGGGAAACCCGACAGTGTGAAAGATTCCGAAGAAAAGCTCTACCAGCTTCTTACTGAAGGGATCCCCGCCATGCAGAAAGTTGCAGCTGTCTATATTTCCCAGTCCATCAAACAGATGAGGGTGACAAAGCTGCCAAACATCCGTCTTGGCGTTTCTCTGTCAGCCGGACTTCTGAACCTGGATCTGGATGTGGAGGGGATGGATCAGGCGCAGCTTTTTGATATTCTTTCCAGGTACGATCGCAGGAAAAAATATTTCCGCCTGAAGGATGGCAGCTTTCTGGATGTTTCTGATGGTCAGCTCAGGGAGCTTTCTGCTCTGAAAAATGGACTGCAGATCAGTGATCGTGAACTGAAAAAAGGAAAGACTCAGGTTCCGGCCTATCGTGCTATGTATCTGGACAGTCAGCTGAAGGGCGGCGATCTGATCAAGGTAGAGAAGGACAATGCCTTTCGTGCGTTGATCCGGAACATGCAGACAATGGAAGAACATAAATTTCAGATTCCCAGGGAGCAGGAAAAAATCCTCCGGGGCTATCAGAAAGAGGGCTTTTACTGGATCAAAACTCTGAAGCATAATCAGTTTGGAGGGATCCTGGCAGATGATATGGGACTTGGAAAAACCCTCCAGGTGATCACATTTCTCTGGTCAGAATTTCAGGAATCTGCGCCGGGAGAAAACAGCCGTGCCCTTGTGATAACGCCTGCTTCGCTGGTGTTTAACTGGATGAACGAGATCGAACGTTTTGCGCCGGGACTTCCGGCTACCGTTGTGACTGGTGATGTGAAGGAGAGGAAAGCACTGATCAAAAATGCGGGAGAACGGGAGGTTCTGATCACCTCCTATGACCTTCTGAAACGGGATCTGAAGGCTTATCAGAACCTGGATTTTGCTGTGCAGATCATTGATGAGGCGCAGTATATCAAGAATCACGGAACTCAGGTGGCAAAGGCTGTGAAGGAGATCCGGTCGGAATTCAGGCTTGCGCTGACCGGTACACCGGTGGAGAACAGGCTCAGTGAGCTGTGGAGTATTTTTGATTTTCTGATGCCGGGTTTCCTTTATTCTTACGAAAAATTTCGTAAGGAAATCGAACTTCCGGCTGTGCAGTACAGCAATTCCGATGCGATGGAGCGTCTGCAGAAAATGATCCGTCCTTTTGTGCTGCGGAGATTGAAGAGGGATGTGCTGAAGGATCTTCCGGATAAGCTGGAAAAAGATATGTTTTCCCCGTTGGAAAGCGAGCAGAAGGAGCTGTATGAGGCCCATACGGAACGGCTTCGCCTGATGCTTGGGATGCAGTCGGATGCGGAGTTTCGCACTTCTAAACTGCAGATCCTTGCAGAGATCACGAGGCTGCGGCAGATCTGCTGTTATCCGGGACTGGTATATGAAGGATACAAAGGGAATTCTTCCAAGCTGGAGATGTGCATGGAGTTGGTTCAGAATGCGGTGAATGGCGGACATAAGCTCCTGTTGTTTTCCCAGTTTACTACCATGTTGGATGTGCTGGCTGTCCGTCTGAAAAAAGCAAAAGTTTCTTTTTATATGTTGACCGGATCGACTTCCAAGGAAAAACGGGCGCAGATGGTACA
>OIWP01003778.1_pt1 | contig 11886 bp, 21 predicted proteins | sample 1587661 | NCBI WGS metagenome assembly OIWP01 (sample SAMEA3888899, study PRJEB22519) | human gut metagenome | biome: human gut; feature: human-associated habitat; material: faeces | place: Denmark | collected 2010 | reverse complement strand
GCTCTGCTCCATTCGATCGGCGGCGGTGAATTTTGCCTCGAACATGACCGTGCGGCCGCCCTTGATCGTCCCTTTGTAATCTGGCTGGGCCTGCTTCTCATAGTAGGCGATGAACTTACCGTTGCCGAGGCTTTTTGTGGGATGCATTGGTTCGGGCGTCTTCTCGATGATCGCATAACCCCGCTGCGCATAATAGGCGAAGGATTCGCCCAGACGCTGTTCGAACTGTGCGCCGCGTGCCTTGGCAATCTTGCCAAGCAGCTGGCGCCTTGGATCCTTGGCGGTGCTCATGGACCCTACCGCTGGCGGAACGCGGTGTAAATCGCAATCAGCGCCAGCGCAGCAGGGAAGAACGCCAGCGGACGAAGGCCGGCATACCACACGCCGAAAGCGATGATGCCGCAGCAGGTGGCGGCGATTCCGAGGCAAAACACCTTGAAGTCCCGCAGCTGCTTCCGGCGCAGCCTCCGCTTTCTCGCTTCCTCGGCCTGCGCTGCCGCGCGCTCCCGCTCGCTGTATTCGCGGCGCTGCCGCTCGGACTTGTGGAAGATGGCCGCAATGTCGGCGTCTTCGGATGTGGTGCGGGAAATATGTGCAGGGAGCTGGATTGCATTTACGTTGTTCATTTTGGTTCTCCTTCCAATTCGGTTCCCGTGGAGCCGTCGCCCAGTGACAGACGGTCGGCTACCCCGGAAATGACTTTTTTAATATCCTCCGGGAGCTTCGCATACTCCCGGTCACTTGCGCTGCGGACACGATAGGCTCTCTGGAAATTGCTTGCAATAACCGAAGATACCGTATCTGCGTCCATTGTTGCCCACTCTCGGAGCTGCAGGGGCGATCCGACCAATCGCCGCACCGTGGGCGGCAGTCTGTCAAACTCGGCCTGTGCGTTGTACAGGCTGTTTCTGGTAGCCGCTGCCACCAGCCCCCACGCTTCGATGGCAGTCATTTCGTTCGGCGTGCGCATTTTGGCGATTTCTTCTTTGATCTCACCAATGTTCGGGGGAAAGGTGTTCGTCCGGGAGGCAATCATGGCCTTAACTGCAACAGCCACCACATCGACGGGATCATCCTTGAACATTTCGTGCCAGAGGCTGACCGTACGCTCCGCCTCCTTGACATCGATGCCACGGTAGAACTGGGGATAGGCGGTTTTCAGAATGGTCAGGATCGCGGAAGTTTCACTTCGGTTCATAGCCGCTGCCCTCCATAATGTCCGCGAAAATGTTCCCGCTCCCACCGGCGTGGGGAGCGTTGCCGCCCCGGTATCTGCCGCCCTTGTCCTGCTCCCCGGCAAGCCAGTTGTTAATAAACCGACGGATACCTTTTTTCGTCTTGCGCCGCGTGGGATTATCAGTACACCAGCCTGACATTTTCCGAAGCTCCTGCATGACGTTGACGGCAGGATACAACTCGCACCAGCGGTTATAATCCTCCGGTAGCACGTCAAAGAACGTTTTGTCGTTCAGAATGATGCTGATGATCGGCGGCGCGGAGCTGCTTTGCGGCTCTGCGCAAGAAATAGCTTTCTGTCTATCTCTAGCCTCTTTATCTATATCTGAACTCTGTTCTCTATCTCTAGTCTCTAACTCTTTCTCTATCTCTGTGTGGAAATTTTCCACACTACTTTCCACACCTTCGGGTGGAAGAAGTGCTTTCTTTTTCTGCGCTCTTTTCTGCGCCGAATAGTCGGTTTCGCTGCCAACAAGATTATCGTGGTCGGCCAGCACAAGCGTCCCGTCAACGTCCTCATAGATCAGACCGACGGCCTTGTAGAGGTTGAGGGCGACACGGATCGTATCGGCTGAGAACCACTTCAGGTCGCGCTGGATTTTGGGGATGTCATAGGGAATAATGACCTCGCCAATCTGCCGGGAAAGCCGGCCGTCGGTGTTGATCGTCTTGAGGCAGAGCATCTGGTAGAGAACAACGTAGTTGGCACCGCTGGGCTGTGACATGAAATAGTCGATGGTGTCAGAGGTCATAAAGGACTCTTTCAGTTTCATCCAGTAGTACCGTTTACCTGTAGCCATGGTGACTTCCTCCCTTCTCAGAACGGAAGATCGGAATCATCGTCTTCAATTTGGGCGAAATCCGAGACATATGCGGAATCATAGCCGGAGGCATCCTGATAACCGGCCTGCGGAGACTGCTGCTGACCGGATTGCTGGCCGTTCCCGTCACGCTTGCTGTCGCCAAAATAGACGCTTTCCGCTACAATTTCGGCGCTGCGGCGTTTGTTGCCCTCCTTGTCGGTCCACGGTCTGATCTGAAGACGGCCAGCAACCACCGCCATACGGCCCTTGGTGAAATACTTGCTGACGAATTCAGCCGTATGTCGCCAGGCGACGATGTCAACGAAATCGGTCTGCTTTTCAGCACCGTCTTTCCCGGAATAATCACGGTCACAGGCCAGCGAGAAAGATGCGACGGCAATGCCGGAATCGGTGCGGCGCAGCTCCGGATCGCGCGTCAACCGCCCCATCAGGACGATCTTATTCAGCATGGCTAGCCTCCGGGGGCGCGTCGGGCATAATGAGCGCACGCGGCACGCCGATGATAGGAGCAAGCATATCATGCAGTTCCCAGCTCTTTCCCGTACAGCTTTGGAACAGGGCTTCACAGATGCGCAGTCGTTCTGATTCACGGATAAGAACTTCCAGATCGACGTCCAGAACGATACCGGATTCGGCGGTTCTTTCCTCGGCGCACAATACATGCGAATCACAGTTGTTGATCATTTTCAAATCCTCCTTGGTGGATAATATCGATTACTTGCTGGCACTGCCGTTCGTCAAACATTCCGATATGGGTCTGCTTGACGGGCAGTGCCATTTTCCCGGCCAGCCATGCATAGGCATCTTTGCGACGGCCGCGGAATGGGCCGCGTTTCCAAAGCGGATCAAAGGCTGCGTGTGCCTCCATCTTTTTACGACGAAGGCCCGCGTCGGCCAGACGGCCCATCGGCTTGTCCGAACGCCCATGGCAGCCCACATATGCGCCGCAGTAGCGGCAGAGATATGCTTTGTGACCGTAGCTGTGGCCGTAGATCACCGTATCATCGACCAGCTCAGCCTTGTGGCCACAGTAGTCGCAGTAGACAGTCATTTGTTCCACGCCTCCTTGTATCTGGCAATCATCTCCGGAGTATCCGTCTGAATGCCGACTTCCCGGCATTCGGAGACGATCCCATCCAGAAAAACGCTCATTTCTTTGGTGGAATACTCGCTGGTGCCTTTGATGGCGCGGTAATGCACGAACTTTTTGCCGTCGATGTACCCCACGCCAACCTCGGCATAGTGGCGGGCCACCAACGAAGGCGGGATGCCCTCGCGCAGCGAAAACAGCACCTTGCACTCATTACCGGCCTCGTCGGTATAACTTTCTCCCGTACCATAGCGGCGCAGCATTTCTTCGTAGACAGTGTCCTTGTCCGACTTGATAGCAGTGGCCAGCTTCTCAATGAGGCTCCACGCATAATTGTTGGCGTTGAGGCTGCGCGGCGTAGCGCGCTTTTTGACGGAGAAGGTAATTTCGCCGCCGCCAAGCTGTTCCCACAGCTGCTTGCAGCTCTCCCGCGTGTAGATCGACAGGATATATTCGCCGCTGCGGGCGTAGGTAATGTCTTTCAGGAAACCGTTCACACTTTTTCCTCCTCGACGTGGCCGTGCAGGTAAACGTACTCGCCGCCCGGTCCGATGTTTCGATAAATGAAATCGTCACATTTGGCCTTGGAAAGATGCGTTCCAAGCACCCGCCGCTCATAGACGAATTCGCCGTTTGCCTTTTTCTCCGCGATTCTGGCTTGGATTTCTTCGTCCTCGTAATTCGCTTCCAGCAGATAGAGGTCGAAATTCGGTGCCGAAATACCGTGGAGGTTGTTTGTGTCGGTGGCGTAGAGGACCTTTCCGGATGGAAGCTGCAGCTTATAGCCGCAGTTTGGAACGTCATGCACCAGCGGCACAGGCTCGACCGTGAAATTGCCGTAGCTGTATCGGTGGTCAAAATCGTACAGATCGATGTTCGTGGGCTTGACGCCAGTTTCCACCAGAGGCCGCACCATCCAGCGGCAGCACCCGAAACGGAGCGCTGGGCGGTCTGCCGCAAGGGCGTGAAGCGTGCTTTTCCGGAAGTGATCTCCGTGCCAATGTGTCAGCAGAACAAGCCTGAGAGCTTTTGCAACTGGCTTTACGACCTTGTACGGAACGCCGCAGTCGATGAGAATCTGCCCATCGATCACAACGGCATTGCCGGTAGAGCCGGTTGCAAGGACTTCATACGGAACACTCATTACAGCGAATTGAGATCAATCTGCTCCGGTTCGCCGGCGTTCTCCTGAAGCTGCGCCGGAGCGCTGCCCTCAACGGTCGGCTGCGGGGCGTCGGTCGTGATCTCCAGTTCGTCGGAATGGTCGGAAATGATCTCGCCGGTTCTGGGGTCGACGGCCGGGATACCGGAATCATTCGTGAGCGCCTGCTGCATCTCCGTGGACATAATGCCCCACTTGGAGATCAACTGGCGAAGCAGCGTTTTCTTGGCCATGTCATCAAAACTTTTGTACCAGAAGCTCGAATACTTCCACATATCCTTGTCGGCGATCTGGCCGTTCTGAATCTTGTCGTAGGCCGCCTTGCTGAATGCCTGAGAATATGTATCCGCGTGATTGAGCATCTTTTCCCGCGACCAGTAGATGCACTTGCGGAAACCGTTCAGGTACTCGAAATAGGCCATGTAGCCGACGATCGGGAGCTTTTCGCGCAGATCATCGTCTTCGATGAATTTGAACTGTGGCTTTCCAGTCTGCGGGGCTTTGCCGAGGTATTCGCCCTGTCGAATCTCCATGCAGTCCAGATCGGAATACTGGCCGCTCCGGAGCGCGAGCTGGACATAGCCTTTGTATCCGAGAACAAACTGTGCTTTGGAGCATTCGGGCGAAAGCAGATGCCCCTCACGGTCATACTTGGCTTTCTGTTTGAACGGGACGAGATAATACTGGCCGAGCTGCGGCGAGGGCGAGAGATTCAGAGCTTCGCCCAGCAGACCACCAGCGAGGATGGAACTGGGGTCGCAGGTCTGAAGCGCCGGGGTAGTAGCGACGGCAGACGTGATCGATGCGATGAAGCGGTTTGCACGTCCCGGTTCTTTCAGTGTGTTGTTGATAAGACTCCTGTAGTTTTCCGTGGTGATGGCAACGGAAAAGGTCATTTTCTTTGCAGGAGCGATGTTAGAACTGCTCATATTCGTAACCTCCATTTACGAGAAATTCTTTGAGGGCTTTTAGCTTGCCGATGTTGCTGCGGACGCGGAACGACGCCAGATAAATCTTCTCGGCGGGGGCCTCGGTGGGGATAGGCTGCTCAACGGGAGCAGAAACAGGTGCAGCCGGTTCTCCGTTCAGGACTTCTTCGATTTTGGCCTGCGCGGCCTCCTGAACCTCCTGCGCGGATTTCATGGCAGCGCGGCGGCGAGCAGCTTCTTCCATCTCCTTGTGACGCCGGTCAACGATCAGGGCCGCTTCCGGTGCGGAAAGCGATTTGCGGTACTCGACCAAGATCTCATCCTTGTCCTCCAGCGTTTCGATCATCCGCAAATCGTTTGAGACGTTCTGTAAGAACAAGGACGCTTGTCCTTGCAGCTTTTTCAGAGAATCGGACATCGTGATATTGATGCCGCAGCGATCAAACGGTGCAATGTCTTCGGGGATTTTCAAGCTCGCGCGGTATTCGTTGTAGAACGCAACAATTTCCTCGCGCTTGGCACCTTTAATGCCGTTCTCAACGGAAGCGATTTTGGCTTTCAGCTCAGCGTCTGCCTTGGTAAAAGCGTCAGCCGCACATTCTTTGTAGAGCTTTTCAAAGGCCTCATACGGGGCAAGGATGGACTTTTTGACTTCACGGCGGCGAGCTTCCAAGTCCTGAAACTCTTTGTTCAGCTCGGCGCGGGCTTTCTTGACGTCCTTGTAGGTAGCTTCGGTGCAGGCCAGCGCCAGCACCTGCGCAACGCGCTCATCGATAGAAGCCTTGACCCGCCGAAGCTGATCTTCGATGATTGGAATCTGCTTAACGACAATCAGGTTATTCTCCATCGGCGGGCACCTCCTGCGTGATCTCTTTCAGGAGCGGCAAGATTCGCTCGTCGATGCGGCTTTCCGGGACGTCGATCTCGCAGATCACGGCGCGGGCCTCACGCTTGGCCGTGGGGGCGACGACCTCCATTCCAACGGAGGCGTTCGGGATGCTGCAGCGGTAGCTGTATGTGCCGTTGCTGCGGATGGTGCCGGTCTTTTCGTCGATGTAATGAACGTTTACGATCATGGGTTATCTCCTTTCGGGCGGCTGTTCAGCCGCAAATGGTGTGTGTAATGCGCTCATGGCAAAACTGGTCGAAGTTTCCGGTCTCGCCCATTCTGGTGGCGTTAAACTGTTCCTGGCTATAGCAGCAGCTGCAGTTCATAAGCCCGTTGATTTTGTCCGGGTGGACTGCTCGAAACAGCCGGCACGCAACGTGAGCATCCGAGGCCTCAACCTCTGTCCACCCTCCGACAAAGGGTTGACCGCCGGAGCCGTAGGTGAAATAGAATTTCATTTCTGTTCCTCCATGCGGATGCGCCCGCTGCTCCACGCGCTGATCTGATCGGCAAAGGTACTGCACTCCTCGTCGGACAAGCCGACAAGATCCGGCTCGCCATTGACAAAGCCTTCTTTGAGAATGACAATGTCGCCGACAATGGGATTCCCGTGGGCTTCTGTACCGTAGAGATAACTGCCATACGGATTGTGCGGGAGACCCCGGAGCAGCCCTTCTTCGTTGACAATCATGCAGTACGGAAACTCAAGCCGCCGCGGATGGACGATCTCAATATAGCCGTTGACTGCCTTGCCAACGCTTTTGTACACAGGCCGTTCAAAATCGGCGATGCGCATTGTGTTGCGGGTCGTGATAATAAGTCCTTTCATGATCTACTCCTTTTCTGAGCACGGGAAGCAATCGTCAACCTCCCATGCGTCTTTCGTTTCGACGCAGCCGTCGCAGCCGACATAAGCGCCGAAACGGTCTTTGTACATTGTTTCGCACTCCTCTCCGCAGCACGGGCAGCGGGGATAGTGTGGCTCTTTACCGTCCGGGTAGCCGGTGCGTTCCATGTTCTGGATAACAGGATCGTCCGGGATGTCATTCCACATCAGTCCCCGCCTCCTTCCCTGCAAGATAGGCTCGGACAATGTCTGTAATCCAATCCTGCATGGTTGCATACCCGTCGGCGCGGATATGCTGTTGCAACAGCCCGTATTCGCCGTCTGCGAGCCTTGCGGAGATTCGGCACGTTAACCGATGCCCCGAGTTTTTGCGGCGTCTGCGCTGCTCCAAAAGCTCTGGGGCAAACGCTAGATAAAGAGCTTCCAGAGCGTCGGCACGAATGTCCACGCCGTAGGCAGCGCCATTTTCGCATTTGCTCTGCATGGTCTTGTCGTACTTGGGATAGAGCTGCTGCACAACGGCAACCATGTCCCCAGCGGGTATGTTTTTCGCGTGGCGCAGGTCGCGCAGCTCATCACTCATCGGAAATACCCCCTTTCAGCTTGACTTCTTGTGCCGTCGTTGGTAAACTGTGGGTGGCTATTTTCGCCTGAGGTCGTTCCCGTGGCAGCGGGGGCGGCCTCCTTTTTTGTTCTGCTTTGGCAATCACAAGGTTCGCCCGGGTCAAGCGTGCATCCGCATTCGGGGCAAACCCGGTAATAGGCCATGTGCGTCAACTCCTTTCTTTTGGTCCGTCTGGTTGCGATTGACTCTCTGCCCTCCTTTCTTTCCACCTGTCAAAATCGGCTCGAAGCTGTGGGTCGGCTAAAGCACGCTTGATGCTGTTAGCAAGGACAGAGCAGGCTATCTGGAACTCAAAAGCCGGAACCTCTTTGGGGTTAATTCTGATGGCTTCGCTGGTGCGGATAACCTTTGGCTTTGTGCGTTTCAAAAGCTCCTCCTTTCATAGTCGCAAAAATGCGACTATGCGGCCAAAAAAATTTCAAGCGCATCCGCACCAGAAAGCCTCAACACATCACAAATCTTATGAATGTCACGAATAGTCAGCGTTGAAGATTTCAAGCGTCGGTAAAAAGTGCTACGATTGACCCCTATTGCGTCCGCGACCGCCTCTTTTGTGGTGTTGCGTTCCGCAATTTTTCCGTTGAGCTTATTGACATCGACGTGGAACATGTTTATCCTCCTTTCTTGCAGTCTCATTTATGCGACTGTCTGTATTAAGAATACCCCATCTTGTTGCAATTGTCAATAACAAAGTTGCAAAAATGCGAAAATAGATGTTGCAAATATGCAACACTAATGGTATACTCTTATTACTAGCACAGGAGGTTGTTTGTATGACAACAGGAGAACGAATCAAAGCACGCAGAAAAGAATTAGGAATTACGGCTGACAAGGTCGCCGAGCAGATCGGTGTCTCTCGTTCTACGATGTTCCGGTATGAGAAGGGTGAAATTGAAAAAATACCAATCAACAACCTAGTCCCTATTGCACGGGCACTTCATACAACGGTTGGATATCTCATGGGATGGAGTGACGAAAAAAACTCCATCCCCGTTGCCGAGGATGGAGCGGACGCAGAGGCTATGCATTATTTTGATCGCCTTGCGGAGGATAAGAAGGTGGAGGCACTAAATTATCTTCGCTATCTTGCATCGAACGAAGATAAGAAATAAACGATAATTTCTCGTTTGCGCCCAATTGCGCAAAGAGGCCGCAGATATCAGCCCAGACCAAGTGCATCATTGGTTTTGATACTCCCTTCGTTAATGTCTGCTAGCAGTGCCTTGATTATATCACACATAGTATTACTGTGAAATATTTTTGAGAGAAAATAACATTCAACTTATTTCGACATAACGAAGCTGTTGCGCATCTTGTCCGCAATAATAACTTGATTCTTCGTTTTGTAGATGTGTGACCAGGGAGGTAAATGATGAAGCGCACAGGATTACTTGCTCTCTCGCTTGTTTTAATGATTATCTTGCTATGCTCTTGCAGCAGTTCGGCCGGCGTGACCAGTGGCAGCAAAGAAGATGGCGTGTTCTATATCGACACGGAGGGACGCCATACCGAGATGCCAAAGTCGCTTCCGTATTCGTTGAAATACAACGGCAAAGAGATTACACTTGACGCCGTTGATGTATATGAGGTTCGGAGTAGTGACTATACGCACACACTGTACGTAGTTTCAACAATTGATGCTGCAAATTTATCTGATGAAGAGTTCCATTGGTTAGTAGCAGAGGACCTTGAGACCAGTGCCTATATTACCTGTGAGGCGAACGAATATGATTTCCGAGGAGCATATCTGCTTGGGAAGCTCCAAGATGCGGATAGCAAGCAAATAACAGTCGTTTATATTTCTTCACCAAGCGACCATTGCCGTTATTCTTTCGCCGATTCCGAGGTTTCCTTTTCCGTGAAATGCACCCAGGAAGAGACATTCGAGAAGGAAAGCAAGGAGGGGAAAGCGTATAAGCTTCACAATATTAACGAACTCACATATCGTTTTACCGCTCCTAGTGATATACCAGATGCCGAAACAATCCCAGACCCACTATATAGCACAATAGTAAAATGGCTCAACAAAAAGTGAGGTGATTCGGTTTTGGCTAAGTATAAGCAAGTCGTGCAGGAACAAATCGGCGTAATCTATGCCCGGTATTCTTCTTCTGGCCAACGCGACGAAAGCATTGAAGGGCAACTGCGCGACTGCCATTCGTTTGCAGAGCGGTACAACATCCGAATCATTGAGGAATACTGTGACCGCGCCATGACCGGCACATCCGATAGACGCCCGGAATTCCAGCGCATGATCCGTGACAGCAGCAAGGGCCAGTTCAACGTCGTGATCACATGGAAAAATGACCGCTTTGCCAGATCACGATATGACAGCGCCGTCTACAAGGCCAAGCTGAAGCAGAACGGTGTCCGGCTTCTGTACGCGAAGGAAAGCATCCCGGACGGGCCAGAGGGGATCGTTCTCGAATCGGTGATGGAGGGCTTTGCCGAATACTATTCGGCCAATCTGTCACAGAACGTCAAGCGCGGCAACTACGATTCCGCGCTCAAGCGGCAGACGCTGGGTCAGACTGTGTTTGGTCTGCGCAAGGGGGCGGACAAGCGCTTTGAAGTTGATCCAGCAACCGGCCCTGTTGTGCAGCGCATCTTTCGGGAGTATGCCGCAGGGCAATCGGCTGTGAGCATATACACCGCACTCAACGAGGAAGGATTTCGTACCCTTCGAGGGAATCCATTTAACAAAAATTCGCTTCGGAAGATCCTCCAAAACGAGAAATATGTTGGTGTATATGAATACGCAGACATTCGGGACGAGCACGGGATCCCGGCCCTTGTAAGCCGGGAGACATTTGATAGGGTGCAAATAATGCTTGAGAAACATCATCGTTCACCGGCGGCAAAAAAGGACGCCGGCGGCTTCCTGCTCACAACGAAGCTATTTTGCGGAGCATGTGGTGAGCCAATGACCGGAGACTGCGGCACGGGTAAGTCCGGCACGGTGTACTCTTACTACATCTGCAATGGCCGCCGCGCTCGGAAGTGCAAGAAAGAGCGCGTTTCCAAGGAGTGGATCGAGGACGTTGTTGTTGCTGCACTTGCCGAGGTCGTGAACAACGACGAAATGATTAACGCATTCGCCGACCATTTCATAGCATGGCAGGCTACCCAGCAAGCAGGCGGCGCGGTTGCCGACTTGGAGCAGCGCATAAAGCAGATCGACACGGCGATCAGGAACACCATGAGCGTCATAGATAGCGGACTGATAACCGAAAGTCTGAAAACCCACCTCTTGGAGTTGGAGGTGGAAAAGACCGCACTGGCGGATGCACTTGCGAAAAAGCGGCTCGACACTATTGAGCTTGACCGGGAGACCGTGATTTGGTTTCTGGAGCGGTTCCGTACTGCAGATCAGAGCGACCCTGGCTGGCGCATTTACATCGTCGAGACGTTTCTTCAGGCTGTGTATCTGTATGACGATGGGCGCTTGCTGCTGCGCCTCAACTATGGCGGCAAAAACAACGAGGTCTCCTTAAAGGCCGTTGAAGAAACCGTGGCCGAGGGCGCACAGTTAAGCTCAATGTTCGAATTTCGCGTACCACGGCGTACCAAAAATAACCTTTGCCGTAAGGCAAAGGTTATTTTTTATGTCTGCGGGAAAAAACAGCACTGTTTTGTTGAGAACGGCCCGGCACTGCCGATATGAACAGGCCGCCGATCAAAACGAACAAACCGCTTGCATCTTGTGCCTGCAGCGGCGGTCAGTGACCGCCTTGTACAGGGATATTCAACCGTGTGAGGGCGCTGGTGCACCGCCGCACCGCCCTGATGTGTCATTGCGAGGAGGCCGCAGGCCGACGCGGCAATCTCGGGAAGGCAGTTACGGTTTCGCCGGAGCTTTCGTGATATCCGATATGGTACTGCGAGATTGCCACGTCGCTTCGCTCCTCGCAATGACAAATCTGGAGGCCTCACACCATACAATGCGTGCTGCAAATACTGCCTGCCTGCAAGGCGCTCAATGAGCGCCGCTACAGCCAGAATTGAAAGTCTGGCGTAAAACTGTGCAGGGGATGAGGTCTCCAGTTTATCTTGCAATAAAAAAATGCTCCGAAACCCGAAAGTCTCGAAGCATTTATGGAGCTGCTATCCAGATTCGAACTGGAGTCCATGTCCCGCGGAGCAGGCTCCGCGGGAGCCCGGAGCGACCTCGGATCAGAATGCGCTTCGCGCAGGGGATGAGGTCTCCAGTTTATCTTGCAATAATAAAGAAATGCTCCGAAACCCGAAAGTCTCGAAGCATTTATGGAGCTGCTATCCAGATTC
>OIWP01003768.1_pt1 | contig 11918 bp, 9 predicted proteins | sample 1587661 | NCBI WGS metagenome assembly OIWP01 (sample SAMEA3888899, study PRJEB22519) | human gut metagenome | biome: human gut; feature: human-associated habitat; material: faeces | place: Denmark | collected 2010 | reverse complement strand
CTGTGGACATCCCCCATCGGCGGCTGGGGCAAGGACGAGACCGTGCAGGAGCTCATCGCCAGCTTCAACGCAAAGTATCCTGACATTAAAGTGGCCGTTGAGTATCTGGACTACACCAACGGCGATGACCAGGTGAACACCGCCATCGAGGGCGGCAGCGCACCCGACCTCATCATGGAAGGCCCCGAGCGTCTGGTGGCCAACTGGGGCGCAAAGGGTGTCATGGCTCCGCTGAACGATTTGTGGACCGACGACGCCAAGAAGGACATCTACGCATCGGTCGAATCCGCCTGCAAGAACGAGGCCGGTGACTACTACGAGTATCCCCTGTGCATGACCGCACACTGCATGGCCGTCAACATGACCAAGGTCAAGGAAGTGGGCGCTGACAAGTATCTCGACACTGATAAGCACACCTGGAGCACCGAAGGCTTCCTGAACACCGTTGACGCTCTGTACAAGGGCGGCTACGAGAACGTGGCAGCCATCTACTGCGGCGGTCAGGGCGGTGACCAGGGTACCCGCGCTATTATCAATAATATGTACGGCGGCACCTTCACCGACGACGCTCACACCAAGTACACTGCAGACTCTGCCGAGAACATCAAGGCCATCCAGACCCTGTACGACACCGACGGCATCAACTTCGACGCTTCCATCGCCGGCGGTGACGAGATCACTCTGTTCCGCAACGGCACGTTGCAGATGGCATTCTGCTGGAACATCGCACAGCAGCTGAACTCCGACAACAACGACGCCGGTCTGACCAACAGCGGCGACGAGATCTTCCCCATGGCATTCCCCACCGCAAGCGGCGACCCGAAGCTCTGCGGCGGCATCTGGGGCTTTGGCGTCTTCGATAATGGCGATGAGGCCAAGGTCAAGGCAGCCAAGACCTTCATTGAGTTCATCGCTGCTGACCCTGACCAGGTGAAGGACAGCGTTCTGGCTTCCACCTACTTCCCGGTCCGCGCCAGCGTGGGCGACATCTACGCCGACAATGCCATCATGAGCGAGTACACCAAGTTCATGGCCTATCTGGGCGACTACTACCAGATCACTCCGGGCTGGGCAACTGCCCGCACCGAGTGGTGGAACATGCTCCAGCGTGTAGGCACTGGCGAAGACGTTGCCACTTCCGTTGCAACCTTTGTCCAGAACGCCAACGCAGCCGCAGCTGCCGAAGCCTGAGCTTTTCCGCCTGAGGGCAAATAAGTAATGACTGCCCCTCCCTCGAACATCCCGGCGAGGGAGGGGCATTTTGTGTAAGACAAGCACCCAATCAGAACGAAAGGTCTGGTGATTTCTTTGGCTGCAAAGACTGCAAGCATCAAAGAGCCGAAGCGCAGCAGCGCACTGGTTCGGCAGGAGACCATCGCTTCCTACCTGTTCCTTCTGCCCAGCCTCATCTTTTTTCTCGGCTTCGTCATTTACCCCATGATACTCTGCGTGGTCACGAGTTTTTTTGACTCGACCATGAACCGTGCCGACGTCTTTGTGGGTTTTGCCAACTACGCAGAGCTGTTCGCAGACCCCATCTTCATCGGCGCTTTGCGCAACACCTTCATCATCGTGGTCGTCTCGGTGCCTGTGACCTGTGCGTTCTCGCTGTGGGTCAGCTCGGCCATCGTCGATTTGCCCGAGTGGGCCACCAGCCTCTTCCGCTGCGTGTTTTACCTGCCGGTCGTCACCGGCTCGGTGGCTGTCACCGTCGTGTGGAAGTGGATGTACAACAACTACTACGGCATCTTCAACTATCTGGGCAAAGCTGTGGGCCTCATCGACAAGAACATCAACTGGCTGGGCGATGAAAAATACGCTCTGGGCTGCATCATCCTCATCCTGCTCACTACTTCTGTCGGCCAGCCCATCGTGCTGTACGTTTCCGCACTGGGCAACGTAGACCAGTCCATCGTGGAAGCTGCTGAAGTGGACGGCGCCACCGATTTCCAGTGCTTCTGGCGCATCAAGTGGCCTGCCATCATGCCCACCACCCTGTACATCCTGGTCATCACTACCATCAACTCCTTCCAGTGCTTCGCACTGATCCAGCTGCTGACCTCCGGCGGCCCCAACCACAGCACCGATACCATCATGTACTACATCTACTACACTGCATTCAAGCTCTACCGCTATGGTTACGGCAACGCAATGGGCGTTGTGCTGGCCGTTATCATCGCCATCCTGTCGGCTGTCCAGTTCAAGTTTGGCAGTCAGGATAATTAAAGGAGGTGCCGGGCAATGACTGCAACTGCAAAAAAACAGAAACCGTTGAAGCGTCACCCCAGCAAGCTGAAAAAGATGAGCGCTTACATGATACTGACCCTCATCCTTATCAGCATCGTGGCCGTGCTGTTCGCGTTCCCGCTGTACTGGATCATCACCGGTTCCTTCAAGACCGGCGCGGCCATCAACTCCACTACCCCCGAGTGGTGGCCCAGCCAGTGGGTGCTGACCAACTACCAGAAGCTTTTCGCAGGCAAGAGCGCACCCCTGTGGCAGCTGGCCGTGCCCTTCAGCCACTCTTTCAGCGCGGATGGAGAGCCGATCTACTTCTCCGTCGGCCCAACTGCTCCGGCCGCGCTGCGCTGGATGATCAACACCGTGTTCATGGCCGTCATGTCCATGATCTTCACCTGCATCACCGCCGCCATGGCGGCCTTCGGTGTATCCGCCCTGATGGGGGTGGAGCCCACCCGCTTCACGGTGTCCATGCCCCGGGTGACCCTGGAGCTGATGCTGCCGGTGGTGGTCCTGTCCATTCTGTGCGCCCTGGTCAGCATCCTGTTCTGCAAGGGGCTGCACTGGACGGAGCACCTGCTGACCCGCAGCTTCCGGAATCCCTGGCTGCGGGTGCTGGCCGGCGCGGCCATCCTCATCGTCCTGAGCCTGCTCACCAACGGCGACTACAACGGCGCTGGCATGGACGTCATCGCCCGGGCCCTGCGGGGGGACGTCAGCGGCTGGGCGTGGCTGTGGAAGCTCCTGTTCACCGCCGTCACCATCGGCTGCGGCTTCAAGGGCGGCGAGGTGGTGCCGTCGTTTTTCGTGGGCGCTGCCTTCGGCTGCTTCATGGGGGGGCTCCTGGGCCTGCCTGCGGGCTTTGCCGCGGCCATCGGCCTGGTGGCGGTGTTCTGCGGGGCGGTGAACTGCCCCGTGGCGTCGGTGCTGCTCAGCGTGGAGCTGTTCGGCTCTGCCGGGGCGCCCTACTTCGCCGTGGCCTGCGCCCTGAGCTATCTCCTCTCCGGCTACTGCGGCCTGTACAGCAGCCAGACCATCCTCTATTCCAAGCTCCGTGCGGAGTTCATCAACGTCCGCACCCACGAGTGACAAAAATGTAAGCTCAGACCGGGGAAATGTAAGCCCATTCGATGGCCGTGCATTTCCCCGGTCTGCTATAATAGGCCCCGTAAAGGAGGCATGGATATGCAAATTCTCAATGTAACGGGCCTGAAAAAGGTCTATACCACCCGTTTCGGCGGCAGCCAGGTCATGGCGCTGCGCCAGGTGGACTTCTCCGTGGAGGAGGGGGAATATGTGGCCATTATGGGCGAGTCCGGCTCCGGCAAGACCACCCTGCTGAATATTCTGGCGGCGCTGGATAAGCCCACCGCCGGCCGGGTGGAGCTGGACGGGCGGGACATGTCCGCCGTCCGGGAGTCCGACGCTGCGGCCTTCCGCCGGGACAACCTGGGCTTCGTGTTCCAGGAGTTCAACCTGCTGGACACCTTCACCCTGCGGGACAACATCTATCTGCCCCTGGTGCTGGCGGGGCGGCCCTACCGGGAGCTGAAGGCCCGCCTGGATCCCATCGCCCGCCAGCTGGGCATCCTGGAGCTGCTGGACAAGTATCCCTACGAGGTGTCCGGCGGCCAGAAGCAGCGGGCCGCCGTGGCTCGGGCACTGATCACCCATCCCCGGCTGATCCTGGCTGATGAGCCCACCGGGGCCCTGGACAGCCGCTCCACCGATGAGCTGCTGGACCTGTTCGGCCAGATCAACCGCCAGGGTCAGACCATCCTCATGGTCACCCACTCCGTCAAGGCCGCCAGCCACGCCGGACGGGTGCTGTTCATCAAGGACGGTCAGGTGTTCCACCAGCTGTACCGCGGCCAGTGTACCGACGAGCAGCTGTACCAGAAGATCGCGGACACCCTGACCATGCTTCAGGCAGGCGGTGACCGGGCATGAAGCTGTACCGTCATCTGGCCTGGGACGGCATCCGGAAAAACAGCCGCCTCTACGTACCGTACCTGCTGACCGGCGCAGGCGCCGTGTCGTTTTTCTACATTCTTGTGGCCCTGGCCCGGCTGCCGGAGGGAACCCTGCCCGGCAGCGGCTCCGTGCAGGTGATCCTGAATCTGGGCAGCTTTGTGCTGTGGGTGTTTTCTCTGCTGCTGCTGTTTTACACCCATTCCTTTCTGATCCGCCGCCGGAACCGGGAGTTTGCTCTGTACAACGTTCTGGGCATGGGCAAGGGGGACATTTCCCGCATTCTCTGCTGGGAGTCTCTGCTGTCCGGCGGCCTGTCCCTGCTGGGGGGCTGGCCCTGGGCGTGGTGCTGAGCAAGCTGGCGGAGCTGGGCCTTATGCGGGTCATGGGCCTGGAGGCGGACATGACCTATCGGGTGTCCGCGGGGGGCCTGCTGATGGCCTTGGGCCTGTACGGGGCCATTTACCTGCTGATCCTGCTGTCCTCTCTGCTGCGGGTCCGCCGCTCCACCGCCATCCAGCTCATGCGCAGCGAGGCGGTGGGGGAGAAGCCGCCCCGGGCCAATTGGGCCCTGGCGCTGCTGGGCGTTCTGCTGCTGGGGGCGGCCTACTACCTGGCTGTGTCCATCCGGGAGCCTCTGACGGCCCTGACCTGGTTCTTCGCCGCCGTGCTGATGGTCATCGCCGCCACCTATCTGCTGTTTATCTCCGGCTCCGTGACCCTGTGCCGCCTGCTGCAAAGGAATCCCCGGTTCTATTACCGGAAGCGGCATTTCGTGTCCGTTTCCTCCCTGGTCTACCGCATGAAGCGCAACGGCGCAGGCCTTGCCTCCATCTGCATCCTGGGCACTATGGTGCTGGTGATGCTCTCCTCCACCACCTGCCTGTATTTCGGGGCGGAGGATTCCCTCCGTACCCGCTATCCCCGGGCGGAGAACGTTACCGTCTGGTACACGGACCGGGAGGACCTGTACCGGGACCACTCCGACCTTCACGCCGCCGTCGTCACTGCCGCCCGCAGCCGTGGCGCGCAGATGCAGGACCTGCGGGAGTACCGTTCCTCCTCCTCGGCGCTGACTGTTCGCAACGGCGTCCTGCAGGGCGCAGGCGGCAGCATCAGCGATGCCGTTCAGTTCACCGCCATCCCCCTGTCGGACTACAACGCCGCCATGGGCGCCCGTCTGACCCTGTCCCCGGGCCAGGTGTATATCTGCCATGGCCGGTCCGACTACCGGGAGAGAACCCTGTCCTTCCCCGGCGGCGCTGCCTGGCAGGTGAAGGGCCTGGTGGACAACCTGGCCTCCGGCGGCGACTCCGCCAGCATCGTCACCCAGCTGACGGCCATCGTCCCCGACGAGGAAATAGCGGACATGGACCGCCTGATGGAGGGCATGAACACCGGCGTGTCCCGCAGCTGGAGCTGCGGCTTCGACCTGGGCCAGGAGCCTGCCCGGGACGGGGGCGACCCTGTGGCCGCCGCCATCCGGGAGGCGCTGGTGTCCCGGCAGGACGATATCCGCTTCAACGTGGAATCCCTGTCGGAGAATCGCGACGATTTCTACGGGTCCTACGGAAGCCTCTTCTTCCTGGGCATCCTGCTGAGCGTGGGCTTCTCTCTGGCCGCGGTGCTCATCATCTATTACAAGCAGATCTCCGAGGGCTACGAGGACCAGGCCCGCTTTGACATCATGCAGAAGGTGGGCATGACCCGCCGGGACATCCGTTCCAGCATCAACAGTCAGCTGCTGCTGGTATTCTTCCTGCCGCTGCTGCTGGCGGGGCTGCATCTGGTCTTCGCCTTCCCCTTTGTCCATAAGCTGCTGCTTCTGTTCAACCTCTGGAACACCCGCCTGCTGGTGGGTACCACCGCCGCCAGCTTCCTGGCCTTTGCGGTGCTGTACACCCTGGTGTACCGCGCCACCTCCACCGCCTATTACCACATCGTCAGCGACGGAGGGGACCGCTGATGCGCCGGGCCGCATATCAGGCGGTGTTGTGGTGCGGCGGCGCGGTAACGGTGCTGCTGGCGGCGGCCGCCGCCATGACCGTGTCCCTTACGGACCGTCTGCTCCGGAAGCTGGAGCCATAAAAAATCAACCCCGGAGGCATTCTGCCTCCGGGGTTGAACGCTGTTGTAAACGCCTCGCAGAGCTTGCCGCCCGCAGGCGGCAAAGCAAGTATAATCCGTTTTTTGCGGCGGCGTGTACGTCGCAAAAAACACTTCTCAGTCTGCAAGTGTGGAATTTGTTCGCCTATGGCGAACAAATTATGCGCGCGGCAGACTGCAATTTTTATCAAAAAAAGCAGGGCTTTTTTTGATATTTACATCCACATGGCAAAGGGCCGCAGGAGGCCCCCCAGCACCCGGTGCAGCAGGGGGCGGTGCTCCCAGTCCGCCCGGGTCACCTGCCGGGACTTTTCCATAATGCCGTCCATGTCCTCCAGCAGCGTCTCCATGGCCGGCGCGCCGTACAGCAGGGTGCCGCACTCGAAGTGCAGCTGGAAGCTGCGGTAGTCCATGTTCACGGACCCCACGAACGCCGCCTCCCGGTCTGCCAACACGGTTTTCCCGTGCAGCAGCCCCGGGGTGAACCGATAGATCTTCACGCCGTGGTTCAGCAGCTCCCCGAAATAGCTCTCCGCCACCATAAAGGCGAACTTGTGGTCCGGGATGCCGGGCATCATCAGCCGCACGTCCACGCCGCTGCCGGCGGCCATGCACAGGGCCTTCTCCATGGACTCGTCAATGGCCAGATACGGCGAGGTGATGTACACCATGTGCTTGGCCCCGCCGATCAGCTGCAGAAACGCGTCCTCGGCAGAGGACACCGGGTTGCTGTCCGGCCCGTCCGCGATGGGCTGCACAAAGCCCTGCCCCGCCGCGCTGCTCTGGGGCCGGTAATAGTCGTGCTCCTGCTGCAGGGAGCCGCCCATGCGCTCCCACATATAGATGAACTCCCGGGTCAGAGTCCAGCAGGCCTGGCCCTCCAGCCGGATGCCGTCATCCTTCCAATAGCCGAACCGCTTGGTGATGTTGGCGTACTCGTCGGCGATATTGGCCCCGCCGGTATAGGCGGTGTCCCCGTCGATGCAGGCGATCTTCCGGTGGTCCCGATAGTTGAAGTACAGCCGGTTCACATAGTGGTGCACCGGGTTGAAGATCAGCACCTCCGCCCCAATGCGCCGCAGCTCCTCCACAGCCTCCTCGGGCATGCGCATCATGCTGCCGAAGTCGTCGAACAGCACCTTGATCTCCACGCCCTGTCCGGCCTTCCGCCGGAAAATATCCATCAGCCGGTCCCACAGCTGCCCCTCGGCCATGATGTAAAACTCCATGAAAATGAAGTGCTCCGCCTGCTCCATGCGCTCCAGCATGTCCTCCAGATACGCCTCGCCGGTGGGCAGATACACGGCCCCGGTGCCGGTGTACAGGGGGAAGCCCTGCCGGTCCAGATACGCCGCCAGGCGTCCCCACTCCGGGTGCTCCCGCCGCAGCTTCTCCACCTGGAGGCGGCTGGCCTCCCGCCGGGCCTCGGATTCCTGGGGCCTGGGCAGCTTTTTCAGGTCCAGCCGCTTCTGGGGATGGTCCCCGTTCCACAGCCAGTACAGGATCAGCCCCACCACCGGCACCGTCAGGATCAGCAGGGTCCAGCCCAGCTTATACGAGCTGCCGCCGGGCCGGCTGTTGATGCGGAAGGCATAGGCCAGAGCCAGCAGCTCCAGCACTGTGTACGCCATAGCCATCCGCTGCCGCAGCAGATCGCTGAGAAACAGCACCAGCGCGATCTGGGCCAGCAGCAGCACCGCCACCAGTCCCAGCCGCAGCGCCGCGGATATGCGCCGCTCTGTCTTTTGCTGCACATGTGGTTTCTTCACCGGAAATCCTTCCTCCTTTCCCACTGTCCCCGCCGCTCATCGGCGGTGTATGGGTATCTAAGGGTGTCTGTTTTGCGGCCCGCTGAGGGCAGCGAGCTCTACAGCCTTGGCTCTCCCTCTGGGAGAGCTGTCGGCGCAGCCGACTGAGAGGGCCTGTAGGGACGGACAACCCCCGTTTGCCCGCAGGTCACTGCTGAGAGGACCGCAGCAGCTCCTGCTGAATGTCCCACAGCTTCCGGGACAGGTCTACCACATACTTGTGGGGATAATCGAACCGCTTCACCTCGTCCCATAGGGTGTCCACCTGCTGGCGGCAATAGGCCTGGATCTCCGGCAGGGAAGGGGAGTCATACACCCGCCTGCCGTTGAGGAAAATAGGCACCAGCAGCTCCCGGGCCGTGAAGTTGTACACGGTTTTCTTTTTCCAGGTGGCCATGGGGTCGAAGATCTCCATGTCCTGGCTGTCGTCCACCGTCTCGTCGTGGAGGGTGATCAGGTCGGCAATGGCCTTGCCGGTATCCCGGCCATAGAAGCGGTAGACCTTCTTGAAGTGGGGGATGGTGATCTTCTCCACGTTTTCGCTGACCTTGATCTTGGGGATGATGTTTCCCTCATCGTCCTCCACCGCCGCCAGCTTGTATACGCCGCCGAACACCGGCTCGGACCGGGCGGTGATCATCCGCTCACCCACGCCGAACATATCGATCTGGGCGCCCTGCAAAAACAGATCCTGGATCAGATACTCGTCCAGGGAGTTGGACACGGTGATTTTGCATTCGGTCCACCCGGCGTCGTCCAGCATCTTCCGGGCCTTCCGGGTCAGATACGCCATATCGCCGGAGTCCAGCCGGATGCCGCACTTGGTGATGCCCATGGGTTTGAGCACCTCATTGAAGGCCCGGATGGCGTTGGGCACGCCGGATTTCAGGGTGTTGTAGGTATCCACCAGCAGCGTGGCGTTGGTGGGGTAAATTTCGCAGTACGTCTTGAAAGCATCATACTCCGTGTCGAACATCTGCACCCAGGCGTGAGCCATGGTGCCCCCGGCGGGCACGCCGTACAGCTGGTCAGAGATGGTGCAGGCGGTGCCGCCGCAGCCGCCGATATACGCGGCCCGTGCGCCGATGATGGCGGCGTCGGCGCCCTGGGCCCGGCGGGAGCCGAACTCCAGCACCGTGCGGCCCCGTGCAGCCCGGACGATGCGGTTGGCCTTGGTGGCAATGAGGCTCTGGTGGTTGATGGTCAGCAGGGTAAAGGTCTCGATAAGCTGTGCTTCAATGGCCGGAGCCCGCACCACCACCAGGGGCTCCTTGGGGAACACCGGGGTCCCCTCCGGCACGGCATAAATGTCGCCGGTAAACCGGAAATTAGCCAGATATTCCAGGAATTCCTCGCAGAACAGGTTCCGCCCCCGAAGATACGCAATGTCCTCCTGGGTGAAGTGCAGGTTCTCGATGTAGTCGATCAGCTGCTCCAGGCCCGCGGCAATGGCAAAGCCGCCCTGGTCCGGCACCCGGCGGAAGAACACGTCAAAATACGTGATCTTATCCTTGAAGCCGTTCTCGAAATACCCGTTGCCCATGGTCAGCTCATAAAAGTCGCAGAGCATGGTCATGTTCAGCTTTTCCTCAATGTTCATCCTTCAATACCTCAGATTTTCGTTATACTTGCAGGGGTGCCCGCCTATGATAGCCGGTTTCCGCCCCCCCAATGCAATCGTTTGCTTTACGCATCCCTGCGGAAATAGTGCTTGGCGCAGAATTCCCGCCGCACCTCAATGCGGCCCTCGTCTGCCAGCCAGTCCACAAAGTTGGCAAAATTCCGCTCCACCACGCTGAACTTGAACTCATTGTGGGTCCGGACGTTTTCTTTTTTGCAGAAGGTATAGATCCACTGGTCAAAGGACATGCCGTCCTCCAGGCAGTCCAGCACCTCCTGTCCCTTGTCCAGGATAAACGCAAGGTTCCGGTCGATCAGCGGCCCGATATCCGTCAGCACCTGCTTGTGGGCGATGATGTATGCCGGGCACCGCAGCGCCCGCAGGCTCTCCTTGCTTTCCAGATCCCGGGCGATGAACATGCTGGTGGGCAGCTTGGCCCCCTCGATCTGCCCCTCGTCAATGAGGCAGTCTCCCACATAGGCCACGTTGTCCGGGGTCACAATGCCGATGTGTCCGGCGGAGTGTCCCGGCAGCTGCAATATGCCGAACCGCGCCCCGCAGAAGTCCACATGGTCTGCGTCGGCGGGGATGATCACGTCCGCCAGAAAGCACTCCTCCAGGAAGTATTCGTGGCTCTTGCCATAGGTCAGGGCCACATAGTTGGCCCGGTACGCATCGGGATTCACGGAGATGCCCGCCTCGATGATCTGGGCCGCCGCCTGGCAGCCGTACCGCTGCTGCAAGTAGCGGACGTTGCCTGTGTGGTCAAAGTGGGCGTGGGAGCACAGAATCCCCCGCAGCCGGAACCCGTTGTCCTCAATAAGATTCGTCAGGGCGCTGCGGTCCAGCTTGGCGTATCCCGTGTCCATCAGCACAATGTCCGTGTCCGTCAGCTTATATACCGGCATCAGCGCCGTGGCCCCCACGGCGGCATAGGTCCTTCCGTATACGTGCCGCAGCTCCATATTTCGTCCCCCTCCATGGTGCAATATTCCATATTATATACCCTTCGACGGGAAAAAACAACCTCGGAAAAATTTCCGTTTACCCCCTATGCAAAACCAGAAAAATAAGGTAAAATACACCTAAGTATAGATAGGGAGGATTCTGTCAATGGACGAACCGAAGTATAAGCGGGTGCTGCTGAAGATCAGCGGCGAGGCCCTGGCCGGCGACAAGCACTTCGGCCTGGACTTCCAGGTCATGGGCCGGGTGGCCGACGTCATCAAGGAGTGCGTGACCATGGGCGTCCAGGTGGGCGTGGTCATCGGCGGCGGCAACTTCTGGCGCGGCGTCAAAAACGGCGAGGGCCACATCGAGCGCACCCGCGCCGACCATATGGGCATGCTGGCCACCGCCATGAACTGCATGGCCATGGCCGACGTGCTGGAGCAGAAGGGCGTGGACGTCCGGGTCCAGACGGCGCTGGAGATCAAGGAGGTGGCGGAGCCCTACATCCGGGCCCGTGCCGTGCGCCATCTGGAAAAGGGCCGCGTGGTGATCTTCGGCTGCGGCGTGGGCTGCCCCTTCTTCTCCACGGATACCGCCGCCGTGCTTCGCGCCGCCGAGATCGGTGCCGATGTGATCCTGCTGGCCAAGAACATCGACGGCGTGTACGACTGCGACCCCGCCAAGAACGCCAACGCCGTGAAGTTCGACGCCATCACCTACGACGAGGTGCTCAAGCGCCGCCTGGCCGTCATGGATTCCACTGCCACCAGCCTGTCCATGGACAACCACATTCCCGTGCTGGTGTTCGCGCTGAAGGACCCCTACAACATCGTCCGTGCCCTGCGCGGCGAAAAAATCGGAACAATTGTGAAGGAGGCATAACCCCATGCTGAAAGACGAGTACAAGATTTACGAGGAAAAAATGAAGAAGAGCATCGAATCCGTTGCCAACGACTTTGCCGCCGTCCGCGCAGGCCGTGCCAACGCCTCCGTGCTCAACCGCATCCATGTGGACTACTACGGCACCCCCACCCCCATCCAGCAGATCGCGTCCGTGGCCTCTCCCGATCCCCGCAGCCTGGTCATCACCCCCTGGGACGCCTCTGCCCTCAAGGGCATTGAAAAGGCCATCCAGGAGTCCGACCTGGGCATCAACCCCCAGAACGACGGCAAGTCCATCCGCCTGAGCTTCCCCCAGCTGACGGAGGAGCGCCGCAAGG
>OIWP01003751.1_pt1 | contig 11975 bp, 7 predicted proteins | sample 1587661 | NCBI WGS metagenome assembly OIWP01 (sample SAMEA3888899, study PRJEB22519) | human gut metagenome | biome: human gut; feature: human-associated habitat; material: faeces | place: Denmark | collected 2010 | reverse complement strand
CTGTGCATCACTGTGCAGGACGACCCCGCAACGTTTTCGACAACGGATACCTACGGCTGGCTGCAAAGGAACATGGCGCATTACGGCTTTGTGTTCCGCTATCCCGCCGGAAAAGAGGACGAAACCGGAATTGAACGCAATGATCTTGTCCTGCGCTATGTCGGCACAGAGCACGCCGCCGCCATCCGCAGACTCTCCTTTTGCCTCGAAGAATACCTTCGCTACATCGGCGCCTAACGAAAAAAACGGATGCTTTCGGGAAGAAAAAGAAAAAAGTTTTCTGTTTTTTTTGAAAAAGACCTTGCATTTTAGAATTTTTTGTGCTAACATAATTAGCGCTATGTTTATGTGTTAACTTCGCTGTTAACCGACTAACCGCAGATCAACCGAAAGAGGTGACAGATATGAAGAATATACATCCGGACTATCAGGAAACGACCATTACCTGCGCATGCGGCAATGTGATTCACACGCGTTCCACAAAGAAGGACATCCGCGTTGAAATTTGCTCCAAGTGCCATCCGTTCTTTACGGGTAAGCAGAAGCTGGTTGATACAAGCGGTCGTGTTGATATGTTCAACAAGCGCTACGGTATCACGAAGTAAATTTATATGGATCGTTCAGGGCGGTGCTCTTTCGGGCATCGCCCATTTTTTCTCCAAAGGCAAATCGCGTTCGTTTCAAAACAGAGGGGAGCGGTAAAAATGGCAGAGTACAAAACCGTGCGGAAAAACGCGCAGGACCAGTTTGTGGAAAAGCGATCGCGTTTCATCGGCTATGCCTGCCCGGTGCAGACCGAGCAGGAGGCGCTCGATTTCATCACGTCCAAAAAATCCGAGCACTGGGATGCCAGTCACAACGTCTATGCGTATATCCTGCGCGACGGCACCATGCGCTTTTCGGATGACGGCGAGCCGCAGGGCACGGCCGGTATGCCGGTGCTGGATGTCCTGCGCAAAAGCGGCGTTACGGATGTCGTCACGGTCGCCACGCGCTATTTCGGCGGCATTCTGCTCGGGGGCGGCGGTCTCGTTCGTGCGTATTCGCACACCGCGTCCATCGCCCTGCAGGCGGCACAGATCATTACCATGCGCGAGTGCCTGCTGTTGTCGCTCACCTGCGATTACGGCCGGTACGGCCGCGTTGCATCGCTTGTTCCGGAATGCGGCGGCGTGACGGACGACACGGTCTTTGAGGAAAAAGTCACCGTTAAATTCCATTTGGCGCCCGAGCTGCTCGGCACATTCCGCAAAAAACTTGCGGATGCCACAAACGGGCAGGTCGATGTGACAGAAGACGGAAAAAAATTTTTTGAATTTGAAGAATAAAAGAAGTAATTTCGCCGTTTGCGGCGTATATAATACTATGAGGGCAAAAATCAGGGCGTTTTGCTCCGAGCTTTGCCCGTAATCCCAACGGCATCGCGCCGGCGGTCACGAAAGGGGGCGGTGGAATGCCGTTGCCGGAGTCCTTTATGCAGGACTTAAAATCGCGCTGCGACATTACAGACATCGTTTCCTCGTATGTCAACCTAAAGCGGCGCGGCAAAAACATGGTGGGACTGTGTCCCTTCCACAACGAAAAATCACCGTCCTTCAACGTCTACCCGGAGAATAACTCGTTTTACTGCTTCGGCTGCGGCGCGGGCGGCGATGTTATCACATTCATCCGTAAGATTGAAAATCTCGATTACATCGAGGCCGTGAAAATGCTCGCGGACCGCGTGGGGCTGCAAATGCCGGAGCAGGGCGTGGACGATTCCATGAGCCGCCTGCGTCAGCGCGTGCTGGAAATCAACCGCGAATCCGCCCGCTTTTTCCACAGCGCGCTTTTAAGCCCGGAGGGTAAGCCGGGGCTTGATTATTTCGCGCGCAGGCGCCTGCCCATGAAAATGATCCGCCATTTCGGGCTCGGCTGGGCGCCGGAAAGCCGCTTTGCGCTCGTTAATCACCTGCGCTCCAAGGGCTATTCCGAGCGCGAGATGATTGCGGCGAACGTCGCGGTGGAGACGCGCTCCGGCCGCGCGATGGATCGTTTCCACGCACGCGTCATGTTTCCTATCATTGATCTGCGCGGCAACGTGGTCGCGTTCGGCGGGCGTATTTTGACAAATGAAAAGCCGAAGTACATAAATACATCGGATACCCCGGTCTACCACAAGAGCAGCGGTCTTTTCGCGATGAATTTTGCAAAAAACGCGCTCGAAAACGACCGCATCATTTTAGCTGAGGGCTATATGGACGTCATCTCGCTGCACAAAGCGGGCATTGAAAATGCCATTGCGTCGCTCGGCACGGCACTCACCGCAGAGCAGGCGCGCATCATTGCCCGCTATGCGAAAGAGGTCGTCATTTGCTACGATTCCGACGAAGCCGGTCAAAAGGCCGCACAGCGCGCCATTCCCATTCTGCGCGGCGCAGGGCTTTTGGTGCGCGTCATGGCCGTGCCCGGCAACAAAGACCCGGACGAGTTCATCAACGCATGCGGTGATGAAGGCGCGGCGCGTTTCCGCAGGCTCATTGAGCAAAGCGGCAACGATGTGGAATACCGCCTTGCAAAGCTGAAAAGCGGGTATGATTTAAGCAACGAAAACGGGCGTATTCAATACCTGATGGCCGCCGTAGAGCTGCTGGCGGGCCTTGAAAACGCCATTGAGCGAGACGTGTACGTCAGCCGCCTTTCGCAGGAATTGAATGTTGACAAAAACGCCATTTTGCAGCAGATGTCCGTTTCCGTGCGCAAAAAAGCGCGTGCGGCGCAGCGGCAGCAGCAAAGGGACATGACGGAGCAGCTTTCCGCGCGGCGCGATACCGTAAACCCCGAAAAGCGCCGCTATGTCCGCGTAGCCAACGCCGAAGAGCGGCTCATCGCGTGCCTTTTCCACAATAATGACCTCGCACAGAGCCTGAACCGCCGCGTGCCGCCCGAAAAATTCGTGACGGCGTTCAATCGCCGGTTATATCAGAGCCTCCTGGGCAAGATTATAAACGAAGAAACGGTCACATCGCCGCAGATTACAGACTTTTCGGCGGAATGTACGCCGGACGAAATGGGCCGCCTTGCGAAGATTGTGCAGGAAAACGCCGGCATCACCGCCAAAGACGCGGAAGAATACGTGCAGATCATTTTGAGCGAAGGCGCGTTGACCGATACCGATAAGGTGCGTGGTGCGAACCCCGCCGACCTGCAGGCGCAGCTCGATGCACTGCGCAAACAGAAAAAATAGGAACGTTATGCTTTAAAACAGAATGGAGATAAAAAGGCAGCGTGCAGACGCTGCCGAGGGAATAAGGGAAAACACAGGAAAGGTATGATAAACTATGGCAGCACCCGATAAGAAAACCGTGATCCGCGATCTGATTGAGCTCGGCAAAAGCAAAGGCCAGCTCACCACAAAGGAGATCCTCGATGCCATCGGCGAATTGGATTTCGACCCGGAGCACATTGAAAAATTCTATGATACACTGGAATCGCACGGCATTGAGATTATCGATGACTTCAGCGATATCCAGATTGATGACATCGACCTTTCCAAAGTATCCGGCGCAGATACGGACGATTTTGATGCCGGCATGGGCATGGAAGGCGTCGCCATCGATGACCCGGTCAAAGTTTACCTGAAAGAGATCGGCCGCGTGCCGCTGCTTTCCTCCGAAGAAGAAGTGCGCCTTGCCATCGCCATCAAGGACGGCGACGAAGCCGCAAAGAAGCGCCTTTCCGAAGCGAACCTGCGTCTTGTCGTCAGCATCGCGAAGCGCTATCTCGGCCGTGGCATGCAGTTCCTTGACCTCATTCAGGAGGGCAATCTCGGCCTCATCAAGGCTGTTGAAAAGTTCGATTATACAAAGGGATTCAAGTTCTCCACCTACGCAACGTGGTGGATCCGTCAGGCCATCACCCGCGCCATCGCCGACCAGGCCCGCACCATCCGCATCCCGGTGCACATGGTGGAGACCATCAATAAGGTGAAGAAGGTCTCCAGCCAGCTGCTCCACACGAGCGGCCACGAGCCGACCGCGGAGGAAATCTCCGACGAGCTCGATATGCCGGTTGATAAAGTGCGCGAGATCATGCGCGTCGCACAGGAGCCTGTCTCCCTTGAAACGCCGATCGGCGAGGAAGAGGACAGCCATCTCGGCGACTTTATCCCGGATGACGACGCACCGGCCCCGGCAGATGCCGCTTCCCATACGCTGCTGCGCGAAACGCTCGGCGATGTGCTCGATTCCCTCACCCCGCGTGAGGAAAAGGTGCTGCGCCTGCGCTTCGGCCTTGAGGACGGCAGAAGCCGCACGCTCGAGGAAGTGGGCAAGGAATTCAATGTCACCCGTGAGCGTATCCGCCAGATTGAAGCAAAGGCGCTCAGAAAGCTCCGTCATCCGAGCCGCAGCAAGAAGCTGAAGGATTTTCTGGATTGATCCCGAAAGGATAGGCACATACCATGCACATGACACTGGAAGCGGACTACGCAGTCCGCATCGTGGAATTTTTGGCCGTGAACCCCGGGCGCGCAGATGCCAAAACGATCTCGGAGCGCACAAGCGTCACGCTGCGCTTTACGCTGAAGATTCTGCGCACGCTCGTCTCGGACGGCATCGTACGCTCGTATAAGGGTGCAAAGGGCGGCTATGAGCTTGCAAAGCCGCCGAAGGAGATCACGCTGCGCAGCGTGATTGAGGCGGTGGAGGGGCCGTATATGATTTCCCGCTGCCAGGGCGATGCGTACAGCTGCCAGCGCACCTCGTGCCGTTTGCATCACATCTACGGTGAGGTCTCGCAGCTTGTGCGCAATAAGCTGGAGTCCTACACGTTCGCGTCCATCTGTGCCTGCGAGGATACCGAGGCGGACGAAAAAGGCGAGGGGAAAGAGGCAGAAACGTAAGCGAATCCGCGTAAAAGTACAGGCAAGTACATACTTAAAACGCAATAATTCGTTTTGAAAGCGGCTTTCGCTTTTTAACTTAATTTCTTCGGCATCCAAAATTCAACATAAACAAAACAAAAACCTTCCCGGTTTCGTTTCCGTTTGGAAACCGGGAAGGTTTTGCGTGTTTTTAAGCGGTATGAACGCCGTGAGACGCTGCACGGGCAAGAGCTACGGCTCAGTTTATGCGGCTGCCGCCCCATTCCACCGCTGTGAAGCCGTCGCGGGCGGGAGCGGTGAGCGTTTGCGCGGGAATGTCGATTTTCTCTTCAAGCGGTTTCCACGCCATGAAGACCCGAAGGAGCGTGTCGGGCGCGGGGGAGATATCCAGCTGCGCCACCTGCGTATAGCAGTCGGACTGAAACGCGATGAGATTATAGGGATTTTCCTGCATCTGGGGAAGCCAGTACACGATGAATTCATTCGCTTCTTTGCGGGTGAGTCCGAGGTCGCGCAAGGCATTTTCGAGGAAAGCGGCGGTGTCGCTGCCCGCTACGCAGAAGCCGTGGGAAAGGTCGTATTCCGCGTTGTCCGTGCCTTCCCAGTACAGGTAGTTATACGTTTGGCCGTCCTCGTCCGTCAGAGTACCGTCAGGTTTCGCCGAAACATGCCAGCCGGTTTTGTAATTCGGGTAGGTGCAAGTGAGCGTTCCGTCGTACGCGAGCGTAACCGAGACGTCCGTTTTTTCTTCCGGATAAAGATAAATCACCGGCTTTAACGTGAGTTGCTCTTCTTCGCGTTCACGGCATGCCGAAAGCCCGCACACGAAGCTGATTGCAAGGGCCGCGGCGAAAATCTGCTTTGCGAAATGCTTTTTCATACAGTGTTCCTCTTCAAATTAAAATGATTAGCAGCGGATAAAAATAAAGCCCGATTGCAGTTTACAAGGTCCATGTGCTATCGGGTATACGGGTCAAAATTCAATTTATTCTGCTTTGGAATTTGAGAAAAGAAAAAGGGAATAAAACTCGAAAAATTTCGGGAAAAGGCTTGACAAATCCACAGATACGGTGTATCATATTACAATGTATCATCATGGATAGATATGCCATTTCTTTCTCTGATCTGCATTATAACACAGTTCCGAAAAATAATCAAGCATAATCTATAAAATTCACATGAACGGATATTCTTTCCGCCGTTTTTAAGTGATTTTGCTTAAAAACACGGGTCAAATACTAAGAATGGAGTGGTTGAGTCAATGGTGAATGTTAAGCCGGTACAGCTTGGCAAGAACACACGCATGAGCTTCTCGCACATCAATGAAGTTCTCGATATGCCGAACCTGATCGAGATTCAGAAAAATTCCTACGACTGGTTCCTGAAGGAAGGTCTGAAGGAAGTTTTTGACGACGTCTCCGGCATTACGGATTTCAACGGAAATCTGGTTCTGGACTTCGTGAACTACAAGCTCGACGAAAAACCCAATTACACGGTAACGGAATGCAAAGAGCGCGATGCTACCTATGCGGCGGCCCTGCGCGTCACTGCACGCCTTCTCAACAAGGAAACGGGCGAGATCAAGGAATCTGAAGTCTTCATGGGCGATTTCCCGCTGATGACACCGTCCGGCACCTTTGTGATCAACGGCGCAGAACGTGTTATCGTTTCCCAGCTTGTTCGTTCTCCGGGCGTCTATTATAAGATGGAGTACGATAAAACAGGCAAACAGCTTTTCTCTTCCACCGTCATTCCGAACCGCGGCGCATGGCTGGAGTACGAAAACGATGTGAACGACGTACTCTACGTGCGTATCGATAAAAACAGAAAGCTCCCGATGACCGCGTTCATCCGCGCACTCGGTCTCGGCACCGACGAAGAGATCAAGGAATACTTCGGCGAAGACGAGCGCATCCTTGCGACCATCGATAAGGATACCACGCACACCATGGAGGAAGGCCTCTTTGAGGTGTACAGAAAGCTCCGTCCGAGCGAGCCGCCTACGGTTGAAAGCGCGCAGTTCCATTTGAACGGCCTGTTCTTCGACCCGAGACGCTACGACCTCTCCAGAGGCGGCCGTTATAAGTACAATAAGAAGCTGAACCTCGCCGGCAGAATCACCGGCCGTCAGCTTTCCCGCCCGATCGTCAACCCGGCGACCGGCGAGGTGATGGCAGAGGCGGGCACTGTTGTGTCCCGCACGCTTGCCGAAGACATCGACAACGCCGGTGTGACCACCGCCTGGGTTGCCCTTGAGGACGACAAGGAGACGAAGGTCATCTCGAACGGCATGGTCGATATCGCAAAATACGTTTCCTTTGATGCAGAGGCAGAGTGCGGCATCAACGAACGTGTGCGCTACGCGGTGCTCTCCGAGATTCTCGAAGAGTGCGGCGACGACGAAGAGAAGCTCAAAGAACAGCTCACCGCACGTCATGACGAGTTGATCCCGAACCACATCATCATTGATGATATTTTCTCCTCCATCAACTACATGACCTGCCTGGCTGTCGGTCTCGGCTTTACGGACGATATCGACCAGCTCGGCAACCGCCGTATCCGTTCCGTCGGCGAGCTGCTGCAGAACCAGTTCCGCATCGGCTTCTCCCGCATGGAGCGCGTCATCCGTGAGCGCATGACCCTGCAGAGCCAGGACCAGAGCGTCATCACTCCGCAGGCCCTCATCAATATCCGTCCTGTGGTCGCCGCCATCAAGGAGTTCTTCGGTTCTTCTCCGCTGTCCCAGTTCATGGACCAGACGAACCCGCTGGCAGAGCTGACGCATAAGCGCCGTCTCTCCGCTTTGGGCCCGGGCGGCCTTTCCCGTGACCGTGCGAGCTTCGAGGTTCGAGACGTTCACTACACACACTACGGCCGCATGTGCCCGATCGAATCCCCGGAAGGTCAGAACATCGGTCTGATCTCCTATCTTGCAACGTTCGCAAGAATCAACCACTACGGCTTCATTGAAGCGCCGTACAGAAAGATTGATAAGGCGACGGGCAAGGTTACGAACGAAGTCGTTTACATGACGGCGGACGTGGAAGACGAGTTCATCGTTGCGCAGGCAAACGAAAAGCTGAATGAAGACAACACCTTTGCAAACGACAGCGTTCTCGCACGTTTCAAGGGCGAGTTCATTCAGGTTGAGCCGACCCGCGTCGATTACATGGATATTTCCCCGCGTATGGTCTTCTCCGTTGCAACGGCGATGATCCCGTTCCTCGAAAACGATGACGCGAACCGTGCTCTGATGGGCGCGAACATGCAGCGTCAGGCAGTTCCGCTGCTCCGCACCGAGTCTCCGATCGTCGGTACCGGCATGGAGTATAAAGCAGGCGTCGACTCCGGCGTCTGCGTCCTGTGCGAACGCGCAGGTGTCGTTAAGAGCGTCAGTGCAGACCTCATTCGCGTGACGACCGATAACGGCGATATCGACGACTATGTCGTCACAAAGTTCATGCGTTCCAACCAGAGCACCTGCATCAACCAGGTCCCGATCGTCAACCGCGGCGACCGCGTTGAAGTGGGCGATGTTCTGGCGGACGGCCCGGCCATTAAGAACGGCGAGATCGCGCTTGGCAAGAACGCGCTCATCGGCTTCATGACCTGGGAAGGCTACAACTACGAGGACGCCGTTCTGCTAAACGAGAAAATCGTACGCGACGACGTTTATACCTCCATCCATATCGAAGAGTATGAGATGGAAGCCAGAGATACAAAGCTCGGCGCGGAAGAGATTACCCGCGACATCCCGAACGTCTCGGAGGACGCTCTGAAGGATCTGGACGAGCGCGGCATCATCCGCATCGGTGCCGAGGTCAAGAGCGGCGATATTCTGGTCGGCAAGGTCACCCCGAAGGGCGAGACCGAGCTGACCGCCGAAGAGCGCCTGCTGCGCGCCATCTTCGGTGAAAAGGCCCGCGAGGTTCGCGATACGTCCCTCCGTGTTCCGCACGGCGAGTACGGCACCATTGTGGACGTTAAGGTCTTCACGAGAGACAACTGCGATGAGCTGAGCCCCGGCGTCAACAAGGTCGTGCGCTGCTATATCGCACAGAAGAGAAAGATCTCCGTCGGCGATAAGATGGCCGGCCGCCACGGTAACAAGGGTGTTGTTTCCCGCATTTTGCCGATGGAAGAGATGCCGTTCCTGCCGGACGGTACACCGCTTGACATCGTTCTGAACCCGTTGGGCGTTCCGTCCCGTATGAATATCGGACAGGTTCTCGAGGTTCACCTCGGCATGGCGGCAAACGCACTCGGCTGGAAGATTATGACCCCGGTATTCGACGGCGCACACGAAGCGGATATCCGCGAGTGCTTCCGCATGGCGGGCATGAGTGAGGACGGCAAGTTCCGTCTGCGTGACGGTCGTACCGGCGAGTATTTCGATAACCCGGTTACCGTTGGCTACATGTACTACCTCAAGCTCCATCATCTTGTTGACGATAAGATTCACGCCCGTTCCACCGGTCCGTATGCCCTCGTTACCCAGCAGCCTTTGGGCGGCAAGGCGCAGTTCGGCGGCCAGCGCTTCGGCGAAATGGAAGTTTGGGCGTTGGAGGCTTACGGCGCGGCTTACACCCTGCAGGACGATATCGTGGGTCGTGTCAAGACCTACGAGGCGATCGTCAAGGGTGAGAATATTCCGAAGCCGGGCATTCCGGAATCCTTCCGCGTTCTTATCAAGGAACTGCAGGCACTCGGCCTCGACATCAAGGTGCTGGATAAGGACAACGAGGAGATTGACCTGCGCCAGAGCTTCGACGATGACGATGATGTGGGTCTCACCCCGGGCGATCAGGTCTTTGATGAAGAAAACGTCGCAACGGACGGCGATTTCGACGGCTATTCCATCGAGAACGAAGACGGGGAAGAGGACGACTTCTTCTCTACCGGCGACGATGATGAGTTTGAAGGCTCCGATAACGATTTGTTTGACGGCATCGACGACGAGTTCTAATTTCGGGTGAAAGGAAAGGATCGCATATATGGAGTTTAACGTTTTTGAATCAATAAAGATCGGCCTTGCATCGCCCGAGCAGATTCGCTCCTGGTCGTACGGTGAGGTCACGAAGCCCGAGACCATCAACTACCGTACATTGAAGCCGGAGCGCGACGGCCTTTACTGCGAGCGCATTTTCGGACCGACAAAGGACTGGGAGTGCCATTGCGGCAAGTATAAGCGCATCCGCTTTAAGGGTAAGGTCTGCGAGCGCTGCGGCGTTGAAGTGACGCGCAGCAAGGTTCGCCGTGAGCGCATGGGTCACATTGAGCTTGCAGCGCCGGTTTCGCACATCTGGTACTTTAAGGGCATCCCGTCCCGCATGGGTCTGATTCTTGACCTTTCCCCGCGCGTACTGGAAAAGGTTCTGTATTTCGCACTTTACATCGTTACGGATCCGGGTTCCGTTCGTGAGCTCTCTAAGATGCAGACGCTCACCGAAAAGGAATACCGCGACATGCGTGAAAAATATGAGGACGACTTCGAGGCGTCCATGGGCGCTGAAGCTGTGAAGAAGCTGCTCGAGGATATCGACTGCGAAAAGCTCAGCGAAGAGCTCAAAAAAGACCTCGAAACCGCGCAGGGACAGAAGCGCGTGCACATTCTCAAGCGTCTTGAGGTTGTGGAATCCTTCCGTATCTCCGGCAACCGCCCGGAGTGGATGATCCTCGATGCCGTGCCGGTTATCCCGCCGGATATCCGTCCGCTCGTACAGTTGGACGGCGGCCGCTTTGCAACGAGTGACCTGAACGACCTGTACAGACGTGTTATCAACAGAAACAACCGTCTGAAGAGACTCATCGAGCTCGGCGCGCCGGACATCATCGTGCGCAACGAGAAGCGTATGCTGCAGGAAGCCGTCGATGCCCTCATCGACAACGGCCGCCGCGGCAGACCGGTCACCGGCCCGAATAACCGCCCGCTCAAGTCCCTTTCCGATATGCTGAAGGGCAAGCAGGGCCGCTTCCGTCAGAACCTGCTCGGTAAGCGTGTTGACTATTCCGGCCGTTCCGTTATCGTTGTTGGCCCGGAGCTGAAAATGTACCAGTGCGGCCTGCCGAAGGAAATGGCACTGGAGCTCTTTAAACCGTTTGTTATGAAGCGCCTTGTCGAGACCGGTGCCGCCGGCAACATCAAGGCTGCAAGAAAGGCCGTAGAGCGCGCGAAGAGCGAGGTTTGGGACGCACTGGAGATTGTCATCAAGAACCATCCGGTCATGCTGAACCGTGCACCTACGCTGCACCGTCTGGGCATTCAGGCGTTTGAGCCGGTCCTCGTTGAGGGCCGCGCCATTAAGCTGCATCCGCTCGTCTGCACCGCCTTCAACGCCGACTTCGACGGCGACCAGATGGCTGTGCACGTGCCGCTGGGCGCCGAGGCTCAGGCCGAGGCCCGCGTGCTGATGCTGTCCTCCAACAACATCAAGTCCCCGGCCCACGGCCATCCGCTGACCGTGCCGACCCAGGACATGATCATCGGCCTGTACTACCTCACGGCCATGCGCGACGGCTTCCCCGGCGAGGGTCGCATGTTCATCGATTTCGATGACGCCCTGAACGCCTACGACGCCCGCGCCGATCTGGACCTGCAGGCCAAGATCCAGGTGCGTCTGCCCTACAACACGAAGGTGGCCACCGCCTTCGGCGTGTTCGAGGACCACAAGGAGGGCGAGCGCATCGAGACGAGCGTCGGCCGCATCATCTTCAACGATGTGCTGCCGCCGGACTATCCCTTCCTGAACTACGAGATGAACAAGAAGGAGATCAGCCGCCTGGTCGAGGACGTCACCAACACCTACGACCTGTCCGAGGTGCCGCCGATTCTCGACGGTCTGAAGGATGCCGGTTTCCACTACGCTACGCGCGCTGGTGTTACCGTGTCGGTGTACGACGCCACCATCCCGCCTTCCAAGCCGGCGATTCTCGCCCAGGCCGATGAGCGCGTCGCCGCCATCGACGAGGACTACGAGATGGGCCTCATGTCCAACGAGGAGCGCCACAAGCAGGTCGTCGACATCTGGAACGATGCCAACGAGGAAGTTGGCGAGGCCATGGCGGAGAACTTCGACAAGTTCAACCCCATCTACATGATGGCCTTCTCCGG
>OIWP01003744.1_pt1 | contig 11997 bp, 9 predicted proteins | sample 1587661 | NCBI WGS metagenome assembly OIWP01 (sample SAMEA3888899, study PRJEB22519) | human gut metagenome | biome: human gut; feature: human-associated habitat; material: faeces | place: Denmark | collected 2010 | reverse complement strand
ATTTTATTTGGAATGTACAATCTTGCAGGTTTCATGTAAAATGTTGTTAAATGGTAACTGTGAGGATACTGAACAGTTACGTTAAATGTTTTTGTGGGATGTTGCAGGAAAATAAAAGATAAATTTCAGGCATCCGGGAAGGAAGCTGGTGGATATGGAACGGGAAAACACGGTATTTCAGGAGGAGTTAAATCCGACCTTCTTGTTTATGTGGAAGGGAACACGTGTTGAGGATGAGCCGAACTATCACTGCCATGAGCATCTGGAGCTGTGTTATATTCAATCCGGGACAGGAAAGCACAGAATCGGCGATACTATATATGAAGTAAAAGAGGGGGACCTGCTGGTCATCAATGAAGGAGTCTATCATCAAAGCCTGGCGGGAGAGCATAAAACGCCGGTTGCGGAATTTTACGTGGGGCTGACAGATTTAAATCTGGCGGGGCTTGGGCGCAACCACTTTCCACTACCGGGGAATTGCCCGGTATTTCGTACGGAGGGAGAGCTGCAGCGTAAGCTTTCCAAGCTCTGTATGGCAATGGAGGCAGAGCAGGAGCTTTGCCGAATCGGGCGCTATTATATGATGAAGACGTATGCCATGCAAATGCTTCTTTTGCTGCTGCGGGAAGAAGAAGAGAGCGGTAAGCCGCAGAAGGCAGGTGGATGCTCCTTTGAATCCGCGAACCGGAAATATCTCGTGGAGAAGATCACGGATTACTTTGAGGATCATTATGCAGAGAAAATCTCTCTTGACCGGATCGCCGGCAATATGTATCTGAGCACCTTTTATGTGTCCAGGATTTTCAAGGCGGAAACCGGAAACACACCGATTCATTATCTGATTGATATTCGTCTGACCAAGGCCTATAACCTGCTGACACAGAATCTGGAAATGAGCATTCAGGAAATCGCGGCGCAGGTCGGCTATGAGGATGCCTATCATTTCAGCAAGCTGTTCAAGAAAAAATATGGGGTGGCTCCGTCTGCAGTGCGGCGCAGGATACTATAAAGCAGCAGAATACGCCCATTCGGCTGAATACGGCCTGCCATAATTCATGACAATAGAATACTCGCAGAGCATGCATTCTATTGTTCATGACAATAGAATGCTCACAGAGCGTGCATTCTATTGTATTAACAAAAAAGAAACTGGGGACAGGAGAACATGGAAAATCCGATTATTTTTACGGCGGAGATCATCGGGACGATCGCTTTTGCATCGTCCGGGGCAATGCTGGGTATCCGCAAAAATCTGGATCTGTTCGGGGTACTGGTGCTGGGACTGTGTGTTGCAGTCGGAGGCGGCATTGTCCGGGATATTATCCTGGGGCGGACGCCGCCGGGAGCATTCCGGGATCCGGTTTATGCGCTGGTGGCGCTGGGAACCTCCGCTCTTTTATTTTTACTTGTCTATGGAAAGCAGGAGATCATGACGAGCCGCTATCTGACGATTTATGAGCAGGTTATGAATTACTGTGATGCGGTTGGACTTGGGATTTTTACAGTCCTCGGCGTATATACCGCGCACAGCGAGGGTTATCACGGAATCTTCTTTTTAGTGTTTTTGGGCATGATGACAGGTATCGGAGGAGGTCTGATCCGGGATATTTTAGCGGATACGATGCCGTTTATCCTGTATAAGCATATCTATGCGATGGCGGCTTTTGCGGGCGCACTGGTGTGTGTGCTTTTGATCCATATCCATCTGTATCTGGCGCTGGCAGCAGGAACTGCGGTGGTGATTGTGATCCGGGTGCTTGCGACACATTACTGTTGGGATCTGCCGCGGCCGCTGCATGAAAAAGATGCACACACGAAAACAAAAAATCTGTCCGAAAATAGTAATGCCGACGATACTTGAGCAGAATCGACACTTTTGCTACCATGAAAAGAAATTTTGTGATAGAATTGGTAAGACTGAGCTGGAAACGTAAAATGCCGCCTGTGCGGCAAAAGGAGGACAAATGGAAAACGTAAGACGGATCTATGTGGAAAAGAAGACCGGTTACGCGGTTAAGGCACAGGAACTGAAGGAGGATCTGATCGGTTATCTGAATATGTCAGGGATCGAAGATGTCCGGATGTTCATTCGTTATGATGTGGAAAATATCAGTGATGAGGTTTTTGAACAGGCATGCCGTACTGTTTTTTCCGAGCCGCCCGTGGATATTCTGTATCGCGAGACGATCGAAATCCCTGCAAACGGACGCGTATTCAGCGTTGAATATCTGCCGGGACAGTTTGACCAGCGTGCAGATTCTGCCGTACAGTGCGTTCAGTTTTTAAAAGCGGAGGAGCAGCCGATTATCCGTACCGCAGTTACTTATTTGATTACAGGAGATCTGACAGACGAAGAATTTGACAAGATCAAGGCTTACTGCATTAACCCGGTGGATTCCAGAGAGACCGGTATGGAAAAGCCAAAGACGCTCGTAACCGAGTTTGCAGAGCCTGCAGATGTCAGGATTTTAGACGGCTTTACTACGCTGGATGCAGACGGATTAAAGCAGCTGTACGATTCTCTTGGTCTTGCGATGACCCTGCAGGATTTCAAGCATATCCAGAAGTATTTTGCAGGCGAGGAAAAGAGAGACCCTTCCATGACGGAGATCCGTGTGCTGGATACCTACTGGTCCGACCACTGCCGTCATACGACGTTTTCCACCGAACTGAAAAATGTCGCATTCGGAGATGGTTTTTACCGGGAACCGATGGAAAAAACCTACCAGAGTTATCTGGATGCGCGTGCGGAGATCTTTAAAGACCGTCCGGATAAGTTTGTCTGCCTGATGGATCTTGCACTGATGGCAATGCGTAAGCTCAAAAAAGAAGGCAAACTGGAGGATATGGAGCAGTCCGATGAAATCAACGCCTGTTCCGTTATTGTTCCCGTTGAAATGGACTACGGCGATGGTCCTGTCACCGAGGAATGGCTCGTATTTTTCAAAAATGAAACCCACAACCACCCGACCGAAATCGAACCCTTCGGCGGTGCGGCAACCTGTCTGGGCGGCGCAATCCGCGACCCGCTTTCCGGCAGAGGTTATGTATATCAGGCAATGCGCGTGACCGGTGCAGCGGATCCCACCGTTCCGGTTGCGGACACCTTAAAGGGAAAGCTTTCCCAGAAAAAGCTGGTGCGCGGCGCAGCATCCGGTTACTCTTCCTACGGCAACCAGATCGGACTTGCGACCGGTTATGTAAAAGAAATTTATCATCCCGATTATGTTGCAAAGCGTATGGAGATCGGCGCGGTTATGGGTGCGGCTCCGAGACGCAACGTCATCCGTGAAAACTCCGATCCGGACGATATCATCATCCTGCTGGGCGGACGTACCGGACGCGATGGCTGCGGCGGCGCAACCGGTTCCTCCAAGGTGCATACGGAAAAGAGTATCGAAACCTGCGGTGCTGAGGTGCAGAAGGGTAACGCCCCGACCGAAAGAAAGATTCAGAGACTGTTCCGCAGAGAAGAAGTTTCCCGTCTGATTAAAAAGTGTAACGACTTCGGCGCAGGCGGCGTTTCTGTTGCCATCGGCGAGCTGGCAGATGGTCTGACCGTTGATTTGGATAAGGTTCCCAAGAAATATGCCGGTCTGGATGGCACAGAGCTTGCAATCTCTGAATCTCAGGAGAGAATGGCAGTCGTTGTTTCTCCGAAAGACGTTGATACCTTCTTAGGCTATGCGGCAGAAGAGAACCTGGAGGCAGTTCCGGTGGCGGTTGTAACCAAAGAACCCCGTCTGGTTTTAAACTGGCGCGGCAAGAGCATTGTAAACCTGTCCAGAGCATTTCTGGATACCAACGGAGCACACCAGGAAACCGATGTTTTTGTAGATGTTCCGTCGAAAGAAGATAACTATTTTGGGCAGTATGCAGTTCCTGCTGTAAAGGAAGCCGTAAAAGCCGGCGATCTGAAAAAGGCATGGAAAGCGCTGCTGTCGGATTTAAATGTCTGCTCCCAGAAGGGTCTTGTGGAAATGTTCGACTCCTCCATCGGCGCAGGCAGCGTGCTGATGCCTTACGGCGGTAAGTATCAGCTGACCGAGACCCAGGCGATGGTTGCCAAGCTTCCGGTTCTGAAAGGAAAGACCGATACGGTAACGATGATGGCATACGGCTTTGATCCGTATCTGTCCTCCTGGAGCCCTTACCACGGCGCAATTTACGCGGTTGTGGAATCCATGGCAAGAATCGTAGCGGCAGGCGGCGATTTCTCCGGAATCCGCTTTACCTTCCAGGAATATTTCCGCCGCATGACTCAGGATCCCGAACGTTGGAGCCAGCCTTTTGCGGCGCTGCTGGGCGCTTATGACGCGCAGATGGGATTCGGACTTCCGTCCATCGGCGGTAAGGATTCCATGTCCGGAACCTTTAACGATATTGATGTACCTCCGACGCTGGTTTCTTTCGCTGTGGATGTTGCAAAGGAAAAAGATGTTATCAGCCCGGAATTAAAACAGGCTGGAAACCGTCTGGTTCGTTTCTCCATTCAGAAGGATGCTTACGATCTGCCGGATTATGAGCAGGTAATGGCACTGTATGCAAAGATTACCGAGCTGATGGGCAAGGGCGTGATCGTTTCCGCATATGCACTGGACAGCTATGGTGTGGCAGCAGCCCTGTCCCGCATGGCATTCGGTAACGGACTTGGCGTTGCAATTGAGGAAACGGTTTCTGCAGAGGAGCTGTTTACAAACGGCCTTGGCGATCTGGTGGCAGAAGTTCCGGCAGACCGTCTGGCGGATATGGATGTTGCTTATACGCTGCTCGGCACGGTAACGGCAGAGCCGGTATTTACCTATGGAAACATGACCCTTTCCGAAAAAGAGGCGCTGGATGCGTGGAAGAAGCCTCTGGAAAAGGTATTCCCTACAAAGGCAGTCAAGGACACGGACGCAGTAGAAACCGGCCTGTATGAGACGAATCACATTTATGTATGCAAGAATAAAGTAGCGAAGCCTACCGTATTCATCCCGGTATTCCCCGGAACGAACTGTGAATACGACAGCACAAAAGCATTTGAACGCGCAGGTGCACAGGTTGTAACCCATGTATTCAGAAACCTGAGCGCAGAGGACATCCGTTCTTCCGTCGATGCGTTTGCAAAAGAGATCAGCCAGGCACAGATCATCATGTTCCCCGGCGGCTTCTCCGCAGGCGACGAGCCGGATGGCTCCGCAAAGTTCTTCGCAACAGCATTCCAGAACGAGAAGATCAAAGAAGAGGTTATGAAGCTTCTGAAGGAAAGAGATGGCTTATGTCTTGGTATCTGTAATGGATTCCAGGCGTTAATTAAGCTCGGTCTGGTTCCTTACGGCGAAATCGTCGGACAGAAGGACGATTCTCCGACCCTGACCTTTAATACGATCAACCGTCACATTTCCAAGATGGTATACACCAAGGTGGTTTCCAACAAGTCTCCCTGGCTGCAGGGCGCTGAGCTTGGAAAAGTATATGTCAATCCGGCATCCCACGGTGAGGGACGTTTCGTAGCTCCGAAGGAGTGGATTGACAAGCTGTTTGCAAACGGACAGGTAGCAACCCAGTATTCCGATCCGGAAGGAAGGATTTCCATGGATGAAGAATGGAATATCAATGGATCCTACAGCGCGATCGAAGGCATCACCTCTCCGGATGGACGTATCCTGGGCAAGATGGCGCACTCCGAGCGCCGCGACAGAAGCGTTGCACAGAATATCTACGGCGAACAGGATCTGAAGATCTTCGAGTCCGGTGTGGCATACTTTAAGTAAAAGGCTGTAAACAATAATTCCGAAGACCTCACAGAAGGGAGAAATCTCTTCTGTGGGGTCTTCGTGGTTATGGGGTAGTACCTTTTAAGGTAGTACGAAGATAGGACTATTATGGAACAATGCGATTTGGATACGGAAGAATCCTCCGTTTTGGAGCATAAAGAATATGCGGAAAGCATCGGAGCGTCGAGAGATACGGTCAAAATTCGAAAAAAGTCTACCGTATATGGCGTGGAATTTGTTATACTGGGAATGGAAGGACAGGAGCATATTCATTATGCGATGCCCATGCGGGTAATGGGGTATGATTATGCAGCTTATCAGAAGCAATATGTGGACAATGCGGCAAAGTATAAAACAGCAAAGAGCTTGACAGAAGAGGAATATCTGTCAAAAATGAAAAAGGATGATCGGCTGGTTCCTGTTATAACAGTTGTTGTTTATTATGGGGAAAAGCCGTGGGACGGTGCGGTGTCTCTGCATGGGATGCTGCATATTTCAGAGGAAATGAAGCCATTTGTCAATGATTACCGGATGCACCTCGTGGAAGCGAGAAAAAATGATCTGAAGCTGCATAATATCAACAACCGGGATCTGTTTAATCTGCTCGGTATTCTGTTGGATCGGAATGGAAAGCTTCAGGAAACAAGAGATCGGGCGATAAACTACGCCAGAGAGCATCGAGTGGAAAAGACAGTGATTATGACTGCTGCGGGTGCGGCAAACTGTAAAATAGATTATAATAAAATTGCCAGGAAAGGAGATGCTGATATGTGCACCGTGTTTGAAGAGACGAGGCGTGAGGGGATAGCAGAAGGAGAAGCAAAAGGAATTATTGAGACTGGATATGAATTTGGGATTTCAGAAGAAGAGATTCTTGCAAGATTACAGAAAAAGCTGAACATTTCTCTGGCAGAAGCGCAGGAGTATGTAAAAAAGTTCGGCAGGAAAAACGAGGAAAAGTAAATCAGAAGATCCCGATGCAGAAGAAAATGGTTAAAATATAAAACTTTTTTGCATGTGAATAAGAGGAGAAATGAACAAAATTAACTATCAAAAAGAACTGGAATACCTAATCGATAAGCTTCCGGATCATCACCGGCGGCTGTTTTTGCACAGCTGCTGTGCGCCGTGCTCCAGCTACTGTCTGGAATATTTGCGGCAGTATTTCGACGTGACGGTATTTTATTACAATCCAAACATCAGCTTTTTGGAGGAATACCGGCATCGGGTGGAGGAATTAAAACGTCTGGTGAGCACGCTGAATGAAGAGGCGAAAGGGTCTGAAATGCTGAACCAGATCGCACTTTTGGAGGGCACTTACGAGCCGGAAAAATTTTTCGAGGCGACGAAAGGGCTGGAGGACTGTCCGGAGGGCGGAGAGCGCTGCTTTATCTGCTACGAGCTGCGGCTGCGGGAAGCGGCGAGGTTGGCGGCAGAGGGCGGTTATGATTTTTTTACAACAACGCTGACGATCAGTCCGCTGAAAAATGCGCAGAAGCTCAACGAAATCGGCAGCCGACTGGCGGAGGAATATCATGTGGCGTGCCTGCCGTCGGATTTTAAGAAAAAGGGCGGCTATTTAAGGTCCATCGAGTTAAGCCGCCAGTACGACCTGTACCGTCAGGATTATTGCGGCTGCGTTTTTTCAAAGCGGGAACGCGATAAAAGGATTGTACAGGAAAGCTGAAACAGATATACTAAAAAGCAAAGTACGAAACATGGGCTTTCGAAACGCAAGACGATCAGAAACGGTCGATGAGTCCTAAAACAGGGCGCGGATGTCTGTCAGTGCGTTGTCGATGACATCGAACTGCCAGACGCTGTGTCCGGGAATCCTGTGCTCCGTCAGATAATAATGTCCGTCAAAGGAAGAGATATAATAAGGCGTTCCGCCTCCGGCAAAGTTGTCATAAATATCCTCCCAGCTGCCGGAAGAAAGATCGTTTAAATCCTGCACGCGCAGGATCGTCGCATAATCCTGATTGCCGGTAAGGTCGGTGGAAACGGTGATGTAAAACCAGTCCTGAATGTGTGTCAGCTGGATCATGCCGGAGATTTCGGCAGGAACCGGGAACCGTTCCAGGATCTTCAGGTCCCTTTTGCGGGTGCGCAGAATCGACTGATTGCCGGAAACAAAATACAGGTCGTTGCCGTCAATTGTAAAGGAGCGGACATAAATCTGATCCAGCTCTGGCACAGAGAGAATTTTTTCGAGGGCAACAGAGGGACTGTCCGGATCGGGACGGTAAAAGACGTACAATTGCCCGGTCATGGAGCTGAGTACATAAAAACGTTTTTCCGTTTCATCATAGACGACGTAATGCGGGCGAGTGCCGATTTCGTTGAAAAGCTGGGTAAGGTAAAACTGTCCGTCCTGTTTTTCAAAGATGAGGACGCGGTTGTTTTCGGTGTCATCTGCAAGATAAACGGTGCCGTCCCCTGCGATGGTGTGCCCGCGGTTGATCTGATCGGTCATCACATACCAGTCGGTAAGTGGAGCATCCGGCGTTTTCGAGGTCAGAATCTGATTGTGATAGCAGTCCACTAGAAAATAATCGTCACCGATTTTGGTAATCTGCGTGGGGACACTTAAGGATGGCTGCACATTTTTGACAGGTTCTGAGGAAACGGCTTCAACAGCTTCCGACCAGGAGAGCACCTGAGTGGAAGCGTTTTTTATGGTTTTCAGGATCAGGGCTGCCGCTGCAAAAATCAGGACAGCGAGCAGGATCAAAAAGATTGTAAGTTTTAAATGGGATAAATTTCTTCGTTTCATGTCCCAAAGTATAACATAACAAAAGAAAGGATACCACTATGAAAAAACTGTTGCAGGAATTTAAGGAATTTGCGCTGAGAGGAAATGTCATGGATCTAGCAGTCGGCGTTATCATTGGTGCTGCGTTTCAGGCGATCATCAATTCGCTGGTAAACGATGTGATTTCACCGCTGATCGGTCTGTTTGCCAATACGGATCTGACGTATCTGTCTGTGATGGTCGGGGATGTGGAAATCCGCTATGGTGCATTTTTGACCGCAGTGATCAATTTCATTATTATGGCAGTGATTATTTTCCTGATGGTAAAAGGGATGAACGCGCTGGCTGGTCTTGGCAAAAAGAAGGAGCCGGAAAAACCTGCTGTGAAAATGTGCCCTTACTGCAGAAGTAAGGTTGCGGCAGAGGCAACCCGCTGTCCGTACTGTACGTCTATGCTGGAAATGAAAAAAGAAGATAAAAAAGAAGAAAAGAAATAATAGAATGCACGCTCTGCGTGCATTCTATTGTTTATGGTTCCGTCTTCGGAATCTGTACGCCGTCTGCATCCATATAATAGGAGTGCTTCCAGATCAGCTCGGAGATGGGAACTGGTTGATAGCCCTGATCCTCCAGATTGTCGATCAGGTCGGGAAGCGCCTGTGCGGTATAAACGGTTCCGGCATGGAACAGGAGGATAGAGCCGTTTTGGAGTTGGCGACTGTTTAAAATCCGATGGAGGATGTCCTGTGCCCCGTAGTCTTTCCAGTCCATGGAATTGATGTTCCACTGCACCGGATAACCGCCGGCTTCCTGGATGAGCCGGATAGCAGAGTTGTCATAGTTTCCGTCTTCAAAACGAAACAACGTCGTTTCAGAATCGGTAAGGCGATCAATTCGCTGCGTGAGATTTTCCAGTGTGAGCGTCTGTTCCCGGATGGAAAGGGATGCCTGCGTTGTCCACAGACCGCCGATATCGTGTCCGGCGTTGTGAATCGTACAGAGCAGCTCCGGATAGTTTTTTGCCCAGGCGTCGGAAACGAAAAAGGTGGCGTGCACATTTTTTTCTTTCAGAATTTCCAAAAGCTGCTGCATGTCTTGTGCACTGTAGGTGCAGTTGAAGGTCAGCGCGACTTTTTTCTGGTCGGTTTCGACACGGCAGATGGGCATAAACGTGCCGTTTACAGAGGCGGACGCCAGTGTTGTTACAGACGGAGGGGCGAGAAAAATGCACGCGCGGGAAAAGGCGAGGACGCCGAGCAAAAACAGGGCGGTCTGGAATGCAGACGAGCGGGAGAGACTGTGCAGAGAGGGAAAAACGGCATAGTGGCGCAGTTTATTTTGAATCAGATGAACGAAATCTAGGATCATGAAGGCTCCTGCCGAATTTTTGTTACAACTTATGAATGCAGGAAACGGAAAATTCTATTTCACAAAAATTTCATAACCTTTTCGTGCGCTTTCTGGTACACTATAAGGAAAGACTGCAGGCGTTTGTCTGCAGAACAGAAGAGAAATGAAAGGAGACTGTTATGTTTTCCTGTATTTTATTTGACCTGGACGGAACGATCAGCGATCCGAAACAGGGAATTTGCGGTTGTGTGCAGTATGCGCTCAGAAGCTTTGGGATTGAAGAACCGGAGCTGGATCGGCTGGAGCCGTTTATCGGACCGCCGCTTGCAGAGAGCTTTATGAAATATTATAACTTTACGGCGGAGCAGGCGCAGGAGGCAGTTGAGAAGTACCGGGAGCGGTTTTCTGTAACCGGCAAATACGAAAATGTGCTGTATCCCGGAATGGGAGCGCTTTTGCATGATCTGAAGGCATCCGGTGCGACGCTGGCGATTGCATCTAGCAAACCGACCGTTTATGTGGAGGATATTCTGGTGCATTTCGGAATCCGGGAATATTTCGACATCGTGGTCGGAAGCGAGCTGGACGGAAGAAGAGTGCACAAAGAAGAAGTGGTTGCAGAGGTGCTGTCCCAGCTTGCAGCGCGGGGCGAAAGCGATCCGGATAAGATGGTGATGATCGGCGACCGCAGCTTCGATGTGGAGGGTGCGAAAGCGATCGGTGCACACTGCATCGCGGTGTCGTATGGGTATGCACAGCCGGGAGAGTTGGAAAATGCCGGTGCGGAGATCATTGTCCGGGATGTGGAAGGACTGCGAAGCGTACTGCTGGGCGGCACACAGGCAGGAAACAGTGCGCAGGCAGGAAGCAGCGCGCAGGCAGGAACCGGCGCGCAGGCAGGAAACAGCACGGCGACTGGCTCGAATACCCTTTCAGAGCGCTACCGCGGCAGCACTGCCAAAACGAAGACCAAATCCGGGCAGTTCTGGAGTGCAGTTGGAACCAGCGCACTGGCGATGTTTGCCTATTATGTAATCAGTCTCCTAATCAGCAGCGCAATTTTGACGGCGGTATCGGTAGTGTATGCGATCGGGCTGCAGGAGCTGGAGGGCTCTTCCTACAATTTCTGGCTGAATGTGGCTAGCGCACTCTCGACGTTCGGTGCATTTATAATCTGTTACGGAATCTGGCACAAAAAGATCCGGTTCCATTCGACAAAAGAAATCGATAAACTGTCCATCGTTCCGATGGTGATTTTGGCGGCGGCAATTGCAATCGGCATGAACGGTGTTCTGACATTGACAGAATTGTATCGGTTCTCTCCGACCTTTCAGAGGGTTTCGGAGATGCAGTTCGATACGCCGGTGTGGCTGGGAATCATTTCCTACGGCATTCTTGCGCCGCTGGGCGAAGAGATCGTTTTCCGCGGCGTGGTCTATGGACAGCTGCGCAAGGTGTTGAAAGTGCCGTATGCGGTGGTGCTTTCCGGACTGGCGTTCGGTCTGTTCCATGGAAATCTTGTTCAGGCGGTCTATGCGACCGTAATCGGCTGCCTGCTGGCGCTGGTGTATGAATGGTATGGAACGATTGCAGCGCCGATGCTGTTCCACAGCGTTGCGAACCTGTTTGTGTATGTGATGTTAGAGCTGTTGCCCTTTGGCGGCGTATTTTTAAGCGTTCCGTCCTGTGTGCTGTTTTTGGTGCTGTCAGCAGGAAGCCTGTTTTTATTGTGGATACTGCAGGGAAAGACGGCATTGCGGCAAAAAGGATGAGCAGAGAAGAAGTTAAGATTAGCTGGTGACGGCGCCTGCATTGCGACGAGAAGAGGATCCTTTGTGAGATGCGCTGACCAAAAAGAGCGAGGAAGCTGTACGATACAGCTTCCTCGCTCTTTTATGACAATGGAAGGTTCACGGAGCGTGCATTCAATAACAGGACAACGCGCAGCCGCTTATCCTTATTCATGACAATAGAATGCTCGCAGAGCGTACATTCTATTGTTCATGACAATAGAATGCTCGCAAAGCGTGCATTCTATTGTTTACAGCAGCTGGATTCCGTGGGCTTCCGCTTCTTTGCGGATTTCCTCTGGCCAGATGGAGCACTGTACTTCTCCGATGTGCGCCTTGCGCA
>OIWP01003743.1_pt1 | contig 12002 bp, 10 predicted proteins | sample 1587661 | NCBI WGS metagenome assembly OIWP01 (sample SAMEA3888899, study PRJEB22519) | human gut metagenome | biome: human gut; feature: human-associated habitat; material: faeces | place: Denmark | collected 2010 | reverse complement strand
CATTAGAATTTAAAATTTATCTATTTTATGAGTCCTTTTTCTTGACGTAGTACCACATATTCCATACTATGAATCTGACAAAGAGCTTCATTTGCCAAAAGCGTTAATTCATGATCATCAAGATTCTTTTTCCACTTGAGTTCCATAATCATTCCAGGATACTTATCATCTCTAGGAATTAAGCCAATATCAAATCTTCCTTTACCAGACTCTCTATTCGACTTTATTTTGTACTGATTATCCATCATCGAAATCAATCCTAAAATCAATCCATGATAGAAAGATTCACTAGCCGTATCATAAAAGCTAATTGCTTTATTCATATATTCAGAAATAGCTTTTTCTAGTTTTACATAATCATTTAAGAACAAACTTTCCGCAATCTTATCTGCAGTCGTTCTTGAAACTGCACCAATCTGCATCAAATGTGCCAAAACCTCACTTTTATAAACGGAAGCTATCTCTTTATTGGGAATCGATACCTGACACAAATAAGATCCATCCGCCTGCAATTCTTTAATCGCTGTTTTCAAATACCCAGCTACCAATAATAAACTATAGATATTAGCTGGATCATCTGTAAGTGAACGATAAACAACATTTTGATCAATTCTTGCCAAAACTTTATCCCCACGAATCAAAGAATAAAGCTTTTCTGTTATATCCTCATCCGCCACTTTTAAAACATCTTCGAGAATCTCATTCTTTCCAGTATTCACCCAATATGCCTGTGGAACACACCCCTTCGAAATATAATTAATAACAGACCACGGATTATAGATTTCTTCATTCCCAAACAAATATCCATCATACCATTCTTGAAGTTCACTCTCTTTTTCAGCAACTCCATAATACTCTAACATTTTACTTACTTCTTCATTTGTAAATCCGAAATAACGATCATATGCTTCATCCATCACTGAGTTCACAGTTAAATTATTTAATCCACTAAAAATACTTTCTTGAGCAATTCTCAAAATTCCGGTTAAAAAGCCGTAAGAAAGATTTTTATTATCCTTAAAAGCACCAGAAAAGAAATTTCTCATAAAGCCAATTATTTCATCATAAAAATCCTTAGAATACCCTTCCTGAATTGGAGTATCATATTCATCAATAATAATTGGAGCTTGATCATAATGCGTCGCAAGCATCTTAGATAACTTTTCAAGTGAAAAAGACAATTCCACTTCATTTTCTGTTGCACTTAATATTTTATTAAAATACGCCTTCTCATAATCCGATATTTTTCCACTACTCAACAATTCTTGATGCCTTCCATATTCTTCTTGAAGTAACGATTTAATTTTCTCTACAGTGGCCTGCCAAGAATCAAACTTTACATCTTTAAAAGTAAGAAAAATCACAGGATATTTACCTTGATGCATTCGATAGTTTTCCCCACACTTCCAAATATTCTTATCTTTAAAATATTTAGACGTATCCTCATCCACCTTTTCAAAATACACTCTAAGCATATCCATATTCAATGTTTTTCCAAATCTTCTTGGTCTTGTGAATAATGAAACCAATGGCTTTTGATCTAAAAACTCCTTAATTAACATTGTTTTATCCACATAATAATAATCCGATTGAGCACGCACATAGTCTGAAATACCAATAGGCAATGACTTTCTATCTGTACTCATCCCTTTTTTACAGTATTCACCAGACGAAATTCTTCCATCTACCGGTTTTGTTGCTTCATCTGGAATTTCCCAATTTTTTCCATTCTTAACAGCACCCGGAATTCTTCCCGATTTACACAAATTCGAAACTGCACGAACACTAATATTCCAAATTAAAGCCATTTCTTTACAAGTTTTCATGTGAACACCACCAATCCTACTATCAATAGTATACTCATTATTCGGAAATATGTCGAATTCATTCAGTATTTTATTCGGTAGATTATCGACTTATAGTGGTATTCTTCTTTTTGAAAAAATTAAAAAGGTGCAATGAAGCACCAAGTTTTGGGAATTAGAATAATAATTGTAATCCCATCACAATGACCCACATATAAGCACAAGTCTTAGGAATCATCAATAACCCAATCTTTGGTTTTGTCTTAGACCACAATGTAACTGGGATGTAACACCCAAAAGAAATAATGATGGCTGCAACCATACGGTTCATATGTAAATCGTACATATTTCCTGAAATGGCATAAAGAATTATCACACCAACTCCAGTTACCGCAAACACGGCATTACGAATCACAGAAAGCTTCCTATTTCCTTCTTCGGAAGTCCAATTGTTTTGTGGTAAGAAACATACAACGATACGAATAATAGCTGAAATCCAAATCATAGCCTCAACCCAAAGTGGAGCTTGTAATGTTGGGAATGTTAATTTCCAGATAAACAATAAAATAATATAGAATACGGTCATTGTGATTGAAGATACCTGCAATCCAATTCCAAGCTGTCTTTTAATTTTATCATTTGTACCATACAAAGCCCTTTTAATACGAGGAACCAAGTGGAATGCGTCTCCACCACACAACGTTAATGTTAATACACCATATAATATGAACAATGGATTTCCTTTCGAATATACAAAGAATAAGATTCCGGCAATTAAGTCAAAAATCAAATAACAAGCATCAAAAATTACTTCCATTAAATCAGGAATTTTTTTCATTTGAAATCATCCTTTCTGCATTGTCATACACCTTTTGAAATACACTCATAAACACTTTGATTTCTTCTTCACTAAGACCTTCAAACATATCTTGTGCAAACTCCTTTTGCGCCCATATTCCATCTTCAATTACTTCATTGGCCAATTGTAGTAAATGAATAGTTACATGCTTTTTATTGTCTTTGTCGACTCTTCGCTCAATAAAACCACGATCTTCTAATACTTTAAGTGAAGTCGAAACATGAGACTTTGTAGACTTACGAATACGAACAATGTCCGCAGCCGTATTGTACGCAGGATTGTTGTAAATAAACATTAATATGTCATACTCCAACTGTCTTAACTGATATTTTTCGCAAACTCCAGAAACCTTCATCTCATAATATCTCGTTATCGTTTTATGTTCATCCCAAAAGTGCATATGCGCTCTCCTTATCGTTCTATTTAGAATATTAATATTCTATAGCTCATGAATAGGTTTGTCAATAAAAATCATTGACACCATTCTTACGTCAACTTCTCGTAATTTTTATACATCTATATAAAAAAAGCCTTCCAAACAAGTCGAAAGGCTAATTACACTAATCTTCATATGTGATTGTTTTTGAATTAACGATCTTTTTAAATTCCTCAAACAACGGATGTTTAGGAATAGATCTTAATTCTTTACTAATTCTATATGCGAATAATTGGAATACTTGAAGATACGTTAAGGATACAGTATCTGCACAAGGATTTAGTAACGTTAATACATGATCATCATCATATTCTTTATTTGTGATGTAATATACACGGTCTGACACAGCACGAGATGCTCTATAGATTTGGTATGAACGATCTGAAGTTTCATCTTGCGCATCAATGATAAATACATTGTGCTTTGGAGAAAGTTGCAAATTCGGTCCATGAATATATTCTTCTAATTCATATGCACAAGAAACAACCTTCACAGTTTCACCAATCTTTAGTGCTGCCTCTTTAGCTACACCTTCACAAGGACCACAACCAGCTGCATACATATTTTCCATAGATAAGAAATTCTTTTTAAACTTTTCTAAGAAAGCTTCTTCATGCACAAAATTTTCCTTTTGCATAGAAGCATAACTTTCACAATATGCATCAAGCCAAGCTGTATCAACCATTTTTCCTTGTTTTTCTAAAATTGCAAACGTAAGTTTTATTAAGAATAAGGCAAGTGTTGTTACACCCTTAGTAACATACCCCTCCTTTTCTTCGTCTACATAATCAATCACAACTTCAGCATGATCTTTAATATCACTCTTTAAATCCCCTGTTAAAGCGATTGTTTTACGATTTAATTTTTTTAATATATCCAATGCATCTAATGCATTTTTACTATATCCACTCTGTGAAACGACAAACACAAAGTCATCTTCACACAACACTGGATAGTATGCGAATGTATATGGATTTATCACAGTGACATCTACACCTAAATATTTTTCCATAACATATTTAGCACACCAAGACCCATTTCCACTCGAACCAGAAGCTATAATCTTAATATTTCTATAGTTTCCATCCATATAAACCTGAGCCAATTTATTCGTCTGTTCTTTATTTTTATATACTGAATTTAAAATATCCTGCATCTGCAAAATATAATATTCCATTGTTTCTAATTGTTCCATATTGTTTCCTTCGTGAAATTATATTCTAAAACGATACGTGGATTTGTCACTTCGAATATAACTATGTGTATATTCCACGACATTTTTTTCTTTATCAAAGCCAATATATTGAAATCGAAATACAGGTTCTACAAGATTTCCCAAAAGTTTTGAGATTCGATCATCTGGAAATTGTACGATTAATGAACGATGGAAGTCACAAGGATCATGATCTTTCTTTGCCATAAAATCATATAATGACACTTTTGAAAAATCATAGTCTTCAATGCCCTCTACATACTTGTATGGCATATAGGCAATTTCCACAGAAAAAGGTTCATCATTGTAATAACGAACACGCATTAAACAATAAACGTCTTCTCCTTCTTCTAATTTCAAGTGTGCACGAATCGAAGTTGTCGGCTCAATCTTTTCTGCAACAATGACCTTACTGTCAATTGAAAAACCTTGTGCCTTTAAAAAACTACTAAAACCACGATGTTCATTTATCGCATCATAGTTTCCCCATGAAGGTTTTACAATTTGTTTTGCGACAAACGTTTCTTTATAAGGAACCTTGATCAATACACCATCTTCAATCAAGACATTAAGTGCTGATCGCACTGTCTGTCTGTTCACACCACATTTTTCAGCCAAGTCTCTTTCAGACTCCAAACGCTCACCTGGCAACAATTCTCCATTATCAATACGATTTAACAACGTATTTTTTAAACGCAAAAAAAAACACCGATTATAAGAAGTGTTGTTGCACTTTTTTCATCAACAAAAAAAACACCTATCCTAAACAGATGCCTAAATTATCATTTGTTAATAAATTTGTATACTCGTAAGTATACTACTCATGAGTATACAAATATTCAATAATCTTTCACTGTATATTTCTTTATTCTCCCAGTTCATCCAACATATCATCTACACCATCACGATAATTTTCATCGTTATCGTAACGATTCTCATCATAATCACCAAAATATGCATCATCACTTCCTTCATCATAAGATGAGGACGAAGAAGATGATGATGAGTTTGAACGTTGCCCCTCTTTCTTTTTACGTTTCTCTTCCCTTGCCTTAAACTCACTCAATTCCGTACGACGCCTATTCTCAAGACGATACTGTTCCATTTGCGCTTCCCATTCTGCCTCTTCCTTTTTCAAAGAAATATATCCATATCCAAATAATAGTCCAAGAATAATCAAGAAAATAATTCCACCCCTACCCTTAGATTCATTATTTGGTTGAATGACCTTTTTTTCCTGATAATTTTCACTAGGATCAGCTTCAGGCAAAACTCTTTCCTGATTTGAATAATCACTTTGTTTCTTTGTTGTTTGAACTTTTGGTGGGATATTCACCGAAAACCTTAAATGTATATCATATAATCTTCTAAGGATGAAACCGGCTAACCAATCAATAAAAGCATCCTCAAATTCAATACTAAAACAAGTTAATAAGCTAAGAAACTCAAACATCGATTCATCCATTAAGGATGAATCAAAACAAGGATCATTCTTTAACATTGTCTTAATTTCATCCTCTGACTTACCATCATATTTTCGAATCAGTTCATCATCACTCATATCCAAGATTTTCTTAACTCCATCACCAACGATTTTCTTACGTGTTTCTATATCTAACTTCTTAGACATCTTTCTCTCTGCTTTTGTAGGTATATTAGGCAGTTTCGTTTCTTTTTTAGTAACAGGTACATCCACACCATACAGATGCATTACCTGTATTAACTCTTTTGTAAGTAAACCCTTTTTATTAGCATGAATATAAATCCCTTCATAGATTGAACAAAAACTACAAGCTTCACTAAGTTTATCTTCTTCAATTAAAGAATTTACTAACTTCATAAAATCATACGAACTATATCCCTTAATACACTCTTCACAAATAGATGCATAAAAGTGTCTTAAGTAAATAGGAATAAATACAGAAATGTAGAAATCATTTTCTTTACATTGTTTAGAAACATCCTCAATATGCTTCTTTGTTTTACTCGAATCTAAAATCATACGATATAGAGTACTCGCCAAAGGATTGCATAATATACCAAAGTTTACATTTAAACAAGACTCTAACATCTTCTCTTTCACAAATTCAATTTCTACATTAATCTGACTTGTACTTCCCTGCATCATTAATATATGAATCTTTTCAAGACTATCTATATCACGATTCAAATTATTCGTATTCATATTTGAAAAAGCAAGTTCAATATCTTTATATTCACCACAAATTAGTTTATTCTCTACATCATTTACTAAACTTGAATACTTATCTTTACAATCATTGTAATAGTCATACCAATCTAGAAACTCTTTTGAAATTATTATATTTTCCATTCCCTATACCTCTGGTCTTATACTGTTATTATAGCCTTTTCGATCTATGATTTCATTTTAATGCTGGTATAATGTTAGGTATGAACTATCAAAATATACAGAGCGGCCTATCTACCGCATTTTTAGACAAAAATATATCTTCCAACGTATTATATCGACCTCAATTTATTTCAAACGACTATAAGAATGGAAGAAAAGTACTAAGCACCATTGAAGATGAATTATTACACTGCGACTCCTTTTTTATCAGTGTAGCCTTCATTACGATGGGAGGAATTACCCCCTTACTTCAAACGCTTCGTACTTTAGAAGATAAAGGCATCAAAGGTAAAATTCTAACAACGGACTATTTGGCATTTAGTGATCCTAAAGCCTTAGATAAACTCGCTACATTTTCGAATATTGAACTTAAAATGTATCTAGTACCCGACTCAAAGAATGGTTTTCATACCAAGGGATATATCTTTCAATCCGATGAAATCTACAAGATCCTTGTGGGTTCTAGTAATATGACAAATACAGCACTTACTACAAATCGAGAATGGAATACAAAAATTGTGTCCACAAAATCCGGTGAGTTTGTATCAGAAATGTTAGATGAATTTGAAGAATTATGGAATCATCCAAATACATATTCCTACAATGCATTTATTGGTGCATATAGAGTGCATTATGAAGAATACAAAAAGGTGAAACAAAAAGAAGACATTAAATTACCCTCTAAACAGTTGATTCCAAATTCTATGCAGCAAGCCTTTATTTCCAATCTTAGAAAGCTTCGCAATGAGAATGAATCAAAGAGTTTGTTGATTTCAGCCACAGGAACAGGAAAGACGTATGCCTCAGCCTTTGCCTTACAAGATCAGAATCCCAAGAAAGCCCTATTTTTAGTGCATAGAGAGCAGATTGCCAAACAAGCTCTTCAAAGCTACAAAAATGTATTTAAAAATACAAAGACATTTGGGCTTTTATCTGGAAACAGCAAGGATACAGATGTAGACTACTTGTTCGCAACCATGCAAACGATGTCTAAAAAAGAAGTGTATTCAAGTTTTGCCCCTGATACATTCGATACCATCATCATTGATGAGGCACATCGCATTGGAGCTAAAAGCTATCAAGAAATCATGGACTACTTTAAACCAAAGTTTTGGCTAGGAATGAGCGCAAGCCCAGAAAGAACCGATGACTTTGATGTATATGCAGCCTTCGACCATAATATTGCCTATGAAATTCGTCTTCAACAAGCTCTAGAAGAAAACTTATTATGTCCATTCCACTATTTTGGCATTACTGACTTTTTAACCAACGGAAACGAAACAGATTTTACCGATTTCAATTATTTAACATCCAACCAAAGAGTGGACTACATTATCGAACAAACCAATTACTATGGATATAGTGGAGAAAGAGTCAAAGGACTCATGTTTTGCAGTTCCAAGAAAGAAGCGGCTGCCCTTAGTGAAAGATTAAATCTACGAGGATATCGAACTATAGCTTTAAGTGGAGAGGATTCTCAAGAAAAAAGAGAAGATGCGATCGATCGCTTAGTATCCGATACAAGAAGTGACTATCTACAATACATTTTAACTGTAGATATTTTTAATGAAGGTGTCAACATACCTGAAATCAATCAAGTTGTCCTATTAAGACCTACACAATCGCCCATTGTCTTTGTCCAACAACTAGGTCGAGGCCTAAGAAAATCAAAAGACAAAGAATATGTTGTCATTCTAGACTTCATTGGAAACTACAAAAACAACTTCATGATTCCAATCGCCCTATCTGGAGATCGTTCTTACAACAAAGACAACATAAGACGCTATGTACTTGAAGGTGAAAGAATTATTCCAGGATCGAGTACGATTCACTTTGATGAAATCAGTAAGAAACAAATTTTTGCGTCGATTGACACCGCCAATTTTGCGGATATCAAGCTCATTAAGGATAGCTATAAAAATCTAAAGAATAAACTTGGAAGAATCCCTACTCTTATGGATTTTGAAACGTATGGAGAAATTGACGTACAAAGAATTTTCGACAACAAATCACTAGGATCTTATTACGCCTTTTTAAAGAAATATGAAAAGGATTATAAAGTAAGATTAAATGAACTTGAAGAAAACTTTATTAAGTTTATTTGTACAAAACTTGCCAATGGAAAAAGAAAGATAGAGCTTGAAACACTAAAAGATTTAATCAACGATCAAGAATATACAAATGATCTATCCCAAACAAATGTATTAAACATCTTCACCAATGAATTTCCAACTGGATCTGGAAAGAATACTTTTAAAGATTGTATTTTTATTGAAGATACGAAAACTTCAAAACCATTTAAGACATGTTTAGAAAACAACGAATTTAAATCCATGGTAAAAGAAATCATTGAATATGCATTGGATCAATATAATAAACATTATAAGAATACATATAAAGATACAAACTTTGTTCTTTATCAAAAATATACATACGAAGATGCCTGTCGCTTATTAAATTGGCAACACAATGAAGTTCCATTAAATATTGGCGGATACAAATATGATCAAACAACCAAAACATTCCCTGTCTTTATCAATTATGACAAGGCAAACGACATTCAAGATACCATCAAATATGAAGATCATTTTATCAATGAAAGTCAATTGATTGCGATATCCAAATCCGGAAGAACCACAAGCAGTGATGACGTACAAAACTTCTTGTACGCCAAAGAAAGAGGGATTGAAGTTCATTTGTTTGTGCGAAAGAACAAAGATGATAAAACAAGCAAAGAATTCTATTATCTAGGCCATATGCAAGCAGAGACAGATAAGACCAAACAGTTTGTGATGCCAAACACACAAAAAACAGCCGTCGAAATCTTATGGCAATTGGATACACCCGTAAGAGAAGACATTTATCGATACATTGTAGAGGAGTGATTTTTTGAAAACAATACACGTAGTAGCCGCCATTATTAAAGATGAAAATAAAATATTCGCCACCCAAAGAGGTTATGGCGAATTCAAAGACGGATGGGAATTTCCTGGAGGAAAAGTTGAACCGGATGAAACAAGTAGACAAGCCATTGTTCGTGAAATCAAAGAAGAATTAGATACAACCATTCAAGTCGAAGAATACTTTGATACAGTCGAATATGACTATCCAAACTTCCACCTATCCATGGAATGTTTCATTTGTACGATCCTTGAAGGAAATTTAACTCTATTAGAACACGAATCCGCAAAATGGCTTACTAAAGACACATTAGACTTAGTAGATTGGCTACCTGCAGATTTAGGACTAATTGCTAAATTAAAAGAAATATTATAATCCCAGGCAACATTTTAAAACACCTAAAAACGAGTATTTCACCTTTATATAAAGAACAAATACTCGTTTTTTCTTTTGCCAAACTGTCAAATAATCAACAAATTTTCAGGAATTAATAATGTTTTCACATTGAAGTTTTATAATGGAAATTGGCTACTGGATGTGATTGGTGGTTACCTCTTGTCAAGGAGTTTTGAAGCCTTGAATCTTGAATTCCAGGTAAGTAGATCCTTCTATTTTTTTTACAGGAAAAAAGCTTGTGTATATATATCTACATATTGATGTTGCTATGTGCTTATTTGCCATAGTAGAAATACTAAAAGTAACATTGATTATTATAGAAAAATGCAAAAAACACTAATCACCACCGACAATGGAAAAAGATTAGTGCTTCAGCATTAACTTTATTTCAGAGTAACCACTACTTTTCCAGTAATCGTTCTCTATATGTATTATACAAAGAAACCAAATGTATTTCCACAAGAAAAATTCTAAATCTAAAACAATGATTTATATAATTTTCTCCTGATTTTCTAATGAATGACGTATCGACAGAACATTTATGGTTTTATTATTTTCATCTACATAATAATATAGTAAATAATTTTTGATTACCATCTTTCGGACCTCATGGAATCCTAAAAATCTATTTTTAATCATTGGATTTGATTCAGGAAAATCACACACCAAAGCAAGCCTCTCAATCAATAAAATATAGAAGCTTTTGGCAGCGTGTAAATTGCATAAATGATTAGTCAAATAATCTAATATATTATCTAAATCTATTTGCGCTTCATCCGTAAAGAAATACTTATAAGCCATACTTATCTTTCATTTCTTCCATTACTTTTATACCATCTTTTAATTTACCAGAATACATCTGTTGCAATCCTTCATACACAGCTTTTGCTTCCTCTAATTCCTCAAAAATACTTCTATAATAGTCAATATCCATTACCACAAGACGTCCATATCCATTTTTTGTAACAAACACCTTTCCACTATCTTTACACAATTCCTCAATACGTACTGTATTTTTTAAATCTCTCATTGGTACGATTTCCATAAAAGTACCTCCTTGTGGCTATATTATATACCTTTTATGGTCACGCATCAATAATTTGAAACTTTTTCAACAATATTACAACTCTGAAATGCAAAAAGCACTAATCACCAGTGACAATGGAAAAAGATTAGTGCTTCAGCATTAACTTTATTTCAGAGTAACCACTGCTTTTCCAGTAGTCGTTCTCTATATGTATTATACAAAGAAACCGAATGTATTTCCACAAGAAAAGCTAAAAATCCCATACAACATTTTATTTATGTTAAAAGCATCTATTTACACTTTACTTAAAGTAAATATTGAGCTTTTCATATCATTCAACTGTCGAAAAAAAAGAATAATTCAAACGAACTATCCTTTCTTTTGTTGAATCCAATATACACTTTCTGCAACACGAACTTTCAAACCATCCATTATCATTTCTTTTTGTTGAAAGTTTGCCAAAACATTCAAGCGATTCCAGAAAGTTCTTTCGCAAGTGGATTTCCCATCAATAAAACATTCCATTTTGCGTCTCCCTCGACGTTTATCATAGAATATTCTGAATACGCTTACAAGTCTTGACTTTTTTTATTTTTATGATTCTTTATTTTACAGAAATGACTGTATATCCTGCATTTGTCACGGCAGTACACTAATCGAGCGCGGAAACCCTTGATATTCCTTGACTTTTTGAAGCTAACAGAAAAAATTTACTACTTATTTACTACCTATCAAAATTATTGATTGCCTTGCCACGATATAAATAAAATTGAACATTATTCGCATGAGCGACGTTACCTTATCCCAACCGGGAAACATGGAACGCCGCTATTTTTTTGCCCTCATGTTACGCAGTAAGGGCAAACAAAGCCTTGATTTATGCGGTTCTTAGAGCGCGGAAATGAGAAAGACAAAGGTTGATACCTTTTCCCTCAAAATCGCGTTTCTACTGCGTAACAAATCCAACCAAAGGAGTGATGAAGCTATGGCAGTT
>OIWP01003737.1_pt1 | contig 12026 bp, 8 predicted proteins | sample 1587661 | NCBI WGS metagenome assembly OIWP01 (sample SAMEA3888899, study PRJEB22519) | human gut metagenome | biome: human gut; feature: human-associated habitat; material: faeces | place: Denmark | collected 2010 | reverse complement strand
CCGTGGCAAAGGAGCAGGGACTGTCCTTTGTGTTCCATCCCGCCGAGCTGCGGGAGGCTCACCCCAACACGGCAGTGCTGACGGTGGAGGGTGCCAGCGGAAAAAAGACCAAAGTGCAGGCAGCGTCCATCGGCGGCGGCCGGATCCGGGTGGATCAGCTGGATGGCGTGGCGGTGGACTTCACCGGTATCTTCAACACCCTGATCGTCCGTCACATGGACGTGCCCGGCGAGCTGGCGACCCTGACCAAGGTGCTCTCTGACGGCGGCATCAACATCGCAAATATGAGTCTGGTGCGTGACCGCCGGGGCGGCAGCGTTATGACGATTTTTGAGATCGACCAGCCGGTGCCCGCGGCGGAGCTGGAGCAGCTGAAGGCAGTACCACAGGTGCTTGGCGTGATCTATTACGAGAAGGAGGATGACTGATATGGCCTTGAATTCCATGCAGGAGATCTTTGAAAAGGCGGCTTCCCGGTCCATCCCCTTCTGGCGGGTGGTTCTGGAAACCGATATGGAGGAGCGGCAGGTAACGGAAGAGCAGTCCATGGAAAAAATGCGGGCTGCCTGGCATGCTATGCTGGAATCTGTCATCAGTTATCAGGGCGACCAGCGCTCCCGCAGCGGCCTTGTGGGCGGAGACGGTGCCCAGATGCGGCGTTACGCCGCGGCGGATACTACATACAGCGGTCCCTATGTGCAGGAGGTCATTGCTACGGCCCTCAGCGTAGGCGAGTCCAACGCCTGCATGCGGAAGATCGTGGCGGCACCAACCGCAGGCGCCTGCGGTGTACTGCCTGCGGTACTGGTGCCTCTGTACCAGATGGGCCGCGCCACCGAGGAAGAGATTTTGCAGGCTCTGTATACCGCTTCCGGCATCGGCGCGGTGGTCAGCTTCCGGGCCTGTATCGCCGGTGCTTCCGGCGGCTGTCAGGCGGAGATCGGCACGGCTTCCGCTATGGCGGCTGGCGCGCTGACCTCCCTGCGGGGCGGCGATCCTCAGCAGATCGGCCACGCGGCGGCTATGGCCCTGAAAAACCTGATGGGTTTGGTGTGCGACCCGGTGGCGGGTCTGGTGGAAGTCCCCTGCATCAAGCGGAATGTCGTTGGCGCAGTGAATGCCGTCTCCTGCGCCAATATGGCGCTGGCCGGGGTGGACTACGCCATCCCCTGTGACGAGGTCATTGACGCCATGGGCCGCGTCGGAAGCCTGCTCTCCCCCGACCTCCGCGAGACCGGCCAGGGCGGCCTCGCCGCAACGCCCACCGGCATCCGCATTGCCGAGCAGTTGGCGGAAGAAACGTAAAAACGAAACGGCGTACTTTTTTCAAAGACGAAAATAAAATTCTGAAAAATCCAAAGAAAATTTCAAAAAACCGTTGACAAAACCCCGCCTCAGTGATAAAATACATCATGTTCCGACCGGAACGTATGCGTTGGTAGCTCAGCTGGATAGAGTGACTGACTACGAATCAGTAGGCCGGGGGTTCGAGTCCCTTCCATCGCACCAGAAAATGCCGTGAAATCGAAAGATTTCATGGCTTTTTTGTTTTGTAAGCCATGGGTGCACGGTTTCTGCACGGTTTTTGCACGGTCGGTGTTATCCATGTCCGATTATGTAGGGCGCTGTATTGCATTGCAATCAGTGCCCTTTTTTGCATCAGGTGAGCAGGGCCAAGCGGAGCTTTGCCTTCATTTCCGGGTCGGCATCCTTCAGCAACTCCAAAAGAGCCGTCATGGAGATGGTGGGTTCGCCTGCGGCGGGTACAGCCTGCGGGCTGGGGGTGTCGGGCTTGGCATAGAAGCCGCTTTCAAACTTCTTGCCCAGCTCCACACGGGAGGACTGCTGGATATGAGCGTAGGTGTTCACCAGCATATCCGCACTGGCGTGACCGGTAGTCCCCTGCACCGCCTTGATGTCGCCGCCGGAGATCATCAGCTGATAGGTGGCACTGGAATGCCGCAGCCCATGAAAGACGATGCGCGGGAACTCCGGGTGTGCATCCTGCCATTTCAGGAACTTCTTGCGGATGAGCACCGGCTCCACCGCCAGACCGTTGGGGAGCCGCAGCAGCATCCCGCTGTTGCGGTACCGCTCCGGGTCAAGGGCTTCTTCCCTCTTCAGCCGTTCCAGCCACTGCTTCAGCTCCTCCCGCAGGGCGGCGGTCATGAAGATGGTGCGGCAGGAGGCTTCGGTCTTGGTGTCCTTCAGGATGAGGGAGGTCTTGCTGCCCTCCAGCTTGTCCGGGAAGATGCGGAGGATGCAGCCCTTGTCCACCTGTGCCAGCGTGTCCTTCTGCACCCGCTGCATGGAACGGTTGACGGTGAAGGTGCCCATACCGTTGGCAGCATCAAAGTCGATGTCCTCCGGGGTCAGACCTGCCACCTCCCCTTCCCGCAGCGCACCCACCAGCGTCAGGTGCACCGCCAGATGGAGGATGGGGTCCTCCATGCTGTCCAGCGCTGCCCGCATCTCGTCCACCTCCCAGATGCTGCGCTCTTGGGTGGTCTTTTTGGGCGCTTCCACCGGGACGGGACTTTTGATGAGGATGCCCCACTCCACCGCCAGCAGAAAGGAATTGTGCAGCAGTTGGTGGACCTCATGGAGGGTAGTGCCGGAGAGGGTGCGCTTCTGCTGCTTGGGCGAGAGGTCTCGCCGTTTGCCGCCCACATACTGTCCGCAAGGGGTCTTGCTCAGGGCGTCGTACAGGGCTTCGATGTGGTAGGGCCGCAGCTTCTGCATCTGCATCTCCCCGATATAAGGGATGATGAGGTTCTGGATGAGTGCCAGATTGGACTGGTAGGTCTTGGGTGCCCACTTGTGCTTGCTGCACTGCTTGGGCAGCCAGTCCATCAGGAACTCTGCCACCGTCACGGTGGACGGGATCAGAAAATTACCGGTCGCCAGCTCATGCTCAATCTGCTTCTGGCGTTTGACCGCCTCCTCTTTGGTGGGAAAGCTCTCCCATTTGTCGCAGTTCTTGCCGTGCTCGTCCTGATAGGTGTAGCGGACGCTGTAAGAGCTGCCGCGTTTCGTGATATATGCCATAGATTTGCCTCCTTATCAAGCTGCCCGGTAGAGCCACGCATCGAAGCTGTCCTTCGGGATGCGGATGCTTCCGCCTGCCCGCAGGACACGGAACTCGGTGGTGCTGTTGCACAGGTTGTAGGCGGCACGCTGGCTGATGGCCAGCATCTGCGCGACCTCCTTTACCGTGTACACCAGCTTTGTGGTCTCAGGGCTGTTGGTCGGAGACTTGACGGCATTGGTTCGAGTGACCACCTCCATTGTAGCCGGATCAGAGTCCGACTGCAAGGACTTTTTCGTATAATCCAAAGATTTCACATTCTCGTACATTTCATTACACATAGGCATTGCTCCTTACTTATCATGGCGCATCGCAGGCTCCTGCGTGCGGTTCTCATAAAATCGAATGACCTCCGGCGGGATGCTGTCCAGCGTTTTCAGGGCGGCTTCATAGTCCTGCCGCAGTTTGGCATCCTCCAGACGCTTCAAGACGCTCCCTTCCTTCGCTTTGTCCAGCGAGGCAGAGAGCGTCTTGTTCTTCTCTTTCAGCTTTTCGTTTTCGGCGGCGGTCTTGGTGAAGGCGACGTTGTACTTTCGCAGCTGGTCCTTCATCCGTGCTACATTGGGGATATAGCTGTCCAGAACCTTGCTGATCTCCGCTGCACGGCTCTTGCCGTTGAAGGGGGTGATACCCACCAGCAGGGCATCCAACTGCTCCTTCTGCTTGGTCAGTTGAGTCATCTCCTTGAAGATGCGAGGCGGGATGTGTTCCCGCCCGGTCTGGCTGGCACTTTCGCCCCGTTCCAGCTCCGGGTACTGCTTGACCATGTGCTGCCAGAACTCGTCCTGCCACCTCACAAGATTCTTTCGGTTGCCGATGATCTCTTTCGCGCTCAGCCGTCCGTCAGCAGTCAGGGGCACGAAGCAGAGGTGCAGGTGGGGCGTTTTCTCGTCCATGTGGACAACAGCAGAGAGGAAGGTATCCGGGCACTGTCTGCCCTCCAAAAATTTCAGGGCGTACGCAAAGTACGCCCTGATCTCCCGGTTGGTCTTGTCCTTGAAAAACTTCGCGTTTGTGAAGCGCAGCGGAACAATGAAAGCCCCAGTGGGGCTTTTAAGTGACAGAACGGTCTTGCGTAGCAAGATGGAGGGGCTTCGCCCCGACAAGTTCCGGCTGGCGGTGACAAGCGCCTCCACTACCCGCACGCTGTCCTTGCGGACACGGCAGTGGGCGGCAGCTATCATGCGGTCGGCTTCTTCCCGGTACCTGCCTTGCGGCTGCACCAGATGAAGGTTGTAGCGGCTCCGGCTCGTGTCGATATCCGGGTTGCTGGCGTACTGTTCCTTGGTGCGCTCGTTGTGGGCTTCGATGGGGCTGATGGCAGGCCCCTTGTACTTTTTGAACCTTAAAATGCCGTATCGGGCTTTCATAGATCACGCTCCTTCTTGGGGTGTACAAAAAATCTGTACGGACTTCAAATAACCTGTACGGTCTGTACGGCGTACAGAAAACTGAAATATAAACGATACCACGTTTTAATTTGCCTCGATTTGCCGTACAGGTGCGTACAAGTACAGACCGTACAGGTTGTACGAACTTCTTCCGTGAAAAAATGCACTTTTTACGGACAGGGGTGGACAAGCGGTTCGATGCCTACAAAACCCCGCACCCTGCGGCCACCGGGCAGATAGATGTTGTTGGTGGCTTCAAGATTGTAGCGGCGGTCATTCTGGCGCAGCTCTGCGCTGAAACGAATCGCCGATACGCTGTGGCAGGCGTTGTCCTCGCACCACTGCTTGTAAATGTCGTAGAACTCCTTGGAGCTGATGGAGTAGTCCGCCTTGAAGCGAAAGTAGCCCTCGGATTCCATGAAGTCGATGACATTGTTGCTGCTGCGCTTGATGGTGTCCACGTTGGCAGCGGCTCGTTCGCTGACCGTGAAGCGGAAATCGTTCTGCACCAGCCGGTGCAGCCCTTCCAGACACCAGAGCAGGATGCCCTCCAATTCGGCGCACATCTTCTCCACAAGGAAGGGGTCATCCGTGCGGTCGGCAGGCTTGTCCTTGGTGGTCAGGATGAGCTGGCGGCGGAAGAAGCCGTCCGAATGGTCGTACAGCGAGGTCAGCGCACCGTTGCCAAAGCAGAGGAACCGGGCGTAGATGTCTCGCTGGTAGCTCTGGACACCCTTGCGCTCCAAGTCCAGCTTGGCTTCGGCGGTCACGATGGTCTTGATATAGTTGGTCTTGGGCAGGGCGTTCATGTCCATGTCATCGTCGATCATCAGCAGGCGGCGTTCCAGATCGGCGCGGGCAAAACGGTTGTTCTCCACTTTCTGGACGCTGCCATTGCTGGCGGCATCTCCCATGAGCCGTTTCAGCACCAGCCCAATGCGGGATTTGCCCTCGCCGCCCTTGCCGACAATGAGCATCATCTTCTGTCCCTTGGTGCTGGGGATCAGGCAGTAGCCCAGATACTCCTGCAAGGTGGGGATGTCGGCATCGTCCAGCAGCTCGTGCAGAAAGATCAGCCAGCGGTCAGGGCTGGCGGCTTTGGGGTCATACCTCACAGGCAGGCGGTTCTGGCAGAACAGGCGGCTCTCCTGAAAAGAGCCGTCCGGCAGATGGTACACGCCGTTCTGGAGGTGGATGCAGTCCTGCTCGATGGGGAACGGGTCGGAAAAGGCCAGCAGCTTGATGGTCTCCAGAATGTTGGTGACCTTTTTGGACAGGCCGGAGGTGACATATTCCTCGATGTTCTCCAAGATGCGCTGCTTGATCTCGCTTTCGTCCTCCACCGGACCGTCCAGCGTGTACAGCGTTCCGTTGACGCATTTCAGCGGCCACTGTTCCAGAAAGGCACGGCCAAACTGGACTTCATCGATCTTCTTGCCGTTGTACCAGTCCGGCCATAAGGGGTTGCGGGAAATGTTTTTCTTCATAGGGTGGTTCTCCTTTAGAAAAGTGAAGTGGTGGGTCTCACGGTGAGACCTACCACTTCAGGTGAAGCAATCGTCAGGCGCACTTTGCCAGAGCAAGGCGGTCGGTGCGCTCCTCCAGCATCAGCAGGTACGACCCGGACAGCAGCTGTGCGGCGGCAGCGGCCTTCTGCTGGGGCGTCCCAAATGCAACGCAGTCCGTCAGGTGCTCGATGGTCTCGGTCATGTGGAGGGCTTCTTCAAACCGTGGGTCATGCGGTTCCTCCGGGGTGGCGGGCTTGTAGCGCTCCTGCCAGTGGTGCAACAGGTCAAGATAATCGGTCAGCACCCGCAGGCAGTAGGCGATGTCTGCCCACTGCTCGTCCGTCAGGCCACGCTTGGGCGGCGGCAGAGCGATGGCATTGGCGGGCGGCTTGTCCGGGTCAAGCCCGAAGTCACTTGCGAGCTTCTCGGCGGCTTGCCGGGGGTTCAGGTCGAACAGCTTGGCGGTGAGGTCGATGGCATCGCCGTTGGCTCCACAGCCAAAGCAATAATAATAGGTGTCGTTCAGCTTCATGCTGGGGTCGCCGTCGGAATGGAACGGACAGCACACCATGCCATGGCGGTCGGGCTCCATGCCGTACATCTCTCCCACCTGCCGAACGGTGATGGCGGACTTGATCTTTTGATATAAACTCAAAATTTCTCCTTTGGTCAAAGGTTTTGGCACGGATCAATTTGATCCCTGCCACGTTCAAAGTCACCGGTGTTCCCCAAATGGAAACTTCGGTGAAGCCGGTCTCCCTTGCTGCCTCCCGACAGGAAATCTTTTTGGACTCTGTGTCGGCCCTATGCAGGGCGCTCGCTCCCCCGATGGGAGGTCTTGGCGGTCTGGGCAGTTCGGACGGTCATTCGGTTGTCAAGGTTCTGGTATGAAAGATATTTCAGAGGGCTTTCGCGGGAAGCCCTTAATATGTTCGCTGCTGGGGAGTTAATATGTTTTCTTTCTGTCTATAGGATAGCACCACGATGGCCGCTGTGCCGTATATCCATAATGTCGGAAAACAGGTGCAGAAACTGCAAAATTCCACGCTTATGGACAGGAACCGCCGGAAGTGGTATACTGTGCAAAAAACATCGGAGGTGCGACCATGAACATCAAGCTGACACTGGGAGAACGGCTCAAAGACCTGCGTGTGGAGCGGAATCTGAAGCTGGAAACGCTGGCAGAGCAGACGGGTCTGTCCAAATCGGCACTGTCGAAATATGAGAGCGACGATGTGACCGACCTCAGCATTTATGCGGTGACAACGCTGGCTGAGTTTTATGGTGTGACCACGGATTACCTGCTGGGTGTGACGGAAAACAAAAAACGCCCAGATGCAGTCCTTTCGGACTTGCATCTGAGCGATGGCGCAGTGGACGTATTAAGGAATGGAAAATTCAATCATCGGCTGCTGTGCGAACTGATCGTGCATGAGAATTTCCGGCGGTTCATGACCGATCTGGAAATCTATGTGGATGGATATGTCAGCGCAAACATTCAAAACCTCAATGCTGGTCTGGAAGCGACCCGGCAAATGCTGAAAAAGAAGTATGCAGCAGATGAAAACGATCTATACATGAGCACCTTGAAGCTGGGGCAGATCGATGAAGATGAGTACTTTGGCCGGGTCTTGTATGATGAACTGGTGGATATCCTGAAGAACATCAAGACGGAACACCGCAAGGACAAGACCACTTCGGATGGTGCAATGGTCGATAATTTGATGAAGGAACTGGAGGATGCACAGAAACTTGAAGGGTCTGCGGATGAAAAGAAGATCCGAACGGCATTGAAGGCAATCGGCATCAACTACGATAAGCTGACAGAAGATGAAAGAAAGCTGATAAAGAAGATTCTTTATAAAACGGCAATGCTGAAACCGGGGACACTTGCAGGCAACCGGGGCAAGCACAGACGCTGATTATTTGCCCTGCGCCTTATAGGAGAAACGCTGCTGCGGCAGGACGGGAGAACGTACACCATTGGTTCCTCTGCAAGCCTGCGCTGGGTGGGCGGAGACCGTCAACTGCCACGCCCATCCGCGCATCCTTCTACCACAGAACAGGTGCTTGCCGGAACCTCTCGCAGCCCCTTTTCCGCGTCAGCCGGAACCAAGGTGTAACACACTAGACTTTGCAAGCAAAGTCGTGTGCCAAAGGGGTGCTGCGGCCCCTTTGGAAACCCAAGATGTATTCGACTACAGTCGAAGAAACAAAACACTCCAATCCTTTATAAACAGGGTTGGAGTGTTTTTGCTTGATATGTAAAATAAATCCTTGACGCGATAAAAATTGTCTGATATATTATAACTAATATGCTAATTAGCTTGTTTGTTAATTTTTGGAGGAAGGTGCGGATGTGATTGAGACTTATGGACAACTAATTCATGCTGCAAGACAACACCACGATCCGCCAATGACGGCTAAAGCTTTTGCCGACAAAATTGATGTGAAACCACCTTTTGTAACGGATTTGGAAAAAGGTCGAAGACTGCCATCACTAGAAACACAAAAAAAGATAAAAGAGGTATTGGCGTGTGATGAATATCCAAAACTTCTTTTTGATGATCTGGCGGCGATAAGTAACTCGGATAGCCGTGTGGTAGCAGAGGACATATCAACATTTGTCCGTAAGAGCGCTGCTATCCGAAATTTGATAAGAGCAATTCAAGATCGACATTTAACGGAAAAAGAAATTGATATGATTACTTCGAATATAGGAGGAACGAACCATGACGCTAAATGAAATCTTCAAAAATACTACATATGATGGAACATTGTTTTCGGAAGAATCTAAGGCGTATGTAGAATCTAAAATTTCACATAAAACAATTCGTGGAAGCGAAGTGCCCTATATTACGTGCGAAATCCGAAAAAAGGAAATTAAGCTTACGCCTGAAGAAGCGGTTCGTCAGCTTTATATTTACAAACTGATGTATGATTATGGCTATGCTGCAAGTCGCATTCAACTGGAAACGCCGATTCATTTTGGTCGTGAAATAAAGAGAGCGGATATTGCCATTATGGATAAAGACCGTCCAATGGTTCCCTATATTATTGTGGAACTGAAAAAACCAAAGTTAACGGACGGAAAGGAACAGCTGAAATCTTACTGCAATGCAACGGGTGCGCCCATTGGTGTCTGGACGAACGGTGAGCAAATTTCTTGCTATAATCGGAAAGACCCAAATTTCTTTGAAGAAATCAGCGACATTCCCAAAGCAACTCAGAAGCTTTCGGATATTATCAGCGAGAAGTTTACTTACGAAGATCTAAAGAAGAAAGACAAAATTAGTACACAGAAAAAGTCATTGAGATCTCTTATTAAGGAAATGGAAGATGAAGTTCTGGCAAGTGCCGGCGTTGATTCTTTTGAAGAAATCTTCAAATTGATCTTTGCAAAGCTATATGACGAGTTGGTGTGCGCAAACGATTCGACTGCATATTTGCAGTTCCGTAATAATGGTGGTACAGACTATGAATTGAAAGAAAAAATTCAGGGTCTTTTTGACGATGCCAAAAAGAAGTGGGAAGGCATTTTTACAGACGAAAGTAAAATCTTACTTTCGCCATCGCACCTTGCAGTTTGCGTGGCATCGCTGCAAGATATCAAGTTATTCAACAATAATCTGGACGTTGTGGATGCTTTTGAATATCTGATGAGTAAAGCTCAAAAAGGCGAAAAAGGACAGTATTTTACTCCGCGATATGTCATTGATATGTGTGTTAAGATGATGAATCCTACGGTCAATGACAAAATTATTGATACTGCATGTGGTAGTGCTGGCTTTACGGTGCACAGTATTTTTAAGGTGTGGAAAGATATTCGACGTGCAAAAGGACTTCCCGAGGGAGATGGTTTTACAGCGGCAGAGCGCATTCCTGAAGAAACAAATTTCGTCAGGGATAATGTGTTTGCGATTGACTTTGATGAAAAAACTGTCCGTGTTGCCCGTACGTTGAATTTGATTGCAGGCGATGGCCAGACCAATGTGCTGCACTTGAATACATTGGATTACTCGCGTTGGAATGAGACAACAAAACAGGAAGACTGGATTGATACCTATAATGAAGGATTTAAGAAACTGAAAAAACTTCAGCCAGCTGGGGTTAAGGATTATAGCCAATTCCAGTTTGATCTTGTGATGGCAAACCCGCCTTTTGCAGGAGACATTAAGGAGAATACTATTATTTCGCACTATGAACTTGGAAAAAATAGTGCTGGCAAATGGCAAAATAAAGTTGGTCGGGATATTCTGTTCATTGAACGCAATCTGAACTTCTTGAAACCAGGCGGGCGAATGGCTATTGTTTTACCGCAGGGACGATTCAATAATTCTAGCGATAAGTATATTCGTGAATTCATTGCTGAACGTTGCCGAATCCTTGCAGTTGTTGGGCTGCACGGTAATGTATTTAAACCTCATACAGGAACCAAAACCTCAGTTCTGTTTGTTCAGAAATGGGATGATGTTTTATGCCCGAAAAAAGAAGATTATCCGATTTTCTTTGCGACGATGCAAAAACCGAGCAAAGACAACTCGGGTGAAAAGATCTATGTAAAAGATCCGGTTACTGGCGAAAATAAGCTGGACAGCCATGGACACTTGATTGTTGATCACGATCTTTATAATCATGATGGAATGACACAGGATGGTATTGCGGAAGCATTTTGTGAGTTTGCAAAGAAAGAAGGGCTGAGTTTTTTTCGATAAGCCCATCCGTTGAACCTTTCGATGAAGTAAAGTATAAGGCTTTGATGGATGGGCTGGATTTTCAAGAAATCAACAAGCATGAATTAGAAAATGAATTTACTATCGGTGCAGAATATTATGGTAAAAAATATGTAGAATCCATATCTGTGGTAAAACGACAAGCAAACACCATGCCTCTTGGCCAAATGTGGATATTGGCAACGGATGGCGATCACGGATCTCCTGACTATCAAGAAAGTGGTGTGCTGTATCTTTTAAGTGAATGCGTTAAGGATGGCTATATCGAAACAGCGAAGTGCAGATACATTACCGAAGAAAAGAACCGAGAGTTAAAACGCTCCTGCTTACATCCTGGGGATATCGTTGTAACTAAAACCGGTGTGTACTTTGGTAAAAGCGCAGTCATACCCGAAAGCATACCTGAAGCGAACACGATTGCACATGTGGGCAAAATTACATTAAAACCGCAATATAATCCGTATTATGTGTCCACATTCTTAAACTGCAAATATGGTTATTGTCAGCTGAGAAGACGCGGCATAAAAGCAACACGTCCCGAAATTAAATTGGTGGAGTTTCCTGATATAGTTATTCCAGAGTTTTCTGATAGGCTTTATTCCGCAGTTGAAGCATCCGTACGGAAAGCGAATACATTACTTGAATTAGCAAGTGGCACTATGGAATTATCGGCAAAGCTGATTATAGATTCACTTGCCGTCGGTTCAAGCCATGCCGAACGAGTTAGTAAAGCGCTCGTAAGTTTTAAGAATAGTTTCCAGCTCACAGGGCGCTTAGATGCCGAATACTATCAGCTGAAATATAAAAATTATGAAGCTGCAGTTTTTGGCGCAAGCAATGGCTATACCTTTGTCAAAAACGAATTTGTTCCAGTTAAAAAAAGTTGCCCCCGCACCTTAGATAATTATAATTATGTTGAAATAGGCGATATTGATGTAGGTACAGGAAGTGCATTTGCTAATACGGTGGCTACTGAAGAACTCCCTGACAACGCAAAGATTATGACACAAAAAGGCGATCTTCTTGTATCGACTGTGCGTCCTAATCGTGGTGCCGTTGCAATTCTGGGAAACGGCGATCTTTTAGTTAGTGGTGCATTTACTGTTCTAAGAGAGGATGGTGATTATCCGAAAGAAGTGCTTCAAGTTCTGTTACGCACATCGATGTATAGAGATTGGCTTTTGCGCTTCAATGTTGGTACTTCCTATCCTGTCATAAAAGACGAAGATGTACTTAATATGCCTATACCAATTCTGGGAGATGATATTAAACAAGACGATGTTGCTAAGGTTAATGAGTCTGCTTC
>OIWP01003703.1_pt1 | contig 12155 bp, 10 predicted proteins | sample 1587661 | NCBI WGS metagenome assembly OIWP01 (sample SAMEA3888899, study PRJEB22519) | human gut metagenome | biome: human gut; feature: human-associated habitat; material: faeces | place: Denmark | collected 2010 | reverse complement strand
AGGCCCGCGGCGCGGATCTCGCCGGGCGCTTTGCCGGTGACGTCCTGTTCGTGCACGAAAATCTTTCCGTGCTCGACGGGGCGCATGCCTGCAATGGCCTCGAGCAGCTCGCTCTGGCCGTTGCCCTCGATGGCGGCGATGCCGAGGATCTCGCCCGCGCGCACGGACAGCGACAGGCCGTCCACCGCCGTCAGGCCGCGGTTGTCCTGCACGGTCAGGTTTTCCACGCGAATTTCCTCCGCGCCGGGCGTGCCGGTCTTTTCCAGCTGGTCATAGAGCACGGGGCGGCCGACCATCATGGAGGCCAGCATGCGCTCATTGACGTTTTTCGTCTCCTCCACGCCGACGAGTTTTCCCTTGCGCATCACGCCGACGCGGTCGGAGATGGCCATGACCTCATAAAGCTTATGCGTGATGAGAATGACGGTCATGCCGCGCTCACGGACGATGCGCCGGATGACGGAGAACAGCTCGTCCGTCTCCTGCGGGGTGAGCACGGCGGTCGGTTCGTCGAGGATCAGGATTTCCGCGCCGCGGTACAGCGTTTTCAGAATTTCCACGCGCTGCTGCAGGCCGACGCCCGTCTCGGCAACGACGGCGTTCGGGTCGACCGTCAGGCCGTATTCCTCCACAAGGCGGCGCGTTTCGCGCTCGGCCGCGCGCTGGTCGAAGAAAATGCCGAACCGGCGCGGCTCACGGCTCATGACGATGTTCTGCGCCACGGTAAACGACGGCACGAGCATGAAGTGCTGGTGCACCATGCCGACGCCGTGGTCGATGGCGTTGCGCGGGCTGAAGCGGCTGACCTCCTCACCGCGGATGGAGACGCTGCCGCCCGTCGGGGTGTGGATGCCGTAGAGAATGTTCATCAGCGTCGATTTCCCCGCGCCGTTTTCGCCGACAAGGGCGAAGACCTCACCCTTTCGGATGTCCAGCGAAACGTCGTCGTTTGCCAGAACGCCGGGGAACGCCATGCTGACATGGCGGAACTGCACGGCGATGTCGTTCAAATCAGGTTCCCCCTTCCTCCCGGCAGCAGCCGGGATCATGTAACAAAGGCGTGGCGCAGCGCCACGCCGCAGACTGTCAAAAAACCTGCCCAGCCGAAAGTTTCGGAGGGAAGAAAAGTGTGAAAGGAAACCGTCAGGGTTTCCTTTCGCGTTCCATAACCCGCCGCAGCGGCAGAATTGCAAAATTATGCTACAAAAATTGATTTTGCAATTCTGAAAGCAGTTTGGCGAAAAAGTCACGGAGGGACTTTTTTGGCAAGCTGGAATGCCTGACGGAAGTCAGGCATTGGCTGTTACGGCAGCGCATGGACGAGGATGCCGATGTTGCGCCGGTAAATTTCGTCGAACTGGGAAAGCGGCAGCGGATTCGTGCCGAGACCGGCCTCGATCGTATAGCCGGGGCGGCGGAAGTCCTGCAGGAACCAGTCCTTATAGCCCGCAAAACCCGAGGCGAACGGCGTGTCCTCCAGCCGGTAGCCGCTGACCCGCGCCAGCCGTTCACCGAGCTCCTGCGCACCGGGCGGCGCATAGTCCTGAAAGCGCCAGTAGATCTCTTCTCCCTGTGTGTGATAGGACAGCGTGACGTCCGGCCGGATGGCCTGAGTCAGAGCTGCCATGGCCGCCGTCTCCGGCTGGTCGAGCGGCGAGGCCCCGACATAGTCCCGAGGGGCCGGGCCGGTGAAGCCGAGCGCGAATTTGTTTGTGCGCGCCTGCTCCCAGCCCGCGGGGTAGTTCAGATTGAGGTCCGTCCCCGTCAGATTCGCCTTCCAGCCGCCCGGGAACGGAATTTCCGGGAAGCCTGCCGCGATGCGCTGCGCTGCCTGATACTGTTGGCTGCCCGGCCGGATGGCCCCCGTGACGAGGTCGACGCCGTCCGGGTTCACCATTGGCACGAGCCACAGCGTTGTGCGCCGCCAGAGCTGCTGGGCATCCATGCCGAGGATGCGCCCCTCCGTCGCCACGGCATAGGCGTATTGCTCCAGAAACTGCAGCAGGACCGGTGTTGTGATCCACTCGTTCGCATGGTGGCTGGCGTTATAGAGCGCGCAGCGCGGCCCCTGCCCGATGCGCAGGGCTGTGACGGGCCTGCCCCACGCCGTCCGGGCAATGCATTTCTGTGACAGGAACGGATAGCGCACGAGAAGTCCCTGCACGCAGATCTGCAGCAGCTCCGATGAAAACGGGACGTCCGTCGGCACGACGGGGAAGCCGTAGGGCACGTTCAGATATTGCCCCGGGATGAGCAGATTTGGGTTCTGGTTCGGATTGGCCGTCAGCATGGCGCGGACGGATGTGCCGCGCGCCGTGGCGATGCGGTAATAGGTGTCGCCGGGCTTGACCATATAGCGTTCATAGCCCAGCAGCAGCGGCGTGAGCCGCTGCATGGTCAGAATATCCTCCTGCCCGGACGGATACAGGCCCTCACGCCGCTGGAATTCCTCCAGATCGGCGGCACCCGCCCGCCGCAGGGCAAGCTCGGTCAAGCGCATAGAAAATTCCCCCTCCGGGACATATCTATGCCGGAGGGGGAACATTCATGTGCAGCTTGTCAAAATAAGCTCCTTCGAACCTTCTCTCCGAAACTTTCGGCCGGGCGGTATTTTCGACAGTCCGGCAGTTGCTTCAGGAGTTCTCTTCCGCGGGAGTTTCGTTGTCCGCAAAGTCCTCTTCTTCCGCAGTGGCCTCGGATTCCGGCTCCGTCTCAGGCTTGGCCTCGGGTTCGGCTTCGTCCTCAGGCTGCTCGCCGGCAAGCTTGGTCTTCGCGGCTTCCAGCTCCAGACGCAGGCGGTTGATGCGGCGGAACGACTGGGAGATGCGCTCACACAGCGGGTCGTACTCGGCGTCATCCGGCTCTTCATCCGTGACGTAGTCCTTGTAGTAGACCTTACCAAGCTGCGTGTAGCAGCGGCGGATCTTGTCCTGTTCCGCCAGAATGGCAAACTTCTTCTTGGAGATCAGCGCGACGAGACGCGCGGTCTGGGCTGCGCTGCCCGCAACGTGGACGGCCTTGCACTTCAGGGTTTCCATGGTTTCCTTCATAAAAGATCACTCCTTTGATTCATCTGGTCCAATGGATTCTTCGGATTCTTCGGATGCCTCGTCCTCCTGCTCAGACGCTTCCCCGGACGGCTCGGCGCCTTCCTCGGGCTGCGCCTCTGCGGCCTCGGCAGCCGCCATGCGGTTGACCTGCATCTTCGCGGGGTCGTGCCTGACGAAAATAGCATGATACAGCAGGATGCCAAGCGCCAGCAGCATGGTCACGGCCGCGAGCAGCTGGCTGACGCGGACCGGCCCGAGCCACAGGCTGTCCGTTCGCAGACCCTCAATGACCATGCGTCCTGCGCCGTACCAGGCGAGGTATGCAAGGAACGTCTGGCCGTCAAACTTGCGCTTCTTCGACAGGAAGTGCAGCACGATAAAGCCGGTCAGGTTCCAGACGGACTCATAGAGGAACGTCGGGTGGAAATACTGCAGCTCGCCGTTTTCGACCAGACCCATGCGCAGGAAGCAGGTCGTCACGCCGCCGTGGGCCTCTCGGTTGAAGAAGTTGCCCCAGCGGCCGATGGCCTGCCCGAGCAGCAGACCGATGCCGGTCAGGTCCAGAAAGGGCAGGACCTTGAGCTTCCGCACGCGGGTATAGATCAGCATGCCGAGCACCGCGCCGATGACGCCGCCGTAGATGGCAAGGCCGCCGCTGCGGATGTCGAGGAAGCGGTACCACGGGATGCCGGGGCCGAAGAACTGGTCCCACTCGAAGATGACATAGTACAGGCGCGCGCCGACGATGGCGGACGGCAGGCAGATGAGCACGAGATTGAGAATGTCGTCCTGCGTGACGCCGAACTGCTTGGCCCGGCGCAGGCAGTACGTCACGGCGAGCAGAACGCCGATGGCAATGATGACGCCGTAGAATTTGATCTCGAAGTTTGTTCCCGGGATGCAGAAGCCGTCGGGCGGATTAATGCCCTCAATGCCGAGCCCGGGGAAGCTGATGGGACTGGTTAAGAAGATGTTCATGCGGATTCCTCACTTTCATTGGGAAGAATGATGCTGAGCGCGGCGCGCTCCGGGCGGATGACCTGCCGGATGAATTGCAGCACGTCCTCGGGCGTGACGGAGGCATAGGCCTCCGGGAAGGAGAAATAGTCCACGCCGTCGAAGCGGTAGGCACACATACGGTAGCACACACTTTCAAAGCTGTCAAGGTCGCGGGTGCGGCGGCCGAGCGAAGAGCGGATAAGCCGGTCAAACAGCGCGCGGTCAAAGCCCTCGCGGGACAGGCGCTGCGCCTCGTCCAGAATGGCGCGGAGCACGGCGTCCGGGTCGCGGCTGTCGCCGCCCGCGCTGAACAGGCAGGCATCGCGCACGCTCTCATATCCGGCGGAAAAGTCCGAATTGATGAGGCCCTCGTCATACAGGCGCGTGTAGAGCGCCGAGGACTCGCCCACGAGAATTTCGGCAGCCAGATCGCCAATGATCTCGCGGCGCATGGACTCCAGACCGCGGGCGGGCGGCTCACATTTGAAGCCGAGGCAGAACGTCGGCATGGCGATCTCCATATGCCGGACCGTGCGCTTTGTCGGGCAGGTCATGGCCTCGGCCGGGCCGTAGTCCCGCACGGGGACCGGCTCTGCATGGGCGTTTGCGGATTCCGCACGGGCGATCTCCTCCACCAGCGCAGGGTCGACATCGCCCGTTACGCAGAGCATGAGATTTGCGGGCGCGTAGAATGCCGCATGGCAGTCCTGCAGGACCTGCGGGGTGATCTCGCCGATGGATTCGACCGTTCCGGCGATCGGAACGCGGATGGGGTGATGCGCGAACATCGCGCCGAACAGGTCCTCATAGGCGCGGGAGTCGGCGCTGTCCTCATACATGCGGATCTCCTGCGCGATGATGCCGCGCTCCTTTTCCACGCTCTCGTCCGGGAACCACGGTGTGAGCACCATGCGCAGCAGAATACGGAGATTTTCGGCGAACTGCTCGGTGCAGTCGAAATAATAGGCCGTCATGGCATAGCCTGTGAAGGCGTTCGGATAGCCGCCGTGGGCCGCGAAGAGGTTCATCGCGTTGTCCTCCGGCAGATCGAACATCTTGTGCTCCAGATAGTGCGCCACGCCATCCGGCGTGCGGCAGGGAATGGCGCCGCGGGTGAAGGACGTATCAATGGAGCCGTAGTCCACGCCGAGGAAGGCGTAGCTGCGGGCAAAGCCGGGCTTCGGGACGACGCGGAGGAGCAGGCCGTTTTCAAGCCGCTGTTCCCAATAGCGCTCGCCGAGGCGCGGGAATTCATGCAGTGTCATGCTTCGTCTCCCTTCAGGAAATAGATCGTGTCCGTGGTGATGCGCCGGGCTGCGCGCACGACATCTTCGACCGTCAGGGCGGGGAGCTTCTGCAGCATGGTCTCAGGGTCGTCGCACGGCTCGATGGACATGCCGATATACCAGTCGTCGAGCGCGGCGGGCGTGTCCAGCCCGGCGCGGACGGCGGAGATCAGCGAGCGGCGGGCGGATTCCAGCTCCTCCGGTGTGATCTCGCCGGGGACAAAGGATTGCCGCAGATGGTAGGCAATCACATTATCCTCGCCGCGCACTCTGCCGGTCTTTTGAATGTACTGATTCTTGGTGAAAAGAAACTCGGCGTCGGCGATCCTGCTGTCGCATTGCCAGCTCGTAATCAGCCTGCCGCCGTCCGTCTTTTGCGGATTTTCGGTGTAGTCGATGATGTCGCTGATGGCCTGTCCCACCGTGCGGCCTTTGCCGGTGTGCAGGGGCATCAGGCGCGTGGTTGCCATGGGTGTTCACCTCCTTGAAAAGCAAAACGGCCTGCCGAGACGCGCGTTTTTTCATTTTGGGATAGTCCCAAACCCTTAAAAATCTGGAGAATTGCGCAGCAACGCAGCGTCTATCACTCAGGGCAAGCAGGCTTGCGAGTTAGGGCGCTTGATGTGCGGTATATTCTGCCTCGAAAAGCTTTATATGCGGGGTTCGCTTTGCATAGACAAATCCATAGTCTATTTCCTTCCCCGCTTGTACCGGCATAACGGTCAGTCCGGGCAGGCCGTCAGGCGGCAAACAGAATCCCGGCAAAATTGCAATACCATACCCGGCCTGCGCCAACGTAATCGCCTCCTGATCGTCCTCGCAGCGGATGCCGGGATTTGACTGGAGATATACGAGTATTTCCTTTTGCAGCGCATTGCTCACCTGAAATGGTATGAATTTGGGATGAAGGGTAATCAGACAATCTGTACGGCTTTGATCAATGGAAAAAGAATTGCCGCCTGCCAGCGGATGCTCCGGAGACATCAGGGCATAGCTTGTGTGGCAGCGTACTTTGTGGAAGGTGCCTCCACGAATTTGATCTGCAATTTCACGGGACACCAGCAGCAAATCAAGCTGACCGTCCTCAAGCAGCTTTTTCAGGCCAAAGTAGCCATCTATGACAATGCGCGGACAAATCGTCGGATACTTCATGCGCAGAGCGGCAAGCGGTGCAGCGAGGCGCGGCAATTCAGCACGACTGACGCAGCCAATCCGAAAGAACGTGACACGACTCTCCTCTGCCTTCTGGACGTGCTTGAAGGAGAGTTCCATACGCGTCAGGATCTCGGCTGCATCGACATAAAAGGCTTTCCCTGATTCGGTCAGCCGGACCATGCGGGACGTTCGCTCAAACAGCTTTGTGCCGAGTTCTTCTTCCAGACTCTGGACGTGGTGTGTGACGGTCGGTACGGTAAGATACAGCTCGTTTGCCGCCTTTGTAAAATTCAAATATTCGGCGACGCAGACAAAGCAGCGAAGCTGTTGTGTATTCATGGCAGAACCTCCTCACATGGATCGCTTTCCGTTAACAGTATACTGTTTTGCTGCGAACTTTTCAATAGAATATTAGATATCATCTAATGATATTGACCTTTTTCAAATTCACTTATGCAAAACAAAGTGTTATACTATGAACCGTTCGCAAGCGAATGATTCTTGCAGAAGGAGGACACGGGATTGGATGATGACAGCTACAGATTTTATGCTTCCGTGCATACACTGTATATCCTGCTGGGGCGCAGCTTTGATGCAAACGTCAGTCATCATGGCATCGGAGTTTCACGCGGGCAGTACATGATTTTGTATCTGCTCTCAAAAAACGGACAAATGCCGCAGCGCCGGATCGCCGAGCTTTGCAATCTGCAAAAGCCAACCGTAAGTCAGCATCTGAAAGCTTTGTGCGAAAGCGGTTACGCCCTGCAATATCATATACCGGGCAATCAACGCTGCAAAATGGTAGCCGTGACGCAGCGCGGAAGAGCAGAGCTGGAACGCATGAATGCGCTCCTGAAGCAGGACTTTGAGAAGAGGTTTTCGAAAGACGAGCTGCACCGCATCAACCACGCGCTTCAGGGCCTGTGCTCCCATTTTACACCAGCTCAGAGTGAAGAAGAAAACAAGGAGGAGAGACGATGATAAAAAAGTTGGCCCGATCAATTCGGGAATATAAAAGAGACTGCATCCTGACGCCGGTCTTTGTCGTGGTAGAGGTAATCATGGAGGTTCTGATTCCGTTCCTCATGGCAAAGCTGATCGACGAGGGTATTTCCAGCGGTGATATGGCCGTGATGCGCAGCACCGGCACAGCGTTGATCGTATGTGTTCTCATCGGATTGCTGAGCGGCGTGCTGGCAGGTGCCTTCTGCGCCACGGCATCCGCAGGCTTTGCCAAAAATCTCCGGCAGGACCTCTTTGATAAGATTCAGACCTATTCATTTGCCAATATTGATAAGTTTTCCACGTCCGGCATCGTCACAAGGCTGACCACTGATGTGACCAATGTTCAGAACGCCTTTATGATGATCATTCGCATTGCGGTCCGTGCGCCGTTTACGCTGCTGTTTTCGCTGGTGGCTGCGTTTCTGGTCAGCGCAAAGCTGTCGCTGTACTATCTGGTTGCTATCCCGATTCTGGGCGTGGGGCTTTACCTGATCGTTCATTTTTCGCACCCCTGCTTTGAGCGTGTGTTCCGGATTTATGATGAACTGAACGGCGACGTACAGGAAAACCTTTCCGGAATCCGTGTGGTCAAAAGCTTCGTGCGGGAGGATTATGAAGGCAAAAAATTCGGAAAGATATCCGAAAAAATCTATAAGGTCTTCCGAAAAGCAGAAAGTATTGTTGCATGGAATATGCCGTTGATGCAGTTTGCAATTTACGCCTGCATGCTTTTGATCAGCTGGTTCGGCGCACGTATGATCGTGCTGAGCGGAGCGACGGAGCTGACCACAGGCGAGTTGTCCAGCATGATCGCCTATGCCATGAGCGCACTGAACAGCTTAATGATGCTTTCCATGGTGCTGGTTATGATCAATATGGCCCGGGCCTCCTCCGAACGTATTATGGAACTGCTGGACGAAGAACCAACGCTGAAAAATCCGGATGCCCCTGTTATGACGGTTAAAAGCGGGGAGGTCATCTTTGATCATGTGGGATTCAGCTATCAGGGAGATCGCACGAAGGAATGTCTGCATGATATTTCTCTGTGCATCCCCGCAGGGTCTACCCTTGGCATCATCGGTTCCACCGGCTGCTGCAAATCTACGCTGGTGTCGCTGATCCCGCGGCTATACGATGCAACGGAGGGTTCCGTCAGCGTAGGCGGAACCGATGTCCGGGCCTATGATATCCATGCGCTGAGAGATCAGGTCGCAATGGTTCTGCAAAAGAACGAGCTGTTCAGCGGAACAATCAAGGAAAATCTGCGTTGGGGAAACGAAAATGCTTCTGATGCAGAGATCGTCCATGCCTGCCAGCTGGCACAGGCGGATTCCTTCATTGAAGCCTTTCCTGACAGGTATGATACTTATATTGAACAGGGCGGCACCAATGTTTCAGGCGGATAGAAGCAGCGGCTGTGCATCGCCCGCGCCCTGCTGAAAAAGCCCGCTATTCTGGTGTTGGACGATTCAACGAGCGCCGTCGATACAAAAACCGATGCCCTGATTCGCAAAGCGTTCCGGGAAGAAATTCCGGATACGACAAAAATCATTATCGCACAGCGCATTTCGTCGGTTCAGGATGCAGATGCGATTCTGGTATTGGATGACGGACGTATTTCCGGTTACGGGACGCATGAACAGCTTTTAGCGTCCAACGAGATTTATCATGATATCTATATTTCACAGACGAAAGGAGATAACGGCCATGATGAAGCCTAAGGCGAATACTGCGAATACTGCAAAAATGGCAAAGCGGTTGCTTTCCTATATCATCAGCCGGTACAAGGCCACCTTCGCCGCCGTGTTGTTCTGCATTTTCGTCAGTGCGGGTGCAACTGTGGCAAGCTCTTTGTTCTTGAAGACACTGGTGGACGGCTATATCACACCCCTGCTTACTACGGGCAGCACGGACTTTTCGGGGCTGCTGCGTTCGATCCTGACAGTCGGGGTGATTTATCTGTGCGGCGTACTCGGCACGCTGCTGTATAACCAGCTGATGGTCAAGGTGTCTCAGGGAACCTTGAAAAGCATCCGGGATGAAATGTTTGCACATATGCAGAAGCTGCCGATCCGTTATTTTGATACCCATACGCACGGCGACATCATGAGCTACTATACAAACGATACGGACACGCTCCGGCAGTTTATCAGTCAGGCACTGCCGCAGCTGATTCTGGCAGTGATTTCGATTGTTGTCATTCTAGCGTCCATGCTGGCAAGCAGCGTTCCTCTTACTCTGGTAGTGCTGGCTTTTACGGCTCTGATGGTTTATAGCACCAAGGTGGTCGGCGGCAGCAGTGCCCGTTACTTTGTCCATCAGCAGACAAGCCTCGGAAATATCACCGGATATATTGAAGAGATGATCAACGGGCAAAAGGTCATTAAGGTTTTCTGCCATGAAGAGCATGCCAAAGAGGGATTCCGGCAGCGCAACGAGGCTCTTTGCAGCGATTCGGCCAATGCAAACAAATATGGCAATGTGCTGATGCCCCTTATCATGCAGCTGGGAAATCTGCAATATGTCCTGATCGCGCTGATTGGCGGCCTGCTGGCGCTGAACGGCTCCAAAACGATCACAGTAGGACTGATTATTGCCTTTCTGAATCTTTCCAAAACCTTCTGCATGCCGGTTTCTCAGGTGTCTCAGCAAATCAGTCTGATCTCAATGGCCCTTGCCGGTGCGGAGCGTATTTTCCAGCTGATCGATGAGCCGGTTGAGCAGGACGATGGATATGTAACGCTTACGCACGTCGTTGAACAGAATGGCGCATACATAGAAACGGACGGTCATACCGGAATCCCTGCGTGGAAGTATCTGCACCATGACGGCACGCTGACCTATACACAGCTCCGGGGTAATATTGAATTTCATGACGTTGACTTTGGCTACACGGAGAAGAAGCTGGTGCTGCACAATATTGAGCTATACGCAAAACCGGGGCAGAAGATTGCCTTTGTTGGCGCAACCGGTGCCGGCAAGACAACCATTACCAATCTCATCAACCGCTTTTATGATATAGCCGACGGAAAGATCCGTTATGACGGCATCAACATCAGTAAGATCAGAAAACCGGATCTTCGCCGGAGTCTGGGAGTCGTTCTGCAAGATGTGAACCTGTTCACCGGAACGATCATGGACAACATCCGTTACGGAAGGCTGGATGCAACAGATGAGGAGTGTATCGCTGCTGCAAAGCTGAGCAACGCAGATGCCTTTATCCGGAATTTGCCGGATGGATACCAGACGGTCCTGACACAGAATGGCGCCTCACTCAGTCAGGGGCAACGGCAGTTGATTTCCATTGCCCGCGCCGCCGTTGCAGACCCTCCCGTTATGGTTTTGGACGAGGCTACATCCTCTATCGATACCCGCACAGAGGCGCTTGTCCAGCAGGGTATGGATAACCTCATGCAGGGGCGCACTGTATTTGTAATAGCACACCGTCTGTCCACTGTCCGCAACTCTGATGCGATCATGGTGCTTGACCAGGGCCGCATTATTGAACGCGGCACGCACGATCAGCTGATTGAACAAAAGGGCGTGTATTATCGTTTGTATACCGGTGCGTTTGAGCTGGAATAACCCCGGCGCACAGGTGAAAAGAGCCTCTGTTGATACTCAATCTGGTATCAGCAGAGGCCCTTTTCGCCGCTCCGGTGACTTCAAAATAAGCGTCGAAATCGACACTTATTTATACGCTAAAGCCGAATCTTTGCAAGGAGTATTATCATAAGCGGCAGTCCGCCTGCGTTGCTTACAGCGAAGAAATTCCTTGATTTTTAACCTTTATCACGGCATATTTTTCTGTGTTCTGTCTACCGTCCGTGTAGACAGATGCGAAAAGCAAGATTCCGGTTCTGGGCGATTCTGAGAGCCGAGCATGATGCGCTATTCGAATCGACACACTTGCCGTTTTGTGAAACCATGGGATTATGTTCTAATCCGTAAGACTCTTTCCGAAACCGTGTTCTGTGTTTACGGTTTCGCGGCACACGATTTCGTGTAATTGGTTTTCCGGACCGAAAAATATTTTGCGGATTTCATTTGCCTTTATCTAAGCGCCCTGTTTTTCAGGTCTGTAAATGAAAAAATGCTTCCAAGCTAAAGGGGTATGTACCATTACGGCACATACCCCTTTGTCAGCAACCTTTGTCTGGCAACTGTCACATTATTTGTTTCGTGAAACCTGTTTTATGAACAGCTACCCGAAGCAGACCGTTTTATTCTTCATTTATCGGATTGATAGCGGATAATCGGAACCTGTTTTACCTTTCCTCCAATGGTTCGTCGTTCCAGAGCAAAGATCATATCAGGGGTGCGTTCGAAAAAGCCTTCGTCCTTTTTCCAGCTCATGCCGCATTTGCAATGCTGCAAGCCTATGAACTGCTGCTTCATCTTTCTGCCGCAGTTCGGGCAGACCTTATTACTGTTTCCCATATTATTCAGCCCGCGCTAATCTATATAGACTGCGGATGGATTCCACGACCGTATGCCACGACAGGTCGGCAGCATAGGAGAACTTCTTCTGATAAGCCCGCCACAGCTTTTCCATATTTGAGTCGGCCTCGACTTCATCAAAGGCCGCAGGCGCGTCGGCAAGATACTTCTCTGTACCGCGTTTCCTGGCCGTTGCAATGAGCGCCGCACGGAGATCGGC
>OIWP01003702.1_pt1 | contig 12157 bp, 10 predicted proteins | sample 1587661 | NCBI WGS metagenome assembly OIWP01 (sample SAMEA3888899, study PRJEB22519) | human gut metagenome | biome: human gut; feature: human-associated habitat; material: faeces | place: Denmark | collected 2010 | reverse complement strand
CATCACGCCCCCTGCCGTAGCAGGACCGATACCCGGCAGCTTCAAGAGCTCATCATAGGTTTGGGGCAGCTCCCCTTCGAATCGAAGCGCACACTCTTCAGCAGTTCGCTTGAGCGCCAGCGCACGTCGATTGTATCCAAGCCCTTGCCAATGTTCGAGCACTAACGAAGTGTCAGCTGAAGCAAGCGCATCGAGCGTAGGGAACGTCTTGAGGAATCGCGGCCAATACTTCTCCACGCGCGACACCTGCGTCTGTTGCAGCATGATCTCGGAAACGAGCACAGCATAGGCATCACCGATATAGCGCCAGGCAAGATCGCGATGATGCTTTCCCCCTTCGCTCCACACCTTGCGAACGAAAGCGTCGAGATCGGGGGTATCTTTTCTGGGAGCTTCCACGAGCAAAGCAGAGAACTAGTACTTCGATTCCAGGATGCGGCTCACCTCAGGATGGCTCGCGCCCTTCTCGAAAAGATCGGCAAGCGTGATCGAGGAAAAGAGTTGCGCCACGAGCACATCGGCAGCGCACCAAACCGCATTGAATTCGCATCCTGATGAACGATTGCAGTAATCACAATCGACCGAACAAGGCGACATGCCAATGGGTCCCTGCAGCGCCTCGATCACTTCCTGAAGGGTAACCTCATGCGGATCGCAATCGAGCGTAAGACCACCGCGCACACCGCGGATCGTCTTCAAAAAGCCCGCCTTCACCAGGTCGTGCTGGATGCTGCGCGCGAACGAATACGGAACATCTTCCTTTTCCGCCACATCAGCGATCGAGATATAGGAATCCCCGCACTCGTAAGCTGAGCGCAAGATCCTACAAGCATAATCGCAGCGGCGGGTGATATCCATCAGTCTTCTTTCAGTAGATCGTCGATATTATCCATTGAACGATGGAAGCGTTTCATGATGGTCTCTTCGATGGCTTTATACTCTGGCGAGTCAAGCTCATGGAAATTGGAAAGACGCATGTACACATCGTCAGTTCGCACCGCGCAGAAGCAATCCTTCGCCACGCTGCGGCGATAAGCCTCTTCGACCGACTCGGTGACGACCGCATACAGCTCGAAGCGCGACATCCCCTTGGAGAACGGAACGAGCTTAGAAACATCAAGCCCGCGCATGGAAGGATGCTCCGCCTGCGCATGACGCCAGATATCCTTGCGCTCTTCGTCGTTGGGATAGTCGAGTTCGACCAAGCGGTAGAGCCCGAGCATTGGGCCGAAGAACGTATCGAGCGCATCGAGATTCGACGCAGAAACGAGCACGGTCACTTCAGGGTTCTCGATCGCTTGCTGGATGAATGCCATCGCCTCGCGCGCGCCACGCGAAAGCTGCATCTGAAGAAAATCGGAAATATCGCCCGACCCGAAATCCATCCAAGGCAGATCCCACAGGTCAAGATCTTCCAAGATGAGCGCCGTAGGACCTTCGAAGCCGAAACGATTGAGCGAAGTCGAATCGGTGATCGCATCAGGTGAAGCCATGACGCAAAGCACTGACTGGCCTTGTATGTTCTGGTCCATGCGCATGCGAACAGCAGGAATGCCAAGCTCCCCCACTGTTGCCACCATGAAGTAGTTCGCATCTTCACGCGCGGCACCCGAGAAAACGAGCGTGCCAAGCTGCGGCATACGCGAAACACCATGACGGAAGTTGAGCATCTTCACAAATTCCTTGAACTGCGGATCGCGCATCCTGCCAACGCCAAGACGCTTCATCTCTTCGGTAGCACGCGAGAAGCCATGGATCGTAGAATAGTCGAAGCGTATCTCGGGCGCTTTTTTCTTCTTCTTTTTCTTGCCAGAAAGATCGATATGCGCGATCTTCGCACCCTTGAGGTTCGGCAGAGGGAACGCAGGCAGCTCGAGCGGCTCTTCGTCCGCTTCAGCTGTAGGGTTCGCTTCCTTCTGTTCGGGTTCGATCGGCTCAGCCTTCACCTCTTCAGCGCGATCGGATGTTTCCGCTGTTGGCGCAGCATCGCTCTCATCTGAAGCGCTATCTCTCTTGGAAGAGAGATCCAAGAACGAGAAGGGTGAAGGAACGTTGTCGTCTTCATAACGATAGAGCAGATCGGGCGGCAGATTGAACAGATCGTCGTTGATCATCTCAGCCATGTCTTCGATGGCTTCGCGCGAGAAGCCGAATTCTTCCAGGCGATCGAGCGCAACGTCTTGCAGCTGATCGGCCTTGCGCGAAAGCTCCTCGGCTGAAACGAACGGCTTGAGCTTCTCGAAGATATATTCGGCAAGCGAGTGCTGGCGCGCATCGACAGCAAGATCCCATGCTGCACGCATGCCGTTCACGCTCTCTTCGCTCGGAACGATGTTCTCGAGGATGGATTGCTCGAAGGCCGCCAGGTACAGGTGGATACCGAGTATGCGATCGCCTGATTCGACCGCATACTGCGCACGCGAAAGGTAGTCATGCGAATCGCTGAAACTATGATCATGAGATGGGATGTTACCGAAGTTGGAATCTTCGTTCATCTTCAATCACTTTCCTTATGAGCAAAGCGGCGAGGGACACTGCCGCATTCAAGCATTAAAAACACCAAATGATGGATACTCAATGCTACTAAACGGGTAACATTTATTCAATTCTCTCTACGATTATTACAAGAAACGAGCAAATCGAGCGCGTAAGGGGAAACCGTTGCCAAGCCATTTCCCGGCCGAAGTCAAACGTTTTCATCGAGCGCCGACTAGCGTCAATGAGCGCCGAACGCTGACCCTCACCGATCGAACGTCGACTAACGCCAATCGAGCACCTGCCAGCCTTCCTTTTCGGCATGGTGCTGAAGAGTCGGTCCCGGCGTGACCGCGGCAGGGTGCTCAGAAGCAGCGAGCAACGGAGCATCTGAATAGTGATCACCATAGGCATAGGCGAGCTTCCAACTATCCTTCCCATAGATCTGATCAGCGTGCTCCTTGATCTGACGAAGCTTTTCAGCGCCTTCAACGGGCTTGCCCTTCACTTCGCGCGTATAGCAACCGTGCTCATCGAGCTTCATGTCGGTGGCATCGTAGGGAATATCACGCTTTGCGCGCACGATGATGGGATCGAAGGTGGCGGAAACGATCCAGATATCACGTCCAGCAGCGATGTGCTCGCGCATGACCTGAAGCGCCTTGGGGCGAATGCGCGGCACGATCCATTCATCGTAGAACTTGTACATCTCCGCATCAGCTTCTTCTTCGGGCATGCCATCGAACGATGAGAACACCAAACTGCGCACCCATGCCTCGTTTTGCGGGAGATGCAACTTATACGCGATGCCCCAGGTAAGGATGCGCAGAAGAACCGAAGTGCGCACCTGCCCTTTCTTCAGAAGATAGCGAACGAGCAGCACGGGAGAATTCCCGCTGATGCACGTGCCGTCGAAATCGAACACCGCTATCTCACGCGGAGCATCAGGTGAAGATACCCCTCGATCATGGTCGCGCTCGGCCTTCAACTGCGCAACATCATCTACTGCCGAAGAAGGCTTCTGCGCCTCGAGATCTGCTTCAGAGATGACCAATCGGGCATCTTCGGACGACTTGCCCTTGATGAAGACAGCGACCCCTTCAGGCTTCGCTTCGATCTGTTCTTCATTGTTCGCCATACGCGTTATCTAATCGTCCTCATCGATGCAATCAACAAATTGCGAGTTGTGGAGTTCAGCATAGAAGCCGTTCTGCGCGAGCAACTCCTCATGCGTGCCCTTCTCCACGATATCCCCCTCGCGAATAACAAGAATTATATCTGCTTGCCTGATCGTACTCAAACGATGAGCGATAACGAAGCTCGTTCGTCCTTCGAGCGACTCACGCATCGCTTTCTGCACGAGCGCTTCGGTGCGCGTATCGATCGAAGAGGTCGCCTCGTCGAGCACGATGATCGAAGGATTCGAGAGCATGGCACGGGCGATCGTGAGCAGCTGGCGCTGGCCTTGCGAGAGGTTCGTTCCGTCTTCCTTGATGATCGTGTCGTAGCCATCAGGCAGAAGCTCGATGAAATGATCGGCCTGCGCGAGCTTGGCGGCCAGGCGGATGTACTTCTCCTTCGGGTCTTTTGCCCCGTAGGCGATGTTCTCGCGGATCGTACCCGAGAAGAGCCATGCGTCTTGAAGCACCATGCCGAAGTTGCTGCGCACATCGCTACGCGTATCGAGCGCGGTGTTCACACCATCGATCGTGATCGTGCCCGCATCGATGTCGTAGAAGCGCATGAGCAGATTCACGAGCGTGGTCTTGCCCGCCCCGGTCGGTCCCACGATCGCGACCATCTGTCCTGGTTCGACCTCAAGCGAGAAATCCTTGATGATCGGCTTTTGCGCATCGTAGCCGAAGCGCACGTGATCGAACTTGACCGCGCCCTTGCAAGGCTTGGCGATCTGCGTGATGGTGGAAGGATCGGGCTCGCTCATCTCTTCTGCGTCAAGCACCTCGAAGACGCGCTCGGATGCGGCAAGCGTGGCCTGGATGGTGTTGGCGATCGAAGCGATCTGCGTGATAGGCATCGTGAACTGACGCATGTACTGCACGAACGCCTGGATCTCGCCGACCGTGGCGATCCCGCCAGTGATGTAGAGCACGGCGCCGATGATGCAGACGAGCACGTAGCCCAAGTTGCCAATGAAGCCCATAACAGGGCGGATCACACCAGCGAGGAATTGCGCTTTCCATGCTTGTGCGAAGTATTCGCCATTGCGTGCGTTGAATTCATCGATGGCAGCATCTTCTCGCGTGAACGATTTCACTTCAGTATTGCCGCTGTACATCTCTTCGATGTGCGCGTTGAGCTTACCGAGCGCTTTCTGTTGGCTCTTGAAGTAGCGCTGCGAACGTGTTGCGATGCCTACCGTGGCCAGAAGCGAGAGCGGCAGCGTGGCGAACGCAACGAGCGCCAAGATCCATGAGATCGAGAACATGAAAATGACCACAGAAACGAGCGTGACCACCGCCGAGATGATCTGCACGAGCGTTTCTTGCAAGGTAGAAGAGATAAGGTCGACATCGTTGGTGACGCGCGAGAGGATCTCTCCCTTAGGGCGGCCATCGTAGTAGGAAAGCGGCACGCGATCGAGCTTCGCCTTCATATCGCGGCGCAAGCCATAGATCACTTCCTGAGTGACCTTCGCCATGATGAATTGGCAGATGAACTGGCATATCGAATAAGCCACGTAGAGCAGCACGAGCGTGAGAAGGATGCGGTTGAACGCGATGAAATCGAGTCCACCAGTGCCTGTCATCACGCGCTCGAAGGCGCTGAACACTTCAGTGGTCGCTTGACCGAGCACGAGCGGAGAGACCGTATTGCACAGCGTTCCCGCCACCGTGAAGATCACGACCACGATCAGAAGCGGGATGAACGGCTTCAAGCGCGCAACAAGGCGACGCAGGGTCTTCGAAGCATTCTTCGGCTTTTCCTTGCGCCCTGCACCGTGAGGGCCGTGCGGTCCGTGTGGCGGCATGCTATTCACCTCCCCTATCGTCTGCGGTGCTCGCATCTGCCTGAACTCCGGAAGAGAGCTCTTCTTCCGAGAGTTGCGAGAGCGCGAGCTCGCGATAGGCCGGACACGACAAGAAGAGCTCGGCATGCGTTCCGCACGCTTCGATGGCTCCTGTCTCGTTCAGCAGGATGATCTGATCGGCACCAAGCGCCACGTTCACTCGCTGCGTTACGGTGAGCACGCTCTGTCCTTCAAGGTGATCCTCGATTCCTGCGCGCACGCGTGCATCAGTCTTGAGGTCGAGCGCCGAGAAGGAATCGTCGAAGATGTAGAGATCAGCCTTGCGCAAAAGACCACGCGCAATAGCGATACGCTGACGCTGACCACCTGAAAGGTTGCCGCCACCTTGTGCGATCTCAAAATCAAGGCCACCTGCCTCTTGTGTGATGAATTCGGTAGCTTGCGCGATGGAGAGCACCCGCCACAGCGCCTCATCGCTTGCATCGGGATCGGCGAAGCGCAGATTATCCGCCACCGTACCCGTGAACAGGAAGGATTTCTGTGGAGTGTAGGAAACGCGCGTGCGCAAGACGGAAAGCGGGATGTCCTTGATCGCAACGCCATCGAAATAGATCGTACCTGCGCTTGCGTCATACATGCGCATGATGAGGTTGATCAGGCTCGATTTGCCCGAACCCGTCGGTCCGACAAGGGCGGTGATCGTATTGGGCGCAAGCTCGAAGGTAAGATCGCTCAAGGCATCCTTCTTCGATTCGGGATAGCGGAAGCTCACATGATCCATCTTGAGAATCGGGACTCTGCGCTTCTGAGCGGGTTGCACCGTGGTTTCTTCAGGAATATCAGCTCCGAGTGTTCGCAGCGCACTATCTTCTGCGGTTTCTGGCAATGATGTCGGCATAGCGACATCTTCAACGGTCGATTCGGTCGAGAGCACGGCGTTGATGCGCTCAGTTGCCGCCAGCGTTCGTGGCAGGATGGCGAAGATCATCGAGATCATCATGAGCGACATGAGGATGAGCGTCACGTATTGCACGAGCGCCATGATCTCGCCCGCGGTGAGCGTGGGGTCGCGCAGGAGCACGTTCTCGAGGTCGACGTGCATGCCGGAGTCGCCGTTGGAGGCCAGCTCGGAGGTCGCGCACGAGATGCCCGCGGCGCCGAGGTCCTGGATGCCCTGGACGACGCCGGCCTCGAACAGGTCGAGGCAGCACTCGATGAGAACCTTCTCCATGAAGGGGTCGCCCACCTGGACGGAGGGGCGCTTGGCGGGCATGCCGTCTTCGAAGGTCTCGGAGGCGAGGATCGAGGCACCGCCAATGCCGTCGCCGCCGGTGCGCGCGCCGAAGAGGACGACGAGGTTGCCTTCGCCGGTCGCGTTGGCCAGGTGGATGTCGTCGTGGCGCAGCTTGCCGATGCACAGCGCGTTGACGAGGGGGTTGCCCTGGTAGGAGGGGTCGAACTCGGTTTCGCCGCCGATGTTGGGCAGGCCCAGGCAGTTGCCGTAGCCGCCGACGCCGGAGACGACGCCGTGGACGACGCGCGCCGTGTCGGGGTGGTCGACGGCGCCGAAGCGCAGCTGGTCCATGACGGCGATCGGGCGGGCACCCATGGAGATGATGTCGCGGACGATGCCGCCCACGCCGGTGGCCGCGCCCTGGTAGGGCTCGACGAAGGACGGGTGGTTGTGGGATTCCACCTTGAAGGTGACTGCCCAGCCGCCGCCGATGTCGACGACGCCGGCGTTCTGGCCCATGCCGACGAGGAGGTTCTTCCTCATCGCGTCGGTCGTGCGCGCGCCGAACTGCTCGGCGAGGTGCTTCTTGGAGGACTTGTAGGAGCAGTGCTCGGACCACATGACGGAGTACATGGCGAGCTCGGCGTTGGTGGGGCGACGCCCGAGGATGTCGCAGATGCGCTGGTATTCGTCCTCTTTGAGGCCGAGTTCCTTCCAGGGCATGTCCTGGCCGGGGGTCGCGGCGGCGTTCTCGACGGTGTCGGGAAGCTCGCGGGTGTTTTCGGAGGTCATTCGTGTTTCCATTCGAAAGGTCTGGGACGAGGCCGGGGCTCCCTCACGGGTGAGGGTGCGGTGGCGTCGTCAGCCGACGAGGGATGCGAGGACGGAACGGAAGATGCCCAGGCCGTCGGTTCCGCCGTGGTGGCTGGCGCCGTCGGGTCCGAGGGAGAGCGGGCCGAAGCCGACCTCGGTCGCGTGCTCGGGGTGGGGCATGAGGCCGACGACGTTGCCCGCGGCGTTGGTGACGCCCGCGATGTCGTTGGCGCTTCCGTTGGGGTTGAAGTCGACGTAGCGGAACACGACGCGGCCTTCGCCCTCGAGCCGTTCGAGCTCGGCGGGGGACGCCTGGAAGTTACCTTCGCCGTTCTTGAGGGGAACCGTGATGGTGTCGCCGACGCTGTAGGCGCGCGTCCACGCGGTGTCCGCGTTCTCGATGCGCAGCACCTGGTCGCGGCACAGGAACTTCTGGTGGTCGTTGCGGATGAGCGCGCCGGGCAGCAGGTGCGACTCGCACAGGACCTGGAAGCCGTTGCAGATGCCCAGGACGGGCAGGCCTCGTTCGGCTTCGCGCACGATTTCGCTCATGACGGGAGCGGTCGCAGCGATCGCGCCGCAGCGCAGGTAGTCGCCGTAGGAGAAGCCGCCGGGGATGACGACCGCGTCGACGCCGTGCAGGTCGGCGTCCTTGTGCCACAGCGACACGGCCTGCGCGCCCGCGATTTCAACCGCGCGGGCGGCGTCGCGGTCGTCGAGGGTACCGGGGAAGGTGACGACTCCGACGCGGGTCACTGCACGCCTCCCGCGTAACGGGCGTCGGCCTCGTCGATGGCCTCGACGCGCACGACGTCCTCGATGATCGGGTTGGACAGGACCTCTTCGGCGGCCTTGCGGGCCTGCTCCAGGAGCTCGTCGGTGACGGGACCGTCCACGCTCAGGTGGAAGCACTTACCCTGGCGCACGGCCTCAAAGCTCGTGATTCCGAGCCTGGGCAGCGCCGAACCGACAGCCTTACCCTGGGGATCCAGGATCTCCGGCTTCGGCATCACTTCCACGATGATTCGCCCCACGGCGTTCCTCCTTGTGTTGTTGGTGAGGATCCCGCCGCGCATCTTGCCCGGCGGGCAAGTCTGTTTACAGGATGGGGTCCGACCCGGTGAGTCGGCGGTATGCCTCGACGTAGCGCGCGGCGGTCGCAGCGGCGACGGAGTCGGGCAGCGCGGGCGGGTTGGCGCCCGAGGCACGGTCCCAGCCGGACTCGGCAGAGACCAGCCAGTCGCGCACGTACTGCTTGTCGAAGCTGGGGGTCACCTGACCCTCCACCCACTGGTCTGCGGGCCAGAAGCGCGAGGAGTCGGGCGTGAGGATCTCGTCCGCGAGCACGAGGGCTCCCGTGGTCACGTCGATACCGAACTCGAACTTGGTGTCCGCGATGATGATGCCGCGCTGCGCGGCGATGTCGCGGGCAGCCTTGTACAGCGCGATGGACAGGTCGCGGATAGCGACCGCGAGCTCCTCGCCGATGCGCTCGGCGGTCTGCTCGAAGGTGATGTTCTCGTCGTGCTCGCCCAGCTCGGCCTTCGCGGCCGGCGTGAAGATCGGCTCCTCGAGGCGCGAGGCCTCGGTCAGGCCCTCGGGCAGAGCGATGCCACACACGGAACCGGACTGGCGGTACTCGACCAGGCCGGAGCCGGTCAGGTAGCCGCGCACGACGCACTCGATGGGGATCATGTGCAGGCTGCGGCACACGACCGCGCGTCCGTCCACCTCGGCGGGAACCGTGAAGCGCGTGGGCTGCGCGCCCTCCAGGGCGCGCGAGGCCTCGGCCGGGGCCTTCGTGCCGACGGCCAGCAGGTGGTTTTCCACGAGGGGACGCAGCTGGCCCATCCACCAGATGGCGAGCTGGTTGAGGACCGCGCCCTTGCCGGGGATCAGCGTGGGCAGCACGTAGTCGTAGGCGCTGATGCGATCCGACGTCACCATGAGCAGCGCCTCGGGGCCCGCCTTCGCGTGGCGGGGGCGTCCCGCCGGGGTGGGGGTCTGCGGCGCGGGGCCGACCACGGCCTCGTCGGGAGCGTAGATGTCGCGAACCTTGCCCGCGCTCAGCGGGGTCCAGCCGTGGAGGGTGGCGGTCATGATGCTCCTCAGGGATTTCTCAGTCGAGGCTGACGACCAGGTCGGCGGGCCACGTCGCGATGTCGCTGCGGTGGTGCTCCCCGTCGAAGTGGATGAGGTCGACGCCGCGGTAGGCGAGCGCGCGTGCCTCGTCGAGCGTGGCCGCGCGGGCGACGACGTCGAGGACTCGGCCGCCGGAGTTCACCAGCGCGTAGGTCGGTTCGAAACCGCAGCATCCCGCCGCGACATCGGTCGGATCGTCGGTGATCTCCTCGGAGGTGCCGGCGTGGATGACGTGGACGCCGTCAAGCTTCTCGGCCGCTTCGATACCGGTGATCTCATGTCCGGTATCCGTGGGGCCCGGGTAGCCGCCCGAGGCCATGACGACCGTGACGGCAGCGTCCTCGCTCCACACGGGGGCGGGGACCTTGGCGAGAGTGCCGGTCGCGGCCGCGTACAGGATGGGGGCCAGCGGGGAGTCGAGGCGCTCGAGGACCGCCTGGGTCTCCGGGTCGCCGAAACGCACGTTGAATTCGACGACGCGGATGCCCTTCGAGGTCATCGCGAGGCCGCAGTACAGGAGGCCACGGAAGGGGGTGCCGCGACGCACCATCTCGGTGATGACGGGCTGGGCCACCTCGTCGACGATGCGCTGCGTGGCCTCGTCGGGGAGCCACGGGAGGGGGCTGTAGGCGCCCATGCCGCCCGTGTTCGGGCCCTCGTTGCCGTCGCCGACGCGCTTGAAGTCCTGCGCGGGCTGCAGCGGCACGACGGTAGCGCCGTCGGCGAAACAGAACAGGGAGACCTCGGGGCCGTCGAGGTAGTCCTCGATGACGACCGCTCCCCCGTCGCGCGACAGGCAGGCGCGCGCATGCTCCGAGGCCTGGGCGCGGTCGGTGGTCACGACGACACCCTTGCCGGCGGCAAGCGCGTCATCCTTCACGACGTAGGGGGCACCCAGGTCGTCGAACGCGGCCTCGACCTCGTCCATCGTGGTGCACGTGAAGGCACGAGCCGTGGCCACGCCGGCATCGGCCATGACCTGCTTCGCGAAAGACTTGGAGGCCTCGAGGCGCGCCGCGTCCTTCGTCGGGCCAAACACGGGGATTCCGTAGTCCAGCACCGCATCCGCGACGCCCGCGACGAGCGGGGCCTCGGGGCCGACGACCACGAGGTCGACGTTCTCGGACGTGGCGCGACGGACGACGTCCTTCGGATCCAGGGGATCCATGGTCAGGGAGCGGCCCAGCTGCTCCAACGCGGGGTTACCCGCCTGGACGACAAGCTCCACGGGATGCTCGGGGGTGGACGTTCGTACAAGCGCACGGGCGATCGCGTGTTCGCGACCCCCGTTGCCAACGAGAAGAACCTTCACAATTTAAGCCTATCGGTGTTTGGCGGCCTCCCGGGCCACCGTGGTGTTTTATGGGTGCACGTCACAGCGAAAGTGAGACGGGGTTGTAGCCCTCACCAGGCGCCGTTCGGGTTGCCGCTGCGGCGGTCATCCTTCTTGTCGCGCTGGTCCTTGTTGCGCTGATCGTTCTTGTGCTGCAGCTCCTCGCGGCGCTGCTTCTCGGCCGGGGTCTCACCCTCGTAGGGGTCCTGCGAGGGGCTCGGGCTGGGACTCGGGTTCGTCTGCTGATCCTTCGACCCCTTGTCCTGCTGATCCTTCTGCTGATCCTTCTGCTGGTCCTTCTGTTGATCCTTCTGCTGGCCGCCCTGCCCCTGGGACTGCTCCTCAGCCTTCTGCTTCTTGTCCTCGACGCGTTCCTTGTTCTGGTCGGCGGGGTTATCGGACTTGTTGCCAGACTGCTGCTGATCGCCGGACTGATTCTGGTTGCCCGACTGGCCCTTGTCGTCGGACTGGTTCTGGTCGGACTGGTTCTGGCTGGAGTTGGAGGCCGTCTGACAGGGGGCGACCGTCTCTTCGGCTTCCTGGTAGGTGGTCGCGGCATCTGCGTACGAGCCGGCGGCAGCCTGCGCGTCGCCCTGAATCTCGATGCCGATCGCGAGGTTGACACGAACGCGGCATTCGTAGGAGAAGGGCTCGAGTCGGCCGGGCTTGACCTCGGTGGCCTTGGGGACGAGGTCGAAGGCGGTACGCAGCTCCGTCACGCCCTCGTCAGTCTGCCCCTGACGCACGAGGGTGGTGCCGCGGTTGTAGTGCGCGACCCAGCGCTCAATGCCGATCTTCGTCCACGTCATCTGGCCTTCGTAGCCCGTCTGGGCGACGTCGTATTCCTGAGCCTTCCAGTGGCTCAGGGACGAGCGCGACCAGAGCGAAAGGCCGATCAGGTACGCGGCGACGGCCAGCACAATGACGAGGATCGGGATTGAGTACCACAGGGGGCGCAGCGCCCGCGGGTTGCGCTCGATCTTCTGCTTACCGGACGAGGCCTTAGCGAGCTTCGCACGAACCGAGGGATCGACGGGATCGACCTGGGGCGCGCCGAAGGGGAGAAGGTCTGCTTCAGGCTGCGAGTTCTCAGATGGCATGGGAGTTCCTCAGCTGTTGGGCGCGCAGCGCCAGCGTGGCACCCTCCCACGCGAGGAGACCCCCGAGTAGG
>OIWP01003687.1_pt1 | contig 12215 bp, 10 predicted proteins | sample 1587661 | NCBI WGS metagenome assembly OIWP01 (sample SAMEA3888899, study PRJEB22519) | human gut metagenome | biome: human gut; feature: human-associated habitat; material: faeces | place: Denmark | collected 2010 | reverse complement strand
CCATGCCGGAGATGACCTTGCATAAAAACCAGCAGCAGGTGTTCTCCTTTACGACGGGCACGCCTTCAATGAGCACCTTGTGGCGAATGTTTTTCAGCTTGTCTGCATTTTTACCGCTGACAAGACCGAGTGCGCCGATGACGCTGGCAGGTGTATCTGTGGAGAGTACAGAAATGGTAAAAATGCCGTTTTCGCGAATCGCGGTGCAGCTGTGCGTATCTTTTGTCAGCGCAATGAGCACTTTTTCGGGGTCGCTGCTGGAAATTTGGATGACCGAGTTTGCCACACAGGCGTTCGGGCGGCCGTTGTATTTTGTGCCGATGACGTACATGCCGTATGACAAATTTTTAAGGACTGCCGGGTTCATGGCGGTGCACTTCCTTCCGTTATGTTAATAGAGTTTATGAGCTGTGCTTTCGTTTTATGTTTTCCCAATACGCTTTAAACGCCTGCTCGTTTTTGTTGTCTCCGTAGTGATAGTACGAAGCGCCGAGCAAGGCATCCGGAAGATACTGCTGGTCGAGCCAATGATCCGGGTAATCGTGCGGATAGCGGTAAAATTGGCCTTTTTTAGCGACATCTGAACCGTCATAATGCACGTTTTGCAGCGTGCGCGGGATCACACCGAGTTTGCCGGCCTTCACGTCGCGCATGGCGGCATCTATGGCAGATTCACCGCTGTTCGATTTCGGCGCCGTCGCCGTTAAAATGACGGCATCCGCAAGCGGGATGCGCGCTTCCGGCAGACCGACCATCATGGCGGCATCTACGGCCGCTTTCACGATGGGGATGATCTGTGGCCACGCAAGGCCCACGTCTTCGCAGGCGCACACCATCAAGCGGCGGCATGCAGAGGCGAGATCGCCCGCTTCCAAAAGCCGTGCGAGATAATGCAGCGCCGCGTCGGGGTCGGAGCCGCGCATGGATTTTTGAAACGCCGAAAGAATATCGTAATGCGCGTCGCTGTCTCGGTCATACCGCATGGCACTGCGCTGTGTAAGCTGCTCTGCAAGTTCCATGGTGATGCGCGGCTCGTCCTCGCTTCGTACGGCAGCCGTGCAAAGCTCTGCCGCGTTCATTGCTTTGCGTACATCGCCGCCGCAAGCAGAAGCGATATACGAGGTCACGCCGTCTTCGAGCCGGATTTCTTCGCCGCGGTCTTCCGACAAAATGCGGAATGCGCGGTCTACGGCGCGGGCGACCTCCTCTTTTTCCACGGGCTTGAACTCAAACACCGTGGAGCGGCTCAAAATGGCGTTATATACGTAAAAATAGGGGTTTTCCGTTGTGGAAGCGATCAGCGTGATGCTGCCGTTTTCGATGAACTCCAAGAGCGTTTGCTGCTGCTTTTTGTTGAAATACTGGATCTCATCAAGGTACAGCAAAACGCCGTTTACCGCTTGCAGCGTGTTTACCTGCGCCACCACGTCGCGAATATCGGCGGTGGAGGCCGTGGTGCCGTTTAACTTGCACAGGTGCATGTGGCTTTGCTTTGCAATGATGGACGCCACGGTAGTTTTCCCTACGCCGGACGGCCCGTAAAACACCATATTCGGGATGGTGCCGGATTCGATGATGCGCCGCAGTACCTTATTAGGGCCGAGAATATGCTGTTGTCCTACCACATCATCGAGCGTTTTCGGACGAATGCGGTCTGCAAGCGGTGCGTTCATCGTGTTCTCCTTTTAGTCGTTATAAAGCGGATATTTGCTCAAAAGCTCCGTGACCTTTACCCGGATGGCGTCGGCACTGCTATCAAAGTCGGTCGCGCACAGGTGGATGCACTCCGCGATGACGTCCATATCGGCTTCCTTCAGGCCGCGCGTGGTGACGGCCGGTGTGCCGAGGCGCACGCCGCTTGTGACGAACGGGCTTCTCTGCTCGTTCGGAATCGTGTTCTTGTTTGCGGTGATATACACTTCGTCGAGGCGGCGCTCCAGCTCTTTGCCGGTCAGCTCGCCGTCGGAAAGATCGAGCAGCATCAGATGGTTGTCCGTGCCGCCGGAAACGAGCTTCATGCCGCGTTTTGTAAGGCCTTCGGCAAGCGCTTTAGCGTTTTTTACGGTCTGCTCGGCGTAGGTCTTAAACTCCGGCTTCAGCGCTTCGCCGAGGCACACGGCTTTTGCGGCGATAATGTGCATCAGCGGGCCGCCCTGCGTGCCCGGGAAAATGGCTTTGTCGATTTTTTTCGCGTACTCCTCACGGCAGAGGATCATGCCGCCGCGCGGGCCGCGGAGCGTTTTGTGTGTTGTTGTGGTGACGACATCGGCATACGGCACCGGGTTCATGTGGCAGCCGCCCGCAACAAGACCCGCAATGTGCGCCATATCGACCATGAGGTACGCGCCGCATGCATCGGCAATCTCGCGGAATTTCTTAAAATCGATCGCGCGCGGGTATGCACTTGCGCCGGCAACGATGAGCTTCGGTTTAAGTTCGCACGCCTGCTCCATGAGCTTATCGTAATCGATGCGGTGCGTAACGGGGTCAACGCCGTAAGCCGCAAAATTATAGTAGGCGCCGGACATGTTGACAGGAGAACCGTGGGTCAGATGGCCGCCCTCTGCAAGGTTCATGCCGAGCACGGTATCGCCCGGCTGAAGCAGCGCGAAATATACGGCAAGGTTCGCCTGTGCGCCGGAGTGCGGCTGCACATTGGCATGCTCTGCGCCGAACAGACGGCAAGCACGCTCACGGGCGATGTTTTCCACAATGTCTACATCTGCACAGCCGCCGTAATAGCGGTGACCCGGGTAGCCCTCAGCATATTTGTTTGTGAGTACCGTGCCCATCGCAGCCATAACGGCAGGAGACACAATGTTTTCGGAAGCAATCAGCTCCAGATTGCGGCGCTGGCGTTTGAGTTCCAGCTCCATCGCTTCGCCGACCTCGGGGTCTGCGGTTTCAACAAAACCGATCGTGTTCAGAAGATCACCGTACATACTTCATCTTTCCCTTCTAAAAATAATATGCTCTGCGGTTTATGTGCCGCAGTACTTCACAAATTATACCCTATTCCATTTAAAATGGCAATAGATGATTTGCAAGCACATAATGGATGGCGTAAAGCAATAACATATGTGCCGGATAGCTGATGTAGAAAAAATATTTGAGCGAAAGCGCGCCGCGCTTGCCGTTATAGAGCAGCACGGGGATCGCGGCGGCGATGGCATACAGCTGTGTCGTGTTGCCGTCCTGCGTATATTGCCCGTAGGTCAGCGCCGCAAACGCCACGGCATCAATACCGCGGTACTTCTGGAACAAATAGAAACAAAGTACCGTTAAAACACCGTAAACGCCATAGCTGAAATGCAGGAAATACGGCAGGATTGTCAAGATCACTGCGCCGATGAACATGAAAATATTGCGGCTTTTCGCGGAAGCATCTAAAAGTTTCATCACAAAAAGCGCCGTTAAAAACGTGAACAGGATATTTTGCCGCTGAAACTCAAGCCATGTACCCTGAAATAAAAGGTCATACGGCACTTCGGAGAGCAAAGCAAAAATACCCATGCGCAATGCGTAGCGGTTAAAATTGCGTGTGTGCATGTAGCCCTGCACGAGCAAAAACGCGTAGATCGGCATGGAAAGCCGCCCGATATAGCGCAGCCAGATAAACTGCGGGAAGAAAATCGCCCCGACATGGTCGATGATCATGGTGACGAGTGCGATGAGCTTTAAGGTAAACGCAGACATTCTTTTTCCCCTTTGCGGTTATTTGTCGGTCTTTCAATAAAAATAAATTTACCACCCTTTTCCGGTATTGTCAACCGAATGAAAAAGTTGTAGAATAAACGTAAAGCATTCTGACGGGCTTGCCCGCCGCTTTTTCGGAGGTCTGTATGACAAAAAAGGAACGTGCGCTTCTTGCTGTGGAAGCGCTGAAAAAAGAATATCCCGGCGCGGTATGTTCGCTTGAATATCAGGATCCGCTGCAATTACTTATTGCAACGCGACTCTCCGCACAGTGTACGGATGCCCGTGTGAACCTCGTTACACCGGCGCTTTTTGCTCGCTTCCCTACGCTGGAAGCCTTCTGCGCGGGCAGCGAGGAAGAAATTGCGGAGCTCATCCGCTCCTGCGGGTTATATAAAACAAAGGCTCGTGATATTTTTGCTATGTGCCATGTGCTGCGCGATTCGTATAACGGCGTGATTCCGGACACGGTGGATGAGCTGACAAAGCTGCCCGGTGTGGGACGCAAAACCGCAAATCTCGTTGTGGGCGACATTTACAAAAAACCTGCCGTTGTGACGGATACGCACTGCATCCGTATCACGGGACGACTCGGTCTGACCGAAAGCAACGTACCGCTCAAAGTTGAAAAAGACCTGCGCGCGGTCTTGCCGCCGGAGGAAAGCAACGACTTTTGTCACCGTACCGTTTTACACGGCAGAGCGGTCTGTACAGCGCGTAATCCGAAATGTGCTTTGTGCTGCATGAATTCGTTCTGCAAAAATCCCGTGAACCCGATAGAGTAAATAAAGCTAAAAAACGCAGCGCTTTTCCGTTGTGTTGTTCTTGATAAAAGAAAGGAAGCTACTTTTTATGTTCAAGTTTTGTAAGACCCAGCTTTGGGAGTGCTCCCGCACGCTTTCCGATGTTGCAATGGGCAGAAAGCCCGCAGAGACGGTCATTCGCAATGCGCGTCTCGTAAACGTCTGCACGCATGAAATCCTCGACAACACCGATGTTGCAATTTCCTGCGGCCGTATCGCACTTGTCGGCGATGCCGCACACTGCATCGGTGAAAGCACAAAGGTCATCGATGCCGAGGGTCAGCTTATCGCCCCGGGTTTCCTTGACGGTCATATCCACATTGAGTCTTCCATGATGACGCCGATCGAATATGCAAAGGCTGTTATCCCCCATGGTACCGTCGGGATTTATTATGACCCGCACGAAGTCTGCAATGTGCTTGGCCTTAAAGGCGTTGACCTGATGGCGGAAGAGGCGGAAAAGACTCCGCTGAAGGCTATGCTGACGACCCCCTCCTGCGTTCCGGCTGTTCCGGGATTTGAGGATTCCGGCGCGGAGATCACCGCCGCGGATATTGCCTCGGAAATGAAGCACGATTATACCGTTGGTTTAGGCGAAATGATGAACTTCCCGGGCATCACCGCTTCCGCGGAGCCGACGCACAACATCACCGGCGAAACGTTGAAAGCCGGCAAAATCATCACAGGTCACTATTCCATCCCGGAGACGGGTCGCGGCCTCAATGCATACATTGCAAGCGGCGTGCGCTGCTGTCATGAATCCACCCGTGCGGAGGACGCACTCGCAAAAATGCGTCTTGGCATGTATGCCATGCTGCGCGAGGGCTCCGCTTGGCACGATCTGCAGGAGGTCTCCAAGGCAATCACGGAGCACAAAGTGGACAGCCGATTTGCGACCATGATTTCTGATGATACCCACCCGCATACGCTGGTTGCAAACGGTCATCTCGATCACATCGTGCGTCGTGCCGTCTCCTTCGGTATCGATTTTGTCACCGCTATCCAGATGGTCACGCTCAACTGCGCACAATGCTTCCAGATGGATCACGAGCTCGGCTCCATCACCCCGGGCAAGTGCGCGGACATCGTATTTATTGATAACGAAAAAGACATCCGTGTCACCCGCGTGCTCATCGACGGCGACGTTGTTGCAGAAAACGGCAAGCTGACGATTGACCTGCCGAAGTCTGAGCTTCCCGCATGGGCGCTCGACACGATGCACGTCGGCGAGACGATCACCCCGGAAACCTTTAAGGTGCATACCGATAAGGTTGGCACGGCAACCGTCCGTGCGATCGAGATTATCCCGGTACATGTCGGCGACTATGAGCGTCACGTTGAACTCAAGGTTGAAAACGGCGAATTAAAGAGCGATGTGGAGCAGGATGTTTTGAAGACATTCGTCTTCGAGCGCCACAATAAGACCGGCAAGCACGGCGTTGGCTTTGTCAAGGGATTCCACGTCAAGTGCGGCGCAATGGCTTCCACCGTTGCACACGATGCACACAACCTGCTCGTTGTCGGCACGAATGACGAAGATATGGCACTTGCTGCAAACACACTCATTCAGTGCGGCGGCGGTGAGTGTATTGTGCAGAACGGCAAGGTGCTCGGCTGTGTTCCGCTGCCGTTTGCGGGTCTCATGAACACAAAGTCCGCTGAAGAAATGGACGAGCTCGTCGAGAACCTCGGCAAAGCTTGGGAAACGATCGGCTGCGACATTCAGTCTCCGTTTATGACGATGGCTTTAATCCCCCTCGCCTGCCTGCCGGAGCTGCGCCTGACCGACCGCGGTCTTGTAGACTGCACCACCTTCTCTTTTGCAGACCTTGAGGTTGAATAAGACCGTTTGAAAGTAGATTACTTTATTTTAGAATGGGAGGAATTACCAATGATCTATGATTTTGAAACGCTGGTTTCCAGAAAAAACACCGGCTCCGGCAAATGGGACGAGATGACAAAAGAGCATCCGAATCTGCCGGAAAACGTTGCACCGCTTTCCGTTGCGGATATGGAGCTGAAAAACCCGCCGGAGATCGTAGAGGGTCTGAAAAAGTACATCGATACGCATATCCTCGGCTATACCGGCCCCACAGAGGAATACTTCGATGCGGTATGCGGCTGGATGAAGCGTCGCAACGACTGGAATATTAAGAAAGAAGAAATTGTTTCTACACACGGCGTCGTAACGGTTCTGGCTGTTTCGGTTCTGGCCTATACCGATCCCGGCGACGGCGTTATCACCATGCCGCCGGTTTATTATCCGTTTAGAATGACCATTGAGCACAATAACAGAAAAAACGTGGAGTGCCCGCTCATCAACACGAACGAGACATACACGATTGACTTTGACCTCTTTGAGAAGTTGTGCGCAGAAGAAAAAAATAAGATGTTTATCTTCTGCAATCCGCACAACCCGGTTGGCCGCGTTTGGACGGAAGACGAAATCGCAAAGCTCGGTGCCATCTGCGCAAAGCACAATGTGATTGTTGTCAGCGACGAGATCCACTCCGACCTCATCATGCCGGGTCATAAGCACGTGGCATTTGCAAACGCCTGCAAGGATGCACTGCCGAAGTATCTTGTTTGCACTGCGCCGAGCAAGACGTTTAACCTTGCGACGCTCCAGACCTCGAATATTGTTATTCCCGATGAAGAACTGAGAACAAAATTCCAGAGTATTTTACAGCAACACTTCACGCCGTCCGCCGGTGCGCTCGGCCTTGAGGCCTGCCGTCTCGGCTACACGGAGTGCGAAGGTTGGCTTGCAGAAGTCATCGAACTTATCTACAAAAACTACAAGAACTTCTGCAAGTTCATCGACGTAAACTGCCCGGGTGTTACATACAGCGATCTGCAGGGCACGTACCTCATGTGGATCGACTGCACGACGTTCGGTCTCGATGATGAAGCGCTCGATAAGCTCCTGCGCAAGCATGATCTTTTCTGCGACGCCGGCACGCTGTTCTCGCAGGGCGGCACCATGCATACACGTGTAAACCTCGCAGGTCCCGAAAAGATGCTCAACGCCGCGATGCAGCGCTTTAAGGACGCGTACGACGAAGCGAAAAACGCGTAAGCTTGCGCCTGAAATTCCGTAATGTATAACAAAAGGCGAACTGCACAACTCCGTGCAGCTCGCCTTTTTGCTATGCTGTTTTACTGAATGCCGAGCGCGTCTTTCGCTAAACGGTCGGCGAGGTCGTTGTATTTGTCGCCGGAGTGCCCCTTGACTTTCACAAAGCGGAAACGGATGTACTTTGCGGCTGCGGCGCAGAATTCGCGGTACGCAATGGTGCCGGGCTTTTTTGCTTTCCATTCTCCCGTTGCCCATTTTGCTACACCCTCGTAATCATGGTAGATTGTCACGAAGGGCACATCATGCTCGATGCAGTAGCGCAGAACAGTTTCGGAGCCCTTGATCTCCCCTGCCACGTTGCGCATTTCGGTAAGGTCGGGGTCGGTGAACCTTTCGGAAAAATGCAGCTCTTCGCCGTTTAAAAACAGCACAGCACCGCAGGAAAACTCCTTTGTGCCGATGTGGTAGCTGCCGTCTACGTAAGCCACGGCGCTGTCTTCTTCAGGCGCTGCGGTCGTGTTTTCTGCCGGAGTGGCTTTCGTCAGATCGTTTTCACCGCGCATATAGGCTTCGGCTTCTGCAAGCGTTGGAAAGCTTTTGAACGACGCGCCTTTAAAGCCGGTCGTCTGCGCACGGCATTCGTCCCACGTTTCAAAAATGCCGGTTTTGCGCCCGGCGCGGACGGCGTAGTATTTTTTTGCCATAAAATGAAATTCCTTTTCGTTTATTCAAAGATCGGGGTGGAAAAATAGCGGTCGCCGCTGTCGGGCAGAAGTGCCACGAGCGTTTTTTCTGCATTTTCGGGCATGCGCAGCAGGCGCACAGCTGCGGCAAGTGCCGCGCCGGACGTGATGCCGACGAGGATGCCCTCGGTGCGTGCCAATAATTTTGCCGTTTTGTACGCTTCTTCATCCGTGACGGTCAGCACTTCGTCCACAACGGAAGCATCGTAGTTCTTCGGGATGAAGTTTGCGCCGATGCCCTGTAAGCCGTGTGCACCGCTTTTGCCCTGTGTGATGAGCGGTGAAGTCGCCGGTTTCAAACCGACGGTGTGTACCTGTGGCAGATGCTTTTTTAAATAGCGCGCCGTGCCGGTGATGGTGCCGCCGGTGCCGATGCCCGCAACGAAAATGTCGAGTTTGCCGTCTGTTTGCTGTACAAGCTCCGGACCGGTCGTTTCATAATGTGCGGCAGGGTTTGAGGGATTCTCAAACTGTGCGGGGATGAAGCTGCCGGGTGTACTTTTCGCGATCTCATCCGCCTTTTCAATCGCACCGCGCATGCCGTCTTTGCCCGGTGTGAGTACGATTTCCGCGCCGTATACGGAAAGCAGCTTGCGGCGCTCGGCGCTCATGGTTTCCGGCATGGTGAGCACCACGCGGTAGCCGCGCGCCGCTGCAATAGATGCGAGGCCGATGCCCGTGTTGCCGGAGGTTGGCTCTACAATAACCGCGCCGGGCTTCAATTTGCCGGCTTTTTCGGCGTCTTCAATCATTTTCAGTGCCGCACGGTCTTTTACGCTGCCGGCGGGGTTTAAATATTCAAGCTTCAAAAGCGGCGCGTTGGAAATGCCCGCAGATGCCGCAAAGCGAGACGCACGCAGAAGCGGCGTCTTGCCGATGAGTTCGGTTACAGATGAAGCGATGTGTTCGTTTTTCATAAGACAGATCCTCCCTTTCTATATTGCTACCATTGTACCCCCGATTTTACGCGCGGTCAAGAGCGCGATTTTTGCAAATCTTTTGCGTTTGTAAGAGTTTCTTAAGTTGTTTATTTTTTGTCTTACCTGTATAATAGAACCATCAGAGAGTCCGCGCTGGGTGTTTTGCGCGGAGGAAAGGACTGACTTTATGACTAAGAAAAAGATTTTCACAATCGCCGGTATTGCCGTCGGCGCTGTGATCGTGATCGGTATTGTAATCTGGCTCATTTTCTTCCGCGGCGGCAGCGTTGCGCCGAGCGACCCAAATGAGATGGTGTATGTGACGAGCGTTGCGGACATCACCGGCACGGGTTCACTTGGTATGACGGCGAAATACTCCGGCGTTGTGGAACCGGAAAAGACGCTCTCCGTGCAGAAGGACGATACAAAGAAAATCGCAGAGCTGTATGTGACGGTCGGCCAGGAAGTGAAAGTTGGCGATAAGTTGTTCAGCTACGATACGGACGACCTGCAAATGCAGCTTGAAGAGGCGCAGTTACAGCTGGAAAGCCTTAAAAACCGCATTTCCACGCTGAACCAGCAGATTGATTCCCTGCAGAAGGAAAAGAACAAAGCGTCTTCCGACGAACAGCTTTCCTATACCCTACAGATTCAGTCTGCGCAGCTTGAAGTGAAATCGACGGAATACGATCAGTCTACGAAGGCGAAAGAGATCGAGAACCTCAAAAAATCGCTTGAAAATACGGATGTCATAGCAGAAATGGCCGGCGTTGTGAAGCAGATCAATGACGGTTCCAATACCAACACAAGCGGCAGCAATTCTACGAACGCGTATATTACGATTCTCGCGACGGGTTCTTACCGTGTAAAAGGCACGGCAACGGAGCTGAATGTCTATTCCTTGCAGAAGGGCGTGAAAATGAAGGTCGTCTCCCGCGTAGACCCGGAGCAGACTTGGACGGGCACCGTGGAGAGCGTTGAACGCGAAGCCGCAAACGATAATAACAACAGCGGTATTTCCTACGGTTCCGAAAGCTCGTTTACAAAGGCGACAAAGTATAACTTCTACCTTGTGCTCGATGATTTCAAAGGTCTCATGCTCGGTCAGCACGTTTACGTGGAGCCGGATGAGGCCAAAGACGTGAAGACCGGAATTTGGCTGCCAAGCTACTATATTCTCAACGAAGGCAGCAAAAACTACGTTTGGGCCGTAAACGATAAGAATCGCATCGAAAAGCGTGAAGTGCAGCTCGGCAAGTTTGACGATACCCTTTCCGAATATGAGATTACGTCCGGCGTGACGGCAGACGATCGCTTGGCCGTTGTGGAAGACCGCGTGCACAGCGGCATGTATGCTACGGATGATATTTCTTATAAGAATCAGGGGAATGATTCCGGTGACATGAACGATGCCAAAACGGACGATGCAAACGGTGTTATGCCCGCAGAAAACGGCAGCGATATGGACGGCAACCCGAACGGCTACAGCCCCATGCCCGCAGAAAGTGCCGTAACGGAGTCAGAGGGCGAAACAGACACGGCAGCCGGAGAAGCAAGCACGGCAGATGGCGTGACCACCTATGAAAATGACGGCGCGGCGAGTCTTGGAACCGTTATCGGGGGTGCTACGGCATGATCTTAGAGCTGCACAACATTTATAAAACGTATATTCAAGGCAAAATGGAAGTGCCGGTGCTAAAAGACATCTCTCTTTCTGTGGATGAGGGAGAATATGTCGCCATCATGGGTCCGTCCGGCTCCGGCAAAACGACGCTGATGAATATCATCGGCTGCCTTGATCTGCCGACTTCAGGCACGTATGCACTTGCGGGTGAGAATATCATCGGCAGCAGCGAATCGAAGCTTTCGGAAATTCGCCTCAACTCCATCGGCTTCGTGTTCCAGAGCTTTCATCTCTTGCCTCGTCAGAGCGCGGCGGAAAATGTGGCGCTTCCCCTTTTATACGCAGGTGTGCCGAAAAAAGAGCGACGTGCGCGTGCTGTGCGTGCTTTAGAGCGTGTAGGTCTCGGCGACCGTGTGGATTTTAAGCCGAACCAGCTTTCCGGCGGCCAGTGCCAGCGCGTCGCGATCGCCCGCGCTATCGTCAACAATCCGAAAATTCTTTTAGCCGATGAACCGACCGGCGCACTCGACAGCCAGTCCGGCGCGCAGATTATGGAGCTGTTCCAGACGCTCAACGACGAGGGTGTGACCGTTGTGATGATTACGCACGATCTCGATGTGGCAAACCACGCAAAGCGTGTGCTGCATATTCGCGACGGTCAGTTTGCGGAACAACATATCCCCGAGGAAAAGGAGGCGGAAGCATGAATCTGCCGGCAAATTTCCCACTTAAAAAAGTCATGATCACGGTGGTCTCCGTGGTGATCGTGATCGCGCTGATCATCACCGGCGTGACGGTCGCGGTGAACGGCAAGGCGGCAAATGCCACGGTGGATGTGGAGCAGGTTTCAAATATCTCCACACAGTATTGGGGCGACCAGTCCAGCACCTACGGTAATGCTACAAGTGACTTTGTGCAGGAACTTTACCCCGATAAAGAAAAAGCTATTTCTAAGATTTTCGTCAAAGAGGGCGATACTGTCAAGATTGGCGATACGCTTTTGCAGTATGATACGACAAAGCTCCAGCTGAAGGTAGAGAGCAAGGAGCTTGAAGAAAAAAAGAAGAAATACGAACTGGAGCAGGCCGAAAAAGAACTTACGAAGCTCCAGAATACGGCGCCGTATGTGGAGCCGGCTATCCCGGAGCCCGAGCCGGAACCCACTCCTACGCCGGTGCCGGAATCGCAGGCAGAACTGTATACGGAGATTACAGAGCACTCGAAGCCGTTTAAAGGTGCCGGTACGGAGGAAGACCCGTATGTCTTTCTTTGCACGGAAGATGCTGTGCTGACGAAGGGCTTTCTCTTGAAGCTGCTCGGCGTGACAGACCCGCGTGCGACCCCTACCCC
>OIWP01003684.1_pt1 | contig 12223 bp, 10 predicted proteins | sample 1587661 | NCBI WGS metagenome assembly OIWP01 (sample SAMEA3888899, study PRJEB22519) | human gut metagenome | biome: human gut; feature: human-associated habitat; material: faeces | place: Denmark | collected 2010 | reverse complement strand
CGCTCCGCTGCCTGTCTGCGGGTAATACGCTTCCGGCAGTCCGGGCAGTATTTGACGCTGTTAGAGGTGGACGCAAAAGAAGCTCCGCACTCGGTACAACGCTTTTTATCCTCGGTCTTGAAAAGCTCTGCATACAGCAGCTTATCAAAGGGAAGTACGGCGGTCTGAAACCATTTGCATAGAAGAGAATAGGAAATAAGCTGCGGGCAGACACATTCCTCCCCGTCGTCCAGTAAAATACAGTGTCCGTTATCGCAGTTGCAGCACTCCTTTTTTACAAGGCTGTTGACTTTCCGGCTTTGGGGCGGCGTAAGCCGCTTTAGCCCGGTCATACCTCATCAGCGGCGAAAATGGCAAGCTCCGTATACTCATTTTCTGTCAGAGGTGCAATTTTCGCAAGGGTGCGCTTCGCCAGTTCCCGCATATCCTCGTCCATAAACGGCAGCGCAGCGTTGATGTTCTCCATAAGCCCGCGCTTACCGCCCTCATTGTAAATGCTCAACAGGTTTGTTTCTTCAACGGTCAGTCTAATCATGCTCATACCTCCAATTCGTGATGTTTTGATTTTGCTGTCTTTTTCGGGACTTTTTGGGATTTTTTTGTTTGTAACTGCGCCCGGACAGAGGGAGGGGACTGTTTCATCTCTTTATTCCTCTCGCTTTTATCTATCAGCGCATAAACGCCATGCCTGCCCTCCAACGTAGATAAGGAAAGGCTTTTGTAAGGGAGCATGGAAAGCAGCCGTTCCATATCCTTATCCGTTGCCAGTGGAACAAAGTAGGGAGAAAGTTCTACCGCACAATGGGTCTTTTCGGGGCTGTCCGGTTCTCCAAGCCCTTTTACATTTTCCACAATCCGGCGGGCTTCTGCTTCAATCCGTCTGTCATGCAGGGCGGCGATATGTAACTGAAAATCCCTCTGCGTATGCGGTGTTCGTTTTTTCTGCTGTTCCCTCAAAAGGCTTTTTAAGGCTTCCGGGTCGTTTGGCTGTGCTTCAAAACGTATAAACTTTCCAAGTTGCGGGTCAGTGTCCCCGTCAAAATATTGTCCGGCAGGCTTTGTCAGCTCCCCATGCTCATAAATCAGCGTGTAGTTGTCGGCAGGGATTGATTTTTCGATTACTTCCCGGAAATGCTGCAAATAATCCAGTTCATAAAGATTGCCCTTGATTTTTCCCTGCTCTGTGCCTGTCAGTTCCACCGCATAGGCAAGGATAGTATCGCGGGTCTGTTCCCCGTAAAACCGCCATGTATTATGCTGCCTTGTGTCCTTTAGAAAAACGTCCCGTTCCCGGAAGCAGCACGTCCCGGACGGGCGGGAAAACCACAAAAGCCGTTTGTCCTCCGGGACAGGGCTTACCGCCGCTTTCTGCAAAATCTGTTTGTCTATGTCAAAATCGCTCTGATAAAAAGCGGTGTTCTGTTTCATTATGGCTTCAAGGGAAGCGATAACGTCCACATTTTCAAATTTTTGTAACTTCATAGGTCAGCTCCTTTCCAAATCCTGTGTTTTCTGTCTTGCCTGTTTCTTCGTCGTCTGTTCTTTCGCTGCTTTAAGCTGCGCCCGGATAGAGGGCTTTTCCTGTTTGGCAGGCTTGCCACGTTCCTTATCGGTTTTCAATGCTTCGGCGTATTCTGCAAGGGAAATCTGTTCCCCGGCTTTCGCCTTTTCCTCCAGTTCCGCAGCGGTCGGGGTGTTGTTTATCTGCCCGTCAATCATGTTGTAGTTTTGCTCTGTGGTCTGCTCGGCAGCTTTCAGATAGTTCTCTGGCTGAACGGGAACAGCAAAAGCCCTAGTGCCGTTCCCCATAATCAGATATTTTCCGTCGTCGGACTGGTGGTGCAATCCATATCCGGCAGCTTCCATTTGCTCGCGGCTCATGGCGGTTACATAGAAAGTCCCTCTCGGTGTTTTGATTGTTTCGCCCGTTTCCAAGTCGGCGGGAATGAGGGCATTTTCCTGCTCCTTGAAAAACTCCGGCACTTCCTTATAACCGAAGCTGTCTACATAGTGGGCGGTGTCCTGCCCGTTCTGATGAAGCACCACCACGTCGGAAACGGAAAGGCTGTGTCCCTTAAAATCTTTCGGGTGGTCGATATTAAAGCGGGTGTAAATATCTTCAAGGGAAGTCCCCGGCGTAAGCTCTGCGGAATAGACAAGTGTATAGTTTTTCGCGTCTACCCGGTGTCCTGTGGCAGTCAGACGGTCGTAAGGTTCAAAGCGCAAATCTCTTGTTTCGTCCCCGCCTTTTATCTGATAAATGGAAAAGGTGTCTTTGTCCTGTGGGGCTTCCTGTTCCGGCTGCTCCTGTGCATCTACCTTTTGCGCCCGGATATGCGCCCGTTGTAACTCGGTAGGCTTTTCCCCCGTAAGGGGTACAATCGCCTTGACATAATCAGCCGCATAATAGGCGTTACTGGTAAGCTGCCGCTGCCATGCCCCTGCTTTGGGCGACCAACGGAAGCCATTACTTTTTAGGGCTTCCCGCGTGGCTTCGTCCGGCTTATCCTCAAAGAAGATTTGCAGTCGGTTCGCTTCGGTGTTTGCTTCCACCTTGCCGCCGTCAAATTTCCAACCCACAAAACCGATTTCTTTTTGCTGTGAAAGAGATTTGATACGGTCTTTCACGCGCCGGATTTCTGCACTGTTGTTGGATAACGCCCAAGTCGCAAATGGCTTGTCCTCCAAATGCCAACTGCTCGCCATGTCTGCTTTCAGTTTTTCCAGTTCCTCCGGCGGTAAATGCGGGCAGCCGTCAAGGGTCTTATGCTTACGGTAATAGGCGTTTACGGCTTTCATGGTTTCCTGTGATTTTTCAAGGCTTTCCAGTTTCTTTTCTAATTTCTGTACTGCCTGCGGGTCGTCTGCGCTGATACCGCCCATGCCAGTGCTGCGGATTTTATCAAGAAGCCCTTGTATGTCCTGCCATTCCCGATAATTGCTGTCGCGGGCTGCGTTCTGCTTTTCTTTCTTCCTTGTGGGAAAGTTAGAGCCGCCCGCAATCAGGATAGAGGGAACACGCGCGTCAATCTCATAGCCTTTGTTCATGTTCGCCGCCAGTTTCCGGGCGTAGGTGTCAAGCAGGCTGTCGATTTTCTCATGGTACATCGGGTCTACCCGCTGTTTCTGCCGTTCTGCAAGCTGTACGGCTTCATCTACATAATGCCTGTATTCAGCCGTCGCGCTGCCTTGCTTATAATCGGAAAAGCTGTTCATATCCTTTGCACGTTTGGCGGCAGCTTCATTGATAGTGTAATAAGGGGCGGGTGCAGCCTGTTCCGGCTGTGCTTCTTTTTCCTGTACTGTGGCTGTTTCTTCGGGAAGCTCCGGCGCGTCTGCTTCTGCTTCGGGCTGTTTGGCAGCTTCCTGTGCGGGCTGCGCCTGTTCGGTGGTCTGTTCCTTATCCTGTGCCTTTTGGATTTCTGCAAAATGCCCGTCTATGGTATCAATCAGCTTTGCGGCGGTGCTGCGGATTGTTTCAAGAGAGCCTTTCAATTCTGCAAGTTCTTTTCCGCTACTCCACCCGGCGATATACCCAAAAGAATAGTCCGACGTATCAAGCCCGTAATGTTGGCAGACCGCATAGGCGACGCTTTCTGCCTGTACCTCGCGGGTGCGGCGGTCGGGGCGTTCCGGCGCGTCTTTGTCTGTGTCATGGAGTGTCGCATGGGCGATTTCATGGATTGCGGTCTTGATATTCTGCAATTCGTCCATACCCTCATTGATGATGATACGCTTTTCCTCATAATTGCAGCGTCCTTTTGCGCCGCCGCTTAGTGCTTCAAATCCCATAGCAAAGGAGGAAGTCTTTTCAAGGGCAGCGAAAAAATCCTTGTATTGTTCCACGTTGCCCGTCAGCTCATAGGTAAGGGCAGGAAGCTCCTTTCCCTCGGTCTGTGAAATATCAAAGACAGATACTACACGAAAGGCGGGTATCTTGATTTCCTTTTCCTCGGTAACAGGTTTCCCCTCCTTATCGAAAACAGGCTTTTGGGTGTCCGGGTCGATTTTTTCCACCTGTTTCTTGACGGTAAACGGGGACGGCGCAAGTATCTTGATAGCTTTTTCTCCGGGCTTTACATGGCGGTCAAATTCCTTTTCCCATTGCTTATAGCCTTTCACAAGATTGCCGCCTTGCATGGCGATAAGGATTGTATTGTTAAAGCTGTAATTGTGAAACTTTGACATGGTACGCAGATAATCGGCGTAGCGGTCGCTTTCATAAATCCCCAAAATGCCCTGTTCCAGTCGGTCGGTAATCTCTTTCATTTTATCGGCGGGCTTTTCAGAAGATAGGATAATCGGGAGAACCGGGGGCTGCTCTGTGGCAAATGCAGGCTGTGCGGCAGCAGCGTCAAGGTCTGCCTGTTCCTTTTCCTGTACTGGCGGCTGCGGCGTTACCCGGTATTCCTCCGGCACGTCCCGCCCGTCGTACCACTGTGTAAAGGTGTTGCGGTTGTTGTAGATATAGCCCTGCTCGGTAAATCTGCCCCCGTCATTCATAGCAGCGTCCCGCCCGTATTCCTCATACATGAAATATTTTTTTGCTTCTTCGGGCAGCTCCAACTCGTCCAGTTCTTCAATCAGATAATGCCCGTAATCTTCCTCACTCTGTACGGACGGATAAAGCCAGTAACAATCAAGGTTTTGTGCAAGGTTGATGATGTCCTGCAAATTCCTTGTATGGTCGCCGTATGCCATAGCTGCGACAAATTTTTCCCGGTCGTCGTCAAACTGCATTTTCAAAAGTTCGCCCAAATAGTTCAACTCGTCAAGGCTTTCAAGCTCTGTCAATTTCCCTGCCAGTCCCGCAATAGAGGACTGGTATTCTGTGATATGTAGCTCCCCGTAGTTTTTGCCGTCTATCCCGATACGGTCAAAGATTTCTTTCAAATGCTCGGCAGTCGTGGGGAATGATACCCATTCGCCCGCAGGTCTGCCCTCGGTGTACTTCCCAAGATTAGAAAGATACCCGCTTAAAATCGTTTCTTCCATGCGTTCACTCCTTTCGTTTTCAATCATGCGGTGCATAAGCTCGTAGTCCTCCATGCTCATGCTCCCGTCAAATAGATAGGGGTCGGGTTCTTCGCCGTCCCGGTAGGCTTTTTCAGAAAAAGGCAGCCCCGCAGCGTGGGCGGCGGCTCTTGCTTCCTCGATAAGCTCCGGCGGCAGCCTGTCGTCGTGGGCTTCGATAAATTCCCCGATATTGCTATATCCGTTTTCGTAGTGGCGACGCACCCCGGCGGTTAGTTCGTCAAGGTTCCTATCCTCGCCAAGATAGCCGGAATAATACCCGTTTACCACAACGGCGGCAGGGTCAGCCTGCTTGATTTCTTCCATGCGGCTTCTGTCCTCCGGGTAGAGGTAGTCGCCCATTTCAAGGTGGAAATATTCAGCGTTCCAAGAACGTCCCATTTTCCAAAACGCCACCCAAGCGATACCGTCCCGTAATTCTTCTTGATAGTCCTTTACGGTGTCCCGTAAACTTGCCATGTGTAACCTCCTTTCCAAACGGCAGCGCGGACGCTGTATGTTCCGGTTTCATCATTCAGTACCCCGCGCCCGCGTTTTTGCCAAAGAGTTTAGATATTTTTTCAAGATTTCAGAGGGTAAAACCCTCTACAAAACAGAGGGTTTGGGACACTTCCCAACAAGCAAAAATCCCCGCCGTTCTCGGTAGAGAAAGCAGGGATTTTACGGAAAAGGGTACTCTTTTCCTATGCTTGCTATTCAGTTATTTCTTCTTCGGAAGCGCCACCCTGTAATTGACGTATTTCCCGCCTGTATCAGCCAATACGATAGTTCCGTCATAGGTTTTGCCCGTCTTTGGGGAATAGAGCTTCTTCACATTTACCTTGCCGGATTTTAAGAGTGCAGCAGCAATCTTCGGTGTGAATGATACTTTGCGTTCCTCAAAGAAACGGTCATTTTTCCACATGGTAAAGGCACATTCTTTGTTACTGCAATAGTAGTTTTTCTTCCCCTCATAGACAGGAGAGCCGCAGCGGGGGCAGCTTCCCAACGCTTCCCGTTCCGGCTTGAACATCTGCGCCTTATCATCAGAAAGAAACGGATAGGTCTTTACCAGTTCCCGCGCCATATCCTCGATACCCTCCATAAATGCGGCGGGGTCTGCCTTGCCCTTTGCAATCTGTGTCAGATTGTTTTCCCATTCTGCGGTAAGCTGCGGGCTTGTCAAGGTGTCCGGCAGGACGCACACAAGGTTGATACCGTCCTTTGTGGGAAGTAGCTGCTTGCCTTTTCGCTCCACAAAGCCGCCCTTTACCAGTTTTTCAATGACGGCGGCGCGGGTGGCGGGCGTTCCAAGCCCTTTGCGCTCTGCGTCCGGGTTGGTGTCCTCGCTTCCGGCGCGTTCCATAGCAGAGAGCAGCGACGCTTCGTTGTGGGGCTTCGGCGGTGTGGTGTCATGCTCCGTTACCATTGCCGCCGGATTTTCAAAGGTCTGTCCCTCGACAAATGGCGGCAGGGTCTTTCCTGTGTCGCTGTCTGCGTCGTCTGCTTCGGGCTTATTCTTTAAGGCTGCCCGGTATCTTCGGTCAATCTCTTTCCACCCGTCAAAAAGTACCGTTTTGCCCCTTGCGGTAAAGCTCTGTCCGGCACATTCAAAAACTGCTGTAACCGCTTCAAAGGTATGCGGTGCAGTGGTCGCCATAAGCAGACGCGCCCCGGCAAGGGTAAGGATATTTTTTTCACTTTCCGGCAGCGCGGCAAGGTCAGTTTTTGCAAGCTCCATAGTGGGGATAATGGCGTGGTGGTCGGATACCTTTTTACTGTTCAGCACCTTTGAAAGCTCCGGCGTGAAGTCTGCGCCCTCCATAAAAGAAAACTTCCCGCAAAGTAGCGTGATAATGCCCGCCACTGTGTCGCCCATGTCGTCGGTCAGATAGCTGCTGTCGGTTCTCGGATAGGTCAAGAGCTTCTTTTCATACAGGGCTTGTGCAAAGTCAAGGGTCTGCTTTGCGGTATATCCGAACAGGCGGTTTGCTTCCCTCTGTAAAGAAGTAAGGTCAAAGAGCTTCGGCGGGGCTGCGGTCTTTCTCTCTTTCACAAGGGAAGTACAGACTGCTTTTGACGCTTCGCAAGCAGCTTTCAGACTGTCAGCTTCGGAACGGTCAGACAGTTTTTCACTTGCAGCTTCCGCGCCGGATAAGGACAGGCGCACATGATAATATTTCTCTTTCTTAAAGGTGGTAATCGCTGCGTCCCGGTCAACAAGCATTTTTAAGGTCGGGGTCTGTACGCGCCCTACATTTAAGGTATGATTGTAAAGGACAGAAAAAAGGCGGGTGGCGTTGATACCGATAAGCCAGTCTGCCTTTGCCCTGCATAGTGCGGAAGCAAAGAGCGCGTCGTATTCTTCGCCGTTCTTCAGACGGGAAAAGCCCTCTTTGATAGCAGCTTCTTCCATTGAAGAAATCCACAAGCGGCGCATAGGCTTCCTGCACCCGGCAACTTCATAGACAAAGCGAAAAATCAATTCTCCCTCGCGTCCTGCGTCGCAGGCGTTTACGACTTCGGAAACGTCTGCCCGGTGCATAAGCTCCTTTAAGGTCTTGAATTGCTTTTCCTTATCAGCCGCAACGGTGTATTTCCATTCCTGCGGCAAAATCGGTAAGCTGTCATAGCTCCACTTTTTATACTGCTCCCCGTAGGCGGCAGCTTCGGAAAGCCCTACCAAATGTCCTACACACCAAGAAACAAGATAGCCGTTTCCTGTAAGAAATCCGTCTTTTTTCTCCTTTGCCTCAAGTACGGCGGCGATTGTCTGCGCCACACTGGGCTTTTCTGCGATAACTAAAATCAAATAAAAATCCTCCTTTCGGGTAAAAGAAAAGAGCAACCGATTTTTCGATTGCTCCTAAGTGATTGTATAAAATTGTGCAATATGAAATATAAAAATAATTTGACAAACTGAAATTTACTTATTCCGTCTAAAATACATTTCAAATAATAATCCAAGTCCGGAAACAATAGATAATATTATTCCTGCTGTGTACCAGTTTATCTCATTCGCTAAAAATCTGCTAAATTCCGAAGCTCCTAAAATCATGACTATGCCAATAATGAATAAAATAATCCATATTTTTCTTTTAGTCATTCTGAAACCCTCCTTTGATTTTTCTAAATTCAAGTTTGTTTGTCGCTGTCATTTCCTATGGTTGGAACAATTATATCATATTCCATATCGCAAGTACATCTTTTTATCGTTCGGTCTGTCGTTTATTTTCCAGTTTTCTCATACAGTACCCCACACAAGGGGACTGTCCCTTGTAAGGGCAGCCCGCGCAACGTGGGGAAGAAAGCTCCGGCGGGGATTTTTCCCCTTTGCCATAGTCCGGTTTCTGTATCATCATCTTTTCAAAGGGATTGTCGGTAAACAGGGTCATAGGGTTTCGTCCTCCGTTTCTTCATCTTCGGAAGTGTTCCCGGTATCTGCTTCCGGCTCGTCCTCGTCGTAGTCCTCAAAGTCAAAATCTTCAAGGTCGGTGTTTCCTTTCACGTTCTGCTTCGGTTTTACAAACTTAAAGTAGTAGAACACTGCGCCACCACCAAGCAGCACAAAGAGGACTAAGGCAAGCACCGCACCGGGATTGCCGCCTTTTTCTTTCGGTTCTTCTGGCTGCTCGGTTGGTGTTGGGGTAGGTTCCTTGCCTGTGCAGCCTGTCAGAGTGGTTGCACATACCGGGCAGGACATATTTACTTTTCCGGCTTCGCATTTTTCTGTACAGTTGCAGACTTCCGGCTTTTTCGTGGCTTCCCCGGTTTCCGTCAGTGCCATAAGGTCGGCTTCGTCTACTTGATTAAGGAAATGTACGGTCTGTTCCCCCTCGGCTGCCCGGTCAATGAGGATATAGAAGTAGTTGCCGCCTTTGGTGGTAACAGTGATAAGCTGCTTATTGCCGCCAAAATCATCAACCAGTGTTGCGTTGCCCTTTGGGGTAAGGGGCGGCGTTTCTTCTGTTTCCTCCACAACTACGTTGCTGTCGTTGGTCGCGTCCTCTGCGGGTGGCTCTGTGGCTGCGCCCTGTGCATAGGCAGGGACAGAAAAACCGCCCATAAAGATAAGGGCGGCACAAAGGGCTGTCATGGTCTGTTTGAATTTATTCTTCATCTGCATTTTCCTCCTGTTCTTCATAGTCTGTGGCTGTCATGCCGGGGATAGTATCGCCTTTGAGCATGGCGTTAAGTTCCTGTGGGGTCATACGCATAGCGCGTACAAGCTGCACAATTTCAAGGTTTTCCGCTTCGGTTTTCTGCGCTTCCAGTCCTTTTAATTTGTTTTGATATTCTGTGATTTTCTCGCGGGTCTTTGCGATTTCCTTATTGATACGGTCAATTTTATTGTTTGCCATAAAGTAAATTCTCCTTTCTTTTTGGGGCTGCTTACCAGTTCATCAGCCCATAGCCTTTGATACATTGATAGTTGAGGTCGTAGCTTTTTATCTTGCAGGCGTCGCCGGAATTGCCCTCAACGGTATAGACGCGGCTTTCGTCCCTGCCAAGCACAAGCCCCACATGGTCGGCAACGCCGTCTAAATCCCAATCAAAAAAGATAGCGTCGCCCGGTGCGATATTCTCATAGCCGCGTGCGCCCCATTGTCCCCTTGACTGAAACCAAGGGACACCCTGCCATTCGCAGCCCGCAAAGCGCGGTTCGCTTTTTCCGGCTTGATTGTAGCACCATGATACAAAACAGGCGCACCATTCCACGCGGCTGTTAAAGCCGTACCAAGACCAGTAAGGGTAGCCGCCCACATTTCCGACTTGCTGCTTTGCAAGCTCCATAAGCTCTTGATTTCCGGGGCGCGTACCGTTTACAAACTCCACGCCGCTTAAATCCTCGGACGGGCTACCGTCGGGGGAGCCGCCGCCAAAAATCAGCGGTTTGTTGCCCTGTGTCTGTAAGTACACTTTGAACATTTCAAACTGCTGTGGGTTCAGCAGTTCTTCCGCAAGGGAAGCAATCGGCTTGTTTGTCAGTTTCACATTTAAGATACGGTATTCGTATTCTTCCTCGTTGCCCTCCTCGTCGGTGGTGGTGCGTATCTCGATTTCTTCCGTCAGCGTCAAAGTGTACTGTAATCCGAACAGCCGCTTTAGCTCTGCCTGTGCGCTCTGCGGGGTGTAGCTCTGTAAAAGGGCAGTCAGATAAGACGCAAGCTCATGTGGGTTATGCCCGATAGTGTCAAGGTCATAACGGTATTCATCATAGCCGGGGTGGGTGCTTTCGATATTGTCAATTTCCTGTTGCAGCTCATTTTCCATTGCAGCATAGCTCTGTTCCGTTGCCACAAGGTCGCTGTCCTCAGACGTGTAGGAAGTCCCTAACACGCTGTTCATGCTGCCGGAAAACATTGCACCGCAGGAGGAAAGCCCTACCGATACCATGATGAACAGAAGCAGCGCAGCGATAGCGATTATCACGCCTGCCGGGTGTCGCCCGGCAAAGGCAGCCGCTTCCTTTGCTGCTGTCTGGGACGCTCCGGCGGCTGCTTTGGCGGTAGCTGCGCCGCCTTTCTTTACCGTCTTTGCATACTGGCGTTTGATTTTCTGTTTCTGCATGAACCGGGAAAAGGGATTGCTTGTAAGCTGCGGGTTTTCCTGCAAGGCTTTGTGATACTGGAAGTTCACATTCGCCTTGAACGCTGCCTTTTCTGCCTTTGCGACTTCCCGGTAGGGTTTCAGCTTATGGCTACGGTAGCCCTGTTTTAGTTTCCGCGTCCCGTACCTTGCGCCACGCTCGGCAAGTTCCTCCGATTTGTGCGCGCCCTCCACGCCGGAATTGTCTTTCTCGACGCTGTGGATTTTGTTGTGAACAAAAATACCCGCTTCCTGCGCGGGGCGGGATAACGGGTTATTATGGGGTTTGCCGCCGGGTATGGACTTTTCCTGTTCTTCAAAGTGCAGGCGCGTCTTTGCCTTTCCGGTGGCTTCCTCAAAGGTGCGCTCTTTTACCAGTTTCTTTTGTTTGGGGAGAGCTGCCTTTGCTTCGTCCAGTTTGTCGGCTGCTTTTTCTGATTTTTTGATGTAAGTTTCCAGTTCCGGCGTTGCCCGTTCCTCGTCGGTAAACTGCAAGCGGGAAGTGGAAGTACGCAAAACGGTAGCTTCCTGCGCTTTCTTGACTGCCTTTTTGCTTGCCTTTCGAGTATGGGCTGCGTCAAGGTGTTCCATGACGCGCTCTGCGGTAGCGGTGTCCGGCTGTGAAAAGTTGCTGTCTGCTTCCCGGCTGCTGATACGCTCGGCGGTCTGCTGTGTTTCGTTGACTTCCACCGCACCGTCGCGGGTCATTTTCTGTGTGATTTTATCGCGTGGTTTTAACTGTTTCATAGGCTGCTCACTTCCTCCGGCTTCGTCGTCATAATGCGGTAAAGCTCGGTGTCTTTCGGGAAATGGTCTACAAAGGGCAGCACCACATTTCCGTAAAAGATAAGTCCTTCGCCTGCTTCGGTGTGGGTTACATATTTCATCTGCTGTGGGCTGATATTTAGCTGCTTTGCAAGGATAGCCCGGTCGCCCTGCGCCTGATTGAGCATGAGGACAAAATCAGAGTTTTCAAAGATATTTTCCACCTCGCGGGAAGCAAGCAAGTCCTTGATGTTCTGCGTGATAGCTGTGGGTATCTGTTGTGTGATTAGCGGACAGTTTTTTATCTGTCCCTCCGGGGCTTTCGCCCATTTTCAGCGGTATGTCTGTTCATACCCGGCATAGCATATCTTTTTATCCTGCGGTTTATGCCGCAGACCGAAACGATAGCGGAGCCTCGTGGGGCTGTTATATTCCCGGCTATTGCAAACCGGGGGTCAAGCCCTATGCGTTGCGTGTGTATCAAGTATTACCTTGACACTTCCACTCGGATTAGGATTGCAAAACCTTTCCCGTTTTCTTCTCCGCTGATATTCTTAACCGTTCTTTTCGGCTTCGGTTAAGACGGCATACACAATCCCCATTTGCAAGATTGTAGGGACTGTGCCTGTTTACCTCCCCATTTTCTAAAACGCTTCCAAATCTCCACACTGTAAGCGGCGGTCTGTTCCTCTTTTAAGAGCAAATGAAATTCGTCCATATAGTAGCGGGTAGATTTCTTTTCTGCCCGGTTAATGGTAACGCGGTTCCATATCTGGTCTTGCACAATGAGCATACCTAACTTTTTGAGCTGCTTTCCAAGCTGCTTTATATCAAAGCAGACAAGGCGGTTAGAAAG
>OIWP01003682.1_pt1 | contig 12237 bp, 6 predicted proteins | sample 1587661 | NCBI WGS metagenome assembly OIWP01 (sample SAMEA3888899, study PRJEB22519) | human gut metagenome | biome: human gut; feature: human-associated habitat; material: faeces | place: Denmark | collected 2010 | reverse complement strand
TCAACGAAAAGCTGGGCACCAACTATGACCTGTTCAACTACTACGGCGCTCCCGACGCCGAGCGCGTGATTGTTGCCATGGGCAGCATTTGCGACGTGGCCGAGGAAGTCATCGACTACCTGAACGCCAAGGGCGAGAAGGTCGGTCTGGTAAAGGTTCGCCTGTATCGACCGTTCGTCACGAAGAAATTCGTCGAATGCCTGCCCGAAACCGTGAAGAAAATCGCCGTGCTCGACCGCACGAAGGAGCCCGGCTCCACGGGCGAGCCTTTGTACCTCGACGTGGTCGACGCCCTGAACCGAGAAGGCCGCACGGGCATTCTGGTTACTGGCGGCCGTTATGGCCTGGGCAGCAAAGATACGCCGCCCTCGTCGGTGTTCGCCATTTTCACCGAGCTCGCCAAGGAAGCTCCGCGCCGCGAGTTCACCGTGGGCATTGTCGACGACGTGACCAACCTCTCGCTTCCTGAAGACCCGAATTCGCCGAACACCGCGGCGCCCGGCACCATCGAGTGCAAGTTCTGGGGCTTGGGCGGCGACGGCACGGTTGGCGCGAACAAGAACTCCGTCAAAATCATCGGCGACCATACCGAGAAATACGTGCAGGCGTACTTCCAGTACGACTCCAAGAAAACCGGCGGCGTGACCATTTCGCACCTGCGTTTCGGCGACGAGCCCATTCGCAGCTCGTACTACATCAACAAGGCCGACTTCGTGGCGTGCCACAACCCGAGCTACATTCAGAAAGACTTCCCGATCGTGTACGACGTGAAGCCCCATGGTACCTTCATGGTGAACTGCCAATGGACGCCCGAGGAGCTCGCCGAGCACCTGAGCCCCGCCGCGAAGCGCTACATTGCGCAAAACGACATCAACCTCTACACCATCAACGCTATTGACCTGGCCGTAGAGATTGGCATGGGCAAACGCACGAACACCATTCTGCAGTCGGCGTTCTTCGCTCTTGCGAATATCATCCCCCAGGAAGAGGCCATTGGCTACATGAAGGATGCGGCTACCAAGTCGTATTTGAAGAAGGGCCAAGACGTCGTTGACATGAATCACCGCGCCATCGATGCCGGTGCCACCGCATTCGTGAAGATTGACGTTCCTGCCGATTGGGCCACCTGCCCCGATAAGGAAGACACCACCGAGCTCGAGGGCCGCCCCGAACTCGTGAAGCAGGTTCGCGAAATCATGGAGCCTGTTGGCCGCATGGTTGGCGACTCGCTGCCCGTTTCGGTGTTCGCCGATCACGCCGATGGCCAGTTCGAGCAGGGCGCTTCCGCTTACGAAAAGCGCGGCGTTTCCGTCACCGTTGCCAAGTGGGATGCCGAGAAGTGCACCCAGTGCAACAGCTGCTCGTTCGTGTGTCCGCATGCCACTATTCGCCCGTTCGGCCTGGCCGACGAAGAAGTCGCCGCGGCGCCTGCCGGTCTGGAAGTTCTGCCCATGAAGGGCAAGGCGAAAGACCTGAAGTACACGCTCGCGATTTCCCCGCTCGACTGCATGGGCTGCGGCGTGTGCGTAGGCGCTTGTCCCTCCGGCGCGCTTTCCATGGTGGGCGCCGAAGGCGAAATGGCCCAGCAGAGCATTTTCGACTACTGCGTGTCCAAGGTCGCCGACAAGCCGCAGATCGAGGACCAGACCCTGCGCGGCAGCCAGTTCAAGCAGCCGCTGCTTGAGTTCTCGGGCGCCTGCGCTGGTTGCGCGCAAACGTCGTACGCGCGTCTTATCACGCAGCTCTACGGCGACCATATGTACATCTCCAACGCCACGGGTTGTTCTTCGATTTGGGGTGGACCTGCGGGAACATCGCCTTACACGGTGAACAAGCAGGGCCATGGCCCGGCGTGGTCGAACTCTCTGTTCGAGGACAACGCCGAGCACGGCATGGGCATGCTGCTTGGCTACGAGGCCGTGAACAACATGCTCGCAGCTGACGCTGAGAAGCTCATCGCGACTGGCGTTGAGACCGACGTTGCCGATGCCGCCCAGGCGTGGCTTGAGGCTCGCGGCGACAAGCATGCCGCTCGCGAAACCGCCGATGTGCTCGTCGAGAAGCTTTCCGCCATCGCCGCCGGCGAGGGCGAAGCGGCCAAGCTCGCCAAGGAAATCCTCGAGAACAAGGCCTACCTGTCGAAGAAGTCCATCTGGATCTTCGGCGGCGACGGTTGGGCGTACGACATCGGTTACGGCGGTTTGGACCACGTGCTCGCGTCGGGCGAAGATGTGAACATCTTCGTGTTCGACACTGAGGTGTACTCCAACACCGGCGGCCAGGCTTCCAAGGCTTCCAACATCGGCCAGGTTGCGCAGTTCGCTGCCGCCGGCAAGGAAGTCAAGAAGAAGTCGCTCGCCGAAATCGCGATGGCATACGGCTATGTGTACGTGGCGCAAATCGCCATGGGCGCCAACCCGGCCCAGACCATCAAGGCCATCACCGAGGCCGAGGCATACCATGGCCCGTCGCTGATTATCGCTTACTCGCCCTGCGAGATGCACTCCATCAAGGGCGGCATGGTGAACTGCCAGTCCGAGATGAAGAAGGCTGTCGACTGCGGCTACTGGAACCTGTTCCGCTTCAACCCCGAAGGCGCACCGGGCAAGAAGTTCGTGCTCGACTGCAAGGAGCCCGCGGGCGGCTATCGCGAGTTCCTGATGAACGAGGCTCGCTACAGTCGACTCACGCGCGAGTTCCCCGAACGCGCGGGAGAGCTGTTCGAGCGCAACGAGCAGGCCGCGATGGATCGCTACCAGCACCTGTTGAAGCTGAAGGCAATGTACGACGCCGAATAGGCCTATCGTTAGGCACAACGCGCTTTATTTGGCGCACTCATGAAGAAAGCTCCCATATGGGAGCTTTCTTTTTTGTGCGATGCGGAATGTGAACAAAAGTCGAGCGTGGTGCCAAAGGCTGGGGAAGTGCTTCGGGTGGGGAAGGCGGGATTGGGCAAGGCGGGGCGCCGAGCGGTTGCATCGGCGGTGCCCGGAAAGCGAAGGACGAGCACCCGACGGCATTCGCTTTCCGGGCGTTGCTGGTGCTTGCTCTTCGTCGGTTCTTGCATTGCCCCGTGCTTCCCCTTAATTCCAGGGGTCGGCCTGGAAGAGCGGTTCGGGTATTGACGGGCGGTCGGAATAGGGGTCGTAGCCGTCGTCATCTTCGGTCTCGGCACGGCGGAAGGCGTCGTGTTTGAGCGAGGGCTGGTTGCTGGCGATTGGGGCATCGAGCGCGGCGTTTGCGTCCGTTGCGACACTGCTGCCGATCAAGCCGTTGTTCTCGGCCGAAGTGTTGTCGGTGGTTTCTCTTTGCTTCCAGCTTTCGAGAATGGGCTCGATGTAGGCAAGCGGCGCCACGTGCACCGTGCCGCAGAAGGCAAAAGCGTACGGCGTTTCGAGGCCAGGTTTGGAAGCGATCATGGTTACGGTTTCGTGCGCTTTCAGGCAGGGCTCGGCCGCTTTGCCGGTTTGTGCCGAAAGGCCGCTCGGCACGTCGGCCGCAACGATGCGCGCGCCGCGTGCGCGCTGCTCGTTTGCGAGGCGAATCCATGCGTCATAGGGCGCAAGCACGGAGTCGCCCGAAAAGCCGGTGCCCAAAATGGCATCGACAATCACGTCGGCTGCGGCAAGCAGGCAGGCGAGCTCGTCGCCGCTCGGTGATACGTGAATCGCGATTGTTCCGGGTTCGGCATGCTGCGCGGCGGTGGTTTGAGACGCGGTTGGGGCCGAGGCTTCGGTTTGGGACGAGCTTGCGGTTTGGCGCAAGCCCGCACCCAGCGTGTTTGCTGGTTCAGATGCAACCGCTTCCGTTAAGAGCGCCTGCCTATGGGCGGGTTCGGCCGGTATTTCGCGTGCCGGGTGTTTCGTTACAAGGTCGACTGCACAGCCCGCGCGCGCAAGCTCGCGTGCGGCAACCCATCCGTCTCCGCCGTTGTTGCCCGAGCCGCACAAAATCGCGATGTGTGGCGCTGCTTGGTTTTCGTCAGAGGGGTCGCTTACTTCGGCGGTATGGCTATTGTTGGAAGTGCGGTCTGTGCTGTCATTTTGATTGTCGTGGGGATCATGGCTGATTGCATCGGCTTGGCGCTGCATCGCATTGCTCGAGCCGTGTTGGGAAGCGGTTGCTTGGGCTTCGTCGAACGCCACCTTGGCCAGTGCGCGTCCGGCGCGTTCCATGAGCGTCGAAAGCGACGTGCCGCCGTCGGCGATTTCCTTTTCGAGCTTCACGACATCGGCCACGGGCAGCACGTGCTTCTCGGTTTCGCCAAGAAGCGGCAGCAGCGCTTTGCCGTAGGCACCGACCAGGTCGGCGAGCTTCATTTTTGCGTTCGCGGGGCTCGTCGAGGGCAGCGTGGTGCATGGCACGCCCAACGTGGGCTCGATGAGCTTACGATAGAGCTCGCTGGCTTTCGTTCCCGTGGCGAATACGGCGCGAATATCGGCTGCGTCGAAAATGCGCGCAAGGTCGTTCGGTTGCGCGTCGCGAATGCTCGCATCGCTCGCGCCCTCGATTTCGCATGATGCGAGCACGTCCCAAAGTGCAATGTGGTGGCGCAGCAGCATATCGCGCTTCTCCTCGATGGCTCGAGGCGCCGGCTCGTCGAAAATCGCGGCGAGCACGCGCCAGAAGCGATTCTGGGGGTGCCCATAGTAAAAGCCCTGTTCGCGCGATGCGGGCGAGGGCATGGTGCCCAACAGCAGCACGCGGCTGCGGCTATCGAACACGGGCTGGATTTCATGGGTGACGGTCGTTGCGTCCATTGTGGCCCCTTCGCGTGGGTAATTTCGTTCGAAGCTATCATACGTCTCGCGGCGCCGCTTAGGCGCAGATAGTAAGAATCGCTAGAGCCCTGCTTTTGTTATGGGAGGCTCGCCTATATGAAGGCTCGATTGTTTCAGGCGTGGTTCGGTGCGACGGGTTTTTCTTGCCGGGACGATGGCTGGCCGTCGTCGACTGGGGTTCGTCGTTGTCGGCAGCAAAGGCGGCCTTCCTTCATGGCGCTATGGCAGGCATCGTGAGCTCGCGCATGCTTGGCTTCGCCGCTGCGATTGATGCCGTAAGCGTATTTTTCCTCAAATTGATATCATATAGGTATCATATCCTTGCCACCGATCGGATGCGGTGCTAGTATGCGCTCGCAAAAAAATAACGAAGGGGGTCGTATGAGGCGACGCGTGATTCATATTGACGAAGAGAAGTGCACGGGCTGCGGTTTGTGTGTGCATGCGTGCCACGAGGGCGCGATTGGCTTGGTGGGCGGCAAGGCGCGCCTTTTGCGCGACGATTATTGCGATGGGCTGGGCGATTGCTTGCCTGCGTGCCCCGAAAATGCCATTGAATTCATCGAGCGCGAGGCTGCGGCCTACGATGAGGCAGCCGTGATTGCCGAGAAAATGCGTCGTGCACAGGCCGAGATTCATGCAAGCATGCCCGCGGGCGGCTGTCCTGGCTCCATGGCGAAAACGATTGTGCGCGAAGCCGAGCCGGGTGCGGTGTCGGAAAGCGGCCAAGCTGCTCCTGCCCATGGCGTGAACAGCGCTTCGAATGCGTCTTCGTTCGAAAATCCGTTTCCGGCGCCCGCGGGCGGCGTTTCAACGGTGGTGAACGTGCCTGCGCGCCTGTCGAACTGGCCTGTGCAAATAAAGCTCGCGCCTGCGAATGCCCCGTATTTCCAAGGCTGCGATTTGCTTGTGGCTGCCGATTGCACGGCGTTCGCCTATGGCGCCTTCCACGAAGACTTCTTGAAGGGTCGCGTGTGCCTTATTGGCTGCCCGAAGCTCGATGGCGTCGACTATACCGAAAAGCTTGCGCAGATTATCGCTGAGAACAACGTGCGAAGCGTTCGCGTCGCACGCATGCAGGTGCCGTGCTGCAGCGGCCTTGAGCAGGCCGTGCGCCGCGCAGTGGCAATCGCGGGTTCTCAGAATGGCGCTGGTGCTGCTGGTGCCGACATTACTGGCGGCGCTGTTGATGCCGTTGGTGCGGTGGCGTCGAGCATCCCCGTTCAGATCGACGTTATTTCGTCTGACGGGCGCATTGTTGCGGTGGGGTAGCTGGCGGCGGCTGCTTCCTCGTTGGAAATTGTAGGAATGCGAACGGCCACAAGCCACGCAAGGAACAAGGCCATCACGCCCAGAACTGTCCATGCAACGACGTTGCGCATGAAAAACGCGCTCACGCCCATGACGGCATACGAAAGGCCGAGCATCTGAAGTTTGCGCGCAAGTGTGATGCCGCCGCGCTCTTTGAACGGTTTGACATACGCGCCATACACGCGGGTTTTGCAAATCCAGGCATGCAGCCGCGGCGAGCTTTTCGCGAACAGGAACGTCGCCAAAAGCACGAGGGGCGTTGTGGGCAGTAGGGGAACGAATACGCCGATGCATCCAAGGGCGAGGCTTATCCAGGCGATAACGAGGAAGAAGATTCTTTTCACAGCTGGCCTTTCGGTCGGTTGCAAGGGCGCTCGTTGCGGCCCTTTCATAACGGTTAAGTTTGCTATCGGAAACAAACTTAACCAATGCTAACAAAAGAATATAAAGAATGCGACCGTTGAATGACGTATTTTTTTGGGGAAGCGGAATACGGGTCCTAGCGCATGCGAAATGCGGGAGCTTGATTTAAGCTGCATTCCCATATATCGCTCGCAATATGAAGCCCGCCTGGAACAATGGTTTTGCTCCAGGCGGGCTTTGCTGTTGTCTGATTAGAATTTCGCTCTCTCGACGGGCCGCGCTCTCTTGGCGGGGCTGCGTTTGCCCAATGAAAGCCGAATTCGTTCGACGAGGACCCATTCGCCCAATGACGCGCGCTGGCTCGGGCGTTCAACCGCTATCGCACGTTTTCGAGCATTTCCTTTGCGTGGGCAAGCGAGGCCTCGCTTGCGTCGCCTGAAAGCATGCGGGCGATTTCGCGAACGCGTTCGTCTTTGCCAAGCTCGCAGAGTGTGGTTTCGGGAATCGCGGCCTCGGCGGCGTTTGCATCTTCGCTTTCGTTGGGGGCCGCCCCTGCGGTTTTCTTCACCATGAAATGGCGCTCGCCGCGTACGGCCACTTGGGCGAGGTGCGTCACCACGATTACCTGGTGCGTTTTCGCCAAATCGGCCAGCACGGCGGCCAGCGCAACCGCGACCGATCCGCCTACGCCGGCATCGACTTCGTCGAACACGAGCGTGTCGCGCGCGTCGGCCTCGCCCAGCACAACCTTGCACGCGAGCATCACGCGGCTCACCTCGCCGCCCGAGGCAATGCGCGCAAGCGGACGCGGTGTCATGCCTGTGCTGGCCCGATACATGAATTCGACCTTCGAGGCCCCTGCGCGCGTCCATTGTGCTCGCTCAAGGGGGTCGACGTGCACGATGAGCTCGGCGCCGCCCATCTCCAAACGGGCCATTTGTGCGTTCACTTGCTCGCCGAATTTCGGGGCGGCCGCGTTACGCGTGTCGTCGAACGCTTTGGCGGCCTCGACGAGCTTCGCTTCGGCGGCGGCGTGGGCGATTTCGGCCTGGGCGATCACGCGCGAGGAATCGTCGACCGACTCGATGAGCTTGGCGGCAGCATCGCGACGCTCGATAACGTCTTCCATACGCGGCCCGAAGGCGCGCATAAGGCCTTGCAGGGTGCTTGCGCGTTCTTGCAGGCGTTCAAGGGCATGCGGGTCGTGATCGATGCCGTCGCGGTACTCGCGCAAATCACGCGAGGCGTCTTCAAGAATATAGGATGCGTCGGTGAGCGACGAAACCAGGGGTTCGAGCGCGGCGTCGGCCGCCGCGAGCGACTCGAGTGAGGCGATAGCCGAATTCACAGCCTCAATTGCGCCTCCGTCGCCTGAAAGGCCCCAATACGCGCCGTCGCTTGCCTGGGCGAGCGCTTCGGCGTTTTCAATTCTGGGGAGTTCCGCCATAAGCTCGTCGTATTCGTCGAGCGTGGGGTTTACCTCGTCGATGCGGGCGAGCGTGAAGCGCGCCTCTTCGAGCTGTGCGGCGGAGGCCTGTGAGGCTTCGCGAACGCGGGCAAGTTCTGCTGCAGCAGCCTGTTCGGCGTTGAAAGCTTCGATGTAGGCCGATTTTGCGCTTGCAACCGCATCGCCCGCCCATGCGTCGAGCATGGCGGCGTGGTTTGCGGGCTTTAAGAGGTGTTGGTGCTCGTGCTGGCCGCATAAATCGACGGTGGCGCCCAGCTGCTCGGCAAGCTGGCGCACGGTGGACATGGAGCCGTCGATGCTCACGCGGCTGCGCCCGTCGGCGGAAACCTTGCGGCATGCGATGTGGCCGTCGTCGGCGTTGTCGGCATCGGATGGCAAGAAGAAGCGGCCCTCGACCACAGCGCCCTGCGCGCCCTCACGCACGGTAGAGGCGTCGGCGCGCTCGCCCACAAGCAGCTTGATCGCCGAAAGCAGCGCGGTTTTGCCGGCGCCCGTTTCGCCCGTGACCACCGTGAGGCCCTGCGCGGGCGCGAACGTCGCTTCGCGAATAAGGGCGACATTTTGCACGTGGAGCTCGTCGAGCATGGCGAAACCTTTCTCGAATGCGCCGCCGCACGCTGCGACGGTCGGGTGCCGTCCATTATAGGCTCTTGGAGTGCGAGGTTGCGTGCGGCGCGAAAACCAAAGGGAAACGGTGAAAGTGCGCGAGCGCGGCGGCGCGACGGCGAGCTCTGTGCGTGCGAAGACGCGCCATGGTCGTGCGCGAAACCCGAGCGCGGTTTCTCGCGTGGAATGAGGGCAACAAAAAAGCCCACTCGGTTGAGCGGGCTGTAGAGATAAATTGAGGCCCGGAGGGGAGCCGAGCCTCACACAAGGAGGGGATGAACGACGCTTCAGATCGCGTCGGTTCAAAATCTGCTTTGGGGAAGCAGGCAAGTAAAGGAGGGGAGCCTTTCGCTTGCGAGGCAAAAGTATACAGGTCGCTATTTGAGAAGTTGTGACCATGAAATAGATGGTTTGTGGAACGGGACAGTTTTGAGCTTACGTTCCGAGAAATCCCATAAGTCACGCTTATATATTCTTTTTTACGAGTGAAATATATAAGCAGCGCCTATAGGAAATATTCAAGAAACCGAATGCCATCGAAAAAAGGGACAAAATAAATAATGCGTGGCAAGAAAGCGATGAAATTGCATATATGCACGAATCGCGACTGTCTCCATGCGCCAATGCGCGCCACAGCATTGAGAATTTGATTAGTAAAAAACGTCCATTGCTTCTAAAAACCGCAGGTCAACAACGCATGGTTGGGATAATGAAGCCGAATGAGCGTCTTTTTGGCGATTTGCGGGTGTGCCTTTGAGCTACGAAGCCGATTCGGTGTGGCTGCGTGCGCTGTGACGCGTGCACTGCGATGCGCACGATTTTCTGCAACGGCACCGTTGCGCGATTGCGATCGGCGTTTGCGCACCATTATGGTGGGTGCTCGTTGCAAAGAATCGCTTTCGTTTCGTCCCCAGGAAAAGGAAAAGGCCCGTTCGGACGAGCGGGCCTAAGAGAGAACTTGAGGCCCGGAGGGGAACCGGGCCTCACACAAGGAGGGGGTGTACGGTGCTTGATCTTGGGAGGTGCACCGGTACGTACTGCTTTGGGGTAGCAGGCAAACTGGGAAGGGGACCCCGCGTTTGCAAGGCAAAAGTATAGGTACGGGTTTTCAAGAAGTTATGAGACGGTTTTGAACGACTTGTGTACGCAGGGCACCTATGCTCGACAAGATGTAAAAGGCCTGATGGAAGCCATAAAGCAACACCTCGCATAATGAGGGTGAATTAGACATAATCTAAAAATGTGTATACGTTTGTGAAGGGCTTTTGAAGCGTCATTAAAAAGCTTCGCCGTTCGCCTCTGCAAAACGACCGTTTGCCGCAGCATCATTTTGAGCCGCTTTTTGACTTGTGAAGCGCGCTTGCGCCACTTTTCGGGAAAGCGGTCCTTGCGGGCGCTTCGTTCGCCGCGTTGCAACTATACTCAGGGCATTGCATTAGCCGCGCCGCGCGCGCTTTTGCCGTGTTTCGCGCCGCGTTCGCCACATCCGAAAGGGGCTCTTATGGCCGATATCGAATTGCGTTTTCACAAAGACATGCTCGTGCTTTCCGCCCCGCTCGCGTTTGCGCTCGCGAACCAAGGCGTCGACATGGAAACCGAAGCTGAATATATGAGTTTGGTTGAGCCGGAAACTATGCGAGATGCGCTGCGCCTTGAATCGATGGCGGGCGCGCAGTGTTTGGTTGCCGAGACCGATATTTGTGAGGCGCGCCTGGCGCACAAGCGCATGGAAGATCGCGCTCGAGAACTTGCACAGGCGGCTATTTCTCATGCGCGCGCGAATGCGCCGCAGCATGTGCTGTGCGAAGTTGGCCCGTGCGGGCTTCCGCTCGATGCCACGTCGGCGATGTCGATGAAGCAGTGCGCGGCGCAATATGAAGGCGCGGCGCGAGCGCTCGTCGAGGGCGGCAAGGAAGCCATGGGGTCTCTTGCCGAAAGTGAAGGCGCGGGTTTCGACGCGATTTTCTTGAACGGATTGCGCAGCGCGGCCGATGTTCAGTGCGGCATCGAAGGCGTGCGCCGCGCGTATACGGGCCCGGTGTTTGTGTCGCTTGACGTGAATGAGAAAGGCGAGTTCGACGGAAAGCCGCTCGCTGAAGCGATCGAGATGCTCGCGAAGGCCGACGTGATTGGCATTCGTAGCGCTGCTGCGCCCGAGGCGATTGCGGAAGTGGTGCGCGAGATTGCTGCCGCTACTCCGAAGCCTATTTTGGTGCAGGTGAGCGTGCGCCAGGCAACCGCTGCCGAGAAGCGCCGCGCATCGCTCGGCGCACCCATTCCCGAGAACCCCTATGCGCTGCCCGACTTCATGGCCGATGCGGCTGTGGTTCTGCGCGCAGCGGGCGCTCAGTTTCTGCGCGCGTGCGGCGAGGCGACTCCTGCATACACGGGCGCTTTGGCCGCAGGCGTTTTCGGCGCCGACAGCATTCGCTAATTGCTTGTCGGCAGGCCTATCGGGATGTGCTAGGGATGTGCTAAATGCTCGCAGCGTTTAGCACATCGAGGATGTGGGCGGCAACGGTCGCGCAGCGGCCGCCGCACGGTTGTCACGGCTTTGGCGACAGCGGCGGCGCCAGACCTGTTAAATGCTCGCAGCGTTTAACAGGTTTGATCATCACTGGTTCGGCTCGTCAAGCGCCACGCAACCTGCTAAACGCTGCGAGCATTTAACAGGTGGCAACAGGTTGAAGATATAAAAGAAAGGAAACCACTGCATGGCTTTGCTTGAGAGAAGCGATTCGTATGGCGAAATGCAGCGCGTTGTGGATTATCTTTTCAAGAACACGCCCATCGTTGAGCGGCTTGATGTGATTCTGGCGGCGGAAACGTTCGACGTGTGTGCCGACATGCGCGAAATCGTCGATCTGTTGCCGCCAGGCGCGTATACGCGCATCGCTTTGTGCCAGCAGATGAACTCCTCGATTGCCGGCCATGGCTGGGGCTACACCTACGGCACTGTGGAGTAGGGCGGCGGCCTGGGGCGCCTGTGGGGTGCCGGCCGTTTTGCCGGCTCGCCCATTTTTTGCCTTTGCTTGGTGGCTGCCGCATCCCTCATGAGACGATGTGTCGCATGAGGGTGTTCCTATAGTTTCGTCAACCCCTGATTCTTCGACAGGATAAGGAAATCGGGGCATGCTCGCGCGGACCCTGGAGGGCCGAATTGTTCTTGCGCGGCGAACCGGCCTACGCGACGTACGGAACCTTGTCCCTCATGACCGCGTAGATCACCTTGAGCCTCTTTCTCGCGACGGCCTTCGGCGCTTTGCCGTGCGTCATGCCGCGGTCGCGGCACCTCGCGTAGTACTCGCCCCACCGCCCGTCGGTTCGGGCGAGGCAGTTGCACGAGAGGATAAGCAGGTTCTTCAGGCGCTTGTTGCCCTGCCGGGACGCCGACACCGACGACACCGAAGTCCCGGATTGGCGGTTGCGCGGCGCCAGCCCGCAGTACGACGCCAGTCTGTTATGGTTCGGGAAGTCGTCGATGTTTACGGAGATCGCCAGCTCGGACGCCGTTTTCGGCCCTATCCCGGGGATGGTGAGCAGGCATCGGTAGGTCTCGTCGCGCTCGAGCAGGGCGGATATCTCTGCCGTGGCGGCTTGGAGCTCGGCCGCGTTCTCGGCGATCCTCCGCGCCAAGAACCTCACCGCGCGGTCCTCGGCGGCGGGGGAGAAGAGCATTGCGATGATCAAGTCGCGCGAGCTTCTTCC
>OIWP01003680.1_pt1 | contig 12244 bp, 8 predicted proteins | sample 1587661 | NCBI WGS metagenome assembly OIWP01 (sample SAMEA3888899, study PRJEB22519) | human gut metagenome | biome: human gut; feature: human-associated habitat; material: faeces | place: Denmark | collected 2010 | reverse complement strand
CTGCACGTCGGGCAATGGCGGCTATGCGTTGGTCACGAACGGCAAAGACGGCCTTCCTAAAATTGAGAACCCCGTTGACGACGCCATCAACGGCAACGAGGTTTGGGATGCGATTCTGAACGGCCACTACAAGTTCACTGGCACGGGCCACTACGATCCCGCTGAGCAGCGCGACATCGACATTCACGTCATTTACAGCAACGGCGGCAACAAGCTGCAGACCAATGTTGGCATGACGAAGGGCATCGAGGCCTTCCGCAAGGTCGACATGGTAGTAAGCCACGCGCAGTTCTACACGACGTCGGCCCGCTACTCCGACATCGTGCTCCCCATTTCCACGGAATGGGAGCGCGCCCATGGTCTTATCGGCGGCAACCTCGTCCACAAGAGCAATCGCGAAATGGTGCAGGCCTACGAGCGCATCATCGATCCGCTGTTTGAGAGCAAATCTGACCAGGATATCGCCTGCGAGCTCGGCGAGAAGCTCGGTTTGAAGAAGGAAGACATCTATCCGTTCGACGCGGAGCAGCAGTTCTTCAACGTGCTCACCTCGATGAAGGTCATCGATGCCGACGGCAAAACCGAAAAGAACGCCGTGAAAGTCACCGACGATGACATCAAGGCGCTCGGTGTTGACGGATCTGCACAAGATGGCGAGCTCGAATACACCGAGCTCATGAAGCGCGGCGTATACCAGGTGGAACGCCACGTGGGCGACAACTACGGCTACATTGCCCTCGAGGATTTCTGTAAAGACCCCGAGAAGAATCCCGTCGACACCCCGTCCGGCAAGCTCGAAATCTACAGCCAATCGTGGGCCGACATGGTCAACGCCATTGGCTGGAGCACCATTGAGCCGATTCCTACCTATATCCCCGTTGCAAACGGCTACGAAAGCAGCTTCGCCGATTGGGGCAGCAAGACCCCCGGCGAATATCCGCTGCAGGTAATCAATCCGCATTACCTGCGCCGCGCACACACCGCATTCGACAACGTATCGTGGCTGCGCGAAGCATGGACCAATCCGGTTTTCATTTCTCGCGAAGACGCAGCAGCGGCCGGCATTGCCGATGGAGATACGGTGCTCCTTACGAGCCCGGTAGGCAAATGCGTGCGCCCCGCAACCGTTACCGCACGCGTGCGCCCAGGCGTTGTCGCCCTGCCTCATGGCGCGTGGGTGCAGGTCGACGAAGAAACAGGCATCGACCAGGCCGGTGCGGACAACTACCTCATCGCGCAAACCCCGACAGGCGCTGCGGTATCTGGCTATAACTCCGCCCTTTGCAAGATTGAAAAATACACGGGCACCGCTTTGGGAGCCGACGCCGACCTGCCTGCTCGCATGCCCCTGAAAGATGGTGAATAATCATGGCAACTGAAGAAACCAAGCGAATGGGCTTCTATTTCGATCAAAATTCTTGCGTTGGCTGCAAGACCTGCCAAGTCGCCTGCAAAGATAAAAACGATCTCGAAGTTGGTACCCTGTTCCGCCACGTGGTCGACTTCGAGGTCGGCGAGTTCCCCTCGGTGAAGTCGTACCATTACGCAGCGACGTGTAACCATTGCGAGAACCCCGCATGCGTCGAGGCTTGCCCGACCGAGGCCATGTATATCGACGAGACCGACGGCACCGTGCAGCACGACGACGAGAAGTGCATCGGCTGCCAATATTGTGTGCAGTCGTGCCCCTACAGCGTGCCTCAGTACCTCGAGGAGCAGAAGATGGTGCACAAGTGCGACGCGTGCTACGTGCTGCGCCAGAATGGCGAGCAGCCCGCTTGCGTAGCCGCATGCCCCATGCGCGCGCTCGAATTCGGCGTCTACGATGACCTGGTTGCAGCGCATCCCGACGCCGTCGACCAAATTGCGATTCTGCCCGATTCTTCCCAAACGGGCCCGCATACCCTCATCGACGCTCGCCCGGCGGCGCTCGAGAACGATTTCCGCAAGGTAATCCTGTAAAAGCACACGCCCTCCAACAAGCCGCGCCAGTATCCCTCCCAGCTGGCGCGGCTTTCGCGTATCATGGTTCGAAGGGAAGGAACCGCTATGGAAGCAAACGAGATCATTGCGAACGCATGCGCAAACCGCGCGTTCATCTATCAATATTTATGGCGTGTGTTTAGCGATGTGCCTGATGAGACGCTCATCGAGACCACGCTCCGCACAGCGCGCGAACAATTCGAACTGTTCTTTGGCGCCGACTCGCCAGAAATGAAAGAGTTCACGGCACTCTGCGTTGAACTCCACACAGCATTGGCGCTCGATGCAAACGCTTCGAGCCTGGCAAATGAATATACGCGCCTGCTCATTGGCCCGGGGAAACTCCCTGCATCGCCCTGGGAATCGGTATATGCATGCGGCGAAGAGCTGGTATTTCAGCAAAGCACGCTCGACGTTCGCGCCGCATACCACGCCGCCGGATTCACTGCGGCGGGCTATCCGCACGTCCCCGATGACCATATTGCAACCGAGCTCGCGTTCATGGCGGCGTTGTGCAGCGAAGCAGAGACACGCGCCTCTTCGGGCGATATGCCTGGCGCAAAGGTCGCGCTCGGCCGTCAGGCGATGTTTCTAGCCGAGCATCTAGGTTGTTGGGTGGGCGAATTTGCCCAACGTCTGACTAGCCACTTGCCGAAAAGTGCCAGCAGCTTCTACGTTCACGCCGCAAATCTGGCCGCCGCCGTGTGCAAGGCCGATGCAACCGCAACAGCGGAGCTTTTGGAGGCATGCCCGAAATAGCACGGGCAACAGCTCGCCTTAGGGGGAAGGCGCGATGGGGAAACTGGAATCAAACGTTCGAAAAGTGAAACTGCGCACAAAGTTCGCCGTGCTCATGGTGACGCTGTTCGCCGTCGCCTTGGCGGTAAACGTCGTGTGGACGACAGAAGCCCAGCGTCAACAAACCGAGAATGAACTGCAGGAAAAGGGTTTGGTGCTCTCGCAGCAAATGACCGCCATGTGGGATTTCATGTCGGCGAACCAAGAGAAGCTCGAAGCTGCCGCATATGGCAGCACGGGCAGCTATCAGGGCCTGCATTGCGCCGTCGTCGGCCGAAGCATAGGCCGGCTGTTCTCCATCGAGTCGGGCTACACCACGCGCTTCGTGAACTTCAATCCGCGCAATTCCGAAGACGAGCCCGACGAATTCGAAGCAGCGGGTCTCGATGCGCTCTATGCCGACCCAACGCTTGCGTACTATGCGAGCATCACGCAATACGATGGGTCGCAGGTATACCGATACATGGCGCCCATGGAAATCAAGAAGAGCTGCCTGGAATGCCATGGCGAACCGGCAGGCGAACTCGACGCTACAGGCCACGCGAAGGAAGGCTGGAGCGTGGGCGACGTGGGTGGAGCCATCTCCATCGTGATTCCCATGGATATCTACATCCAAGCCGAACGCGACAACGTTGCGCACAATATGGAATTCTTCGTCGCAGTACTCGTTGCATGTCTGCTTATCGTATACGCCGCACTATCGTACCTGGTCACGCGACCACTTGCACGCATCCGCGGCGGCGTTGAGAAGATTCAGGCGGGCGAACTCGACGCGAAACTCGAACGGGTCGAATCGTCGCCCGAATTGAATTCGCTGGTCGACGAATTCAATAAAATGACGCGCGAGCTCTCCGACCTCTATGACAGTCTCGAATCCCAAGTCGCCGATCGCACGGCGCAGCTCGCCCAAGCCAACGCCGTGCTCGAGCGACAACGTGCCCAGCTGGAAGAAGCCAACGAACGCTTGGCCCAAGACAACCAGTACAAATCGGACTTCTTATCGATGATGAGCCATGAGCTTCGCACGCCGCTCACCTCGATTTTGGCATTTTCCGAAATACTCAACAGTGAAGGAGCGCCCCGCGATGCGCGCGAAGCCCAGGTGCGCCAGGAGATTGAAACGAATTCGCGCGTACTTCTGCTCATGATTAACGACATCTTGGAAATGAGCCGCGTCGACGCAGGCAAGACTGAGCTTTCATGCGAGCCAGTAGAGCTCGGCGATGTAGTGGGCATGGTGCAATCGGTCATGCGTCCTCTTGCCGAGCACAACGGCATCGACTTCTCGTGCTCCATCGATGCCGACGTGCCGCTCATCGAAGCCGATTTCGAGAAAATTCGCCATGTGGTTGAAAACCTCGTCGGCAATGCGATGAAATTCACGCCCGAAGGCGGAAAGGTGCGCGTAACGGTGAGTTATCATCCCGAGTGCGAACAGACATGGATTTGCGTGTCGGATACGGGCATCGGCGTGGCGAAAGCCGATCGGGAGCGCATATTCGAGCGATTCGCGCAGGCCGATTCATCAGTATCCCGCAAATATCGGGGAACGGGCCTGGGCCTTGCTTTGGCGAAGGAGTACGTCGAGATGCACGACGGAGACATAACGCTCGAAAGCGAACTAGGGCATGGGTCGGCGTTTACGGTGCGTCTGCCGATTCGCCAAGCGGTAAAGGAGGAATAGCGACATGGCCGAACCGTATAAAGTGATGCTCATCGATGACGATTGCGGCGTGCACACGCTCATTAAGCGCATTTTGGAAGATGCGGGGTATTCATATTGCGGCGCATACGGCGGCGAAGAAGGATTGGAAATGCTGTCGACCGAGCACCCCGACCTGGTGCTGCTCGACGTGATGATGCCTGGCATGAACGGCTTTGACGTGTGCAAGTCCATTCGCGAAAAGGGGCGCCGAATCCCCGTCGTGTTCCTTTCCGCAAAAGGCGACATCGTCGACAAGTCGATTGGCTTCAAAGCCGGCGGCGACGATTACGTGGTGAAGCCGTTCTCTTCCGAAGAATTGCTGTTGCGCATCGAGGCGCATCTGCGTCGCCACAAAGCTAATTTGGCGTACGCGAAGGCAACGCAGCGCGAAGGATCGAGCAAAACGGGCAACCTTGAGATTTTCTTTAATCGCTATGAGGTGTATTTGCGCGGCAAGAAAATCGACCTCACCGCAAAGGAATTCGAGATTCTGGCGCTGCTCGCGTCGAACCCCGGTCAGGCATTCACACGCGGTCAAATCTACGAGCACATTTGGGGCCGCGACAGCAACGTGGACGAAAGCAGCATCACCGTATTCATGCGCAAGATTCGCGAGAAGATCGAAGACAATCCCTCGCAGCCGAAATACCTGCTTACGGTATGGCGCGTGGGATACAAGTTCGCCGAACGCGTGTAAGCGCGGTGACAGGCGGCCGAGCTAGAGTCAGCCTTCATTGAATCATTCTCTCCGTGTAAACCTCCGCACAAAGGGCCCTGGCTTTACGCCAGGGCCCTTAAAGGAACGCCGCACGGGAGGGAAAGCGGCTTCGGGTATATCGTTTTCGCGTCGGCCTTACTTGAACTCAAGCTTCGCGATAACGGTATCTGTCCCTATTCCATTGACGCCTTTTACGCCGCGTTCGGGCGGCCTTCGTCTGCGGGCCAATTGGCCTCTTCGATTCCTTTCAAATTGAGCCCCACCCGTTTCAAGCGCCGAAACTTCAACGATGAACCTCATATCCATATTTCATGTGGGAAGAAAAAACGAAAAGCCCCCTGTTTCCTGTGAAGAAAAAAACGAAAAGTCCCTGTTTCCTGTGAAGACAAATGCTCAACCCTGCAGCACAATTCTCAAACAACCCGGGTAACTCATAAACACAAAAACAAGGAATGGGTGGCATGGAAACGAATATCTCCCGCAGAAATCTCATTAAAGGCGGTGCGGCATTTGCCGCGGCCGCAACTCTGCTCGGCGCTTCGGCTTGTTCACCGCGAAAAGATGCGGAAAACGCCCCAGCGGCAAAATCTGATCTCCCCGCTGACCTACGCGCGTCAGATTTTAAATACAGCGTGGTGGAAACCGACCCTATAACCAGCTTCGCCTCCGAAGAAACCTACGACATTGTGGTGGTCGGAGCCGGATGCGCCGGCGTTCCCGCAGTGCTTACCGCCGTTGAAGAGGGCGCGACCGTCGCATGCCTCCAGAAAGAGGCCACTGTTGCCGCCAACGGAAACGGCTGCTCTTTCGTAGTTAAAGAAGCTTCCAACTTGTCGGGCATTGCACGCTGGCGCAGCGACTGGGCAAAACTCAGTGATTGGCGAATCAATCCTGCCCTGTTCCAGTATTACGTGGACTATGCCGAAGAAGCGGTACCGTGGGTTATATCTCGCGGTATCGAAGAGGGCATTACCCCTATCGAGTTCTTAACCGACAGCTCAATCCGCTATGACGACGGAAGCCTTGTCGCCGTATGCGACGCAACCCAAGAATCCAATCAGAGTCTCATGGTTGCCCTCGCAAATCGCGCTGAACAAAACGGCGCCAAATTTTACTACGAAACGCCCTGCGTTCAGCTTGTGCAGTCTGAAGACGGTACCGTAACCGGAGCAATTGGCAAAACCAAAGACGGAAAGTACATCAAACTCAACGCCTCAAAAGCGGTCATCTTGGCGGCGGGCGACTACATGAACAACGACTCAATGGTCGACCGCAATCTGCATGATTCGTTTATGTATCCAAGGGTACTGGAAAACCACACTGGTGACGGCCACATCCTTGGCATTCTTGCCGGTGGACGCATTGCCCCGCTTGGACATGCGCGTCAAATCCATTCCAACTACATCGGCCCCTTCATGTTCTTCCCCTTCCTCGCACTGAGCCTCGAAGGCAAACGCTTCTGCAATGAGACAGTTGGTATGAGTAGCCTCAACATCCCCATGTCTTACACCACCAAGCCAGAAGATGCAGGAAGGCATTTCAGGCTGTTTGATTCCAAAACCGAAGGATTTTATCCGAGCAGCCTGGGCATTCCACCCGTGGCCCTAGTTGGCGAAGGGTCCGCCTGGATGGATCCCGAAATTGTGGTATCGGGAAACACCCTCGAGGAGCTGTGCGAAAATGCAGGCATTCCCGTTGATGAAGGCGTTGCAAGCATCAAGCGCTATAACGAAATGTGCGCACAAGGGCGAGATGACGACTTCGGTGTGCCCGGCAGTCATCTGGTGGCAATGGACACTCCGCCGTATTACTGCATCAAGGGCGATGTGGGCATGTCGGCAATTAACGCTGGCGTCATGGTGGACGACCGCTATCGCGTTATCGATGAAGACAGCAATCCCATTCCGGGACTATACGCTGCCGGCGTTGATGCAGGCAACCCATGCGGCGGCATCAACTGGAGCATGCCCGGAGGCTTTTCGAATTCCCATATCTTCACCGCAGGGCGTTATACGGTAATTCACGCGCTAACCGGCGACATGAAACCTAAAAATCCCAGTGGATTTGATGACTTGAAAGAATATTTCAAAGGCGAAGACGGGTCATATATGTGGGAAAGCCCTGATTGCGCCACGGCCATCAGCGTTTGGTAGACGCCTCTAGTCTTACGTTCCTGCAGGGGGCCAAGAGCTACTCTTGGCCCCCTGGCACATACCAAACAGAACACTTTTGCACTTGTTTATTCGTTTTCTTTCGCATCGCACACAAGGTCAATCAGGTCTTGTCGCGAATGTACGCCCATTTTTCGATAGAGGCTTTTCGCATACGTCTGGACGCTGTTAATCGACAGGCTCAAATCCTGAGCAATGCGTTTTTGCGTATGACCTTTTGAAAGCAAACGCATTACATCGCATTCGCGCTGCGTTAAGTCATATTGCGAGGAAAGCCGGCGAACAGCTTCCTCTTGCTCGTCGCTTGCCCCTTCGATGCCACGTTGCGGATAAATTCCGTCAACGCCCAAGATCATCCACAAGAAGAAGAAAAACGCCATAAGAAACGCCATGGCTAACGCGACGGCGTTCATGGTATTTGCCATAAAACCGCTGTTGCCAAAAGGCATCGTCCCAAATGCGTCTGCCACCACGTTCATACCAACAATGCTCAATGGGATCGCGACCGTAATATATTGCGCTATCTTTCGATCAGACCGTCTTGCCCATTCGAAACCCAAAAGCCAAAGAAGCACCATGGCAAGCGGCAGACTTGGCAACACTATTTCAGCGCACAAGCCAACATGGACAGGATTAAGCAGTGCTATGCAATAGAGGAATATAGTAAGCAGCAGCATAAATGATCCCCAAAAGAAAGAACTTGCTCCACTTGCGCTGCGTGATAAAGAGGAACGTTCCTTGCGGTATTCAACAAATATGCCAATAGAGCAAACGGCATAGAGCGCAAACCCTATGATCAGATGCAATGCGTCACCGGTAAACCAAACCCCGCTGGACCTAGAAACATACGAACCCATAAACATGTCACTCACGAACAGATAACACACGAACATGAGTACGAGCAGCATATTCCGAGCGAAAGCACGCTTCGTATACGATTGCAAGCCCACATTGAACATCTTCGCATCTGGTTTAGGCAAAATCTGAGCAAAGCCCCCCCCCGCGGCAAGAAGCATCGGATAATTCGCACCAGCATAAGGAAGCCCGCACACTTGAAGCACAGAAGGAATTATCGCGCCAACAACGAACGATACGAGCAGTGACGCCAGCACAATTGCCGCATGAAGCCGCTCTTCGCAACATGCAAGTGCAAACATCATGCGAACGCCGAGAAACACACCATACAACCCGACGACAACAGGATAGAGCCAGAATAAAATCAAAGGAGGGTTAGCACCCACCTTCTGAAACACCAGGAGCAAAACCACAAATGCGAGCAAAATAAGCGCGAGCATGCCCAACGCTACCTGTGCACTCCTAGAAAAAGATATGAGCCCATTGGGGCGTCTAGCCAGCACCAACGATCCAAAGAGCATTACAAGAAATAAGAGAAGAGAATACGTAAAATTCGATGAGGCGTATGGGAGTTGAGGAAAAAATTCTCCTGGGAAAAGAGGCAGCATAAAGAGCGGCCAATAGAGCGCAAGGGCAAACAGGGTCATCAGAGGAGTCTTCCAAGAGCCTTCGCTTTGCGAAATACTATGCTGCATCAAGCCCATACTAGACATTTGCAGAAATCCCCTCTGTTCACATGATTGCTCATGCCCACGTACTTCATCTCGCACATCTCGATTGCCGCAAGAGGAGCCGAAATGAAAACCAGGACCCGAGTCTGGTTAGCCTAATATTTTACCACAGAGCAGATTTTCACATTAGGATACGTCTAGCAGCTTCATGCTCGGATTTTCCGATAACGACAACAAAAGTTTTAAGCAAACGGCAGTATCGCGCACGCCCATGAATGCAGACGCTCTACCAACACCCCTGTTCAGCATCAAAAGAAGGGCCCAGCATAGGACCAGAACCTTTTAGGCAAATCCCGTGTGGAACATGGCGGGCCGCCAAATCGCGAAGCCACCGCTTTTCCTCGTCGGACCATATGCACCACGGGGGACGGTTGCAGTCGTAATGGGGGCATTGACGAGGAATAAGACCAGCGAGACGCACTCGCTGGAGCATTGCGCCCCTCGTGACCTGCTAAACGCACGCAGCATTGAGCAGGTGTCTTCTTCACTTCGAGCGCACCACCCCGCCGCGCGTCCACGGATTGGATTGCATGGCGCATCAGTATCGTTTGACGCACGACTGCACCTGCAAAATGCTCGCAGCATTTAACAGGTTCGGACAAGTTCGGCCTTCGCTCGCGCCACAGCCGCCCCACGCACGCCTTCCGCAAACGCCACCCGCTCGGCCACATTTCTGGGCCACGCGGCTCATGATTCATCGGAAATTAAGTCTTAGGGCGGTATGAGCGGGGCATTCTCTCTTGTATAATGGCACGTAATCGCAAAGCTATCGAAAAATGGCACCGCGTCGAAAGCCGCGACACGAACGACCTCAGGCAAGCTGCTACGCCGAGCCCTTGAGGAGGCAACGAAGCCCGTAACATCGACGCATCGCGGCACTCGCTGCGTACCACCCGTCGGCATTTCAGGCTTCGCCAGAACACGCCAACCGCCGTTTACGCCCCTTTGCGAACCCGCCAAAACGAGAGGAACGTCATGAGCAAGACACGGAAACTAATGGGCCTTGCCGCAGCGCTCGCCTTCGCCATGGTGATGCTGCCGGCATCGGCATTCGCCGATACGACGCAGTACGACCTATTCGTCAACGGTGAGCAGTTCACCAGCGAAAAGCTCACCATCGAATGCGGCGAGGGCACGGCGACGTACGACCCCGCTACGCACACCCTTACACTTAATAACGCGTCTATCGCGAATACAGCTGGCTATGGAGGCATCGCCTCGAATCTGACGGGCGATTTGACCATCGCGCTTCAAGGCAACAATTCCATCACCCTTGACGACAACATGGGCATTATGGCCGCAGGAAACATCGAGATCACGGGGGGGCAGGCAACCTCGCAATTAACGTCGACGGAGAAACCAAGGACGGCTTAAGCGTTGCCGGCAACGTCTCGGTACGCGAGACGAGCCTCGCCGTTAACGCCCCTGGTGGCATTGGCATCGCAAGCGACGGCACGGTCTCGATTGACAACGCGCAAGTCAAATCTACCGCGTTGTATGCGGGCATCGACGCCATCAACCTCATTATCGAAAACGGCAGCGTGGTCGATATCTCTGCGACAGAAGATCGCTGCAACGCCGCGTTCATCAGCCCTCGCGACGGTGCAACGGGCGGCAACATTCGCATTTCGAACTCCAGCATTGTGGCAAAGAGCGTCTATCCTGGCCTGTTCGCCGGCGGCAATTTGGCGGTTAACGGCGCCTCCGTCCAATCTACCTCTCGAGCCGATTCCGCCTTATGGGCGAGCGGCGACTTGACCATTAGCGGCAATGCGCACGTCACGCTCGACGGCAAATACCCCTCTGGCTGCAACGGCAACTTCACGGTCTACGCGGCTGAAATCGACGCCAAGAATACCAACGTAAAAAACATTCCGGCAATCTCCGACAACCCCACCATCGGCAACGATTTCGACCTGACCTACGCCGTCGCCGTCGATAGCGAAGGCGCGACCATCGACCTCATCGAACACGACGGCGCCGAGCAGGCCAAAGGCTTCCTGAATCTCTACAAGAACATCCACTTCGTTACCGGCGAGAAATCCGCCACCTATTCATTCCCCTTCACAAAGGTCGTTAAGAAGGGCGGCGACATCGCACCTAAGCCTCAGGAATTCGAGCTCGAAATCTTCAACGTCGGCGTTGGCCAAATTGAGGATTACGCCGACGTAACCGTAACGGCGAACGTTACCACGAATGGCGCGGGTGAATACGAGGGCCTTCTCACCATTCAGGGTCCGAAGAGCCAGGTTCGCGACATAACCTGCGAGGGCTTCTGCGTGCGCGAGAAGAACGCGGGCGTGGCGAACTGGACTTATTCCGATGCCGTTTACCAAATCTTCTGCTATGAATACGAGATAGCGACCGACGGCCAGTCCGCCACCCAGTTTAGCTACGATATTTTCCCCGTTAAACTCGTAGAAACCGACAACGGCGCGTTCTACGAGAAAACGCAAGATACGCCCGTAGCGAGCATGACGTTTGAAAATGTCTATACGGAAAAGGCCGCTCCCGCCGCGAACGACAAGCCCGCGACCGACAACAAACCGGCCGCCAGCACCAAGCCCGCAGCGAATAACAAGCCCGCCGCAGGAAACATTCCCCAGACGGGCGACAGCAGCGCCCTGGCCATTGAATTTGCCGTGCTGCTGATGGCCACTGGCGCCCTGACCGTCGCGATTGCAGCCAAGAAGATGCGCAAGGGACGCGACGTCCGTTAGGGCGCCAGAGGCACCAAACGAAACGGAGCGGTTGCCGAAGCATGACGCGACGCTCGCCGAAGTACGATGCGTCGCGGCCGACAAGATGCCTCGCAACCAGCATAATGCGCCGCGACCGACGAAACGCGTCGTGGCCGGCGAAATAAGAGGCAACCGCTTGGGCGAAACTTAACCGGTCGCCCCTGAACACAACACGCATTGCGCCAAGAAGCCCGCTCAGTGTTTCCATCACTGAGCGGGCTTCATTGCCTTCAACGTACGCGACGGCTACTTCACCAGGCGTTATATATTTTCATGAGCGAGTTTTCGACGCAAGATTACACTTTTATGAGCGACTTTTCAGAGATTTTCGCACTTTTATGAGCGAGTTTGAAATGAATCGCCCGCGTTTGATTAACACGACCTGTTAAACGCTACGAGCATTTAACAGGTGCACCCCACAATGCAAGGAGGCCGCCCCGCGGGGCGGCCTCCTTCGATTCGTGGTTCTGTTAGAGCGAGCGCTTGGGGCTTATAGGACAAAAAGTGTGTCTCGATAGAACACATGTTCCTCTCATGCTAAT
>OIWP01003669.1_pt1 | contig 12288 bp, 12 predicted proteins | sample 1587661 | NCBI WGS metagenome assembly OIWP01 (sample SAMEA3888899, study PRJEB22519) | human gut metagenome | biome: human gut; feature: human-associated habitat; material: faeces | place: Denmark | collected 2010 | reverse complement strand
TCTAAAGGAACAGGGTTATGATGTTACTTGTGCATTTATGCGTAACTGGGATGCACTGGCAAACAATGATATATTAGGAAATCCGACGATTCAGGATGACGTCTGTCCTCAGGAAGCGGATTATATGGATGCGAAACGGGTAGCAGACCGGTTAGGTCTTGAGCTTTTACGCGTAGATTTTGTGAAAGAATACTGGGATAATGTTTTTACTCAATTCTTAGATGAATATAAAAAAGGCAGAACGCCTAATCCAGATATTCTATGTAATAAATATGTAAAATTTGATGCTTTTTTTAAATTTGCGATGGAACAAGGCTTTGACTTAGTGGCAACCGGCCATTATGCCAGAGTCAGCAATGAAGGTGAAACTAAGTTATTGCGGGGAAGTGATGAGAATAAAGACCAGACTTATTTCTTATGTCAGGTACCGGTTCATGCACTTGCGAAGACATTGTTTCCTATTGGTGATTTAGCAAAGCCTGAGGTACGGCGGATTGCTGATGAGTGGGAGCTGGCGGTTGCGAAAAAGAAAGATTCCACCGGCATCTGTTTTATTGGTGAACGTAATTTCAAACAATTCCTTCAGAATTATCTGCCTGCAAAACCGGGAATTATTGTCGATATAAATAGCTTAGTTCAGGTTGGCAGCCATGAGGGTGTGCTATACTATACGATTGGTCAGCGCCGCGGCATGGGAATCGGCGGTGATCACGGCCCTTATTTTGTCGTAGGCAAGGATGTTGAGAAGAATATTCTTTATGTTGCCAATGGTGATGAAAATGAATGGCTGTTAAGTGACAGCTGTTTGGTTAGCGGTGTCAATTGGTTTGCCAATGATAAGCCGCAGGGTGAGCTTCAATGCAGTGCGAAATTCCGTTATCGTCAAAAGGATAATGAGGTAACGATTCGTTTTATTGATGACACTACGGTATTTGTGAAATGTGACCCTGCGGTTAAGGCGGTTACATGCGGTCAGGAAGCGGTTTTCTATCAGGGTGAGTGCTGTCTTGGCGGCGGTGTGATTGATGAAGTGTTCTATCACGGTGAAGCATTAGCATCCCGTTTGGAAAAGAGACTTGCCAATGGCCGTTAAACTGACAGGCACAAGGATGGACAAGGCGCCTTTATCGCCGCTGCGCTGTCTGTTGTTGATTCTTAATTACTATGTAGGCTTTGCTTACTTTTATCCGCGATGGGCGGCCCGTATTACATTATGGCTTAATCCTTGGGCAATCCAGACATCAAGTGCGGTCTTATTTGCTTTTTATATTTGGATGATCCTATTCTCAGTCATCATAGCTTTTCCGCTGTTTAAGGAAAGCTGGCAGAAATTGCCGCCGCTGAGTAAAGTGCTGAAAAATGTCTTCTTTTTATGTATCATCGTTTATTTAGCAAATATCGGCTTCTCTTTGATTGCCTCAATGTTGTCAGGGACGGCCAGCAGTGTAAATCAGGAGGGATTGGATCAGTCAATGAAGGCCATTCCGCTGCTGACGGCTTTTATCACTGTCATCTATGCACCGATTGTTGAGGAAACCTTGTTTCGCGGTGTCTTTTTTCGCTGCTGCCGTGGAAAGCTGAACTTTATCTGTTCCATGCTGATCAGCGGCTTGATGTTTGGCTCAATTCATATTTATTCATCGCTGCTGGCGGGTAATTTTACCGATGCCTGGTACTTGCTGACATATGCCGGTATCGGCTTCATATTATGTATTGCCTATGAGCAGAATGATTCAATCTATCCGAGTATCATGCTTCATTTTATGGTTAACCTGCTGGGCACCTTAGCCATGTTTTTATAAGGAGGGCGAAGATGGAAGAGCTTATTGAGATTGTTGGCAAATTTGTTTCGATCCGCTATCGCAACGATTATAACGGCTTTACGGTAGCTCGTTTTCGTCTGCATGAATTGAATGAGAAAGACTGCATAGTGACTGGCTGCTTTGCTGCTTTGCAGATGGATGTGCTTGTTTCATTAAAGGGCAGTTATATCGAACATGAAAAATATGGCGTACAATTTGCTGCGCAAAGCATGGAAAAGGTCATGCCTAAGGATGAGGACTCTTTGGTGCGATATTTTTCCAGCGCGCTGTTTCCCGGCATTGGCCGCAAGACTGCTGAAATGATTGTCGCTGAATTGGGTAATGACGCCATTCAGCGAATTAAGACAGATCCCGATGTACTGATTCCTTTGTTTAAAAAGAAAAATGACAAGCGTATTCAATCGATCATTAATGGCATCGATGAAAATGATGAGGTTGATGACAGTATTGTATTTTTCAATAAGCTTGGTTTAGGTGTCCGCAATATTATGAAGCTGGAAGTGGTTTATGGCGCTGATGCCGCAGCTATCATCAAAAATAATCCGTATCAGATGATTGAAGACATTGACGGCATCGGTTTTAAAACCGCTGATAAAATCGCTTACAGTCTGGGCTTTGAACAGCATCATCCGTATCGTTTAAAGGCACTGCTGCTGTCAGTGCTGTTGGATGCCTGTATGAGCAGCGGCAACAGTTTTCTAAACTATGATGAATTTATGACTGCTTTTTCCAAGCGTCTGCGCAAAGAAGGCTTGATGCTGACTGCCGAAGAGATTGATGAGTATGTTGAACAGCTGAAAATGGACCGGATGATCATTATTGAAGAAAACCGCATCTATCACAGCACACAATATGATGCTGAGAAGGGGATTGCTTCTTTTTTATCAGGTTTTCCTTATGTGAATGAGATTGAAGCAATTACTGATGATCTTGAAGAGCGTCTGAAAGAGGTTGAAGCTGATTTTGCGATTACTTATGAAGAAAAACAGAAAGCGGCAATCCGTGATTTCTTTAATGAATCCTTTTCCATCCTGACAGGCGGACCTGGTACTGGTAAAACAACGATTGTGAGAGGTATTATTGCCCTGTACCGCAATTATTACCCCTATAATAATATTGCCTTATGCGCACCGACCGGCCGAGCCGCTAAACGGCTTAGTGAATGCAGCGATGTACAGGCTACAACGATTCATCGTTTATTGAAATGGGATCTTGAAAGCAATACGTTTTTAGTTAATGCAGAGGAACCGATTACTGCGGATCTGTTGATTATCGATGAATTTTCTATGGTTGATCAATGGCTTTTCTATAATTTATTGCTGGCCAGCAAACAGGTAAAGAAAATCCTTGTGATCGGTGATGAAGACCAGCTGCCTTCGGTGGGGCCCGGCTGTGTGCTGAAGGATCTGATTGCCAGCCAGTGCTTTAAGGTATGCCGGCTGGAAAAAATCTTCAGGCAGAGTCAGGGCAGCGATGTTGTTGAACTGGCTCATGAAATCCGCCGCGGCTGCTGTACGGTATTGGACAGCGGTCATGATGTTGCGTTTTTTGAATGCCGTAATTATCAGGTAAAGGATCAGATTTTAAAGATTGTCAACAATGCCTTTGAAAAGGGGTATGCTGATACGGATATTCAAGTGCTGGCACCGATGTACAGCGGCGTATCCGGAATCGACGGTTTAAATCTTGCCTTACAGAAATTATGCAACCCGCCGGCGCTTTATAAGAAGGAAATTCGTTTGGGCTTTCGAACCTTTCGGGAAGGCGATAAGGTCTTACAGCTGAAAAATCAGCCGGATGATGATGTCTATAACGGAGATATCGGCAGGATTGCGGAGATTGTACCTGCAGAAGAGGATTTTAATCATCAAAATCGTATCTTTGTTGATTTTGACGGTATCATTGTCGAATATACACCAGAGAATTTTAATGTGCTGACGCATGCTTATTGTGTATCAATTCATAAATCACAGGGCAGTGAATATCCAATCGTGATTATGCCGATCTTAAATGAGCACCATATCATGCTGCAGCGCCGTTTAATCTATACCGGTGTTACCCGCGCTAAAAAAAGTTTGGTTTTGCTGGGGGAACGGGAGGCTTTTGAAAAAGCCATCCTTCAGCAGGAAAGAAAAATCAGAAATACGACTTTAGAATTAAGAATCCGCGAATATTTTGGATAAATTCATTGCTCTCACTCATAATAAAAAGTGATAAGGAGTGATTACTATGAATAAAAGTCTTATGACACTGCTTTGCGGTATTGGCATTGGTGTTTTGGTTGGTTATTGCAAGGAAAGCGAAATTGATGAGCTTTGCTATAAAGGCCGCCGCGCTAAAAAACAGATGATGAGAAATCTTCATTCAGTTCAAGAGTATCTTGACTAAACCCCATTCGTTGGGGTTTTTCTATGAAAGAAAAAGTAAATCAGCTGCGCGTTTTCTTAATGCGCTGGCTGCCGGCTTGTCTTAGCATATATATCTTAGTGCTGATTTTAAAAGCAGTAGGTCTCTATGATCCGCTGATAACCTTACTGCTGGCACTGAAGCCTTTGCTGTATGGCTTAATATTAGCTTTGTCATTGCAGCCAATCATCATGAGCTTAAATAAGTATTTCACGAACCGCACCTCAGTGTTTATTGTCTACGGCGGCGGTATGATTGTTTTTCTTGGTTTTTTGCTGTTGCTGCTGCCGGTTTTGATCAATGAGCTGTCAACGATTTCATCAACATTAGAAAGCTGGCTGAGTGAATTATCATCCTGGCTGAATGCTAATCAGCTGGATTTTGTTTTTAATGATGATTTTAAACGCTCACTCATCAACAACTCAACAGATATCGGCATGAAATTTGTGATGGATGGCGTGTCTGGCTTTACTATTTTTACCCTCAGCTATATGATTGCTTTTTTTATCAGCATTGATTTTGATGCCGGCGTGAATATGGTTAAAAAATATGTTGTTGATCATCAGCGATGGTTTAATTTTTATAAGACGGGAAGCAATGTGGTTGTACAGTATATTATCGGTACTTGTATTGATCTGCTGTTTATTTTTGTCAGTGTTTTTGTGATTCTTGTTTTGTTTAAATTTCCCAATAGTCTGTTGTATGCCGGTTTGTTGGCTCTGTTAAATTTATTCCCTTATATTGGCGCAACCATCGGCATTTTATTGATTGCCTTAGCCGGTTATCTGCATTTTACGCAGTTTCCGATTTTATGTATTGCTGTGGTGTGGGTGCTTCAGCAGATAGAGGCCAATTTCATTCAGCCGCTGATCTTTCATAAAGCGATGGATGTGCATCCCTTATACCTGTTTCTAGGCTTGCTGCTGGGGGAAGCAATGTTAGGTGTTATCGGCTTAATTCTATCACCAATTTTAGCCAGTTTTATGCAAATATCAGTACGCAGTTATATGCATGCCGCTTCCCATCAGAATGTCGGCGGCTGGGAAGATATTTTCTGGTGAGATGCTTGAAGAATAAAATTTCATATGCTATAATTACAAAGGCAAAATGTTGAAAATGAGGAGTAAAATTAACACTTCTGAAGAGAGCAGGCGGTTGGTGTGAGCCTGTGTGGTGAAGGTTTGAAGGCTGCGTTGGAGTTTTGCGCGTACCCTTACGCTAATTAAGGATAACTAAGTGCACAGCCTTGCTGTGAATCAGGATGGTACCGCGTAATTATTACGTTCCTGGACGACAGGAGCGTTTTTTTATGCTTCAATTAAAAGGAGGAAATTTTATGAAAAATTTAACTGGCAGTGAAATTAGACAAATGTTCTTAGATTATTTTAAAAGTAACGGTCATATGGTTGAACCGGGAGCGTCTTTAGTGCCGCATAACGATCCTACGTTGTTATGGATCAATTCAGGGGTTGCCGCTTTAAAGAAATATTTTGACGGCACAATCAAACCAGCCAACAATCGGATTACCAACGCGCAAAAATCAATTCGTACCAATGATATTGAAAATGTCGGCAGAACGGCTCGTCACCATACATTCTTTGAAATGCTCGGCAATTTCTCAATTATTTTAAGCGTGAGGCGATCACTTATGCTTGGACTTTTTTAACAAGTCCTGAATATATCGGTTTTGAAAAGGAAAGAATGTATGTGACGGTACATCCTGATGATACTGAAGCTTATAATATCTGGGTAAATGAAATGGGTGTTGATCCTTCGCATATTTGTAAGACGGAACACAATTTCTGGCAGATTGGTGAAGGTCCATGCGGTCCAAATACGGAAATGTTCTATGACCGCGGTGAAGCGTATGATCCAGAGCATATCGGTGAACGGCTGTTTTTTGAGGATTTGGACAATGACCGCTATATTGAAATCTGGAATGTGGTTTTCTCACAGTATGACGGCAAAGAAGGCGTTGACCGCAAGGACTATAAGGAATTACCGCAGAAGAATATTGATACCGGGATGGGGCTTGAGCGTTTAGCCTGCATCTTACAAGATGGTGAAACTAACTTTGATACCGATCTCTTCCTGCCGCTGATTCATGCGGCAGAAAAGTTTACTTCTATTCCTTATGCTGAGAATAAGATGGCATACCGTGTTATTGCTGACCACATCCGTACAGTGACTTTTGCATTGGCTGACGGTGCGCTGTTTGCCAATGAAGGCCGCGGCTATGTGCTTCGCCGTGTGCTTCGCCGGGCGGTAAGATTCGGCAGAAAGCTGAAGATTGAAGGTGCCTTTATGTATCAGCTGGTACCGGTTGTTTATGAGATCATGAAGGATTACTATCCTTATATCGGTGAAAAGATCGAATATATTCAAAAGCTTGTGAAGGCTGAGGAAGAACGCTTCCATGCTACTTTAGCTGATGGCGAGCGTCTGATGAATGAAGTAATCGCATCGACAAAGGATAAGGTAATCAGCGGGGAAACAGCGTTTAAGCTTTATGATACTTATGGTTTCCCATTTGAATTAACTGTTGAAATGGCTCAGGAGTCAGGCTTTGAAGTAGATAAAGAGGGCTTCGACAAGGAAATGGAGAAACAGCGTGAAAGAGCTAGAAACAGCCGTGAAGCACTGGAATCAATGAACTCGCAGTCAGCCGATTTAATGAACTTTACAGAGGCCAGCAAATTCATCGGTTATGAAGAGACAATTTGTCACGCAAAGGTGATTGCTTGCTTCGTAGACGGTCACCAAGTGGATGTGATTGATGAAGAAGGCGATGTTATCTTATCAGAAACTTGTTTCTATGCGGAAAGCGGCGGACAGGTGGCAGACAGCGGTGTGCTGCTGAACGGTGCGATGAAGGCAAAGGTTAGTGATGTGAAGAAGGCTCCGCATAAGCAGCATCTGCATCATGTTAAGCTTGTGAATGGTACGATTAAATGCGGTGATGATGTTACCGGTCAGATTGATACCGAAAAGCGTTTGATTATCACCAGCAATCACTCTGCCTGTCACTTGCTGCAAAGCGCTTTAAAGGCTGTTGTAGGCAGTCATATCGCGCAGGCCGGATCATTTGTCAGCGATGAATATCTGCGTTTTGACTTCACCCATTTTGAAAAGGTGAGTGAGGAACAGCTCCAGCAGATTGAAGATTTAGTCAATCAATATATCGCTCAGAAAAATCCGGTAATGATTCAGAATATGAATATTGATGAAGCCCGCAAGACAGGCGCAACCGCCTTGTTTGATGAAAAGTACGGCGATGTTGTCCGCGTTGTCAGCATGGGTGATGTTTCTAAAGAATTCTGCGGCGGCTGTCATGTTCACAACACACAGGAAATCGGTGTCTTTAAGATTGAATCTGAAGAGAGTATCGGATCAGGAGTGCGCCGTATCGTAGCCAAGAGCGGTTATGCTGCTTATAGTGATTTTGTCGCATTGGAAAATCAATTGAAGGAGATTGCCGGCATGCTGAAGCTGAACGGTTTAAGCAATGTGGTGGCAAAGAGCACGCAGATGCTTGATGAATTAAATGCCGTGAAGAAAGAAAATGCGGCGCTCAATGCTTCGATGCTCGTCCTTAAGGCTGATGAGCTTGCTAAAAATGCGGTTGATGTAAATGGCACAGCTATGTTAGTTGAACGTATTGATAATGTTGAAGGCAATACGTTAAAGGATATGGTAATGACTTTGCGTGATAAGATCGACGGTGTTGTCTTTATCGGCGGCAGTCATAATGGCAAGGTTGTCTTTGTCAGCGGTGCGAGTCAGAAGGCGGTTAAGGCTGGCTGTCACTGCGGTAATCTGGTTAAGCAGGCAGCGCTGATCTGTGATGGTAAGGGCGGCGGCCGGCCGGATCTTGCTCAGGCGGGCGGCAAATCGGATGAAAAGCTTGATGAAGCACTTAAAGATGTTAAAAATAAACTAGGTTTAGGACTTTAATTTTAATATAAATTAAGGTAAAATAAATGAAAAGGAGGTACTCCTATGAAAAAAGATGTTACTGAAACGATGGCCTTTAAATCCGATGATCTGAGACGTGACAACATTCGTCATATTTTAAGAATCGTCGATGAGGCATTAAAAGAAAGAGGTTATAATTCTGTCAATCAATTAGCCGGTTATTTGATTTCTAATGATCCGGCATATATTTCCAGTCATAACAATGCCCGCTCAATCATCCAGAGCGTTGAGCGTTACGAGATCATCGAAGAGATGGTGCGTACATATCTGGAAGATCTTAAGCAATGAAGCGGATCTTAGGACTGGATCTTGGCAGCCGCACCTGCGGGGTAAGTGTCAGCGATGTTATGGGGATGATTGCCCGGCCGGTAGAAACACTGCGTTTTCAGGATGATGATTATGATCAGTGCCTGGTATTGCTACAGAAGTATATCGATGAATTTCAGATTGAAACGGTAGTTCTCGGACTGCCAAAGCATATGAATGGCGATATAGGCATCCGCGGTGAGGTTTCAATTGCTTTTAAGGAAAAGCTTGAAGCTCAGGGCTTAAAAGTCGTATTATGGGATGAGCGGCTGACCACCGTTGCGGCGGAACGCATTTTGATTGCGGCTGATGTATCGCGTAAAAAGCGCAAGCAGGTCATTGATCAAATGGCGTCGGTGCAGATTCTGCAAGGTTATCTTGATAGTAAAAGTTAAGGGCTGATTGCCCTTTCTTATTAATGGAGGAAAAAGTATGTTGGAATCAAACAGTTTATTTATTACTGATGAAAATGGCAAAGAAGTAGAGATGGAGATTCTTTTTACCTTTGATGATGAAGGCCGCGGAAAGAAGTATGTTGTGTTCTGTAACCTTAAGGATGAAAGCGGTGAAGTCTTCGCTTCTTGCTATGATGATGAGGGCAATCTGCTGCCGATTGAAACGGATGAGGAATGGGCAATGGTAGAAGAAGTGCTTGGCGCTTTTGGCGAAGATGAAGAAGCTTAATAAAAAGGGTCTTGTTCTTGCCTTTGTTCTATTACTGGCAATCCTTGTCGGCTTGGGTGGTTTTATGTATTACCGCTCAGGGCTTGAACCGGTAAGTCATGTAGAAAATCCTATTGAATTTGAGATCAGTGAAGGTGAAAACGCGGATCAGATTCTTAAGAATCTAAAGGATAACTATATCATTAAAAATGAACTTGTTGCGAAGCTGGTGATGAAGCAGAAGGGCCTGAGTGATTTTAAGGCGGGTACTTATACACTTGATAAATCATGGACACCTGAGGAAATACTGACGGTCTTAAATGATCCAAATGCGGCGATGAGCAATCAGGTATCAATCACGATTCCTGAAGGCTATTGGGCTAAGGATATCGCTGAAACGGTGGCTGAGAATACAAACGTAAGCGCTGAGGAGCTGATGGCGCTTTGGAATGATGAAGCCTTTTTGGATGAGATGATCGCAAAGTATGAATTTTTAGATGAAAGCATAAAAAATCCAGAGCTGACAGTAGCACTGGAAGGATACCTTTATCCGGAAACCTATTTCTTTTACCGCGAGACTAATGCCCGCGATGTGACGATGCGTTTCCTTGATGAGTTTGACCGCAATTATCAGATGTTTAAGGGTCAGCTGGAAGGCAGTGAAATGAGCTTCCATGACTTGATAACCTTGGCATCGGTCGTGCAGTTTGAATCGGGGCATCCGGATGATATGAAACTGATTGCCGGTATCTTTGAAAACCGTCTGCGTGACGGCTATCGTCTGCAGTCAAGCGTGACGGTTTGTTATGCTCTCTATGAGTATGACAGCTGGCTGGACTGTGAACAGAATTATGAGGTAGAAAGTCCATATAATACATATATGATCGATGGCCTGCCGATTGGACCGGTATGTAATCCGGGTATCGATGCCATTGAAGCGGTATTGAATCCGACACCTTCCGATTACATGTATTTTATTGCCGATGTTTATGGTGATAAAACAGTTTATTATGCAACTACCTATGAAGAGCATCTAGCGAATATTGAACAGTATCTCAATTACTAAGAGGTGACAGCAGTGAAAAAATCAGTAATTATCGGTATTGCCGGCGGCAGTGCTTCTGGGAAGTCATCGATTTCCCGGCGCTTAAAGGAAAGATATGAAAATACCAATTCAGTAGTTATTATCCGTCAGGATGATTACTATAAGGATCAGAAAAATAAGACGATGGAGGAACGTGTAAAAACGAATTACGATCATCCATTTGCTTTTGATAATGATTTATTTGTAGCCCAGCTGAAACAGCTGATGGCGGGTGTCGCTATTGAAAAGCCGGTTTATGATTTTGTTGTTCATACCCGCAGTGAGGAGACTGAACATATAGAGCCAAGCGATGTAATTGTGATTGAGGGCTTGTTTATTCTTGAGGATGAGCAGCTGCGTGATCTTTGTGATATCAGGATCTTTGTGGATACGGATGATGATATCCGCTTTATCCGGCGTTTGATCCGTGATGTGAAAAAGCGCGGCAGAACGATTGATTCAGTGATTGAACAGTATACGACAACCGTAAAAGTAATGCATAATACTTTTATTGAACCGAGCCGAAAATATGCGGATATCATAATTCCGGAGGGCGGTCACAATCAGGTGGCAATCGATCTGCTGACGACAAAAATCAGTAGTATAATACAGGAAAATATGCTATAATAGCCGAGTTAAGGAGTGATAAAATGGCTTCAGAAGATAAGAAGGTACTTGTAACCAAAGAAGGTTATAATGAGTTATTGCAGGAACAGGAAAATTTAATTCATGTAGTTCGACAGGATGTAATCCGTGAATTACAGGAAGCGCGTGCACAGGGTGACTTGAGTGAAAATGCGGACTATGATGCGGCTCGTGACCGTCAGGCACGTGTTGAAGCACGTATTCGTGATTTGGAAGCAATGCTGGCAAATGTTGAAATCATTGATGATGAGGCTGTCAGCCGGAAGAAAAACAGCAAGACGGTAAAGCTGGGTTCAACAGTAAAAATCTTGGATTTGGAATCCAATGAAGAAGAGACTTATACGATCGTCGGTTCAGTAGAATCAGATCCTTTGCAGGGCAAATTATCAAATATCACCCCGCTTGCGGCAGCGATCATCGACAGCAAGGTCGGCGATGTTGTAACGGTGAATCAGGTTGAAGAACCTTATGATGTTAAGATTTTGGAATTGATCGGATAATCAAACAAAATCATATAGATAAGCGTAGATCCAATTGGAATTACGCTTTTTTTATTGTTGGGCACAGAAAGTGATATTTTGCATTTTCTTGTGCCTTTTTTCTTTTTCTACATAGTATAGGCATGAAAGGATGATAAAGTGATAGGAATTTTTAATTCTGATCAGCGGATGCTTGAAGCACAGCGGTACTTAAGTACATCCACATCGACTTATTTAATTAATAATGTCAACGATGCCTTACCGATATTTGATTATTTGCTGCTGCCGATGAGCGGTATACGTTCTAATCAGGTTAAGCTGCAGAATGCATGGGTGAATCTGCCGGATGATTTTTGGCATCACTGCCGTAAGGATTGCATCATCTTCACGGCTACGGTGAATGAAGAAATCAATCAGCTGCCTTTTAAATGTGTGAACTTATCCGATGATGATCTGTTTCTCAATGCTAATTCACGGCTGACGGCCGAAGGTGTGCTGTTTTTGCTGCTGGATAACACAACAGTGGGATTGAGTGAATGTAAGGTTGATTTGCTGGGCTTTGGTCACAGCGGTAAAGAAATTTACAATTTGCTGAAGGCATTGGATGTAAAGGTGCGGGTCATTCGCCGAAAGGTGGATCATGAAACAAGTGATTTTATGTCGGTAAGCACATGGAAGCAGCTGCCGGTCAGCGATATAGTTATCAATACCTCATTAACTAATTGGGTCGATGAGGATTTGGTAAATCATTGGCCGAAAGCACCGTTGATTTTGAATATTGTATCAGCCTACCGTATGCCGGAGAGCCGTATAACCTCAAAAGGCGGTCATGTGATTAACGCTGGTGTGCTGCCGGCTTTGATCGCCTCAAAAAGCGCTGGCCGGATACTTGCCGAATGTGTGATGA
>OIWP01003666.1_pt1 | contig 12292 bp, 9 predicted proteins | sample 1587661 | NCBI WGS metagenome assembly OIWP01 (sample SAMEA3888899, study PRJEB22519) | human gut metagenome | biome: human gut; feature: human-associated habitat; material: faeces | place: Denmark | collected 2010 | reverse complement strand
GCCCGTGGGGCACACCTTCACGCATTCCGGATCTTCGCAGTGCTGGCACTGCATGGTGAGGAAGTACGTGTACACGTCGGGCCACTGGCCGCCTTCCTGGCGCGGGTTCGGGCCGATGCGCAGCACCTTGTTCCAGTAGGAGCCCACCGGCACGTCGTTGGTTACCTTGCACGAGATGGAACAGGCCAAACAGCCCACGCACTTGTTCACATCCGTGAGAATCGCGTACTGGGTCATTATGCCTCACCCCTTTCGGAAGCGTAGTCGGGCAGCCACTCCTTCAGGCGCGGGTCGTCGCAGGTATGGATGATCTCCGTGCCGTCGTCGCCGCAGGGCACGGGGTTGCCGAAGGGCGAGTTCTCGGGCGTGGCCTTGTACACCTTCACGCCGTAGGCGCGCAAGTTGGACGAGCCGCAGATGCGGTCCTGGGCATGGCGGTCGATGAGGCAGTTCACGCCGGACAGCATGAAGCCATGGTCGGGCTGCTTCAGCTCCGGGTACCACCACTGGTGCTCGGCGTTCACCACGCCGGGCTCGATGCCGTAGTACAGGTCCACCACTTCGCGGATCTTGTGCTGGTCGGTCTCGATCCACACCCAGTCGCCCTGGGTCACGCCGATGCGCTCGGCGTCCACCGGGTTCATCTCCAGGCGCGGCACGGGCCACAGCTCGCGGCACCAGGGCAGCTGCCGGTGCTCGGAATGGAAGTAGGTGCCCTGGCGGCGTCCCGTGGTCATGAGGAAGGAGTTCTCGTCGGCGAACAGGTCGGGGTCGGCCACCGGCCCGTGAGGCGCCTCCACGAACAGGGGAAACATCTCCTTGTCGGAGAACTGCTCGGTGTCGGAGTAGGGCAAATTCGGGCGCACGCCGTCATTGCCGGCGCCGTTCACAAGCCACGACTCCAAAAGCAGCGACCAGATCTCCTGCTTGTGGGTGGTGGTGTTCCAGCCCTGGTGCTGGGCCTCGGGGGGCAGCGGCGGGAAGTCGCCGTTCACGGCGTTGGTGCCCACCTGGTAGCGACGGTAGGTGCCCCAGGCCTCGGGCTTCTCGACCTTGGAATCGAACCAGCCGTTCTTCTGGAACTCCGCTTTGTAATCGTCCCAATCGGGAATGCGGAAGCCGGCCAGGCCCACCTCGTTGCAGTGCTTCACGGCCTCGTCGCCGGTGAACCACTTCGCGCCGTGCTTGGCCTCGTCGAAGTAGGGCACGCCGGCGGCCTGGTACAGGCCCACGACGATCTCCAAGTCGTTTTTGGCCTCGCCGGGCGGGTCGATGGCCTTCACCGTGGCGCCGAAGGCGCCGGAAGAGCCCTGGGACTTGCGGATGCAGTCCAGCTCCATCCAGTGGGCGGCGGGCATGGCGATGTCGGCGATCATGTCCACGCAGGGGGTGTGCCACAGATCGATGGAGCACCAGAAATCGAGCTTCTTCAGCTGCTCGGCGGCGTTGATGGAGTTCGACTGGTTCATGAAGTCGCCGGTCTGGCCGATGCCGCAGGTGACGTTGTAGGGGGTGCCGGTCTCGATGGCGTCGTAGATGCTCGTGGCGTCGGCCCAACCGGGGCCGCGATCCGACCCGATCATGGGAAACTCGATGGAGCCCAGGATCTTGCTGGAATCGTAGGGCGGGATTTCCGGGGAATCGGGATTGCACATGCCCAGGTCGAAGAAGGGCCAGCCGGGGGTGGAGCCGCGCATGCCGCCGGGAATATCCATGTTGCCGGTAATGCCGCACACGAGGTCGCAGGCGCGCTGGTTCTGCACGGAGTTGCAGGCATGCTCGGGGGCCAGCATGTACTGGATGCCGCCGTTGCCGTAGCCCGTGGAGGGGTCCACGCGCGTGGCATAGGTGATGGCCGCTTCCTTCAGCACCTCCGGGTCAACGCCGGTGATCTCGCTGGCCTTCTCCGGGGTGTAGTCGGCGAGGAAGTCGATGTAGTGCTCCCACACCGTGCGCACGTGCACCTTGGTGCCGTCCTTGAGCGTCACCTCGCGGCCGCCCTCTTCCGTGTGCAGCGCCGGCCAGAGACCGTCAGGGAAGGGCACGTAGTCCAGCACGAAGCCCTGGGTCTGACCCGTGGCGTCCAGGCCGGGCTGATTCGCCTCGCGACCTTCCGTGGCCGGCTTCCAGTCCTCCCCTTCCCAGCCGGGGTTGGCAGCCGTGGCGTCGTACCAGGACAGCTCGCCGTTCTTCTCGTTGATGACCATGAAGCGGCCGTCGGAGCCGCCCTCTTTCAGGTCGGATTCCTTCAGAATGCGCGTGACGATGTTCGCCGACTGCTGGGCGGAGCTCGTGGGCGTGGGCTTGAAGCTCTCCTCCTGCACCACCAGCATGGGAGCGTTCATCCACTTGCGCACGTACAGATCGTCGTACAGCTCGTTCTCGATGATGACCTGGGCCCAGCAGTTGGCCACGGCGCCGTCGGTGCCGGGTCGCAGGTTCACCCAGATGTCCGCCTCCTTGCCGAGGTTCGTCTGGCGCGGGTCCACGATGATGTGCTTGTCGGCGCGGGTGGCCACGTCCACCGTGGTACGGCAGCTGTCGTCGTAGTTGGAGAGCTCGGAAGCGCCGCCCCACTGCACGAACACGCGCGGGCGGCCCACCACTTCCATCCAGCTGTAGGCGTTGGAGGCGTCGATGGCCGTGGCGTAGAAGCGCGGCCCCTTGCAAATCTCGTTGGCCTGAATGCCGTTGGGGCTGCCGAACAGCTGCTTGAAGGCGCCGTAGGGGGCCATGGACCAAATACGCGACGTGCCGCCCATAAAGATGCAGGTTTCCTTGCCGTACTTGTCCTGGTTGGCATGGATGGCGTCCACCGTGGTCTTGTAGGCCTCGTCCCAGCTGATGCGCTGCCACTGGGGGTCTTCGCCCTTCGGGGTGGTGCGCTTCAGCGGATAGCGGAGCCGGTCGGGGTGGTAGGCCGCCTGCAGTGACGCCTGGCCCTTGGCGCAGTGGTTGCCCGCCGACTGGAAGGCGCTCTCGTCGCCCTCGCTCTTGATGACGCGACCGTCCTGCACCGTCACCCACACACCGCATTCCATCTTGCCGCAGCCGCGGCAGGCGGAACGGATGCGCTTGACCTCACCAGCTGATTCGTCGACGCCCTCGGCCAAAGCCGCAGACGGGGCAGCGGCGAAGCTCAGAGTGCTCGCAGCGCCCGTGACGGCGGCCGCCTTCAGGAAACTGCGACGAGTCAGTGAAAGTTTAGCCATGGGTCCTCCTCTCTCTTTCGTTCGATGCTTTCCAACAAAACACCGGGGGCCCTCGGCGGCTTTGGCGGCTCCCTTGCATGGAGGGGACGGGGCGCCTCCGCTGTCGAGCAGCCACCGATGTTTTGTTGCCCAACGGTTGCAAATGGTATGGGCCGCACGGGCCGCGCAATCATAAGAGCAGGCCGATTTAGGGGGCGGCAATCATCCCGCGCGCTCATCTCGATGGGATGATTTACCTGTTCGAGGCCCTTCTATACTGGATGGCGAAGAGGATAGGCGGCAGTTTCCCCAAGATTCAAGACGAGCCGAAGCCGGCTGAAGGATCTTTTGCGGAACCTGCCAAAAAGAAAGGAGAGACGGATGAGCAAGCCCCATCCTTCCATGGCCCTCACGCTTGATTTGGACGAGTCGATCGTCGATCATGAGCTGCGCTTGGAGATCGACCGCTGCTACTCTTACTTGGGAACGCCGGTGGTGCGCACGCACCCGACAGCCGACGGCGAGCCGGTGAACACCCTCCGCATGACCGTGCGCGTGGGAGCCCGCGAGTACCTGGATTCCTCCGTGGAAGGCGCCGACGCACTGTGGAACGACTACATTGAGCACTGGCTGCTGAACCAGGTGCATGCCGTGGACAACCAGATGAAGATCTTCAACCGCCGCCAGCGCGAGGAGAGCAAGCCCGAGCTTGTGTTCACGTGGCTGGAAATCGAGCTGCAGGGCGGTCGCCTCGTGGTGCGCATGCGGCTGGATTCCACCTGCGGCATCGACCCCGAGGAGAGCAAGTGGGTGAGCCGCGTGCGCGAGGCCCTGAACGCAGGGGCCCTCGGCCAGGATGTCGTCGCCGTGACGCTGCCTTCCGCGGCCTCCTACGAGAAGCAGCACGCCGCCGGTATGGTAGCGCTTGAGGCCCGCAAAGAGGCCGAGGCCGCTGCGGCCCGCGCCGCCGAAGAGGCGGCCGCAGCCGAGGCCGAGGCTGCCGAGAGGGCCGCCGAGGAGTCGTTCATGGCCTCCCCCGCTCTGGTAGCTGAGGCCGCCGAAGCGGCGCTTGAGGCCGAGGAGGCGGCCGATATCGTCGTGCGCGCCCGCATCGCCCACGACCTGGAAGAAATCGAGCGCGGCGAGCTTGACAAGACCGCCGAGGAAATCGTGGCCGAGCGCATCGCCGAGGAGGCACATCTGGGCGAGGACATCCAGAAGAAGTACGCCCTGCCCGACGCCGATTTCGCTGTTGCCTTCGATCAGTGGACGGTGACCTATGCCGACGGCAGCGCCCGGGACTTCGACGCCACGACCGGCACGCTGGCCGATTAGGAGGCACCGATGACTGACAGGATTGCTGAAATCGCCGCTTTCGACGGCCGCACGGCCAAAATCGTCGGCCCCGCGCGCTCCGGCAAGACCGAGGCGCTGCTGCGCCGGGCCGCTGCCGCCGTGGCCGCCGGATGCGCCCCCGAGGACATCCTCATCGAGACCTCCACGGCCGAGGCGGCCCGCGTGGCGCGTCGACGCCTGGTGGACGCCCTGGCCGCCGCCGGGATGCAGGATGTGGAAGACATCGCCGGCCGCATCACCGTGGCCTGTGCGCAGCAGGTGTGCCTCACCGTGCTGGAGGCGCCCGAGACCCGCGCCGCCACCGGCCGCACTCCCCGCGTGCTCGCGCCCTTCGAGTACAACTTCTTCCTGGAGGACATGAAAACTCTGGGAACGCCCGCCCGCCGCTTGCGCTCGGAGCTCGGCCACATCAAGCAGCAATGGTGCGCGCTTGTCCCCGAAGAGGACTGGGCCGTCGGCGAGGAGAAGGACGTGCTGGATTTGGCCCATCGCCTGCTTAGCGCCACGAACGCCATGCTGGAAGATGAGGTGGCCTACCTCTGCGGGCGCTACCTGCAAAGTGATGCGGGCGCTGGCGCGCGACAGCGGTTCGCCCTCGTGCTCGCCGACGACTTCCAGAACCTTTCCGCAGCTCAGCAGACCTGCCTGTGCCTGCTCACCCGCGACCAGCTCATCGTCGCCGGCAATCCGGACGAGACCGTGCGCGTTGCCACGAGCTTCCCGGCCCCCGAGGGTTTCGCCACCTTCGACACCCTGCGCCGGAACGTGACCGTGTTCACGCTGGACACCGCCTTCGGCAACCCCAACGTCACCGCGTTCTGCGACGCTGCGGCCCGTGCGGGCAATGAGGAGGCCCTGGGGGCCGACCGTCGTGAGGGCACGATTCGCGACATCGCCACCGTGAAGTGGAACACGCCCGAAGAAGAGTTCAACGGACTGACCCGTTACCTGTTCGCCGAGAATGCCGCGGACCCCGAGGCGGCCCAGTCCGACCTCTGCGTCGTCGCCCCCAACAAGCAGTGGGCGCACGCCTTCGAGCAGATGCTCGTCCGCCGCGGCTTTACGGTGTCGTCGCTGGGCTTCGAGCGCCTGGCCGGCGATCCGCGCGACACGAACCACGCCCGAGCACTTGTGGCCTACACATCGCTGAACCTGCTGGCCGACCCGGACGACCTGTTCGCCTGGCGCGCATGGGTGGGCTTCGGCAACTACCTCACCTATTCCGACGGCTGGCACTTCCTGATGGAGTGGTGCGACGAGCACGACGCCGGCATCCTGGACGCTCTGGAAGCGGCCGTGGCCGCCCGCACCGCCGGCGAAGCGGAGCCCTTCCCCCGGGCCGAGCGTCTGGCCGAGCGCTATGAGGCCGGCCGCGCGATGATCGCCGCACATGCGGGACGCCGCGGGCACAACCTGCTGGCGGCCCTCGGTGCCGACAAGCTGCGCGACTTCGCGGCGCTTTCCGCGACGCTGGCCGGCGACGAGGACGCCGCGACCCTGTACGCCATGATCCGCGAGACGCAGTTCTTCCCCACCCACGAGGCCAACGTCCGCGCCGTGCGCGTCAGCTCCTACGAGCAGCTGTGTGGCTGCGGCTACCGCGCCCTGTACGTCACTGGCTGCGTGGACGGCTTCATGCCCGCCCGCGACGCCTTCGAGGTGGTCTCCACCGACGCCGACCGCGCCCGCGTGCGCGAGGCCGACCGCCGCGCGTTTGCCGCCGGCGTGGCAAAGGCCGAGGGCGCCCTCATGCTCTCCACGTTCAGCCGGGCGCCGCTCGAGCTGGCCGAACGCACGAAGATGCAGGTAGCCCGCGTGCGCATGGAAGACGGCGAGCGCATCGCCACCCTGCGCCCCACCTGCTTCATAGCCGAGGCCGGCGCCGCCGCCCCCATCACGCTGGGCGGCCAAGCCCTCCTCGCCGATTTGGGCATGGACTAGTCCTTCCTCCGAAGCCCTTCTGCAAGAAAAGCCCCGATTGGGGCTTTTCTTATGCGCTCGTTTCTCAAACAAATCAGCGCATACGTTGTGCGGTCGCTCGCCCAAAATGGGTCGGCCCCGCCGAAGAGGGGCGGGGCCGACAAAGGAGGGGAAAGAAGGAAGGGATTGGTAGGGTTGGGACGCCTCGTCGCAGCGGGGCATCAAAAGCCTCTAGGCTTCCACGGAGTCCAAAAGCTCGCGCAGGACGGTTTCGTCTTCCTGGATGGTGCCGAAGGTCAGCTGGCCCAGGCCCTGGTAGAACAGGGTGCGGGCATGCATGCGCATATCGGCGACCAGCATGGGAACCCAGTTCAGCAGGTGATTCTCCAAAAAGTCGTAGGACGTGCGCAGGTAGGCGATCGCCTCGTCCTCGGCGTTGTCGGACAGCGCCTCGGCGGCGCGCAGGGCCATGCGCTGCATGAACTCGAGCTCAAGCGCGATGTGGTCCTCGGCCTCGTTCCAGTTGCCGCGCACAAGCTCGTTCTCGCGCAGCGTGGCGAGCACCTCGGCGCGGGCCTCCTGCATGAGCAGGCGGCGCTCGGAGGTGTACACCGATTCGTACGGATAGGCGGCGGAATACCCGTTCACGCCATGGCCGATGAACGTGCTCACGTAATCAATGGCGAGCTCGGTCACCGAGTCGTCCCAGGCACGCTTCAGATAATCGTAGAGCTGGTGGTACCCCTCGTCGGCAGCCGCGTTGCCTGTGGCCTGAGGGAAGCGCATCTGCTGCAGCTCGCGCAGCGTCGGCAAATCCACCTCTTCGCGGAACAAGCGCGCCAGCATACCGTAGGATCGGGCGCGGGCATTCATCAGCTCGACGAGATTCACCTCCTCGGGAGCGGCAACTTCCTCAACGGCTTCTTCCATAACGACCATAGCGTTAAGCCTCCTTCGCGCTCTTCAGCTCGGCGAGCATAGCCCGCCCCAAATCGGTCAAGTTCCAGGCGCCATCGCCCCAGATGACGCAGTCGCACGTCTCCAACACATCAATGAAATGCTGGCCGAAGCGGCGCGGCGACTTGGTGATGTCCATGGTGTCGGTCAGGCTCTCGATGTCGGCCAGCTTCCGGGGCGCCTCGGCGAGCGCCTCCATGACCGCGCGGTACACCTCGGCGTAGCGCACCTCGTCGGATCCCAGAACGACCGCGCGGAAGCTCTTGCCGGCGAGGTATTCCTCGCGCAGGGCCAAGGCTTCGGGCGTCGAGCGCCACACCGGATCCACGGTCTCGCGAATCTCCAGGTAGCTCACACCTTCCTCGACGCTCTCGTGCTCGTCGGTCACCTCGGGCATCTCCAACACGAGCGCCCCGGCGCGTTCCAGCATGCGGCACAGCGTCATCGGCGCGTACACCGACCAGTTGTCGCGCTGCCACTCGTCCACTTTCTCGGAGATGACGCTGGAGGCGCAGCCGTTTTCGCACAGCCCGATGATGTTCAGCAGCACGGGCCGGCGGTTGGGGTTGCGGACGATGAGCGCCTGCAGCGCCTCGGTGGCACTACCTTGGCGCGCCGGCGAGTACACCGGGTCGTGGTGCACCGTCTCGGGCATGTTGCGCATGGTGGGGTAGTCGATGGTGTCGTAGGGGTTCTCGTCGTCCATCCATTCCTGATCGATTTCCGAGTCGTCCACCGCCAAGGGGTCGAACTCGTCGTCGAAGGCGAGCAGCTCGAAGGTGTCCCCGGCGCTCGCGCAATAACCCTGATGCTGATAGGCCATACAGGTTTCCTCTCTCGTTTCGCGTGCGGTCGTCATCGCGATCCCCGATGCGCAGAAGGCTCTCTTCGCCCTTCGTTCGCTCGGGCAATCCGATAGCAGACGCCGCTTCCTATCCTCTTCGTCCCACATTCTAGGAAGCATCACGGCACCCAGCTCATACGACCAGGCCCATCTTTGCGAAAAGCGGCATCATCCTCTCATGATGATTTCGCCCTTCTGCGAGGATGATTATGCGCTGCACCTGGGGTTTTGCTCTTGACCTTTTCCGTGCGCGCGCCATAATGGGGCTGCGTTGCGAAACTGCGGGGCGACCACGATTGAGGGAGCACTTATGACCAACGCAGCATTCGGCAAGAAGGTTCTTGCCATCGCGGTTCTGGCCTGCCTGTGCGCAGCCCTGATCGCTGTCCCGGCGTACGGCTTCTACTACGTGCACGACGACAGCGTGTCGGATTCCTCTGACGGTCTGGGTAGCTACGAGGTCTTCATGGTGGTCGACGAGACCGCCGTGGGAGGCGACGTGCACTCCGACCTGATGTTCGTTCCGGCGGGCAGCACGGCCGATGTCGTCCTTACCGAGGGCATCATCTCCAGCGAGAACCAAAACGGGCTGGACGCCATTCACAACTATGACGTTCAGTCGGTGGCCGACTACCTCGCCGCCAACGGTTACAACGCTGAGATCAGCGTGTACCCCACCGGCGATGTGCAGGCCTACAAGGACGCGGAAGGCGCCTACGCCGCCACGTCCCAGAACGTGAGCGAGGCTTACACCGCCCCCGCGAAGGGCGATGGCTCGACCGTTCTCGATCGCTACGACAACGTGGTGATCACGGTGACCAAGTAGGTCGCCGACCGTCGCGGGGCCATCGTCGACCAGCGATGGCCCCGACCGTCGCGGGGCCATCGTCGACCAGCGGTGGCCCCGACCGCAGCGCGCAAGAGCACGCCGATGGCAACGGCATAGCAGCGCGCCGAACAGGAGGTTTTACGGGCCAGGGGATCCGTGAGCAAGTTGACGAGGCACCGTCCGCTATCTATAATCCCCTGACTCAGCAATAATGCGTCATCCCGCCCGGCGAGACGGCCGGGCCCGCAGGAGGGGGATTATGGGGTTTCAGGTTCCTCGCGTCACCATCAACATCGACTTCAAAGAGGGCACATCCTTCGGCGAGTTGAGCATCATCTCGCTCGGCTATGGCCTGCATCAGGCCTGGATCTACAGCTCGATGTTCGACAAGGGCGGCATCTTCGGAACCAGCGGCCTTCAGGCCGGGCCCTTCAACGATCAGCTGTCTCTCGCCTATTTCGTGTCCATTCTCGTGTACGGGCTCTTGCTGCTCGTCGCGAGCGTTCTCGATACCAGGCTCATTCGCCCGCTGCACGCCACACCCACCCTCGTCATCGCCGCTCTGCTCGGTTCGACGGGGACACTGCTCTTGCTCGCGCCCGACGGATCGCTCCTTAGCTCGGAAGCGCTGCAGCTTGCCTCCGGCGTGCTCACCGGCGCCGGATCGTCGGTGCTGCTGCTGGCCTGGGGCATCGCCTTCTCGCGCCGCGATTCAGCCTCCGTCGTCATCAACGGAGCACTCTCCATCGCCATCGGATTCGGCATCTACGGTCTGGTGCTGCAGCAGATCCCCTTCCCGTGGGGAGGCGTGGCAAGCGCGCTCATTCCCTTCGCGGAAATCGCCCTGCTGCTCGTGCTTCGTCGCCAAGATCTGCCTTGGCCTGCTCGGAAATATAGAACGGATCCGCGATTCTGGTCTCTACGGTATCCAGCTCATCTTCCAGCCACTGCCCATCAACCACGCGCGCTTCGTGCTGCGCTTCGGGTTGCCGGTGTTCTTCCTCGGCGTGGCCTTAGGGATCATGCGCCAGACCTCCATAGAGACCATCCTGCCCGGCAGCGCTTTCGAAGACCAAGCACTGCTGTTTGTCACCGCCTGCGCCGCCACGGTGCTTATCATGGTGACGTTCCTGGCGCTGGGCGGCGACGAGCGCTGGCACACCTTCTTCCGCCCGCTCATCCCGTTCATCGCCGTGACGGCCGTGTTCATCCCCTTCACCGCCGGTGGCGCGTCGTTCTGGGGAACCTCGGTGGTGCTCGTCGGCTACATGTCCTTCGAGGCGCTCATGTGGATCTTCTTCTCGGAGCTTTCCCAGCGCTTCCGCCTCTCCCCCATCTTCGTGTTCGGCCTCGGCCGCGGCGTTATGGCGCTGGCGGCTCTGGGCGGATCCACCCTTCCCCTGTTCACCGGCGCCCTCGGCGCGCCGACGGGTCTGGGGGAGATGGGCACCGTGCTCATCGTGCTGGTCGCCATGATGCTCGCCTACGCGCTTCTGTCCGACGAGCGCGAGATGGCCTCCATCGTGGCCGTAACACCGAGGAAGGTGGCCGTACAGAGCGCCTCGCGGGCCCCGCTCATCGTGGTGAACGAGGGGAAAGCAGATGCGTTGGAACGTGCCCAGGAAGGCGCGGTCCCCTCTGCCCCCGAGCAGACCGACGTGCGCACCCAGGCCCCTGCGAACTGGGAGCAGGCCGTCGTGGCCGCCCTTGCCGAGCTGGGCGAAACCTCCGGCGCGGCATCGGGGCAGATCGCCTCCGCATCTTCTGTCGTTTCCGCCGCAGAAGACCCGACCGCCGTGGACGCCATGCAGGACGATGCATCGGATGCAAGCGCCGCTTCCGACACCGCAAGCTCTGCCTCCACTGCCCCCTCCCCCGCCCGTCAGGCCATGGACTTCTCGCGCTCCATCTTCGCCGAGGAGACCGCCGCCCCCGCGCCCGCCGACGACACGCCCGCCGCCCGGGGCCGCTTCCGCCAGCGCTGCGAGATCGTCGCCAACACCTACTTGCTGTCGCGCCGCGAAAGCGAGGTCATGTACCACCTGGCCCGCGGCTACAAGTCCTCCCACATCCAGCAGCAGCTCTACATCTCCGAAGGCACGGCGAAGACCCACATCCGCCACGTCTACCGCAAGCTGAACATCCACAGCCAGCAAGATCTCATCCACCTCATCGACGAAGTGGAGCTGTAACCCCGTGCGGAGCTGCGGCCGCCGCGCATCTCCTGCCGCAACGGCCGCAGAATCTCCTAGGGACTCACGCCGATGCCCCTTGCTCACGATTTCGCTTCTGTTGCTTTAACCATTGCGGAAGTGAACCGCCATTCGCTTCTGCTCATTCCGCACAGGGGAAGCTGATTTCATCCCAACCCGTAGCCCGGCCCTACATTTTGCCGCGCTCCTTTGAGTTCCCTGACATTTTCCCTTCCCTGGCTACGGGTTCTGTTCCAAAAATCCACCTCGGGCTGCGGATCGCACGTTCGAATCCGCAGCCCGACCTAGCTTTTTGCCGCAGTTCTTCAGAGTTTCTGACATTTTCCCCGATCGGGCTACGAATTTTGGGGCATTTGTGGCGATCGCGAACTTTTTCTTGATTGATTCGGTCATGAAAAGTATTATTTGATTCTATTAATAATTTCGGCTTTCAGAGAGAAAGGAGAAGTATGGCCTGTTCATTCCGCTATTTCCTACTTAAACGCTGCCAAGGTTTGACCGGTTTAAACACTACAAGCACGAAGAAGTTCTTCGCCGCCGCCGAGGATGCGCATCCCGAGGCATTCGCGCCGCTTCTTCTGCTTGCGATCTGCGACGGACGCGAGGAATACCTGCTCCGACGCGCGGAGGGCACGAAAGCGGCCGAGATGTTCGACGAGTTCGTCGAACACTGGCATGCGGCGGGGCGTCCGCTGGAGGTGTACTTGGGCATGTTGCCCGACGGCGACCCGTTCAAAACCATCCTCGTCGAATGGCGCACCGATTCCTCGCGCATCGAGGTCGACCGCAAAATCCTGAAGTACGTCTCAACCGCCTTCGGCGATCTTCTGGCCGACAAGAACATGACCCGCGCCGAGGCCTGCCGCGTCACCCGCCTGAACAAGGGCAACTTCTACGCCTTCCTCAAAGGGGACACGTCGAAGATGAGCCGCAAAACGGCCATGAACGCCTACCGCGAAATCGCCGCACTCTAGCACCTGCA
>OIWP01003644.1_pt1 | contig 12360 bp, 9 predicted proteins | sample 1587661 | NCBI WGS metagenome assembly OIWP01 (sample SAMEA3888899, study PRJEB22519) | human gut metagenome | biome: human gut; feature: human-associated habitat; material: faeces | place: Denmark | collected 2010 | reverse complement strand
TTACCATCTAACATAATGTTGTTGATAAGTTTAGAAATAGTTTTAGAGTTATACACTGGATCAGGTAGAACGTCTCTTTTAGCAACTCGTCCTTTTCTTGACATATATATTTCCTCCTATAAGTATTAATTAAGCTTTTGGTTTTTTAGCACCGTATTTAGAACGTGCTTGTTTACGATCGTTAACTCCAGCACAGTCCATTGTACCACGGATAATATGGTAACGAACCCCTGGTAAGTCTTTAACACGACCACCACGAATTAAAACAACACTATGTTCTTGTAAGTTATGTCCAATTCCTGGAATATATGCAGTTACTTCCATACCATTTGATAATCTAACACGGGCATATTTACGTAAAGCCGAGTTAGGTTTTTTAGGTGTCATAGTAGCAACACGAGTACACACACCACGCTTTTGAGGTGATTTAGTTGATGTAGCTTTTTTTGCTAATGAGTTATAACCTCTATTTAAAGCAGGTGAATTTGATTTTGTTGTTTTATCAGTACGACCTTGTCTTACTAATTGGTTAATTGTAGGCATTTCTTTCTCCTTTCTTGATAACACACAATACCGGGTGTTTCATATTTAATCAATAAATATTGCACCCAATCAGGGCACTGACAATATATTATAGTATTAAAATGATAATGTCAACAAAAAAATTAAAAAATATAAAAAAAATAGGCCTAAGCCTATTTTTTTATATTTGATCTCCAAGATTTTCATGATTATCATCTAATAAATCATATTTAGCAAGTTCAGCTGCTTTTGCTTCTTCAGCTTCTTTTGCTAATGTTTCAGGTGATTTTAAAGGACCTCTAAATCCTGTACCAGCTGGTAATAATTTACCAATTAATACATTTTCTTTTAATCCTTTTAACATATCTTTCTTACCTTTAATTGATGCATCAGTTAAGATCTTAGTAGTTTCTTGGAATGATGCTGCAGATAAGAATGAATCAGTTTCAAGAGATGCTTTAGTAATACCTAATAAGATTGGTCTACCAACAGCTGGATGTTTTCCTTCTTTTAATGCTTCTCTATTTAATTCAGTAAATTGAGTTACATTAACATGTGTTCCAGGAAGTGTTCCAGTATCTCCACCTTCAACAATTCTAATTTTCTTCAACATTTGTCTTACGATAATTTCGATATGTTTATCAGAAATTTCGATACCTTGAATACGATATACTTTTTGAACTTCTTTAATAATATAATTTTCAACAGCTTCTGTATCAGCTACATTTAGTAATTCTTTTGGATCAATAGAACCTTTAGTGATTTTATCACCAATACGTACTTCATCACCAACATTAACTCTTAATTTTGCACCATATGGAGTTAAGTAACTTCTTGTTTCTAAATCGTTAGAAACAACAACTTCCATTCTTCCTGCATTATCAATAATATTTGATACTTCACCATCAATTTCAGAAATAATTGATTTAGCTTTTGGATTACGTGCTTCAAATAATTCTTGAATACGAGGTAACCCTTGAGTGATATCGGCACCACCGGCAACCCCACCATCATGGAAAGTACGCATTGTTAACTGAGTACCTGGTTCACCGATTGACTGTGCAGCCATAACCCCAACAGCTTCACCCAATTCAACAACATTACCTGTTGCTAAGTTACGACCATAACATTTTTTACAAACTCCGCCTTTAGCAACGCAGCCAAGAACTGAACGAATTTCAACTTCTTTAATACCTGCATCACAAACAACTTTAGCGTTTTGTTCAGTAAAGATTTCACCTGCAGCAACTAATAATTCTTTAGTTTCTGGATGGTAAACATCTTTTTGTGAATAACGACCAACTAAACGGTCATATAATGGAACAATTACAGTATTGTCATCTGTATTGTATAATTCAGTAACAACGAATCCTCTATCTGTTCCACAATCTTCTTCAGAAATAATAACTTCTTGAGCAACGTCTACTAAACGTCTTGTTAAGTAACCTGAATCGGCAGTCTTTAAGGCAGTATCTGTAGAACCTTTACGGGCACCGTGTGTTGAAATAAAGAATTCTGATGCTGTTAAACCTTCACGGAAGGCGGACTTGATTGGTAACTCGATTGTTTCCCCTTTTGGATTTGACATCAATCCACGCATACCTACTAACTGAGTGAAGTTAGAAAGTGATCCACGGGCACCTGAATCAGACATGATGAAGATTGGGTTACGATCATCAGCTTCGAACTCTTGACGAACGACTTCTTGGACTTCATCTTTAACACCAGTCCATAATTTGATTACGCTTTGATATCTTTCTGCTTCAGTTAATTTACCTTTATTATAGAAAGTTTTAATTTGTTCAAGTTTTTGATCTGCTTTATCAAAGATTTCAAATTTAGCTTGTGGCACTTGGATATCATAAGCAGATACTGTAATACCAGCGATTGTTGAATATTTAAATCCTTGGTCTTTTAACTTATCAAGCATTAAACTTGTATCAGTTAATGCAGATTGTTTGAACACTTCATCAATGATGCTTCCTAATGCTTTTTTACCTAATGGTTTAACTGGTTGTTGAGCAGCAATATGTGCTTTAATATCAGTTCCCATTGGAACAAAGTATCTATCAGGTGTTCCAGATAAGTTTTCTTTACCTGGTTCATTGATAAATGGGAATTGTCCATCAAAGATATCATTAAAGAAAATTTTACCTACAGTAGTAATTAAATAACTGTTATTTTGAGCTTCTGTAAATGTTGCATTGTGTAATGCAGATGCTTTAATAGCAACTCTTGTATGAAGATTTACAGTTTTAGCAAAATATGCATGATCAACTTCATTTCTATCAGCAAAGACAGTACCTTCACCAATTGCTCCAACATCTTCTAATGTTAAGTAGTAGTTACCTAACACCATGTCTTGGGATGGAGTAACGATAGGTTTACCATCTTTAGGACCTAAGATATTTGTTGATCCTAACATTAATTGTCTTGCTTCTTGAATTGCTTCTTCACCTAATGGTACATGGACAGCCATTTGGTCCCCATCGAAATCGGCATTGAACGCTGGAGTTACTAATGGGTGAAGACGAATAGCACGCCCTTCTACTAATTTAGGTTCGAATGCTTGGATACCTAATCTATGAAGAGTTGGCGCACGGTTTAATAATACTGGATGTGCTTTGATAACTTCTTCAACGATTGGCCAAATTTTATCATCCATTTTATCAATTAATCTTTCAGCTGCTTTAATATTTGTAGCAATTTCTTGATCAACTAAACCATGGATAACAAATGGTTTAAATAAGCTTAATGCCATTTCACGTGGAATACCACATTGATACATTTTTAAGTCTGGTCCTACAGCGATAACTGAACGTCCTGAATAGTCAACACGTTTACCTAATAAGTTTTGACGGAAACGTCCTTGTTTACCTTTTAATGTATGGCTTAATGATTTTAACGCACGTCCACCAGCACCAGTAATTGGTTTAGAACGACGACCATTATCAATTAAGGCATCAACAGCTTCTTGTAACATACGTTTTTCATTTTGAACGATAATAGAAGGTGTTCCAAGTTCTAATAATTTTTTCAAACGATTATTACGAGTAATAACACGTCTATATAAATCATTTAAATCACTTGTCGCAAAACGTCCACCATCTAATTGTAACATAGGTCTTAAATCAGGTGGTATAACTGGTAATGCTTCAAGAATCATCCATTCAGGTTGATTATCAGAAGATCTAAATGCTTCAATAGCTTCTAATCTCTTCAATAATTTAGTACGTTTTTGTCCTTGAGCTTCTTTTAATTCTTTAGATACAAGTTCAAATTCTGCATCTAAATCAACTTGTTTTAATAAAGTTTGAATCGCTTCAGCCCCAATTTGAGCTTCAAATGTATGACCAAATTGTTCATAACATTTACGATAATCTCTTTCAGATAATACTTGTTTGTATTCTAAAGGTGTAGTTCCTTTATCAATAACAACATAAGAAACAAAATAAATAATTTCTTCTAGTTGTTTTGGTGACATATCTAAGATTAATCCCATTCTTGATGGAATACCTTTTAAATACCAAATATGTGCTACTGGTGTAGCTAATTCGATATGTCCCATACGTTCACGACGTACTGCAGATTTAGTAACTTCTACACCACATCGATCACATACAACACCTTTATATCTAATTTTCTTATATTTTCCACAACTACATTCCCAATCCTTAGATGGTCCAAAGATTCTTTCACAGAATAGACCATCTTTTTCAGGCTTTTGAGAACGATAGTTAATCGTTTCAGGTTTTTTTACTTCACCATAAGACCATTCACGAATTTTTTCAGGAGATGCTAATCCAATTTGGATTGATGAAAATTTATTAGTATTTGCCATTTTCTATTCCCTCCTTATAATGATTCACTTTCTTCAGTTTCAACTAATTCTTCAGATTTCATAGCATCAGTAACAACTTCTTTTTCTTCGTTTACATCTTCTTTTTCAATTGATCTTGGGAAACGTCTTTCTTCATCTTCGATATTTCTTTCATCAATTTCTTGATCATTTTCATCTAATAAACGAATATCTAATGCTAATGCTTGTAATTCTTTCTTTAATACTCTAAACGATTCAGGTAATCCTGGTTCTGGCATTGGTTGTCCTTTAACAATAGCTTCATATGTTTTAACACGTCCAACAACATCATCAGATTTAACAGTTAAGATTTCACGAAGTGTATAAGCAGCACCATAAGCTTCAAGTGCCCAAACTTCCATTTCCCCAAATCTTTGTCCACCGTTTTGAGCTTTACCTCCAAGTGGTTGTTGAGTAACTAATGAATAAGGTCCTACTGAACGTGCATGTAATTTATCATCAACCATGTGTGATAATTTAACGAAGTACATAATACCTACAGATACAGGAGAATCAAAATATTCACCCGTACGTCCAGAAATAACAGGTTGTTTTCCATCTTCATTCATTCCTGCTTCTTTCATTAATGCTTCTAAGTCTTCACGATGTAAACCATCGAAAGCAGGAGTAGCAATATATAAACCTAATTGTCTAGCTGCATAACCTAAATGTAACTCTAATACTTGTCCGATATTCATACGAGATGGAACCCCTAATGGATTTAACATGATATCTAATGGTGTACCATCTTCTAAGTGTGGCATATCTTCGATTGGTAAGATTTTTGAAATAACCCCTTTATTACCATGACGTCCAGCCATTTTATCTCCTTCAGAGATTTTACGTTTTTGAACGATATAAACTTTAACAACACGGTTAACACCTGGTTGTAATTCATCACCATTTTTACGATCAAAGATTTTAATATCATGAACGATACCAGCCCCACCATGAGGAACTCTTAATGAATTATCTTTAACTTCTCTTGACTTTTCACCAAAGATTGCAAGTAATAATTTTTCTTCTGCTGATAATTCAGCTTGACCTTTTGGAGTGACTTTACCAACTAAGATATCCCCTTCTTTAACCTCCGCACCAATCATGATGATACCATCACTATTTAAGTTTTTACGTGCTTCATCCCCAACGTTAGGGATATCTCTTGTAATTTCTTCAGGTCCTAATTTTGTATCACGACATTCAATTGAATATTCATCAATATGAATAGATGTATAAACATCTTCTTTTACTAATCTTTCAGACATAATAACGGCATCTTCGTAGTTATAACCATTCCATGTCATGAAACCAACTAACACGTTTTGACCTAATGCTAATTCACCTTGTTCCATTGCTGGACCATCAGCTAATACTTGACCAACAACAACTTTTTCACCAGCTTTAACAATTGGTTTATGGTTGATACAAGTTCCTGCATTCGAAATAGCAAATTTTGTTAAACGATATTTGTGAACAACTGCTTCATCATCCACGATTTCAATACGTTTAGCATCTACGTAACTTACAGTACCGTTATGTTTACTTACTAAAGCTGCTCCAGAATCTCTTGCAGCTTGATATTCCATACCTGTTCCAACAAATGGTGTATGTGGATTTAATAAAGGTACAGCTTGACGTTGCATGTTGGCACCCATTAAAGCACGAGTTGCATCATCGTTTTCCAAGAATGGAATACATGAAGTGGCAACAGAAACGATTTGTTTTGGAGAAATATCGATAAAATCAACTTCTTCTCTTTTAGCCATAATATTTTCACCTAAATGACGGGCGATAACTTGTTCATCTAAGATTTCACCTTCATCAGATGTTTGTACATTCGCTTGTGCAATAATGTAATTTTTTTCTTCATCAGCAGTTAAATAACGTACATCGTCTTCATCGATAACACATTTATTAACTTTACGATATGGAGTTTCAATAAATCCATATTCATTGATTTTAGCATAAGATGCTAAAGTTGAAATTAACCCGATGTTTGGACCTTCAGGAGTTTCGATTGGACAAATTCTTCCATAATGGGAAGCATGTACGTCACGGACTTCATATCCTGCACGGTCTCTTGATAAACCACCTGGCCCTAATGCAGATAAACGACGTTTATTTGTTAATTCGGCTAATGGGTTAATTTGATCCATGAATTGTGATAATTGTGATGACGCAAAGAATTCTTTCATTGCGGCAGTTAATGGACGAATGTTTGTTAAAGATTGTGGTGTTACTGAATCCACTTCAGATAATGACATTCTTTCTTTAACAACTCTTTCCATTCTTGATAATCCAATTCTGAATTGGTTTTGAATTAATTCACCTACAGAACGTACACGTCTATTTCCTAAATGATCGATATCATCTAATAAACCTATACGAGCCATATGAGATACTCTATCTTCAGGTGCTAAATCATAAGAATTGAAAATATCAACTAAGTTCAACATATATGAATATGCTGCAATCATGTCAGAGATTGTAACATATTTACAATTTAATGATAAATCTGTACCAATTACTTTCATAACTTTAGTACGTGATTCATCAACATAAACATGAACTACTTGCAATACACCATTACTTTCTAATCGAGGATTAGTTTTCATTTCAACAGTGTGTGCACCTGCTTCAAAAACAGGTCTTAATGTATCAATAACTTCATTTGTAATAACTGTTCCTTTTGTACAAACAACGTTACCATCAACATCTTTAACATCTTCAGCAAGAACACGTCCTGCAATACGATCTAATAAACTTAATTTTTTCTTAAATTTGAAACGACCAGCTTTAGCTAAATCATAACGTTTAGGATCAAAGAATCTAGTATATAAAAGGCTTGTAGCACCTTCTAATGTAGCAGGTTCTCCTGGTCTTAATTTATTATAAATTTCAATTAAAGCTTCTTCTGTGTTTGTTGTATTATCTTTTGCTAAAGTGTTCAAAATAAATTCATGATCACCAAAAACATCAATAATATCTTCATTACTAGAAAGTCCTAAAGCACGTAATAAAACTGTTCCTGGGATTTTTCTATTACGGTCAATACGAACATTTAAAACATCTTTTGCATCATTTTCGAACTCTAACCAAGTCCCTCTTGATGGGATAATACTACCTTCAAAGACAGTTTTACCACTTTTATCAATGGCATCAGCAAAGTATGCCCCTGGTGAACGTACTAATTGAGATACAATAACACGTTCTGCCCCATTAATAATGAAAGTTCCTGAATCAGTCATTAATGGGAAATCACCCATAAATACTTCTTGTTCTTTAATTTCACCAGTTCCTGAATTGATTAAACGTAAAGTAGCACGAATTGGTGCTGCATAGTTTGCATCACGATCTTTACTTTCGTTTACGGAATATTTTGGTTCATCAAAGGCACAATCAACAAATTCTAATGATAAAGTTTCATTAAAGTTTGTAATTGGGTAGATATCATCAAATACTTCTTTAATTCCTACTTCTTTAAACCATTTATAGGAATTTGTTTGAATTTCTACTAAATTTGGTAACTCTAAAGATCCTGAAATCCTAGAGTAATTACGACGAGTAATCTTGCTTTTTGCTGTAGTTGTATGCTTTTCCACGAATTAACTCCACCCTTCTTTATCTCTATTAAACTGTTTTTGAGCGCACAAAAACGCTTGATTTTAAATATTAATAGTCATTATTGTATTTTAGATAAAGGTTTCAAAAAAGTCAATACCTTTTTTTATAAAAAATAAAAAAAGAAATATTATCTTTTTACACTATGTAACAAGTAATATCCCTTATCTCTTTTAACAATTTCACAATTTCCAAAAACTTCTTCCATTTTCTTTTTAGCCGAAGGAGCGCCTTGTTTCTTTTGTAAAATAACCCATAAACTTCCATTCTCATTAAGATGTTCAATTGATTCTTGTAAAATTGTAGTTACAACTTCTTTACCCGCTCTTACTGGTGGATTTGTTACGATCACATCATAACTTCCTTGAACATTTTCATAAATAAAGCTTTTATAAATATTTGCATGAATATTATTATTTTTAGCATTTAATTTGGCAAGTTCAAGTGCACGATCATTGACATCGACCATATCCACATTTAAATGTGAATAAACTTTATTAAGACATATTCCGAAAGTTCCATAACCACATCCTACATCAAGAAGTGTTTTTTCATTTGTAATTTCGATATTGTCTAATAAAACACGTGATCCATAATCTATCATGTTTTTAGAAAAAACACCATTATCACTTGTAAATAAAAGATCATATTTATGAAATCTAAAAATAAATTGTGATTGTTCACTTTTTAAATCAGTATTATCTGTAAAATAATGTTTCATTTGTATTTCCTCTATTTCCTTTTTCTTTATTATACAAATAAATAGAATGTTAACCAATAAAAAAAAGAAGAATCGTAAGATCCTTCTTTTAAATCAAAGTTATAATTATTTAACTTCTACTGTAGCTCCAGCAGCTTCTAATTTTTCTTTGATTTCTTTAGCTTCATCAGCAGATACTTTTTCTTTGATTACTGAAGGTGCTTTGTCAACTAATCCTTTAGCATCAACTAATCCTAATCCAGTGATTTCTCTTACAGCTTTGATTACAGCAACTTTAGTTCCACCAACTTCAGTTAATGTTACGTTAACTTCTGTAGGTTCAGCAGCAGCTCCAGCATCAGCAGCAGCAGCTACAGCAACTGGTGCAGCAGCAGTTACATCAAATTTTTCTTCGATTGCTTTTACTAAATCATTTAATTCTAAAATAGTAGCTTCTTCTAAGTAAGCTAAGATATCTTCATGTGTTAATTTTGCCATGTTTATATTCTCCTTTTCATTAATTCTGCTTATTCAGCAGCTTCTTCTACTTTTTCTTCAGCAGGTGCTTCAACTGGTGCTTCTCCACCGTTTTCTTCTCTTGCATCTGCTACAGCTTTTACAACTCTAGCGAATTTGCTAACTGGTGCTTGTAACATACCAAGTAACATTGAGTACATTCCTTCACGTCCAGGTAATTTAGCAATTTCATTAATTTCTTCTACTTCTAATACTTTTCCTTCAACAATTCCAGCTTTGATTACTAAAGCTTCATGATCTTTAGCAAAGTTAGCTAAAATTCTTGCAGGTGCAACGGCATCACTATGACCGAATGCAATAGCGTTTGGACCTACTAATTTATCATTGATTTCAGCATATCCAGCGCTTTCAGTAGCTCTTTGAACTAATTTGTTTTTGTAAACTTTGAATTCAACATCTTCTTCACGTAATGATTTACGTAATTCAGTGACTTCTGCTACTGATAATCCACGATATTCTACTACTACAGTAGATTGTGAATCATTAAATTTACCAGCGATTTCTTCAACAACGACTTTTTTCGCATTGATTGCTTCTACTGACATTGCTACACCTCCTATAAATTTTTATATATGCAACAATATACGCGCTATATTTAAAACTCCCATACGTAGATAGGAGTTCAAGTTCTTCATAAACTCAACACCTCGGTAACAAATTAAGGTTTCCCAGTTACTGTCTACGGTATATTGATTGCGACATTTTTTACAAACTATTTAGTAGTTTGAACTTTGATTGCAGGTCCCATAGTTGATGAAACTGCAATGTTTTTAATATAAGTACCTTTAGCTGATGTTGGTTTTAATCTTACGATTAAATCATAAATTGTGTTGAAGTTTTCAACTAATTTAGCATCATCAAATGATACTCTACCGATTGGTAAATGAACATTACCTTCTTTATCAGTACGGTAAGTTACTTTACCAGCTTTTGTTTCTTGAACTGCTTTAGCAACATCCATAGTTACTGTTCCAGTTTTTGGGTTAGGCATTAAACCTTTAGGTCCTAAGATACGTCCTAATTTACCTAATTTAGCCATCATGTTAGGAGTAGCGATCATAACTTCGAAATCTAACCATCCTTTTTTGATGTCTTCTAAAATTTCTTTACCAGCAACGATATCTGCACCAGCATCTTTAGCTTCTTGAGCTTTTTCTCCTTCAGCTACAACTAAAACTTTTTTAGTTTTACCAGTTCCGTGTGGTAATACAACAGCTCCACGTAATTGTTGATCTGCTTGTCTAACATCTAATCCTAAATTGAAAGCAACATCGACACTTGCATCGAATTTTACATTACTTGTTTTTTTAACTAATTCAATAGCTTCTTCAGCTGAATAAAGTTTTCCATTTTCAATTAATGCAGCTGCTTCTGTATATCTTTTACTTTTCTTTGCCATTTAATTTCCTCCTTAGTGGTTATAACGGATTATCCTTCCACGTGATGCTTACGCATCGATTCCTTCAACTTTTACACCCATGTTTTTAGCTGTACCAGCAACGATTTTCATTGCAGCATCTAAATCATAAGCATTTAAGTCAGGCATTTTGTATTCAGCGATTTCTTTTAATTTATCAGCTGATAATGTTCCTACAGTAGTTGTTCCTGCATTACTAGAACCTTTTTGTACTCCTAAAGCTTTTTTAATCATTTCTGAAGCTGGAGCAGTTTTTAATACAAAGCTGAAATCTTTGTCTTCATATACTGTTAAGACAACTGGTACTGTTTCTCCCATACGATCTTTAGTTTGATCATTGAAAGCAGTACAGAATTTAGGCATTTGGATACCTGCACCTGCTAATGCTGGACCAGGTTTAGCTTGCCCTGCTTTGAATTGAATTTTCATAACTCTAACAACTTTCTTACTCACGCGACATTTCCTCCTTGTAAAAATTTGTCCGTGTTGTGGTCAAATGGGTGTTACCCTTCCACACAACAATGAATGCGCAATTAGCCTATTGCGTCGACAACTAATTTACCATTATCTCTTGATAAATGCAATACTTTTTTATATTTTTTTTGCATTTTATCAAATAAATTTAAAAAAAAGAAAAACTCTAGGAATTTTCCTAGAGTTTAAACAACAATTAGTCTAAAGCAGCAATCATTGCTTTGTATGAATCTTCAACTAATGAAGCTCCACCAACTAAAGCACCATCAATATCAGGTTGTTCTAATAATGCTTTTAAACCCTCAGGTTTAACAGATCCACCATATTGAATTCTTACTTGATCAGCAACTTCTTGTCCATATAATTCAGCAACTACTGAACGAATATATCCACAAACATCTTGAGCGATTTCGTTTGTAGCAGTTTTTCCAGTTCCGATAGCCCATACTGGTTCATAAGCGATAACGCTTCTTGAAGCACATTTAGGACATACATCTTTATAAGCAGCAACTACTTGAGTTTTAACAACATCTTTAGTAGTTCCAGCTTCATATTGTTCTAATGTTTCACCAACACATACGATTGGAGTCATATCATTTTTAAGAACTTGAAGCATTTTAGCGTTAACTGTTTCATCAGTTTCCCCAAAATATTGTCTTCTTTCAGAGTGACCTAAGATAACCCATTCAACTCCGATTTCTTTTAACATTTCAACAGATACTTCACCAGTATAAGCTCCGCTATCTTTGAAGTGTACGTTTTCAGCAGCTACGATTAAGTTTTTAGCTCCTGCTTTTGCAGTTTGTAAAGCTAAGTATGGAGTAGCAATTCCCCAGTCAGCTTTATCAGTTACTTCTGGATCAACAGCTTCTACGAATGCTTTTGTAGCAGCGATTGTTTTATTCATTTTCCAGTTTCCTACGATAATTGGTTTTCTCATGATTACAAATACCTTCCTTATTATTTATCATCAATTGCAGCGATACCTGGAAGAACTTTACCTTCCATATATTCTAATGAAGCTCCACCACCAGTTGAGATGTGAGAAACTTTATCAGCATATCCAAGTTGCATTACTGCAGCAGCGCTATCTCCACCACCAATGATAGTGTTAGCACCTTCTAAACCAGCTAAAGCTTCACATACAGCGATTGTTCCTTTAGCGAATGGTTCCATTTCGAATACACCCATAGGTCCATTCCATACAACTGTTTTAGCACCAGCTAAAGC
>OIWP01003635.1_pt1 | contig 12380 bp, 6 predicted proteins | sample 1587661 | NCBI WGS metagenome assembly OIWP01 (sample SAMEA3888899, study PRJEB22519) | human gut metagenome | biome: human gut; feature: human-associated habitat; material: faeces | place: Denmark | collected 2010 | reverse complement strand
CGGCGCGGCCGCGGCGGCCGTTATCGATCAGGGCGTCAACAGCTTCCTGCAGCATGCGCTTTTCGTTGCGCACGATGATGTCGGGAGCGCCCAGCTCCAGCAGGCGCTTCAGACGGTTGTTGCGGTTGATCACGCGACGGTACAGATCGTTCAGGTCGGAAGTCGCAAAGCGGCCGCCATCCAGCTGGACCATGGGGCGGATATCCGGCGGAATAACCGGAACAACGTTCAGGATCATCCACTCCGGGCGCTGGCCGGACAGGCGGAATGCATCAACGCACTCCAGGCGTTTCAACAGGCGGACGCGCTTCTGGCCGGTAGCCTTTTCCAGTTCCTCATGCAGCTCTGCGGACAGAGCTTCCAGGTCGATCTCAGCCAGCAGCTTCTGGACGGCTTCGGCGCCCATGCCGGCTTCAAAGGTATCCTCGTACTTTTCCCGCATCTCCTTGTACTCGCGTTCGGTCAGGAGCTGCTTTTTCTCCAACGGAGTAAAGCCGGGATCGGTAACGATATAGTTTGCAAAGTAGAGCACCTTGTCCAGCTGGCGGGGGCCGATGTCCAGCATCAGGCCAATGCGGCTGGGAATGCCCTTGAAATACCAGATGTGCGAAACGGGTGCAGCCAGCTCAATGTGGCCCATGCGCTCGCGGCGGACCTTAGCGCGGGTAACTTCGACACCGCACTTATCGCAGATCTTGCCCTTATAGCGGATGCGCTTATACTTGCCGCAGTGGCATTCCCAGTCCTTGGTAGGTCCAAAAATGCGCTCGCAGAACAGGCCGTCGCGCTCCGGCTTCAGGGTGCGGTAGTTGATGGTTTCAGGTTTCTTGACCTCGCCATAGCTCCAGGCACGGATCTGGTCGGGAGAAGCAAGGCCGATCTTGATAGAATCGAACTCTTTATTTTCCATTCAGCGAACCCTCTCATTTAATCGTGACGTAAACAGCATTCCGATCATTCACCGTCGAACAGGTCGTCGCCATTGTCGGCTTCGATCTGTGCCAGAGAAGCTTCATCCGGCTCCTCATCGCCCAGGTCGTCGTCAAAGCCTTCATCGGCATCCTTGACACTGTAATCATCCTGCAGCTCGCTTTCCAGCAGAACGTTATCACCGATATCGCTGTTGTCAAAGTTGGCATCGTCATCGTCATATTCCTGACGCATATCAACAGCGTTGCCTTCCTTATCCTGAACAACAATATCCAGGCCAAGGCTCTGCAGTTCTTTCAGCATAACGCGGAAGCTTTCGGGGATGCCCGGATTCGGCACATCTTCGCCCTTGACGATTGCTTCGTAGGTCTTGACACGGCCCACAACGTCGTCAGACTTGACAGTCAGGATCTCCTGCAGGGTGTAAGCCGCGCCATAAGCTTCCAGAGCCCAAACTTCCATTTCGCCGAAACGCTGGCCGCCGAACTGGGCCTTGCCGCCCAAAGGCTGCTGGGTAACCAGAGAGTACGGGCCGGTGGAACGGGCATGGATCTTATCATCAACCAGGTGATGCAGCTTGAGGTAGTACATATAACCGACAGTAACCTTGGAGGGGAACTTTTCGCCGGTACGGCCATCGTAAACGGTGGTCTTGCCATCATCGGTCAGGTCGATCTTGCTGAAATCGATGATGTGGCCCTTATCGCCCATCAGGCGGGGCAGCTTGGTGGGATATTCCGGTGCATGGTCGCCATGCCACTTATCGCGGGCTTCGGCCAGGCAGTCACGGATATCGGATTCGTGCGCGCCATCGAACACGGGGGTCTGCACATGCCAGCCAAGGGCCTTGGCAACATAGCCAAGGTTGACTTCCAGCACCTGACCGATGTTCATACGGGAAGGAACGCCCAGGGGGTTCAGCACGATGTCCAGCGGGGTGCCGTCGGGCAGGTAGGGCATATCCTCCTGCGGCAGGATGCGGGAAACGACACCCTTGTTGCCGTGACGGCCTGCCATCTTATCGCCAACGCTGATCTTACGCTTCTGGGCGATATAGACGCGCACGCAGGTGCGCACGCCGGGCTGCAGCTCGTCAGAGTTTTCGGGGGTAAAGACCTTAACATCCACAACAATGCCGTAAGCACCGTGGGGAACGCGCAGGGAGGTATCACGTACTTCCCGTGCCTTTTCGCCAAAGATGGCGCGCAGCAGGCGCTCTTCGGCGGTCAGTTCGGTTTCACCCTTCGGGGTAACCTTACCAACCAGAATATCGCCAGTCTTGACTTCGGCGCCGATGCGGATAATGCCGCGGTCGTCCAGATCCTTCAGGGAATCATCGCCGACGTTGGGGATATCGCGGGTCACCTCTTCAGGTCCCAGCTTGGTATCGCGGGCTTCGCTCTCGTACTCCTCAATGTGGATAGAGGTGTAGATATCCTCGCGGACCAGCTTTTCGTTCAGCAGAACAGCGTCCTCATAGTTGTAGCCTTCCCAGGTCATGAAGCCGATCAGAGCGTTCTTGCCCAGAGAGATCTCGCCGTCCTTGGTGGCGGGGCCGTCAGCCAGAACGTCGCCCTTCTTGACAACATCGCCCACATAGACGGCGGGGCGCTGGTTGACGCAGGTTCCCTGGTTGGAGCGCATAAACTTAATCAGTTCATAGGTATCGGCGGAGCCATCTTCCAGACGGACAACGATCTTATCTGCGTCAACGCTTTCAACGGTGCCGTCATGGGCAGCCAGCACGCAGACACCGGAGTCGGTAGCAGCCTTGTATTCCATGCCGGTAGCAACCAGAGAGCGCTGGGTAACCATCAGAGGCACAGCCTGACGCTGCATGTTGGAGCCCATCAGAGCACGGTTACAGTCATCGTTTTCCAGGAAGGGAATGCAGGCGGTAGCCACAGAAACCATCATTCGCGGAGAGACATCCATGAAATCGACCTGTTCACGGGCAAATTCCTGAATGTCGTTGCGATGACGGCCGGAAACGCGGGAACGGACAAAGCGGTTGTTCTCGTCCAGCGGTTCGTTGGCCTGTGCCACGATGTATTCATCTTCAACGTCGGCGGGCATATAAACAACTTCATCGGTAACAACGCCGGTTTCTTTATCCACGCGGCGGTAAGGTGCCTCAATGAAGCCGTACTTGTTGATCTTGGCGAAAGATGCCAGATAGGAGATCAGACCGATGTTGGAACCTTCGGGCGTCTCAATCGGGCACAGACGGCCATAGTGGGTATAATGAACGTCGCGGACTTCGAAGCCTGCGCGGTCACGGGACAGACCGCCGGGGCCCAAAGCGGACAGACGGCGCTTATGGGTCAGCTCAGACAGCGGGTTGTTCTGGTCCATGAACTGAGACAGTGGGCTGGAACCGATGAACTCACGGATGGCAGCCACAACCGGGCGGATGTTGACCAGGCTCTGCGGGGTGATCTCGCCGGATTCCTGGTTCTGCAGGGTCATGCGCTCGCGCACAACGCGCTCCATACGGGCAAAGCCGATGCGGAACTGGTTCTGCAGCAATTCGCCAACGCTGCGCACGCGGCGGTTGCCCAAGTGGTCGATTTCATCGGTCACGCCGATACCATGGTCAAGGCCCAGCAGGTAGTTGACGGAAGCAAAGATATCGTCAACGGTAACGGTGCGGCTGATGAGCTTATCATGATTCTTGGTCAGCAGTTCTTTCTGCTCTTCCGGATCGGAGGTAGCATCCAGAATCTTACGGATTTCGGCGAAGGAAGCGCGCTCGTTGATGCCGCATTCCTTCACGTCAAAGCTGAAGAAACTCTGGGCATCGACACAGCCGTTGGAGAACACGATCACATTGACCGGATCCTGGCCCTTGCGCTCCACGATAACAGTAACGCGGGAAACACCGGCGTTATCAATTTCAACAGCCTTTTCGTGGCTGATGCACTCGCCCTTGGCGGCCAGCAGTTCGCCGGTCAGCGGGGCAATGATGTCCTCGGCAGTCTTATAGCCCGCAATACGGCGGAACAGGCACAGCTTGTTGTTCATCTTGAAGCGGCCAAAACGAGCCAGGTCGTAACGGCGCGGATCAAAGAACAGCAGGTTGATGTGGCTGCGGGAGCTTTCCACCGTCGGCGGCTCGCCGGGGCGCAGCTTGCGGTAGCACTCCAGCAAGGCTTCCTCTGTGGAATGGGTGATATCCTTTTCCAGGGTGGCGTTGATTTTGGGTTCAGAATCGCCGAAGTACTGGCGGATCTGCTCATCGGTGCCAAGACCCAGTGCGCGCAGGAAGGTAGTAACCGGCAGCTTGCGGTTTTTATCAATGCGCACATAATATACATCGGAAGAATCGGTTTCGTATTCCAGCCATGCGCCGCGGTTGGGGTTCATGGTTGCGGTGAAAAGGTCCTTGCCGGTACGGTCCTTGCTGGAAGCATAGAACACGCCGGGCGAACGAACCAGCTGGCTGACGATAACACGTTCTGCACCGTTGGAGATGAAAGTGCCGGAATCCGTCATGAGCGGGAAATCGCCCATGAAAATTTCCTGTTCCTTCACTTCGCCGGTGCTTTTGTTCAACAGGCGCGCAGTGACATAAAGCGGCGCAGCATACGTTGCGTCACGCTCTTTACATTCTTTAATGGTATATTTGGGGTGCTTGTCCAGACGGTAATCGACAAATTCCAGCGAGAGATTCCCGGTGTAATCCTCGATCGCGTCAATGTCGTGGAACACTTCGCGCAGGCCCTCGTCCAGGAACCAGTTATAAGAGTTTTTCTGGATCTCGATGAGGTTGGGCATGCCAATCACTTCGTTGATGCGGGAAAAGCTCATTCTGGAGGTTCGACCGTTTTGTACGGGCTTGACCTTTACCATAAAATGCGACCACTCCTATTCCGTTCAGATTTGTTTTTGGCAAAAGCGCTCCGCCGAAGCAATGATTTTCTTGGAACATTCGTCGTTTTTAACAAAGTTTGAAAAAACGCGAAAAAATCAAAATTCCTTTAGGGCGCTCTATTCCATTTTGTGATACTATGCCAGTATACCAGCCAAAAAGCTGATTGTCAAGGGCTCTTTTGGCATTTTGCGTGTTTTTTTATCAGGCAATTGAACGCCCGGATGCGTGTCACATTTCTTTTGGCAAAGTGCTATTTTTGCATTTCTTTTGCCACTTGACAAATCCTTGAAATGCCGCTAATTGGCACAATGCCCAATTACCTTGTGTGTTTTTTGTATGGGTTGCAGCCTGCGTTTTTTCTGCATTTTCCCGTTTTTTACGCTTTGCAAACAAAAAGTGCCCTTCCCGCCGTTATCCGTGTGCAGGGTGGGCACTCGTCTGTTTTTGGTGTTATGCGTTTGATGCCGGGCCCGCCACACGGGTATTTACACCAGCTCCACCCGGTATTTTTGCAGCCAGTAATTCAGCTGCACAAACCAGGCAATGGTCTGCGGGGTGGTCATCAGCTGGCCATACCAGGGGGTCGCAGTCTCGGCAGCGGTCAACAGCTGTTCCAGCGCTGCCCTCTTGGCAATACGCAGCAGCGGGGCATCCGGGTCCTGCATCGCACTGCGCAGCATGGCGCTGACAGCGTTCAAATACGCCGGGTTCCATGTTTTAGGGTAGGGGCTCTTTTTTCGCCACAACACTTCCGTGGGCAGCACGCCCTGCATCGCCTGGCGCAGCAGGCCTTTTTCGTGGCCCTCGTAATCCTTATATTCCCACGGCACGCTGTACAGGTATTCCGCAATGCGGTAATCGCAGAACGGCACGCGCACTTCCAGCCCGCTGTACATACTCATTCGGTCCTTGCGGTCCAAAAGGGTCTGCATAAACCAGTTAAAGTTCAGGGCAAACATCTGGCGCATCCGTTGTTCCAGGGGATCCAGACCGGGGCGGATGGAAGTTTGCTCCAGCGTGGCGCGGTAGCCTTCATCAATATACGCCGCCGGGTCAATGCCGCCGAACACCTCCGGCTTAAAAAAGCTGACCCTGTATGCCGTGCTCTGCGCCCAAGGAAAGCCATACCGCTCCCGCACAGTCTTATCCCTGTACCAGGGGTAACCGCCAAATATCTCGTCCGCGCACTCGCCGGAAAGTGCCACGGTGGCTGTTTTACGGATCTCACGGCAGAACAGCAGCAGCGAGGAGTCCACATCCGCCATACCGGGCAGGTCGCGGGCGTCCACTGCTTCCAGCAGGGCGGCGGCCAGTGCTTCGCTGTCCAGCGTTACCCAGGTATGCTGCGCGTTCAAGAACTGGTTCATGGTGCGGATATACGGCGCATCCGGGCTGGGCTGGAAATGGGTGGCGTGGAAGTACTTTTTGTTATCCTGATAACCGACCGAGAAAGTCTGCAGCGTTTTGCCCCGCGCCGTAAAGTGGGAATCCGCGATTGCCGAAATCAGGCTGGAATCCAGCCCGCCGGAAAGGAAGGTTGCCACCGGCACATCCGATACCAGCTGCCGCGTGACGGCATCCATCACCAGGTCCCGCACTTTGGCTGCGGTGTGGGTAAAATCATCGGGGTGTTCGTGGTCGGTCAGCTGCCAGTAGCGGCGCACGGTGAGGCGCGGCGCACCAACCTGTGGCACAGTGTATTCTGCGCAGCAGCCGGGCTTCAATTCCTGCACATTGCGGAACACCCCGCACCCCGGCGTGCGGCCGGGGCCGAGCAGCAGCACATCGGCCAGCCCATGGGCATCCACCTGCGGCGGGATCTCCGGGTGGCAGAGCAGCGTTTTCAGCTCGGAAGCAAAGATCAGGCTGTCCCCGCGCAGGGCATAGAACAGCGGCTTGACCCCGATGCGGTCCCGCGCCAGAAAGAGCTTTTGCGCCCGCTGCTGCCACACAGCAAATGCAAAAATACCGTTCAGCTTTTCCAGACAGTCCGGCCCCCACTGGGCAAAAGCATGTAACAAAACCTCAGTATCGGAATGGCTTACAAAGCGATGGCCCAGAGCCGCAAGCTGGGCGTGCAGCTCCGGCGTGTTGTACAGCTCGCCGTTGTACACCAGAATGTATTTTTCCCCGCCCTGCTCCAGCACCATGGGCTGGCAGCCGTTTTCCAGATCCACCACAGCCAGCCGCGCATGGATCAGCGCTGCATGGCCGTGCAGGTACATTCCCCGCTGGTCCGGCCCGCGGCGTGCAAGGCTTTTCTGCATTCGGCAGTAGGCTGGGTAGTTGGCTGCAATCTTATTTGGGTCCGCGCTGATCTGTCCGGCAATTCCACACATCGTTATCCCCTCCCCTATATCATCAGGGTAATCGTATGCTGTGGCTTTGTCATTTATGCCTGCTGCACACAAAAATACACCCGCACCGCCGGGCAAACAGCAGTACGGGTACAGATGATTTTAATTTGCTATTTCTATTCTATATAAGAATCACGGCATCAATCCAGGAAGTCGCGCAGCTTTTTGCTGCGGCTGGGGTGGCGCAGCTTGCGCAGAGCTTTTGCTTCGATCTGGCGGATACGTTCACGGGTAACGTTGAACTCCTTGCCCACCTCTTCCAGCGTGCGGGGGCGGCCATCTTCCAGGCCAAAGCGCAGGCGCAGGACCTTTTCTTCACGCGGGGTCAGGGTTTTCAGCACATCGGCCAGCTGCTCTTTCAACAGGGTCTGGCTGGCGGCTTCGGCGGGAACGGGGGCTTCCTCATCGGGGATAAAGTCGCCCAAGTGGCTATCTTCCTCCTCACCGATGGGGGTTTCGAGGCTGACGGGTTCCTGTGCCACGCGCATAATCTCGCGCACTTTGTCCACCGGCATATCCAGGCGCTCGGCAATTTCTTCGGCGCTGGGCTCATGGCCGTTTTCGTGCAGCAGTTGGCTGGAAACCTTTTTGACCTTGTTGATGGTTTCCACCATATGCACAGGGATACGGATGGTGCGGGCCTGATCCGCAATGGCGCGGGTGATGGCCTGGCGGATCCACCACGTTGCATAGGTGGAGAACTTGAAGCCCTTGGTATGGTCAAACTTTTCAACCGCTTTGATCAGACCCAGGTTACCCTCCTGGATCAGGTCCAGGAACTGCATGCCGCGGCCCACATAGCGCTTTGCAATGGAAACTACCAGACGCAGGTTGGCTTCGCTCAGGCGCTGCTTGGCGCGTTCGCCGTCCTTGCCGCCTTTCTGGATATCCAGGGCCAGCTGCACTTCCTCATCGGGGGTCAGCAGGGGCACGCGGCCGATCTCTTTCAGGTAAACCTTAACGGGGTCATCGATGGTAATGCCGTCCGAGGTAACGGTATCCTCAAAGTCATCCATCCCCTCCTCGCCCATATCGGCCACAGCGGACATATCCGTGGCGTCATCATCCACCACTTCAATGCCGTTGCTTTCCAGCTCTTCATACAGCTTTTCCATCTGCTCCGCGTCAATAACACGGCTGCTTTCTTCCATAGCGTCACTGATTTCGGTGCTGGTCAATTTGCCTGCACGGCGGCCCTGTTCAATCAGGTTGCGAATCGAATCTTTCTTTTCTGCCATAAGTAGTTTCTCCTTTGGTTTTTATTCTGCCCATTTTACTGGAACGGGATAAAACAACATGGTTTTGGCCGGGTGGAAATTATTCTTCCGGCGGGCGTTCGCCCACTTTTTTGCGGGCAAGGGCGGCAAATTTCTGCCGGAATTCATCGTCTGTGGTGCCTGCCACCTGGGCGCTTTCGGGGTTTGCGGTCTGCAAACGATCCAGCAGCATATCAATATCCCGGCGGGTCAGGCGGGTATCGGCGTTTTGGGCCTGGGCCAGCATCACCTGGCTGTAGGCTTTTTCCTCCAACAAGGGGGAAAGGGTCGTGGCGTTGGCGGGCTGGCCGCGGGCGGCGCAGTCATAAATCGCCTTGATTGCCTGCTGCATTTCCGGCAGCACCACCATGCCAAGGTTCAGCCGCTCCCGGATGTAGGGGATGGCGCCGGCATCCTGCAGCATAGCCGCCACAAGCTGGCGGGCGGCGCTTGCGGCCCCCAGGGCAGCTTCGCCCCCGCGGTCATAGGGCACGCGGATATCCGCCGCAATCCCCTGACGGGAAAGTTCGTTCTGCTCTTTGCGGCGCGCCCTGCGCCCGGCCCCGCGCACGGCGCTTTCCAGCTGGACCAACACAGCCTTTTTATCAATGCCGGTTTGCTCCGCAATGCGCCCGGCATACACATCCCGCGCCGTGGGGCTGACCGCGCTGCCTGCCAGAATGCCGATGGCTTCATCCACATATTGCAGGCGCTGGGCATCGTTGCGCAGGTCATATTTTTTCACTGCCTTAGCCAGCTTGAACTCCAGCGGGGTTGCGGTGCCTTCCAGCACGGCTTCAAACCGGTCGCGGCCATAGGTGCGGATAAATTCATCCGGGTCCTTGGCACCGGGGATGTTCAGCACCCGCACCTGCAAATTGGTACCGGAAAACAGCGCCAAACTGCGCTCCGTTGCCTTCTGGCCTGCTTCGTCCGAGTCATAGCTCAGCACCACTTCGTCGGCGTATTCCGTCAGCAGCTTGACCTGCTCCGGCGTCAAAGCCGTGCCGCAGGCACAGACAGCGGTATCAAACCCGGCTTCGTGCATCGAGATGACGTCCATATACCCTTCGCAGAGGATATACCGCTTGGACGTTGATTTTTTTGCCACATTCAGCGCAAACAGCGTGCGGGATTTGTGGTAGACCATCGTTTCGGGCGAGTTGATGTATTTCGGCTTGGAATCATCCATCACGCGCCCGCCGAACGCAATGATATTGCCCCGCACATCAATGATGGGCACCATCACGCGGTGGCGGAAGATATCATACAGATTGCCCTTGGCGCTGCGCTTGACAAGGCCGGAGGATTCCAATTCCGGCTCGGTAAAGCCGCGGTGGCGCAGGTAGTGCAGAAGGCCGACAAAATCTTCCGGTGCATAGCCCAGGCCAAACCGGCGGATGGCCGCATCCGAAAGGCCGCGTTTTTCGCGCCAGTAGCGGCGGGCCATGGCGGCTTCCGGCGTTGGGGCGTTGAGCTGGTCATAAAAATAGCGCGCGGCGTTGCGGTTGATCTCCAACAGGCGGGAGCGGGAACGGCTTTCCTGGTCGTCCTCCTCCGGCATGGGCATCCCGGCGCGGCCCGCCAGCTGTTTAACAGCTTCCACATAGCCCAGGTTGGAAATTTTGCGCACAAAGTTAATCACATCCCCCGCCGCACCGCAGCCAAAGCAGTAAAAACTTTGGGTATCCGGGTAGACGGTAAACGAAGGGGTTTTCTCGTTATGGAAAGGGCACAGCCCGGTATAGGTTCGCCCGCGATGACGCAGCTGCACATATTGGCCGATTACTTCGGTAATATCATTGCGTGCAACCACTTCCTGTATGTATTCCTGTGGGATCAATGGGGCTCCGGGCCTCCTTTCGCGTATATATCGTAATAATTTATAGGTTAGCGGGCGCACAATGTGCGCCCCTTCGGGGCGGGCGGCAGTGCTCTAACATACTGCCAATTTTATAGCACCTGCCACTTTTGCGGCACAAACAGCTCCTCAAACAGGCGGGTAGCAAATTCATCGCTCATGCCGGAAATATAATCCGCCACGGCACGGTCCATTCCCTGGTGATATGCCACCTGCATATAAAAATTAGGCATCAGCGTGGGGTCCGCGCAAAGGCGCTCATACAGCGCTTCGATCATCTTGTCCACTTTTTTCTCTTCGCGCTTGGCATCCTTGTCCACATACACCGTGCTGTACATAAAGTCTTTCAGCACACCGTATGCCTCCTCCACTTCGGGGGAAAACTGCATTTTCCCATTTTTGCAGTTTGCGCTGTTTGCCACAAGGTCGGTGATCATTGTGGTGATGCGCCGGGATTTGGTATCTCCCAGCACCTGCACGGCATCCCGCGGCAGGGCGGTGGGGTTCAGCACACCGGCGGCCACGGCATCCTCAATATCATGGTTCAAAAAGGCAATGTGGTCCGCATAGCGCACGGTACAGCCTTCCATCGTGCGGGCCCAGGCGCCTTTGGTGTGGGTAATAATCCCGTTGCGCACCTCCCAGCAAAGGTTCAGGCCCTTGCCGTCCTTTTCCAGGTAGTCCACCACCCGCAGGCTTTGGCGGTAGTGGGTAAACCCGCCGGGGCACAGCCGGTTCAGTGCGCGCTCCCCCGCGTGGCCGTATGGGGTGTGGCCAAGATCATGCCCCAGGGCAATGGCTTCGGTCAGGTCCTCATTCAGCCGCAGGGCGCGGGCAATGGTTCGGGCAATCTGGCTGACTTCCAGCGTGTGGGTCAGCCGGGTGCGGTAGTGGTCGCCCTCCGGCGAAAGAAACACCTGTGTTTTCTGCTTCAACCGCCGGAAACTTTTACAGTGCAAAATTCTGTCCCTGTCACGCTGGTAGCAGGTCCGCAGGTCATCTTCCGGTTCCGGGGTGCGGCGGCCAAAGCTCTGCTCACTTAAAGCGGCATAGGGGCTTAAGGTCAGGCGTTCAATTGTCTGGGTCTCTTCCCGCACAGTCACGGCGCAGCCTCCTTTCCCCTATCCGGTTCCCCGTTGGGCATATCATGCCCAAAAACGGCTCTCTATATTATAAATACGATAAAAAGCCGCCAAACACTTGTATGAAATGTAAAAATTTCATGGGAAATTCTGCTTTCTTGCCAGAAATGACTGCGCAGCATCAAAAAGCTGCGTAAAGTGGTTTGCTGATCGTCACTTCGGCACTGCCGCGGGTCAGCTCGCTCAGGTCATGGCACAGGGCTTCTTCGGTTCCGGCAGGCATGCGCCAGCGCAGGGTCACAGCGTCGGCATACTCCGGTTCCTGCAGTTTGGCCCCGGCGGCTGCGATCATCCGCTGGGCCTGTTCAAACTTGGGGTATGGCACGGTCACGGCGCAATCCGTCACCAGCCGCATGCTGACAATTTCCGCCTGCTGCAAGGCTCCGGATGCCGCCGCGGTGTAGGCCCGCACCAGCCCGCCGGTACCCAGCAGAACTCCGCCAAAGTACCGCGTAACCACCACGATCACATCCGAAAGCCCCGCATGGCCGATGGCTTCCAGCACAGGGGTACCGGCGGTTTTGGCGGGTTCGCCGTCATCACTGTAGCGGGTGCGGCCGCCCTCGCGCAGAACATAGGCATACACATTATGCCGCGCGGTGCGGTTGGCCGCTTTGATGCGGTTCAGGTGGGCAAGGGCAGCTTCCTCGGTATCGGCAAACGCAGCGGAAGCAATAAAGCGGGAGCGTTTTTCTTCATATTCAAAGGTGGAAATACCGCGGATCGTTTGATAGTCCGGCATAGGGGTTCTCCTTTGAGATGCAAGATGATGTATTTGAAAAAAATACCGCAGATGTTGCCATCTGCGGTATACAAAACCTTAATGCAATTACTTGCCAGCCTTGTTGGCGTAGCGGCGCTTAAAGCGCTCAACACGTCCGCCGGTGTCAACCAGCTTCTGCTTGCCAGTGTAGAAAGGATGGCACTTGGAGCAAACTTCGACGTGGATCTCGGGCTTGG
>OIWP01003634.1_pt1 | contig 12390 bp, 10 predicted proteins | sample 1587661 | NCBI WGS metagenome assembly OIWP01 (sample SAMEA3888899, study PRJEB22519) | human gut metagenome | biome: human gut; feature: human-associated habitat; material: faeces | place: Denmark | collected 2010 | reverse complement strand
TCAAGCGGTTAAGACGTCGCCCTCTCACGGCGAAAACAGGGGTTCGATTCCCCTACTAGCTGTTTTCGAGAACCGGAATTCGTAAAGGATTCCGGTTTTTGCGTTACAGTTCCCTCGAAAATTCCTGTGCATAGATTTGTGCTTGCACAAACATCTATGAGTGGGTGAACTGCAACATTTTTGCCGGAACCCCTTGCATTCCAGTCGGGAACATGTTAGAGTAAAGAGGATGATACATGTTACTGGAGCAAGAGTGGGCAAAAACCCACTCTTGTTTGTTATCGCGACGAGGAAAATATCCATCGTGCTTGCACGAATGGATATTTGACGACCGCTAATCAGCGCGAGCTCCGCGAAGCGAACCGCGCGCTGTTATAACACAGACAACTGAATAAGGAAGGTGAAGGAATGTCAAAAAGAGAAACATACGAAGCGAAGACAGAAGAAATTCTGCTTCCGATCGCGGAGGAAAACGGCGTGGAAATCTACGACGTGGAGTATGTGAAAGAAGGCAGCGACTGGTATCTGCGTGCCTACATCGACAAACCGGACGGCGTCAACATCGGTGACTGCGAGGCAGTAAGCCGCGCGTTGTCCGACAAACTGGATGAAGCCGATTTTATCGAGGACGCCTATATTTTGGAAGTGAGCTCACCGGGGCTGGGCAGGACGCTGAAAAAGGATAAGCATCTGGAAAAGAGCCTGGGCGAAGAAGTGGAAATCAGATTGTATAAGCCGGTGGATAAATGCCGGGAATTTACAGGCGTATTAAAAAGCTACGATGCGGACAGCATTACGATTGATACAGCAGAAAAGGAAATGACATTTGCCAGAAAAGAGATTGCACTGATCCGTCTGGCGCTGGATTTTTAAACAGACGACAAAGCAGCGGAATGGAGGATGAAATGAATAAGGAATTAAAGGAAGCGTTGGATGTACTGGAGAAAGAGAAAGAGATCAGCAAAGAGACTCTGTTCGAAGCGATCGAAAACTCTCTGCTCACAGCCTGCAAACAGCATTTCGGCAAAGCGGATAATGTAAAGGTGGAAATCGACCGGGATACCTGCGATTTTCTCTGCTATGCGGAGAAAGAGGTTGTTCCGACACAGGACGACGTGGAGGATGAATGCCTGCAGATCGCCCTGGAGGATGCAAAGCAGATTTCCCACAGAGCGCAGGTTGGAGACATAATCCATGTGGAGATTAAGTCTAAAGAATTCGGCCGTATTGCAACACAGAATGCGAAAAATGTCATTCTGCAGAAGATCCGGGAAGAAGAGAGAAGCGTTGTATACAATCAGTACTTCGAAAAGGAAAAAGACGTCGTAACCGGCGTTGTACAGCGTTATCTGGGCCGCAACATCAGCATCAACCTGGGCAAGGCGGACGCAATCTTAAACGAGAGTGAGCAGGTAAAGGGCGAAGTGTTCAAGCCGACCGAGAGAATTAAGGTTTATATTCTTGAAGTAAAGAACACTCCCAAGGGACCTCGTATTTTAGTCAGCCGTACCCATCCGGAGCTTGTAAAACGTCTGTTTGAAGAAGAAGTAACAGAAATCCGCGACGGCGTTGTAGAGATCAAGAGCATCGCCCGTGAGGCTGGCAGCCGTACCAAGATCGCAGTATGGTCGAACAATCCGAACGTAGACGCAGTCGGCGCCTGTGTCGGTATGAACGGTTCCCGTGTCAATGCAATCGTAGATGAGCTGCGCGGCGAAAAGATCGATATCGTAAACTGGGATGAAAACCCCGGAAACCTGATCCAGAACGCGCTGTCCCCTGCAAAGATCGTTGCAGTATTTGCAGATCCCGACGAGCGCACCGCAAAGGTAGTCGTACCGGATTATCAGCTGTCCCTGGCGATCGGCAAAGAAGGACAGAACGCACGTCTGGCAGCGCGTCTGACCGGCTACAAGATCGATATCAAGAGCGAGACACAGGCAAAGGATGCTCCTGGCTTCCGTTACGAGGATTATCTGGATGACGGATATGACGACGAGGAAGAAGAGTACGAGGACGATTACGAAGAAGGCGCTGAGGAAGCACTGGAAGATACACAAGAGCCTGCAGCAGCCGAGGAAGACGGCGAGGGCAGCGATGAATAAAAAGATCCCCATGAGACAGTGCGTGGGCTGCGGCGAAATGAAAAACAAGCGCGAAATGATGCGCGTGCTCAAGACGCCGGAGGGACCGATCGTGCTGGATGCGACGGGAAGGAAGAACGGACGCGGCGCCTATCTGTGCAAAAGTCTGGACTGCCTGAAAAAGGCGAGAAAGAACCGCGGACTGGAGCGTTCCTTCCAGATGAGTATTCCGGATGAGGTTTACGACAGCCTGGAAAAGGAGTTTGGTGAGAGTGAAACCGAATAAGGTATTTTCCCTGCTGGGGCTTGCGACGAGAGCAGGACGGACGGCAAGCGGGGAGTTCATGACAGAAAAATCTGTCAAGAACAAAACCGCAGCGCTGGTGATCGTCGGCACAGACGCTTCAGCGAATACAAAGAAAAATTTCCGGGACATGTGCAGCTTTTATCATGTACCGTATTATGAATACGGGACGAAGGAAGAGCTGGGACATGCGATGGGAAAAGAAATGCGTGCATCCCTGGCGGTAACAGACGCCGGGTTTGCCAAAACCTTAAACCGGTATCTGGAAACGGAAATGAAGGAGACGGAGGGAAATGAATGGCAAAAATAAAGGTGCACGAGCTCGCAAAGGAGCTTGAAATAAAGAGCAAAGACGTCATTACCTTTTTACAGGAAAAGGGCGTGGACGTTAAGGCAGCGCAGAGCTCAATCGAGGGCGATGCGGTAGAATGGGTAAAAAAGAAGTTCGCAGCTGCAAATAAGGAGCCGTCCGATCAAAAGGACAGCAGCAGGATAGGGCAGGCAGCGCAGACAGAAAGGAAGGCGCAGGTGGAGAAAGCGGAAACGGCAGAAAAGACGACGCAGACTGCGGCAGTACAGGCTGAGGGCCGGGAGGAACAGACAACGGATAAACAGGATATGAACAAAGAAGTTGCAGGACAGGACAGTCAGGTAAAGGCACATAAAAAAGCAAAGACGATCATTGTAGTGAACAATCCCCAGAACAGCCGGATGAAGAACGGCAATTCCGGAAACAATGACAGAAGAAATAATAATGGAAACGGTGCAAAAAATGACGGGCGCAGAAATGATGGAAACAGAGGAAGTCAGAACCGTCAGGGTAACAGAAACAACAACGGCATGCGTATGGAAAGCAGACCGCTGATCAAGCCCCTGACTAAGCCTTCCCAGCCCGTTATGCCGGATGAGAAGCTTTTGAGCAGAGAGCGTGCGGCCAAGGAAGCGGCAGCAAAGGCTGCAGCAGAAGCAGAACGTGCAGCAAAGGCAGCTGAAATCGAAGCACAGAAAAAAGAAGAGGCTGCGGCAAAGGAACGTCTGGAGAAGAGCATGGAACGCCCTCAGAGAACCGAGCAGCGCGACAACCGCACTGAAAGAACAGACCGCACCGAAAGAACAGATCGTTCCGATAACAGAAATTCCGGAAACAGAAACGGAGACAGACCCGGTTACAACCGTGACAACAGAAACGGAGACAGACCTGGCTACAACCGCGACAACAGAAATGGAGACAGACCTGGCTACAACCGTGACAACAGAAACGGAGACAGACCCGGTTACAGCCGTGATAACAGAAACGGTGACAGAAACCAGTCTGCCCGCAGAGATGGTCATGGTCAGGAAAGGACATCCGGTTATGGAGCAAGAAGAGACCAGAACCGTCCGGGTAATAACGGCGGTGCAAGAGATAATCAGGGCTATAATCGCCCTGCAGGCGGTGGCCGCCCTGGTGCGGGCAATAACCGTCCTGGTTCAAATGGCGGACGCCCTCAGAACGGCGATGGACGGCAGGACAATCGATTCCGCAAGCCGGCAGCAGGTAAAGGCTTTGCAGCAGAAGCTCCGGCAAAGGATACGGAAAAGCGCAGAGACGATCGCCGTCTTAACCAGCAGGAGCGCGACAAGAAATCGAGAAGAGACGCGATTTACGAAGAAGACGGCGCAGCAGCACTGAAAAATGCAAAGAAGGCAGGCCGCTTTATCAAGCCCGAACCCAAGCCGGTTGAACCGGAAGAGACCATCAAGGTAATCACCGTCGGCGACAACATTACGATCAAAGAGCTGGCGGAAAAGATGAAGATGCAGCCTGCAGCCATCATCAAGAAGCTGTTCCTGGAGGGCAAGATTGTAACTGTGAACCAGGAAATCTCCTATGAAGATGCGGAAAACATCGCAATCGACTACGACATCATCTGCGAGAAGGAAGTCAAGGTTGACGTCATTGAAGAGCTGTTAAAAGAGGATGAGGAAGCAGACGAGGATATGGTTTCCAGACCGCCTGTCATCTGTGTTATGGGTCACGTTGACCACGGTAAAACCTCCCTGCTGGATGCGATCCGTAAGACGAACGTAACAGACCGCGAGGCAGGAGGCATCACGCAGCATATCGGTGCGTACACCGTACAGATCAATGGTCAGGCGATTACCTTCCTGGATACACCCGGACATGAAGCGTTCACTGCAATGCGTATGCGCGGCGCGAATGCGACCGATATTGCAGTTTTGGTTGTTGCGGCAGACGACGGCGTAATGCCCCAGACGGTAGAAGCAATCAACCATGCAAAAGCTGCCGGAATTGAAATTATCGTTGCAGTCAACAAGATCGATAAGCCCAATGCAAACGTGGACCGCGTAAAGCAGGAGCTGACGGAGTACGAGCTGGTTGCAGAAGACTGGGGCGGCAGCACGGTATTTGTACCGGTATCCGCAAAGACCGGCGAAGGGATCCAGCAGCTGCTTGAGATGATCCTTCTGACTGCTGAGGTGATGGAATTAAAGGCAAATCCGAACCGTATGGCGAGAGGCATTGTGCTGGAGGCTCAGCTGGATAAGGGACGCGGCCCTGTGGCAAGCGTGCTGGTTCAGAAGGGTACGCTGCATGTCGGCGATTTCGTTTCCGCAGGTTCTTCGAGCGGTAAGGTCCGCGCGATGGTAGACGACAAGGGACGCCGTGTCAAAGAAGCCGGTCCGTCCATGCCTGTCGAAATCCTCGGTCTGTCCGACGTGCCGGAAGCAGGCGACGTATTCCTGGCACATGAAAGCGATAAGGAAGCAAAATCCTACGCAGAGGCATTTATCGAACAGAACAAGGAAAAGAAACTGGAAGAGACCAAATCCAGAATGTCCCTGGACGATCTGTTCAACCAGATCCAGGAAGGCAATTTAAAGGAATTGAACCTGATCGTCAAAGCGGATGTACAGGGCAGCGTGGAAGCAGTCAAGCAGAGCCTGACGAAGCTTTCCAACGAGGAAATCGTTGTCAAATGTATCCACGGCGGCGTAGGCGCGATCAACGAATCCGACGTTACGCTGGCGAGCGCTTCCAACGCGATTATCATCGGCTTCAACGTGCGTCCGGATGCGATGGCAAAGGCGACTGCGGAGACGGAAGGGGTAGATATCCGTCTGTATAAGGTTATTTACCAGGCGATCGAAGACGTGGAAGCTGCCATGAAGGGTATGCTGGATCCCGTTTACGAAGAAAAGATCATCGGTCATGCCGAGGTACGTCAGATCTTCAAGGCATCCGCAATCGGAAATATCGCCGGTTCCTATGTCCTGGACGGCGTATTTACCAGAGGCTGTAAGGTGCGCATTACCAGAGAAGGCGAGTTGATCTACGAAGGCGCGCTGGCATCCTTAAAACGTTTCAAGGACGATGTGAAGGAAGTAAAAGCCGGATTCGAGTGCGGTCTTGTATTCGAAGGCTTTGACAAGATGAAGGAGTTTGACGTAGTAGAAGCCTATATAATGGTAGAAGTGCCGAGATAGGCTTTCAGAAGGGGGAATCTGTCAGGATTTCCCCGCAATATAGGAGCATTCATGAGAAAGAACAGTGTAAAAAACAGCAGGATTAACGGCGAGGTGCAGCGTGTTCTGGCAGAAGTGATCCGGGGAGAAATCAAAGATCCCCGGATTGCGCCCATGACGAGTGTTGTGGATGTCGAGGTTGCACCGGACTTAAAAACCTGCCGTGCATATATCAGCGTTCTGGGCAGCGAGGAAGAGGCTGCCGCGACGCTGGAGGGATTAAAGAGCGCAGAGGGTTTTATCCGCGGACGTCTTGCAAAGGAAATCAATTTGCGCAATACACCCGAGATTCATTTTATTATGGATCAGTCCATTGCGTATGGTGTCAACATGTCGCATAAGATCGACATGGTAATGGCAGACCAGCGCGCCAAAAAAGGAGAGGAAGAGGATGCGTAAAATCCTGGAAGAGCTGGGAAGCAGGGATACAATCGCCATCGGCGGACATGTACGTCCGGACGGCGACTGTGTCGGCTCCTGTATGGGCATGTACCTGTATCTGAAAAAAGCGCTGCCGGATGCACAGATTGATGTGTATCTGGAAAAGCCTGCAGATATTTTTGACTGCATTCATGGAATCGAAGATGTCCGTACAGACTGCAGCAAGGATTGCGTCTATGACGTTTTCATCGTTCTGGATACCTCAAAGGAACGGCTCGGGGATGCGGAAAAGTATTTCCGGACCGCGAAAAAGACGATCAATGTGGATCATCATATCAGCAATGCGTCCGGCTGTGGCGACGTTAATTACTGCAAACCGGATGCAAGCTCCGCCTCCGAGCTCGTCTATGAGCTTCTGGAGGAAAAGTATATGGATGCAGAGATTGCAAAGGCACTGTATCTTGGCATCGTGCATGACACCGGTGTATTCCAGTATTCGAATACGACGCCGAATACATTGCGTATCGCTGCAAAGCTGCTGGCATACGGATTCGATTTTTCAAAGCTGATCGATGAGACGTTTTTTGAAAAGACCTATGTGCAGAATCAGGTGCTGGGGCGCGCACTTTTGGAGAGCGTCCGGTTTATGGACGGCAGGTGTATTTTCAGTTCCATCGATTTAAAGACGATGGAGTTTTACAAGGTTGTGCCCAAAGATCTGGATGGCATTGTGAGCCAGCTGCGCATCACGAAAGGCGTGGAGTGTGCGATCTTTTTGTATCAGACGAAGACACTCGAATATAAAGTCAGCCTCCGCTCGAACGGAAAGGTGGACGTGGCGGCAATCGCGTCCTATTTCGGGGGCGGCGGCCATGTCAGGGCAGCAGGATGCACCATGCAGGGAACCGTGCATGACTGCGTCAACAATCTGTCGGAGCAGATTGAAAAGCAGCTGATAAAAGCAGAATAACAAAGGAGAATACATGAACGGAATTCTCAATGTATACAAAGAGCCGGGCTTTACCTCCCACGATGTGGTTGCGAAGCTGCGCGGCATCTGCAAACAGAAAAAAATCGGCCATACAGGTACCCTGGACCCGGAAGCGTCCGGGGTACTGCCCGTCTGTCTGGGAAATGCGACGAAGCTGTGCGACCTTTTAACAGACAAAGATAAAGAATACCGGGCGGTTCTGCTGCTCGGCGTGGAGACGGACACACAGGATACGACGGGACAGATTCTGGCAGAAAAGGAAGTAAATGCAGGCGAGGAGGATGTGCGCAGCGCGATCCTTTCGTTTGTCGGTCCGTATGACCAGATTCCGCCGATGTATTCGGCGTTAAAGGTCAATGGTCAGAAGCTGTGTGACCTCGCCAGAAAAGGACAGGTTGTAGAGAGAAAGAGCAGGCGAATTACGATCCATTCGATCGAAATCGAGGACATTTCACTGCCTCGCGTAACGATGCGCGTGGCGTGCTCCCGCGGCACTTATATCCGGACGCTCTGTCACGATATCGGACAGAAGCTGGGCTGTGGCGGAGCGATGGAGCGGCTGGAACGGACACGCTCCGGCAATTTCAAAGCTGAGGATGCCTATCGGCTTTCCGAGCTGGAAGTGTTTGCAAAAGAAGGCAGCCTGGAAGAAAAGCTTCTTCCGGTGGAGTGTGTGTTTGAACAGCTGGATGCATATCAGGTGCAGGGCGACGGACAGAAGCTTTTAGAAAACGGCAACTGGCTTTACGCAGATTTGGTGATACCTTATAAGAAAGAAAAAACGGCGGCAGCATGCGAAAGAGGTATGTTTGAACCCGAACAGCAGCTGCGCATTTATGATACAGACGGGCAGTTTACGGGGATTTATGCCTGGAAGCAGGAAGAAAAGCGCTTAAAGCCCGTGAAAATGTTTTTGGGAAAGGAACAATAGGAAAAAATGCAGATCATTTCCGGAACGACAGATTTTTTGCTGCAGGGGGCGTCCGCAGTGGCAATTGGCAAATTCGACGGGATGCACCGCGGGCACAAGGCGCTGCTTTCCGAAATACTGGAAGCAAAAAAGCGCGGACTGCAGGCGGTCGTATTTACATTTGATCCTCCCCCGGCTGTTCTTTTTTCCGGAAAAGCAGTCAAAGGGCTGACGACGCGGGAAGAAAAGAGACGGCTGTTTCGACAGATCGGAATCGATGTGCTGATCGAGTTTCCTCTGACTTTTCAGACTGCGGCGATTTCTCCGGAGGATTTTTTGCGTGTGATCGTGCAGGAACAGATCAGGGCCAAGCTCGTGGCTGCGGGAACCGATTTGTCCTTTGGCGACCGGGGATTAGGGGACTGCAAGCTGTTAAAGGCGCGCGCAGAAGCGTACGGCTACGAGGTAAAGATCATCGACAAGGTGCTTGAGGACGGGGAAGAAATCAGTTCAACCCGTGTCCGTCAGGCAGTGGAAGCAGGAAAGATGCAAGAGGCAGCAAGACTGCTCGGCGCGCCCTATGCGGTGATGGGAACGGTTGTGCACGGCAGACAGTTAGGGCGTACAATAGGATTTCCTACCGTCAACCTGATGCCTCCTGCAGACAAGCTTTTGCCGCCAAACGGCGTGTACCGCTCGGAGGTGGAATGCAGCAGTGGTGTTTTTAAAGGGCTGACCAATGTCGGCGTCAAACCGACCGTGGAGCATGGCGACCACCCGCCGATGAGCGTGGAAACCTATATCTATGATTTTTCAGAGGATATTTACGACAGCTTTATCACGGTGCGCCTGTTGACCTTTGAGCGCTCGGAACAAAAATTTGCTGACGTGGAGGAATTAAAGGAGCAGCTGCAGAGGGATATCGTAGCGGGCGCGCGGTAAAGCTAGAGCAGCACGCCTGGCGCTGCCGGGCAGTAGTGTCGGCGCGCAGATGCAGACGTTTTTGCACCTGCGTCGTCAGAATACGAAGGAGGATTTGAATGCAGATTTGGAAAAAACTTGGACTGACTGTTGTGCTCTGTGTATTGTCTGCAGGGATGACAGTGAATGCAGGTTTTACAGGGAGCAACGTTCACTCCGCAGGGCAGTCTATGGGCGTCGGCGGGCTTCTGGAGGAATCCATGGATCCGGAAGCGTGCCTTGAGGCGGCGCAGAATGCCAAAGAGACGCGCAAAAAGATTTACGGCTATGAAAATCTTGGCGTTGCGAAGGTCAATGACTATCTGAATATCCGTAAAGATCCGTCTGAAAACGGGGAGCTGGTGGGTAAGCTTCCAAAAAACGGCGGCGCGGACGTGCTTTCCGAAGAAAATGGCTGGTATAAGATCAAATCCGGTAAAGTGACGGGGTATGTCAAGGCGGACTATATGGTGACCGGAGAGGAAGCAAGAAATCTTGCGGACAAAGAGGCGACGAACATGGCGGTCTGCAATTCCGGAGGCTTACGCGTGCGGGAAGAGGGAAGTCTGGATGCGCCGGTCATTACACTGGTAGCGGAGGGAGAAGAGCTTGAGGTTGTGGACATTCAGGACGATTGGGTTAAGATCATGCTGGATGATGAAGCAGCGTATGTTTCCACAGATTATGTGGATATCGCAAAGAAGCTGGAAAAAGCGGTCAGCCTGACAGAATTGAAATACGGTCAGGGCGTTTCTGACATCCGGGTCGATCTCGTCAACTACGCGAAGCAGTTTCTTGGAAACCCTTACGTCTGGGGCGGCACGAGCCTGACAAAGGGTGCGGACTGCTCGGGCTTTGTCCTGAGTATTATGAAGAAATATGGTGTGAGCCTGCCGCATCATTCCGGAAGCCAGGCACAGTGCGGCAAGAAGGTCAGCCTTTCGGAAGCACAGCCGGGCGATCTGGTATTTTATGCGAAAAATGGCAAAATCAACCACGTCGCAATCTATATCGGCGGCGGACAGGTTATCCACGCCAGCAACCCCAGAACGGGCATTAAAATTTCAAACGTATCCTATCGGACACCTTACTCCGTCAGACGGGTGCTGTCGTAAAAAGGGGCTGTTTTGTGGCAGCGTGATACAGTCACAATCTGAATAAATTCCGGAAAATAGTATTTACAGCCCCATTTTTTTATGATATAGTCATTAGGTATGAATTCAGCCGGTGCTCAGGCTTGGGACACTCCGACCCATATCTTAGTACCAGGCGGTTAACATTTAAAGGAGGATTTACCCATGATTTCCAAAGAGAAGAAAGCAGCAATCATCAAAGAGTATGCAAGAACCGAAGGCGACACAGGTTCACCGGAAGTTCAGGTTGCAGTCCTGACAGCAAGAATCCAGGAGCTGACCGAGCACTTAAAGAGCAACCCGAAGGATCATCATTCCAGACGTGGTCTGCTGCAGATGGTAGGTCAGAGACGTGGTCTGCTGGACTATCTGAAGAAGAATGACATCGAGAGATATCGTTCCCTGATCGAGAGACTGGGCATCAGAAAGTAAGACTTGGAGACAGGGCGGAAGCCGTACAGCTTTCTGCCCTGTTTTTCGTGCGATATGCTGCAGCTGCAAAAGAACCCGATGGCAAAAGGTGTTTTGCCGGGGCTGTTGCAAGCAGACAGGGTGTTGCACACGATGCAAAAAGCGGATACCGGAGCAATTCCGAGACCACTGACAAGCGCATTGAAGCCAGTGTGTTTTTCAGTAGTTTCGGCAGCTTTGTCTTTCGCTTTTTCCATCATCCGAAGCGTTTTCGGAACAATTTCCAACAACAAGGTAAAAGAAAAGGAGAGACAGAATGTACAAGACATTTTCCATGGAACTGGCCGGACGTACGTTAAGCGTAGACGTAGGCCGTGTAGCGGCACAGGCAAATGGCGCTGCATTTATGCACTATGGCGAGACAACCGTGCTTTCCACTGCAACTGCAAGTGAGAAGCCCAGAGAGGGAATCGATTTCTTCCCCCTGTCCGTTGAATTTGAAGAGAAGCTGTATGCGGTAGGCAAAATCCCCGGCGGCTTCAACAAGAGAGAAGGCAAGGCGAGCGAGAACTCCGTTCTGACCAGCCGTGTTATCGACCGTCCGATGCGTCCTCTGTTCCCGAAGGATTACAGAAACGACGTTACCTTAAATAACCTGGTTCTGTCCGTAGATCCCGAGTGTCGTCCTGAGCTGGTGGCAATGATCGGTTCTGCGATTGCAACCTGCATTTCCGATATTCCGTTTGCCGGTCCCTGCGCAATGACACAGGTTGGCATGATCAATGGTGAGTTTATTATTAACCCATCCAATGAGCAGAAATCCGTATCCGATCTTGCACTGACAGTCGCTTCTACTCGTGAGAAAGTAATTATGATTGAGGCAGGTGCCAATGAAGTACCTGAAGACAAGATGATCGAGGCTATTTATGCAGCTCATGATGTTAACCAGGAGATCATCAAATTCATCGATCAGATTGTTGCAGAATGCGGCAAAGAGAAGAAGGATTATGAGCATTATGCTATTCCTGAAGAATTAAATGCAGCTATGAAGGAACTCTTTCCGCCAGAAGCAATGGAAGAAGCTGTATTTGCAGATGAGAAGCAGACAAGAGATGCCAACATCCGTGTTATTAAAGACAAGCTCGCAGAAGCATTTGCAGATAAGGAAGAGTGGCTGCCTCTTATTGACGATGCTGTTTATCAGTATCAGAAGAAGACAGTACGTAAGATGATTCTCAAGGATCACAAGCGTCCTGATGGCCGTGCTATTGATCAGATTCGTCCGCTTGCAGCAGAGATCGACCTGTTTGCAAGAACACACGGGTCTGCAATGTTCACAAGAGGTCAGACACAGATTTGTACCATCACCACACTGGCACCATTATCAGATGCCCAGAAGGTAGATGGCCTGAATGAATTTGTGACAAGCAAACGTTATATGCATCATTATAACTTCCCATCATACTCAGTGGGTGAGACAAAGCCTTCAAGAGGTCCGGGCCGTCGTGAGATCGGTCATGGTGCATTGGCTGAGAGAGCATTAGTGCCTGTTCTTCCTTCAGAAGAAGAGTTCCCATATGCTATCAGAACTGTTTCTGAAACATTTGAATCAAACGGTTCAACATCTATGGCAAGTACATGTTCATCATGTATGTCATTAATGGCAGCAGGTGTTCCAATTAAGTCAA
>OIWP01003633.1_pt1 | contig 12394 bp, 10 predicted proteins | sample 1587661 | NCBI WGS metagenome assembly OIWP01 (sample SAMEA3888899, study PRJEB22519) | human gut metagenome | biome: human gut; feature: human-associated habitat; material: faeces | place: Denmark | collected 2010 | reverse complement strand
CTCAGACGTTCACTCATTGTACTTCTCCATGCCAGGGCGTCAGGCGGCGCTGAAGCGCGCGCAGACCCAGTTCTAAAATAAACGCGATAACGGCAATCACCGCGATCCCCGCCAGCACCACATCCGTTGCCAGAAACTCACCGGCAGACTGGACCATAAATCCTAAGCCTCGCGTGGCGGCAATCAGCTCTGCCGCCACCAGCGTCGACCAGCCCACCCCAAGTCCGATCCGTAATCCGGTGAGGATCTCAGGTAATGCCCCCGGCAAAATAACAAACCACAGCACCTGCGCACGGCTGGCTCCCAGCGACTGCGCGGCGCGCACTCTCACCTGCTGCGCACTTTTCACTCCCGCCAGCGCCGACATCGCTACAGGGGCGAAAATCGCCAGATAGATAAGCAAGATCTTGGAGGTTTCGCCAATGCCAAACCAAATGACCATCAGCGGCAGATAGGCCAGGGGCGGAACCGGACGATACAGCTCAATGATCGGATCGAGAATGCCGCGCATCGTCGGACTCAGCCCCATAGCGATTCCAACCGGAACGCCCAGCAGCACCGCCGCCAGCAGCGCGATAACAATACGTGTCAGACTCGCCGCCAGATGCTGCCACAGCGTGGCATCCATAAATCCCTGCGGACCGGCAATAACGATCAGCTTTTGTAAAACCTGTCCCGGTGGCGGTAAAAACAGCGGACTGACTAACTGCAGCGCCGCCACCGTCCACCACAACGCCAAAATGACGGCCAACGTACCAAGGCTTAAGGTAATCTGCCGCGAGAACGGCCAGCGCCAGTTGAGCGCGCGCTGGCGACGGGGTTTATCATTAATCACCACGCTCATGAAAATGCCTCCCGTTGTTCAAAGACTCGACCTAACACGTACTCGCGCATGGCGATAAACTGCGGATCGGACTTAATGCTGCGACTCGACTCTCCAGCCACAAAGCGACGGGCGAAATTCAGCGGCAGACGCTCCAGTACCCGGCCAGGGCCTGGCGACAGCAATACCAGCTCTGTCGCCATAAACACCGCTTCTTCAATATCGTGCGTAATCAACAGCACCTGTTTGCCAGTCTCATGCCACAGCTTCAGCAGCAGGGTTTGCATCTGCTCACGAGTAAAGGCGTCGAGCGCGCCAAAAGGTTCATCCAGCAACAACAACTGTGGATTGGCCGCCAGCGCCCGCGCAATGCCGACGCGCTGCCGCTGTCCACCGGAAAGCTGCCAGATAAAGCGTTTGCCCGCGTCCTCCAGCCCGACTTTCTGCAACATCTCCAGAGCAATACGCTGACGCTGTGGTTTATCCACCCCCGCCAGCTGCAGACCAAAAGCCACGTTGTCCTGCACGTTACGCCAGGGCAGCAGACCTTCATTCTGGAACACGACCCCGCGATCTGCCCCCGGACCGCCAGTGTGATGCTGCCATGCTGATACGGCACAAATCCGGCAATCAGATTTAACAATGTGGTTTTCCCGCAACCGGAAGGTCCGAGTACCACCAGCAGCTCACCGCTATCGAGCGTCAGGTTGATATCCTCCAGCGCCGGTTTTCCACCGTAGCTGGCGGCAAGATGAGAGATTTGCAGCATCAGCGCCTCCTTATTTATTGCACGAAGCGATCGGTCACGTACTGGCTGTAATCCGTCGCGACAGCGGGGACTTTGCCCTGCTCTTTGAGGAACTGCGCGGTGTCGATAATGGCTTTGTTCACCGGTCCGGTCAGTTCGGCAGTCTGCTGTTGCGGCGTCAGGTAAGTGTTACCTTTCACCAGTCCCGGCACATCCGCTTCCGGCACGCCGCTTAAACGCGACAATTTGCTGATATTCTCCGGCTGCTTCAGCCACTCATCGGGATTAGCGATATAAGGTTGCTGCGCATCGATAGCGCTTTTGGCAAAGGCTTTCACCACCTCAGGATGCTTCTCTGCAAAATCTTTGCGTACCACCCACACGTCCAGCGTCGGTGCGCCCCACTCACCAACCTGCGATGAGTCGGTTAACACCTTGCCGTCTTTTTCCAGCGCATTGACCGCAGGAGCCCAGACGTACGCGCCGTCAATATCCCCGCGCTGCCATGCGGCAATAATCGCAGGTGGTTGCAGGTTCACAATCTCCACCTGACCGGGTTTAATCCCCCAGTGTTTCAACGCCGCCAGCAGGCTGTAATGGGTGGTGGAGATAAACGGCACCGCAATGCGTTTGCCAATCAAATCTTGCGGTTTACTGATGTTTTTCTTCACCACTAGTGCCTCGGAGTTACCAAGCTTTGACGCCAGCAGAAAAACTTCAATGGGTACTTGCTGACTGGCGGCGACCGCCAGCGGGCTGGAGCCAAGATTACCGATCTGCACGTCGCCGGAGGCTAGCGCCCGGACGATGCTCGCGCCGCTGTCGAATTTGCGCCAGTCAACGGTAGCGCCGCTCTCTTTGGCAAAAGTATTATCCGCCTGCGCCACTTTGGCGGGTTCGGCGGAGGTCTGATAAGCGACGGTTACGTTCACCGCCTGCGCCTGAAATGCGATGAATGCCAGTGCACCGAGAAGTGCGTTACGCGATGAAATAGCCATGATTGTCTGCTCCCCTGTCTTGTTATGGAGGCAGTATTTCGTTGCGGCACAATTTGATAAAGGAATTAAAAATTCTGGCTAAGAACAAAGCGTTTTTAGAAAAAAAGCGGCAATAGTTAGCGATTTTGCTCATTACAGATGGAATTCGTAGGCCTGATAAGCGCAGCGCCATCAGGCACTGTTGCCGGATGGCGGCGCAAGCGCCTTATCCGGCCTACAACACCCGGCAAATTATTGCGATTTTGTTACATTCGTTACATAACTACACCTGGATGATTGCCAGCGCGGCGCTGACCGGCATCATAGACGCCATTATCAGGCAAGAGAGTAAAATCATGATTCATGTTGTGCTGGTGGATGACCATGTGGTGGTGCGTTCCGGCTTTGCGCAATTACTCAGTCTCGAAGACGATCTCAACGTTACCGGTCAGTACAGCAGCGCAGCGGAGGCCTGGCCTGCACTTCTGCATGATGACGTCAACGTTGCGGTGATGGATATCGCCATGCCGGATGAAAATGGTCTGAGCCTGTTAAAACGACTGCGGGCACAGAAGCCCGGTTTTCGCGCCATCATTCTCAGCATCTATGACTCACCCACGTTTGTGCAAAGTGCGCTGGATGCCGGCGCCAGTGGCTACCTGACCAAACGCTGCGGACCAGAGGAGCTGGTGCAGGCGGTACGATCGGTCGGTATGGGCGGGCATTACCTGTGCGCCGATGCGCTGCGGGCGCTACGCGGCGGCGAACAGCCCGCGCAGGTACTGGAAGTACTGACCCCACGCGAGCGCGAAGTGTTTGAGCTGTTGGTCAAAGGCGACAGCGTAAAAGAGATCGCCTTCAAGCTCGACCTCAGCCACAAGACGGTACACGTTCATCGGGCGAACGTGCTGGGCAAACTGCAATGCCACAGCACCATCGATCTGGTGCATTTTGCCCTCGACCACCAGCTATTAACGGGGCATTAATGTCGCGTAGCCTTCGGCATTGGGTTATTTCTCTGTTTATTCTGCTGGCCTGGGGATCGGGCTGGTTGATGCTGTGGACGCTGGGGTTTTACCTGACCCACAACGGCCAGCAGGCGGCGCTGTTCCTGCCGCACGGCGTCTATCTCGCGCTGCTCATCCTGCTTTCTCGCCGTTACTGGCCCGCGCTGGTACTGCCGCCGGTGCTGATGTTGTTCTGGCTGCACAGTGAGCAATTATTGAATGGCTATATCCTGCTGGCCGCGCCGTTTATTAGCCTGATTCCGGCAAGCATCGGTCAGTCATACTGGCACCGTTTCCCCCTTTACTGGCAGCGCTTAACGCTGCTGCTGGCCGGGGTGACGCTCACCTCATTGCTCAATACCGCCCTGCTTTCACCGTTTATCCAAAGTCCGGCAACGTTAATTGGCCTGGCGTCGTTTACCGGCGGCGTGCTGCTGACGCCGTTTGTCTATCTGATCTATGAATTTTTGCGCCAGCAGCACCGCTATCATTTGCTCGGGCTGGATACCACCAATCCCCCGCTGCGCACCTCGCTTATCATCTGGTGCAGCCTGTTTTTTATTATTGGCATCGGCACCCAGATGGTGTTGTCGCCGGAGATCGAGCGCCTGTTGCTGATCGTGGTGTTCTTACCGAACGTGGTGATGGCGTGGAAATTTGGCTGGCAGGGCGGCGTGTTGTCCGGATTGCTCGGCAGTATGATGATCACCATCGCCCGGCAAATCGGCGTCGGGTTCAGTAATTTACTGGAGCTGGAGATTTTCCTCGCCACCCAGGCGCTGCTCGGCATAGGGCTGGGGATCGCCATCAGCCGCCAGCAGCATCTGGCGCAAAACCTGCACCATTATCGCCAGCGTCTGGAAACTGAACTGGCGGCGCGTCGCGCGCTGACCGAACAGCTGATCCGCACCGAAGAAAACACGCGCAAAAGCCTGGCGCGGGAACTGCACGACGAAATTGGTCAGAACATCACCGCCATTCAAATTCAATCACAACTGGTCAAACGCGCACCGGGTTGCGAGCAAACGCTTGAGGCGGCAAATCAGATCAACGACCTGGCCCGGCGTATTCACCACTCCACCCGCCAGCTGCTGCGCCAGCTGCGTCCACCCGCGCTCGATGAACTGTCTTTTAAAGATGCACTACATCATCTGGTGAATGAATTTGCTTTTGCTGAACGGGGCATTCGCTGTCGCTTTGATTATCAGCTAGAGAATACGCCAGAAAACGAAACGGTGCGCTTCACGCTGTATCGCCTGTTGCAGGAGTTACTCAATAACGTCTGTAAACATGCCGATGCCAGCGATGTGTCGATTACGCTGCGCCAGCAGGAACATAGCTTGTTTCTGGACGTCGCTGACAATGGCGTGGGTATTCTGCCAGAAAAAATTCCCGGTTTCGGTATCCAGGGAATGCGTGAGCGGGTGAGCGCCCTTGGCGGTGAACTGACGCTCGAATCAAACAACGGCACACGGGTAATTGTTAACCTGCCCACAAATTTGCAACAAATCAGCCGCTAACCAGGAAAAAGTCTTAGCCACTCTGGACTTTCTCTCATCCTCTTTTGCTTTCACTTTCCTATAGTCAGCACAAACGGAGACTGCCATGCATACACGCTCAGCCAGCGAAACAGATCAACAATACCGGGCGCTACGCCCCCGACTGCTGATGTGTATGGTCATTGGCTATGCCGCGTTTTATCTGACGCGCAAAAGCGTTAACTACGTCCTCCCGGCGCTACAAACGGACCTCGGTCTGGATAAAGGCGATATCGGCCTGCTGGGGTCGCTGTTTTACCTGACCTATGGCCTGTCGAAATTTACCGCCGGACTGTGGCACGACAGCCACGGACAACGCGCATTTATGGGCATTGGCCTTTTCGCCACCGGTGTTTTGAATGTGCTGTTCGCCTTTGGTGAATCGCTGACGCTGCTGCTGGTGGTCTGGACGCTGAACGGTTTTTTCCAGGGGTGGGGCTGGCCGCCCTGCGCCCGACTACTGACCCACTGGTACTCGCGCAACGAACGCGGATTCTGGTGGGGCTGCTGGAATATGTCGATCAACATTGGTGGGGCAGTTATCCCGCTGATTAGCGCCTTTGCCGCCCACTGGTGGGGCTGGCAGGCAGCGATGCTGGCACCGGGGATTATCAGCATGGCGTTAGGCATTTGGCTCACTCTGCAACTGAAAGGCACGCCCCGGGAAGAGGGATTACCGACGGTTGGGGAATGGCGGCATGACCCGCTGGAGCTGCGTCAGGAACAGCAAAGTCCGCCGATGGGGCTGTGGCAAATGTTACGTACCACCATGCTGAAAAACCCGATGATCTGGCTGCTCGGCGTGTCGTATGTATTGGTCTATTTGATCCGCATTGCGCTCAACGACTGGGGCAACATCTGGCTGACGGAAAGCCACGGCGTGAATCTGCTCAGCGCCAATGCCACGGTGATGCTGTTTGAAGTTGGCGGTTTGCTGGGGGCGCTGTTTGCCGGATGGGGATCGGATCTGCTGTTCAGCGGTCAGCGTGCGCCGATGATTTTGCTGTTCACGCTGGGGCTGATGGTCTCCGTCGCCGCGCTGTGGCTGGCGCCGGTGCACCACTACGCGCTACTGGCAATGTGTTTCTTTACGGTGGGCTTTTTTGTGTTTGGCCCACAGATGCTGATTGGCCTCGCGGCAGTGGAGTGCGGACACAAAGCGGCAGCAGGTTCAATTACCGGTTTTCTCGGGCTGTTCGCCTATCTGGGGGCCGCGCTGGCGGGTTGGCCGCTGTCGCTGGTCATAGAACACTACGGCTGGTCGGGAATGTTCAGTTTGCTCTCGGTCGCCGCTGTCTTTATGGGTTTATTGCTGATGCCACTGCTCATTGCAGGCATTACCCCTTCTCTCAGTCAAAGGATAAAACAATGAAACTGACGCTTACCTCTACACTAATTGCCTCCGCTCTGACGCTGGCAGCCTTCAGCAATGCAGCTCAGGCGCAGGGCCGTCTGGTGGTGTATTGCAGCGCCACTAACGAGATGTGCGAAACCGAAACCAAAGCCTTCGGTGAAAAATATGATGTGAAAACCTCATTCATTCGCAACGGCTCGGGCAGTACGCTGGCGAAAGTGGATGCCGAGAAGAAAAATCCGCAGGCGGATGTCTGGTACGGCGGTACGCTGGATCCGCAGTCCCAGGCCGGGGAAATGGGCCTGCTGCAGCCGTATAAATCACCCAATCTCGAACAGATCATGGAGAAATTCCGCGATCCCGCGAAGGTGAAAGGCAATCTCTCCTCGGCGGTTTACGTCGGTATTCTGGGCTTTGGCGTCAATACCCAGCGCCTGAAAGAGAAAAACCTGCCGGTGCCAAAATGCTGGAAGGATCTGACCAAACCGGAATACAAAGGTGAAATCCAGATTGCTGACCCGCAAAGCTCCGGTACCGCCTATACCGCGCTGGCGACTTTTGCCCAGTTGTGGGGTGAAGATCAGGCCTTTGACTACCTGAAACAGCTCAACGCCAACGTCTCTCAATACACTAAATCAGGCATTGCCCCAGCGCGTAACGCCGCTCGTGGCGAAACGGCGATTGGCATTGGCTTCCTGCACGACTACTCGCTGGAAAAAGAACAGGGCGCACCGCTGGAGCTAATTTCACCGTGCGAAGGTACTGGCTATGAGATCGGCGGCGTTAGCATTCTGAAAGGCGCGCGCAACCTCGATAACGCCAAACTGTTCGTTGACTGGGTACTGTCAAAAGATGCCCAGGAACTGGCGTGGAAGAAAGGTAAGTCCTATCAGATCCTGACCAACACCACCGCCGAGACGTCTCCTAACTCGCTGAAGCTCGACGACCTGAAACTTATCAATTACGACATGGATAAGTACGGCTCGACCGACGTGCGTAAAGCGTTGATCAATAAGTGGGTCAGCGAAGTGAAGATGGGTAAATAAACCTACATCGGCGATCATTTGCCGGGTGCGGCGTAAATACCGCATCCGGCCTGGAATACCGGAACCGCTATGTCACACACACTTGCACTCCATCCCGTGAAAAAACGGGATGCGATATTTCTTTGGGTTTTGCTTGGCTGGCTGGCGTTTGCCCTGTTGCCAAGCTGGAGCCTGGACTACGGTCTGCTGGAATCGACAGGCGAGGAAATACTCGCCGCCTACGGCTGGTCACAGTTCAATATCAGTTGGTTATGGTATCTGCTGCCGAGCCTGCTACTGGTGCGTCCGTTCCATGAGGCCAGGCGCGAACAGCGCGGCCGCCATTATCTTGATGCGGGCTGGGCTTTTTTCTGTATGGCGTTTATCGTCGCCAGCGCGACTCTTGAGGGGCGCGGCTTAGGCTATGCCACCATTGTGTTGTTTGTGGCACTTGGCGCGATCATGACCCTGGCGCTCACCCGTCTGGAATGGCTGGGCGGCGACCGTTTCGTCATCGGTTCGCTCACCGCGATTGTCGCGCTAATCGGTATTTTTATCGTCTGGCCGAGTATCGCTATTTTTATTCCGATGTTCACCAACGACGCCGGGGAATTTGCCCCGCTGGCGTTTATGAATGTGCTGTCGCAGGCACATATCATTCAGGTGATCCTCAACTCGATTATGCTGTCGATTGCCGTCGGCATCGGCTGTACCTTCTTTGGTCTGGTACTGGCTATCTATACCACCCGGATCGCCAGACGCAGCGCCATAATCGGACGTATCTTCTCGATTCTGCCGATCGTCACCCCGCCGTTTGTCGTGGGTTTAGGCGTCACGCTGATGATGGGACGCTCCGGCTACATCACCGAATTTATGGTCGAATGGTTTGGCTTAACCAACACCAACTGGCTGTACGGTTTTACCGGCATCTGGCTGGCGCAGGTGCTGGCCTTCACTCCGATGGCGTTTATGATCCTCGACGGAGCAATCAAAACCATTCATCCGTCGCTGGAAGAAGCGTCATACACCCTGCGTGCCAGCCGCTGGCAGACCTTTAACGGCGTGTTTGTCCCGCTGTTGAAACCAGCGCTGGCGAACGCCTTTTTGATTGTGGTTGTGCAGTCGCTGGCTGACTTTAGTAACCCGCTGGTGCTCGGCGGTAACTTCGACGTGCTGGCAACGCAAATCTACTTCTACATCACCGGTTCGCAGCTCGACTACCAGGCCGCCAGTACGCTGGGTGCCTTCCTGCTGCTGTTCTCGCTGCTGGTGTTCTGCGTGCAATATATGTGGATTGGTAAACGCTCATACGTCACCGTTTCCGGTAAATCCTACCGGGGCGACGTGCAACCGTTACCTGTGACGTTGGTATGGAGCGTGGTCGCGCTGCTGGCGGTGTGGATTGCCTTTAACGCCCTGTTGTACGGCAGCATTTTCTACGGCAGTTTCACCGTTAACTGGGGCGTGGACTACACCCTGACGTTAGCGAACTTTACCAAACTGTTCGGTCAGGGGATGAGCGACGGCGCATGGCCTTCACTGCTCGACACCCTGCTCTACGCCGGTATTGCCGCGCCGATCACCGCCATCTTCGGCCTGCTGATCGCCTGGGTAGTCGTGCGCCAACAGTTTAAGGGCAAGAAGACCATCGAGTTCACCACCATGCTGTGCTTTGCCGTTCCAGGCACCGTCGCGGGCGTATCGTACATTCTGGCCTTTAACAGCGCCCCGGTGTACCTCACTGGTACGGCGGCGATTGTCATTATCTCGATGGTAATGCGTAACGTCCCGGTCGGCATTCGCGCGGGTATCGCGGGCTTAGGCCAGATCGATAAATCACTGGATGAAGCCTCGCTCAGCCTGCGCGCCGGTTCGCTGCGTACTATTACGCATATCCTGCTGCCGCTGCTACGCCCGGCGATCCTTTCGGCGCTGATTTACAGCTTTGTGCGCGCCATTACCACCGTCAGCGCCATTGTGTTCCTCGTCACGCCGGATACCCGCGTGGCCACGGCCTACATCCTTAACCGCGTGGAAGACGGCGAATACGGTGTGGCGATTGCCTACGGTTCCATTCTGATCGTGGTGATGCTGGCGATTATTTTCATCTTTGACTGGCTGATCGGTGAATCACGTACCTCCCGTTCAAAAGCCAAAAACCAAGCGTAATGGAGCGCACTATGACTCAGAAAAATTTCGTTGAACTGCGCAACGTCACCAAACGATTTGGCAGTAATACGGTAATCGACAATATCAACCTCACCATCCCGCAGGGGCAAATGGTGACGCTGCTCGGCCCGTCCGGTTGTGGTAAAACCACCATTTTGCGCCTGGTCGCCGGGCTGGAAAAACCGAGCGAAGGGCAGATTTTCATTGATGGCGATGACGTCACCCATCGCTCAATTCAGCAGCGTGATATCTGTATGGTGTTTCAGTCCTATGCCCTGTTCCCGCATATGTCGCTGGGAGAGAACGTTGGTTACGGCCTGAAGATGCTCGGCGTGTCCCGCGCTGAGGTGAAAACCCGTGTCAAAGAGGCACTGGCGATGGTCGATCTGGAAGGATTCGAAGAACGCTATGTTGATCAGATCTCCGGCGGTCAGCAGCAGCGCGTAGCGCTGGCCCGCGCATTGATCCTCAAGCCGAAAGTGCTGCTGTTTGATGAGCCGTTGAGTAACCTCGACGCCAACCTGCGTCGCAGCATGCGCGACAAGATCCGCGAACTGCAAAAGCAGTTTGATATCACCTCGCTGTACGTCACCCACGATCAAAGCGAAGCCTTTGCGGTTTCCGATACCGTGCTGGTGATGAACAAGGGACACATCATGCAGATCGGTTCACCGCAGGATCTTTACCGCCAGCCCGCCTCGCGCTTTATGGCAAGTTTTATGGGTGACGCCAACCTGTTCCCGGCCACCTTCAGTGACCAATACGTTGATATCTACGGCTACCACCTGCCGCGCCCGCTGCACTTTGATACGCAAGGCGAAGGCATGGTCGGCGTGCGCCCGGAAGCGATCACGCTCAGCGATCGCGGCGAAGAGAGTCAGCGCTGCGTGATCCGCCACGTGGCCTATATGGGCCCCCAGTATGAAGTCACGGTGGAATGGCACGGGCAGGAGATCTTATTGCAGGTCAACGCTACGCGTTTACAGCCGGACGTCGGCGAGCAGTATTATCTCGAAATCCATCCGTACGGCATGTTTGTTCTGGCGGATGCAGCATAACGTTTTGTGGCTTTGTAGGCCGGATAAGGCGCTTATGCCACCATCCGGCAATGCCTGATGCGCTGCGCTTATCAGGCCTAAAGTGAACGATGTAGGCCCGATAAACTCTCAGCTTCGCGCTTTTAGCGCGGCGATATCCGCAGGCGTGGTGCGACAGCACCCGCCAATCAACCGTGCGCCAGCGGCCTGCCACTGCGGCAGATAATCCGCCAGATGCGCACAATGCTCACCGTGATGATGCCAGGTTTTGCTCACGGCATCATACTGCTCGCCCGAGTTCGGATACACCACCAGCGGCAGCGCCGTTAAACCGTGTAAATGCTGCAACGCAGCGGTGGTGTTTTCCAGCGCAATGCAGTTAATACCTAGCGCCACCACCTGCGGATAATCCGCCAGCAACGCAACCACGTCACGCAGCGGCGTACCGTCGCTCAGGTGCTCGCTGTCGCGCAGGGTAAATGAGAACCACGCCCGCGCACGCGGATATACAGTCAATAACTCAGCCAGCGCGCTAATTTCGGCAAAATTTGGCAGGGTTTCACAGGCCAGAAGATCGGCCCCGGCATCCAGCAAGGCTTCCACGCGCGGGCGGTGAAACGCCTGAAACTCTTCAGCGCTACGTTGGTAATCACCACGGTATTCAGAACCATCCGCCAGATACGCGCCGTAAGGCCCGACCGATCCTGCTACCAGCAGCGTGCCCGCCTGCGGGTTCTCTGCCAGATACGCTTCGCGGGCTTTACGCGCCAGCTCCACGCTTTTGCCAATCAGCGCTTTCGACTGCGCTTCATCCAGATCTCGCGCGGCAAAGCCCGCCGGCGTCGCCTGATAGCTGGCGGTGATCGCGCACTGCGCCCCCGCCCGGTAGTAATCGAGATGGACTTCGCGGATAAGCTCCGGATTTTCGACCAGCACTTTGGCTGACCACAGACTATCGGCTAAGTTACAGCCACGCGCTTCCAGCTCCGTCGCCATCGCACCATCGAGCAGCAGGAAATCCTGTTTATCGAGGATGGCGCTTAACGGATTATTCTGCGACATGTTCGGGCTCCTGTTTGGTTTTACGCGGTTGAGTAAGGAAATAAGCACCATAACACACTGCCACAAACGGTAACCCGCACCACAGCGCAATTCTCTGCGCTGGATCGAATGCCAGCCCGACACAAGCCACCAGGCACAGCACAAATCCCAGTACCGGCACCAGCGGATACCACGGCGCGCGATAATGCAATTCACTCAATGCCTTACCCTGCTGCAGATAACGGCGGCGAAAGACGAAGTGTGAAGCGCAAATACTCAGCCACACCGCCACCACCGCAAACCCGGAGATTGCCGACAGCGCGACAAATACCGTATCCGGGGCCACCACGCTGGAAAACAGCGCCAGTACACCACCGAGCATACTGACCGACAGCGCCGTCAGCGGCACGCCGTTTTTCGTTACTCGCGCAAAACAGGCCAGTAGCGTACGTTCATTCGACAGCGACCACAGCATGCGCCCGGAGGCATACAGCCCGGAGTTCGCCGCGGATAGAATAGCCGTCAGGATCACGAAGTTAAAAATATCGGCGGCGTAAGGAATACCCACCTTCTCAAACACCAGCACAAACGGGCTTTTCTCCACGCCCGCCTGCTGCATTGGGATCAGCGCCGCCAGCACAAACACGGTGCCGATAAAGAAAATAATCAGCCGGG
>OIWP01003626.1_pt1 | contig 12417 bp, 9 predicted proteins | sample 1587661 | NCBI WGS metagenome assembly OIWP01 (sample SAMEA3888899, study PRJEB22519) | human gut metagenome | biome: human gut; feature: human-associated habitat; material: faeces | place: Denmark | collected 2010 | reverse complement strand
TCCGAACCCCCATTTAACTTCTTGGATAACGGAAGCACACCGATCTTAACCGGAGCAAGTGCCGGATGGAAATGGAAAACGGTTCTTACGTCCGGCTTTTCCTCTGTTCCGATATTTTCCTCATCGTATGCGGCACATAAAAATGCCAGAACCACACGGTCAGCACCAAGTGATGGCTCAATAACGTAAGGAATATACTTCTCCCCCTTAGTATCATCAAAATACGTCATATCCTGACCAGACACATTCTGATGCTGTGTCAAATCGTAATCGGTACGGTCGGCAATCCCCCAGAGTTCCCCCCATCCAAACGGGAATAAGAATTCAATATCTGTCGTTCCCTTAGAATAGAAACACAGTTCCTCGGCAGAATGATCACGCAGACGCATCTCGTCTTCCTTGATTCCCAGAGATAACAGCCAGTCACGGCAGAACGCTCTCCAGTACTGGAACCACTCTAAATCGGTACCCGGCTCACAGAAAAATTCCAGCTCCATCTGCTCAAACTCTCTCGTACGGAATGTGAAATTCCCCGGTGTAATCTCATTACGGAAAGACTTACCAATCTGTCCGATTCCAAACGGAATTTTCTTACGGGAAGTTCTCTGCACATTTTTGAAGTTAACGAAAATACCCTGTGCGGTTTCCGGACGAAGATATACGGTATTTTTTGCATCTTCCGTAACTCCCTGGAATGTCTTAAACATCAGATTAAACTGACGGATGTCTGTAAAATTATGCTTACCGCAGGAAGGACATGGAATGTTATGACTTTCGATAAAATCTACCATTTTCTCATTGGACCATCCATCTACGGATCCGTCCAACTCGATGTTATTCTCCTGTGCAAAATCTTCGATCAGCTTATCTGCACGGAAACGCTCATGACATTCTTTACAATCCATCAGCGGATCAGAAAAACCTCCCAGATGTCCGGAAGCAACCCAGGTCTGTGGGTTCATCAGGATGGCGCAGTCCACACCAACATTGTATGGGTTTTCCTGTATGAACTTCTTCCACCATGCACGCTTCACATTGTTTTTCAGTTCTACACCAAGATTTCCGTAATCCCATGTATTTGCAAGACCGCCGTAGATTTCAGATCCCGGATATACAAAACCTCTTGCTTTTGCTACCTGCACAATTTTGTCCATCGTCTTTTCCATTATGTAATCCTCACATTCTATTATGTATTTTCTGATCCGCCCAAAGGCTGGATCTGAGTTACTTATAAATTATATAGGTATATACCTGACTGAATTCGCCTGTGGCATCATCGGTACTGGTATCTTCCTCGTCAAACTGAAACTTCACTTCGGATTCCTGCTCCGTAACATCGATCAGATCGTCATCGGATACCGCTCCTGTCGTTTCCTCAATCTGTGTGCCTGCTGCCTCTGTGGCACTTTCCGTTCCCTCTGTTGTTTTTTCCGCTGCAAGAAGGGACGTTCCTTCTTTGATTGCAATGGTCTGTGCATCCACATAACTGGTATTTGTCGTGGATACATAACAGATGGTTCCTTTTACTTTTACATTTGTATTTCCACGGATTACAACCACTTTGTAGCTGGAGTCATCCAGAAATGCGCTGCTCTCACACGCTTTGATCTTTCCGTTTTTTACGGATGCAAACGATCCGTCAAAAGAATACCCTGTAGCCAGTGCTTCTGCAACACTTCCCGTATACAGTTCCATATCATTAAATTTCTGATAATCTTCGGCTGTACGATACGCAATGGTAAGCGTTGCCTTTTTTTCTCCTGTGTCGAGTTTTTTCAGCGAAACGCTTCCCTTTCCGTTTTTCTCATTATAGGTATCTATTTCATTTTTGACATATTCTTTCAATCCGTCTTTATCATATGTCTTTTCGTCAAAATTTTCCACATCGGTAGACACGATTTTTCCATCTTTCAGTACAAAAACTGTGCTTTCATCCGCTTTGTAAGAAGTGCCGCAACCGGTAAACATTCCTACGCTAAGCAGTAATACCAGCACGATCTGACCGAATTTCTTCATGATTTCACAAATCCTCCTCTATTCACAATCCATGATATTATACACTTTTCATATTCCCATTTCAACCGAAAATCGAAAGGGACTTAAAGTCATGATGCACATAATACGCCATATATTCTTTCATAATCATCTTCAGTTCCCTTAGTACTTCCTCTGAAACAGTAAACGAGTATAATCTGGCGACAGGTGTGGATATGATATACTGCATCGTATATCGCGTGGAATCGGAAATATACAGGCCCTGTACTTCCTTCGCACATGTTCTGCAGAAGATGCCTCCCCTTTTCACCGAAAAGAAACACAGGTTTTCTTTCGCATGACAATGCATACAGGCAAACACCTGCGGTCCTTCTCCATTGATGGTTATGGCTTTTAGTTCAAACACTGCACGCACAAGTTCTTTGGAATACCTGCTGTTTTCCAGTGCACGAAACGACTGGTACAAAAGCTTTAACATTTCCCGCTCATCATTATTTTCCTGACAATAATATTCCGCGAATTCTGCAAAGTAGAACGCAAGCGATGCTGCATCCAGATCCAAAACCAGTTCACGAAAATAATTCTGAATGTTTGCTTTGGTAACATTATAGGAATTTCTTCCCTCAAACACTTCGAATTCGCCAAAGGCAAAGGGATTTGTCGCTGCCAGCAGCTGGCTCGACGGTCGTCTGGCACCTCTGGCAAACGCTGTGATTTTTCCCCTTTCCTTTGTCAGAATTGTTATTCTTTTGTCATAATCATTGACAGGCATGGCTGTTAAAACCATGCCCATCACTATCACAGACTGACTCATACTTCTGCTGTTCCTTCTGTCCGTAACCTCCGCCACTTCCTGCGACGTCCGTCACTTCATTCCGATAAGTCAGATAATCGGTAACTTTTCCTGTTGTCCAGAATGTTTCCCAGGTTTTCTCCATTGCACCTTACCTCCATTACTATCGTCTGCAATGGCAGTAATTCTATTCCCGAAAAATATTGGAAACCCATCATCTGATCTTTATCTTTTATTCTTCCTCCCGATACCCGAAATTCTTAATCAGGAAATCACTGTCTCTCCAGTCTTTCTTCACCTTCACCCAAAGTTTTAAATTCACTTTGGCATCCAGCATTTTTTCCATCTCGTAACGCGCATTGGTTCCGATCTTTTTAAGCATCGACCCCTGCTTTCCGATAATAATTCCCTTGTGGGAATCCCGTTCACACACAATCGTTGCGTCGATATCATACATCTTTCCGCCTTTGCGCGGTTTCATCTGGTCGATGGCAACGGCAATTCCATGCGGTACTTCATCGCTTAACGCATGAAGTGCTTTTTCTCTTATGATCTCCGCACAGATCGCACGCTCCGGCTGATCGGTAATCGTATCCTCGTCATAAAACTGCGGACCATACGGAAGATACTTAAAAATAGAATCAATCACGTCATCCACATTCTGTCCGCGAAGGGCGGAAGTCGGAATAATCTCCGCGAAATCATAAATCTTGCGGTAGGTATCGATAAACTCCAGCACCTTATCTTTTTCCACGGTATCAACTTTATTGATCACAAGAATCACAGGCGTCTGAACTTTTTTCAGCTGTTCTACAATGTGCTGTTCCCCCGCACCGATAAAATTACTCGGCTCCACCAGCCACAATACGACATCCACCTCGTTCAGTGTCTTTTCTGCAACATTTACCATATATTCACCAAGCTTATTTTTTGCTTTGTGAATTCCCGGCGTGTCAAGAAAAACGATCTGTCCACGCTCCATATCCGTATACACGGTCTGGATCCGGTTTCTGGTTGTCTGCGGCTTATTGGATGTGATTGCAATCTTCTGTCCGATCAGACGGTTCATCAACGTTGATTTTCCTACATTTGGTCTGCCGATAATTGTAACAAACCCTGACTTAAAATTTGCTGCTGTCATTTGTATCTCCTTTATCGTGCTATTCGCACAGTCCCTGAATTGAGGTAAACATACCGCTTTCTTCACGGATTGCATGCTCATTTCCCACTACACACAGACACTGATCGGAAAGGATCGAGGCGATCAGATCCGAAAGACTGCGGATATCTGCCGGTGTCGCTGTCAGTATCTCGTCACGCTCTTTCTGGATTTCCTCATAGGTCAGATGTTCCAGATAAGCAGCCATCGAACGGCTTCCCTTTGCTTCCGGGTTTAACGGTGTATCTAAAGCTCCAAACGTGCCAATGATATATTTTGTCATATCACGCTCATCCGGATCAAAGGATGCTACATATTCCGGAATTTTCTCATAGACGGCATTGGTCTTTGCCAGATTCGGGTCCCGGTAAGATACAAAATAACTGTCTCCGGTTCTAAGGAAAGAACTCATACATCCATATGCACCGCCCTTTACGCGGATATTCATCCACAGATATTCATAGCTTAAAATCATTTTTAAAATCTTTAAGGTTCCGTGATATGCGTATCCATGGCTGATAAAGTTACCGGATCTTGCCACATACTGGATCTGGGAGGCGTCCGTAAATCCCTCATTTTTCTTAGAAAGCACCGGATGGATTGCAGCCTGCGCCGGTGTTCCTTCCGGAAGTTTCTCCAGATACTTGTGCATGATCGGGGAAGCTTTTTCATAAGAGACTTCTTCTCCGGTAAAGCTGACGAGCATTCTCTTTCTGACAAATACTTTTTCTATCAGCTGCTGCAGTTTTTCGGCTACCGCCTGCGGATTCTCTTTCATCTGTTCATCCAGTCTGCGAATCATCTGATTGTATGCAATACCAATTGTCGCATCATTATAAAATGCATAAACAGATTCGTAAGAAAGTGCACGCATTGCAGCTACCGTGTGCCCGCTGCTGCTTAAGTTCACCTGCAGTCTGGATTTCACCTGTGCAATCAGTTCAGCCAGTCGTTTGGTATCGTGCAGATCCGAACTGTTTAAGATTTCCTCTGCCAGTTTCATGGCATGCTCCAGATTGCTCTCAAGCACTTTCATACGGATCTCAAATTTAACTGCCATCGCATCGTGATTTTTCAGATCCGGATACATGCTGACCCCACTGGTAATTCCGCCGGTATAAATATTGATGGCATTTGCAAGATCGGCATAACTGTAGGATCTGGTATTGACATATCCGAGTACCGCGCGCAGAAGTCCAAGGTACGGAACCTCCTCCTCTGCAATGTCATTACACTCAAACATCAGAGTAATATAATCGATGCCATTTGCCGGTGCCTCATGCCGGACAACCGGAATTTCTCCCATGTTCTCCTCCTTATTGGAAAACGGCATGGCTTCTTTTTTCATATCCTCTCTGCCAAGCATCGGAATTTTCAACAGATCTTCTTCCTTTGACGGTTCTTCCTGATATTCCCGCAGATGTCTGGTCTGGGCAATCAGCGCCTGCACCTCTTCGTCACTCAATCCGGCCTTGTATGCTGCAAGTTTTTCTGCCAGTGCCTGTTCTTTGGCACGGTTAAGTCCCTTCTCCGGTGCAACCACAACCACAGCACCGTGCGCGTTGTCCAGCAGATACTTCTGAATCAGATCTTCAAAATATCCGGTTTTGATCTGCTCGCGTAAAAACTGTAACGTATCCAGACATTCCAGATGAATAAACGGCTTGGTATCATCAAACAGCCAGCTTTCCATACACTGCAGTCCATACAAAAGTCCCTTCGGAAACTGTCCGTAATCTGCTTCCCGGAACCGGAATTCCGCACTGTTAATTCCCGCAAGAAGGGAATCCTGATTCAGACCTTCCTTTACCAGCTTCTGTAAGGTTTCCTCGATAATCTGCACAAAACGGGTCTGATCAGACTCATCGGCATTCTTAGCGACAATGGAGAACATCGGCTGAAGCATGCCATCCTCAAAAGATCCGTAGACATCTTCCCCGATTCCCGCATCAATCAGTGCCTGGCGTACCGGTGCTCCCGGCGCACTGACAAGGACATAATCCAGTATAGAAAATGCCTGATACAATTCACGGTCAAGAACGGTTCCCACCACTTTATTGTAAGAAAGATACGTGTGCTTCTCCTCCGGTTCATCCTCTGTGATCGGATACGTTCTGCGCTCGGATACTACCGCGTCAAATGGCTTTTGCAACTGGATTTGTGAATGTACTTCCACTTCATTTGCATCATAATGGCTTAAATATTCCTCATCCAGCCAGGTGAGCCTCTCTTCTATATCCATATCTCCGTACAGATAAATATAGGAGTTGCATGGGTGATAATATTTGTGATAAAACGCAAGATAGTTTTCATACGTCAGTTCCGGTATTTTTTCCGGGTTTCCTCCGGAATTTTTGCTGTAGGTGTTGTCTGGAAACAGTGCTTCCATAATTGCCGTCTCAAGCACTTCATCCGGGGAGGAATATGCCCCCTTCATTTCATTGTATACAACGCCGTTGATGGTCAGCGGTGCATCTTCTGACTCCAGCTCATAGTGCCAGCCTTCCTGCATAAAAATCTCTTTATACTTTGTAATATTTGGATGGAATACCGCATCCAGATATACCTCCATCAGATTTTTAAAATCCCGCTCATTGTAACTTGCTACCGGATACAGTGTTTTTTCCGGATATGTCATTGCATTCAAAAACGTATTGAGTGACCCTTTGGCAAGCTCAATAAAAGGGTCTTTGACCGGAAATTTATCCGATCCGCAAAGCGTGGTATGCTCGATAATATGCGGAACTCCTGTCTCATCTTCCGGGGGTGTCCGAAATCCGATCGAAAACACCTTGTTGTCATCTTCATTGGAAATGACACACACGCGTGCTCCGCTTTTTTTGTGTCGCAGAATATATCCCATGGATTCAATATCTGCAATCTTTCTTACTTCTATTATTTCATATGCTGACAATTTCAATTTATCCATATTTCTCATCCTTCCATTTTTATTTCAACGGAATAGTTTTATTCTTTCCGAATCGATACATCCATCTGTGGGAATGGAATCGAAATTCCATTTTCATCCAGTGCATTTTTCATCTGCTCCAGCAAACGCCACCGCACCGGCCAGTAATCTTCTGTTTTTACCCATACGCGAATGCCCATATCTACGGCACTATCCCCCAGATCCGATACAAAAATATCGACCGGTTCATCCTTTATCACTGCGGTTTCTGTCTTTACCACACCCTCAAGCACTGCTTTAACCTTTGACAAATCCGATGCATAGCCAACCCCGACGGTCAGATCAATCCGTCGCATATCCATATGGCTGTAATTGGTAATACTGCTGTTGGACAGACTTCCATTCGGAATCAGGATCAGTTTGTTATCAATGGTAAGCAGCTTGGTGTAAAAAATGGTAATCTCCTTTACAGTTCCTTCTTCTGATGAAGCATTATCCAATATATAATCGCCTACCACAAATGGTTTCAGTAACAAAATCAGAACACCACCGGCAAAATTAGAAAGGCTTCCCTGCAGTGCCAGTCCCATGGTAAGTCCTGCGGACCCCAGCACGGCAATCACAGAGCTTGTCGTCACGCCAAACTGCCCCAGAATAATCATTGCCAGCACAAAATAGAGCGCATATTTCACAAAAGAACTCAGAAAGGAAACCACACCGGCTTCTACTTTTCCGCGCTCTAAGAAACGGCGCACCATTTTCACCAGCATTTTGATCATCCGGCTGCCTACCAGAAGAATAATCACTGCAATCATCAGCTGAACGAGAAACCCCAGCAGAGATGGTGTCAGATCCTGTAAATATTTCCGGATAATTCCCGGATTTTTCGCCACTTCATTTAACACTTCACTCTCGGTGCTAAGCTGTGTCAGTTGGTCTGTTATTAAAATTCCCAATGTATTTCTCCATTTATGTCCTATAATGCCATTCTTTAAATCTCATGGATGAATAATCCACTGCGGAGTTTCGGCTCAAACCAGGTAGATTTCGGCGGCATGAGACGTCCCGCATCCGCCACAGCAAACAACTCCTGAATGGATGTCGGATACATGGCAAATGCAACCTTACAGTCCTCATGGCATCTTCTTTCTAACTCTTTCATGCCGCGTATTCCGCCGACAAAATCAATTCTTTTATCTGTCTTTGGATCACCGATTCCAAGTACCGGTGCCAAAAGTACATTCTGTAATACCGATACATCCAGTCCTTCTACCGGATCCTCCGGAACCGACTCTGGACGCATAGTACAACGATACCATTTATCAGAAAGAAACATGGAAAACTGTCCCTTTTTCACCGGTCGTACATCGTCTTTGTTTCCGATTTCCTGCACATCAAAAAGTTCCTGCATTTTTGATAAAAATGCCTCTTCGGTCATATCTCCTAAATCCCGTACCACACGGTTGTAATCCATGATCATCAGTTCCTCATCCGGGAATAAAACGGAAAGGAAATAATTAAATTCTTCTTTTCCGGTATATCCCGGATGTTCTTCTCTCCGCTTAAATCCGACTTTTACCGCAGAAGCAGCTCTGTGATGTCCGTCTGCAATATAGATTTCCCCAATCTGTGCAAATGCATTCCGGATCGTCTGGATATCTTCCGGATCGGATATTACAAAAACACGGTGGCGAATACCATCTTCCGCAACAAAATCATATAAGGCATCCTGTTTCTTTGTCTTTGCCACAACCTCATTGATCACGGCATTGGCACGGTATGCCAGAAAGATCGGTCCGGTCTGTGCACTGCACGTATCTACGTGACGGATACGATCCTGTTCCTTATCCGCACGGGTATTCTCATGTTTTTTGATGACCTGATTCGCATAATCATCAATGGATGCACATGCCGCAATGCCGGTCTGTGTTCTTCCATCCATCGTCAGTTCATATATGTAATAACATTCTCTGTGATCCCGGATAAATGTGCCGTCTGCGATCCAGTCTTTTAACATCTGTGCCGCTTTGGCATATACTCTGTCATCATAGGTATCGACATCATCCGGAAACTGTGTCTCCGCACGGTCAATTGCCAGAAATGACTTTGGATTTTTTGCCACAACTTCTTTTGCTTCTTCTCTGTTATATACATCATATGGTAATGCAGCCACTGCAGATACTACATCTTCTGCCGGTCTGACACATACAAATGGTTTTATGTCTGCCATATTATCCTCCATAAATTGTGCTGGTTTATATACCTTTCTAGTATAATGGAAAAAATACGTTTATACAAGAAAAAATATGGCGGTTCTTTCGAACCGCCATACAGCAAAATGCTTATCTTTTCTGTTATTTTACAACGCGTACACGCAATACATCGTCAATTGCCTGCAGTTTTTTCAGCACATCATCGGTAATCTGGGAATCCACATCGATCAGTGCATATGCATAGTCACCCTTTGCCTTATTTGTCATATCTGACACATTGATATCTGCCTCTCCAAGAACGGTCGTATACTGGCCGATCATACCCTTGACATTCTTGTGCAGAATTGCAACACGTCCGGCTGTGGTACATGCTCCCATGTTGCAGTCCGGATAATTGACAGAATGGGTAATATTACCATTCTCCATGTAGTCACGAATCTCACGGACAGCCATAATTGCGCAGTTGTCTTCAGACTCTGCTGTAGATGCTCCAAGATGTGGAGTGACAATACATCCCTTTGCTCCAACGGTTGTAGTATTCGGGAAATCAGAAACATATTTCTTAATCTTTCCTGCAGCCAGCGCATCAACCATTGCCTCTTCGTCTACCAGCAGATCTCTTGCAAAGTTTAATACAATTGCGGTAGGCTTCATCATTGCGATCGCATTGGCATCAATCATCTTTCTGGTAGAATCCAAAAGAGGTACATGGATCGTAATGTAATCGCACTCTTTGTAAATATCTTCTACATTGCTGATATGCTTTACGCTTCTGGATAAGTTCCATGCAGCATTGACAGAAATATATGGATCATATCCATATACTTCCATACCCATATGGGTTGCGGCATTTGCTACGAGCACACCGATGGCTCCAAGTCCGATGACACCTAATTTCTTTCCGGAAATCTCTGTTCCTGCAAAGTTCTTCTTCTGTTTCTCTGCAGTTTTTGCAATGTTATCATCGTTCTGGTTTGCCAGACACCAGTCAATACCACCGACAATATCGCGGGATGCATATAACATTCCTGCAAAAACAAGTTCTTTTACACCATTGGCATTTGCACCCGGTGTATTAAATACAACGATACCTTTGTCAGCACATTTGTCAAGCGGAATATTGTTGACACCTGCACCGGCACGGGCAACTGCAAGCAGTGAATCCGGAAGATCCAGATCGTGCATTGCCGCACTGCGGACAAGTGCTGCATCAGCGCCTGCCAGATCGTCTACTTTTTTGTAATCATCAGAAAATAAATCCAGACCTACCCCAGCGATAGGATTTAAGCATGTATAATTAAACATTTTATGCATTCTCCTTCTCAAATTTCTTCATGAACTCAACAAGCTTTTCTACGCCCTCTTTTGGCATTGCGTTGTAAATGGATGCACGCATACCGCCAACGGTACGATGTCCTTTCAGGTTTACGAAGCCAGCCTCGGTTGCCTCTTTTACGAATTTCGCATCCATATCCTTGTCTCCGGTTACGAACGGTACATTCATCAGTGAACGGTCTTCTTTTCTGACAGTTCCCTTGAACAGTTTGCTCTCATCCAGGAAATCATAAAGGATCTTTGCTTTTTCAATGTTGCGTCTCTGCATTTCCTCTAAGCCGCCCATCTTTTTCAGCCACTTAAAGACTTTACCGCAGATATAAATGCCGTAGCATGGCGGTGTGTTGTACAGGCTGTCTTTGTCTGCCTGTGTCTTCCACTTGAGCATGGTTGGTGTGCCAGGAAGTACATCATCTGTAATCAGGTCTTCCCGTGCAATTACGATTACAACACCTGCCGGTCCGATATTCTTCTGTACGCCACCATAGATTACGCCATACTTTGTCACATCTACAGGCTCAGATAAGAAGCAGGAAGATACATCTGCTACCAGTGTCTTTCCCTTTGTGTTTGGAAGCTTCTTGTATTTGGTTCCGTAAATGGTGTTGTTCTCACAGATATAAACGTAATCCAGATCATCCGGAATATCCAGATCGGAACAATCCGGAATATAAGAGAATGTCTGATCTGCAGAGGATGCAAGCTCAATTGCCTCTCCGTACATCTGTGCTTCCTGATAAGCCTTCTTTGCCCACTGTCCTGTGACAATGTATCCGGCTTTCTTATTCTTCATCAGGTTCATAGGAACTGCTGCAAACTGCTGGGATGCTCCACCCTGTAAGAACAATACCTTATAATTATCCGGAATGTTCATCAGCTCTCTTAAATCTTTTTCTGCATCCTTGATGATGTCATCGAACACTTTAGATCTGTGGCTCATTTCCATAACGGACATGCCGCATCCTCTGTAATCCAACATTTCATCTGCTGCTTCCTGCAGTACCTCCTCCGGCAATACTGCCGGTCCTGCTGAGAAATTGTATACTCTGCTCATTTCAAACTTCCTCCTATATTTTACTATGCTGTTGCTTATTTATTCTTGCTCTCGAAATCTTTTCCATCGAAACATTCATTGATCGGAGCCCCCGGTGCAACCATCGGCCATACCTTGTCATCCGAATCCACAATTGCGTCAATTACAAACGGCGTCTTACTTTCCAATGCTTCCTGAAAAGCTGCGTTAAACTCTTCCTGTGTTGTCACACGCCGGGCAGCTGCGCCCATCGCCTCTGCAATCTTTACGTAGTCCACACCGTCATCTAAAACCGTTGCGGAATAATGCTGTTTATAGAAAAGTGTCTGCCACTGGCGGACCATTCCGAGTACATGGTTATTGACAACCACCTGTATCAACGGCAACTGCTCTCTGACTGCTGTTGCAATCTCGTTCATATTCATACGGAAACATCCGTCTCCCGCAATATTGATTACCGTTTTTTCCGGATTGCCAATCTGCGCTCCGATGGCTGCTCCAAGTCCGTATCCCATAGTTCCGAGTCCACCGGATGTAATTAAGGTTCTCGGCTTGGAATATTTATAAAACTGTGCTGACCACATCTGATGCTGACCCACTTCGGTAACAATCGTAGCCTCTCCGTTTGTCAGTTCATAGATTTTTTCTATCATATATGGACCGCTGAGTCCCTGCGGATGATAGGTAAGCGGATACCGCTTCTTATATTCTAAGATATGTTCCATCCACTCTTTATGCTCCATCGGCTCAAGTCTTTCGTTCACTCTCTTTAAAATCTCACGGACATCACCCATGACGCAGGCATTTACAACAATGTTCTTGTTTACCTCTGCCGGGTCTACGTCAAACTGTAAAATCTTTGCGTGACGTGCAAATTTTTTTGCATTTCCGATAACACGGTCTGAAAAACGTACTCCAATCGCAATCAGCAGGTCGCACTCACTGACTCCGAGATTGGAGGTCTTCGTTCCATGCATTCCA
>OIWP01003616.1_pt1 | contig 12449 bp, 17 predicted proteins | sample 1587661 | NCBI WGS metagenome assembly OIWP01 (sample SAMEA3888899, study PRJEB22519) | human gut metagenome | biome: human gut; feature: human-associated habitat; material: faeces | place: Denmark | collected 2010 | reverse complement strand
AGCGCGCCAGATTGTGGCTCTGGAGGCCCAGGGTTCGAATCCCTGTATCCACCCTGTTGCGGTAGCAACTATCATTGTTGGGCTATCGCCAAGCGGTAAGGCACAGGATTTTGATTCCTGCATTCGTTGGTTCGAATCCAACTAGCCCAGCTTGCTTAAAAATTAAATTATGGGATACTAGCTCAGTTGGTAGAGCACTTGACTTTTAATCAAGTTGTCGGGGGTTCGAATCCCCCGTGTCTCACTAAGAACTTTTTATTATATGTTTTAATATAAATAAAAAGTAAGGACTTCCAGAGATGGAAGTCCTTTTTCGTGTATCTCAATTTTTCTGCAGCAACCGGAGCCAGGAAAAGAAATTGTAATACATTTCAAAATGTATCTCACGAATCAAAACCGGTTTTCCTGATCAGCGCCACAGCCATTCAACATTGAGATACATTACACATGGAGCAAAGAAGCGCGAAGCGAACAATTGACTTTATAAAAAAGATTCGCTTCAAATTCTGACTTTGACCAGAAGTAGCAAAAACCATCCACAGGATCAACGACTACATATTCATCCAATGTTATAGTAAATTCTTTTATGTCCATAATTCCTCCTTAATACCCAGCCTGAAAAAATACTGGATCTAATCTGTATATATCGCTATGCAACATCTTAGCTTGTTGGGCGAGATGTAAATACATTTTAGTTGTTGCATAATCACTATGTCCCAACATCATACGCAAAAACTCCAAATTGCCGCCGCCAATAATAAAAGACGTTGCAAATGTGTGTCGGAGCAGGTGCGGATGCAGCCGATCTATACCGGATCTCTTTTTTAATCTGGCAAAAACCATTTTCACAGACGTTTCTGTTATCGATTCAGCTGTTCCAACCTGAGCAAACACCGGAAAATCATCTTCCGGTGTGTAAGCCCGATATTTGATCAAATAATGGTAAAGCATCCGTTTCAACTTCGGACACAAGAACACTGTACGGAATTTATCCCCTTTACCTTTAATCGTCAGGTAATTGAGTTTGAAATTGATTCCCTTAAATGTCAGAGACACCACATCACCGAGACGGAAACCAGCATCCAGCATCAAATGGATAATGCAAAGGTTACGAAGTCCGGATTCTGTTTTATCATTATAACAACCGTCAATTTCATCAACTTCCCATTGCGTAAGAGGAAGCACCGGAGCATTGTCTTTTTTCAGAAATTTTACTTTCCGGAGAACATCAGCAGAACAATACCCTTCATCAATGCAATAGTTTAAAAACACCTTTGCTGCTCTGAAATAAGTATTGATAGAAGTATTCTTACAACCAGTCCCACGGAGCTGGGAGAGATATGCAAGCACCAACTCCCGAGAAATTACATCACACTCGATCAGATCGGATGCTGATCCAATCCGATCTGACAGAAAATCAACAAATTTCTGCACATTAAACCGATAATATACAATAGACTGTTCAGAGCAGTAGGACTCATGATCGACCAAAAACAAATTAAAAGCCATTTGAACATTCATAAAAACCCTCCTTATCTGGAGATAAAACACAACCTTGCAACATTCACCTTTACATTTCGGTTTTTCCATGTTATAACAAGATTAGGAGAAAATTATATCTCCGGTATCTTTATCAATAAACATCAAATTGCTGGAACGCTTAACCGCGTTTTCCATCGTATCCGCTAATTCATCGGAATTGAATTGGCGGATTTTTTTTTCTTTAAAACGAATTGCATCTTGCACATCATTATCATTCATCATACAGAGAGCTTCAAAGCAATCTCGCAAAGGTGATTCTTCATTGATTCCGCGTGTGTAAATTCCGTATGTAATAGCAGCCTTTACAGCCCGAGCTTTTACAACTTCACTATTCATTTTTCTGGTATATGTCCGCACAAGCGCTTGATCTTCCGGCGGCACAAACGAATCTGTAATTTTACAATTACGAAGAGCTTTCCAAAATGCGCAATAATCGCGGCGCGATTTTACTTTATTATTTTTTCCGGGTTCATATAATTCTACCAGACGAAAAACTTTACTGGTCAAATAATCACAGATCAATTTCCGGTTATCTAAAAAATCATAAATCCTGCGACTGGTCAAGTCGTTCGAATAATCAAAAAAAGGAATCAGCTCATATGTTTTTGTGTGCCTGCGCATCGTCTGAAACTCAACATTCATAATCAAATTCACAGGCGGAGTAAGAAGATCAGCAAGTTTGTGCAAATCGTCTGTAGATATATCCTCTTCATTTGCCAAAATCCGGCGGCATTTCTCAACATAGTGTTTCTGTCTACCAAATTTCGCGTAATACTGCAAGCGACCATAATCTAAAGCTTTCCAACTATGTTTTAAGAAAGCATATTCATAGCAGTACAGATCATAACGATTAATCAAACCATTAAACAACCACACTTTAAAAAACCAAGGCTTGTAACCTTTTTCAACCACTTCCTTAGATTTCAAGTAGATTCTAATAAAAACCTTTTGAGAACACTTTCCAAGTGCTAAGTAGTCTATTTCATAATCCTCAGACCCCTTTTTACTGGTGTGCAGGAGAGCATCACGAAAACGATCAACCCGCATCTTGTAGAAGTTTTCCGGAGTAAAGAACTTTTCCGGATTTTTTAAGTAATTGGAATGCCAACAATAATCAATTCGATTCTCCTGAGTGAATTGGATATCCAATCCAAAATAATCCGCTATAGCCTGTACATATTCAAAAGAGCGTTCATAAGCAAGTTTTACACCATACATCCAAAGCATATATGACCGGATCTGAACAACACATTCACAGGTTACGGACTCACCGTTATCCTGTGACCGCGGAACTTTTGGAGCTAAAAAGATATCAAACAGCTCAGGACACTCAAGCATCACATTGTAAAATCCAGCGTACCGAAAAGGTTTATAATTTAGTGTACCGGGTAAACCATCGAAGTAAAATGACACACCTGACGAGTAATCATTTAAACGTTCCCATTCCATACCTAGTAATTCAAACCGCTTGCGAAAGTGCTTTACCTTAAGATCTTTCGATCCTGCGGTAAAATCTTGTTTAAATTTGACGGAATAATAAAATGTATCAATGTTATGCAGAAATTTTTTTTGTTTAAAGTCAAACCAGTAGTTGTTTTCGACTTCATCGAACTCCTGAAAAACGAAAGAATTTTTGATATATAATTTATCGAGCAAACTACCACCTTCCATATAAAAATATTTTTTCGTAGAATCGCGATTCTACGAAATGACAAAATCAGTCTCAAATGCAGTATCGTAGCGGATTCTAGGATTTTGATTGAGTGTTTTTCAGACCACGTATTACAGTCCCGTGGTCACTCCCCGGGCAAGCCGCGCCGCGGGTCCCCCACAATCCCCCGCGTCACATCTTACCCGGGGAGTGCCGGCCTTATAATGTATCTCAAAAATTTTTCCTGGTGCCGGAAACGTCCGGCTTTTTGAGATACACAAAATAAATCAACTAGGAGCGGAGAAAAGAGCATAGGTATCGTAAATGGAATAAAATTTCTTACGAGCCACAAAAAATTCACTTCCGACTTTTTCCTTCATCGGGTACCAGACCTTCACCGCGACAAATAATTTACCACCAGCAAAAAGGGAAAGAAGCTTTCCAGCAGCTCCAAAATTGCTGACTTTACGGTGTACCCACTCATATTCGATCAAGCTGCGAATCTGCCGATCAAGCATCCTGTCAAACTGTGCCACCAATATAACCTCATAGCCAAGTTTTCGATGCTGGGTGAAAAAACTACACCATGCAGCCCGGTTCTTTTGCCCCCATTCCCGGGCATTGAACATGATCTGACACTCATCGATCACCAACAAAATTTCCCCTTCCTTAACACGCCGTCCCACATATTCAGAATAATTACGAGAAAACGTAATCAAACGTTCAGGAGTAAGGAAAGCGTTATCAATATACAGGAAAGAACCTTTCGGTTTACTTATGCTGCTAAAATCACAGGAGAAGTTACCAATGATCGGAGCAGGGCGGTATTGCATCCAATGATATAGCCGAGATGCAAGATGCAGAGACTTCCCTGCACCCGGTGTTCCAGAATAAAGAGTAATCATAAAACCTCCTACATAAGGGGCGTAATTTCTGTAACAGTTGTCACAGCTTTTCGGGCAAATTTCAAGATAATCCATGCCGTTACAGCGACAAGCCAGCCCTCCGATATTACTATAAAAGCATCTATAGGTACAAAATAGTTAATATAAGGTAGATATTCGCTAAACTCGGACACACCAAGATAAGCAAGAAATGGACTGGTTGGTAAAATTTTAAAAACTAAACCAACGCAAAGCACGAGCATAGCAAATATAATTCCGTAAAGTAGTTGCATAAAATCACTCCTAACTAAATAATTTAGATATCCTGATTGTCATAAACATAAGCGCCAATATATAAAAGATCTGCATCCCATAGCGAAACAATTTAATATATTTAGCATATTTAGACAGATCGACATCAACTTTGAATGTGTAATTAATAGATTTAAAATAATACTTAAAATGAAAAACGGGCGGAGCTTTTTCTGCACTCATGCCTTTGATCAGATTTACAATGTCAAAAGGAATACAGAAAGGGAATAATTTCGTTATATCTCCATATTTCCCCAGTTTATCAGCTATACCACCTCCACCACCGCCTCCAGATCCGGCATCATCCGGATCAATCAGCTTACCAGTCTCCGGATCAATAAGTTTTCCCGTTTCCGGATCAATGTCAAGACCAGTCTCCGGATCAATAACATTTCCGGTTTCGGGGTTGATAATTGGGCAATACGCGGGCTTCTTTTTCTTGTCTTTGTCCTTATCTGGCTTTTCTTCTGGCTTTTCCGTTGTTTCGGTTTCTTCTGTCTCTGTTCCACCTGGTTTCTCTGGTGTTTTAGGTTTGAAAGGAATGATTCCGGGAATAAAATCCGGTTTTTCATTAGGATCTTTTTTTGGATTTTCTCCGGGTTTAATAATTCGCCATTCATCCGGAATTGCAGGATTTTTAATCCAAGGCTGTACATCAGGAACTTCGGCGGGACATGCTCCAGCGGACACTTGCGCACTTACGGTATCAGTGCCAACAAATGCTCCATTCCGAACAATCCAAGAATAATCGGATTGCATAATTACATTGCCAGAAGTCTCGATACATTTTTTAGAAGATGGAAAAAAACAAAAATAGTCTGTAGAATAATAATAATCAACACTATCACGTGTATATAACATCCAATAATTATTCTCATTCACTTTACAAGGATAAGAACAAGAAAATACATAATAACAAGAACCATTTTGAACTATATTTAAAAAATCACCATTTTTTATGTTAGAAATCACAGAAGATTCTTTAAAATTTAAAATACTATCATAATCTGAAGCAGAAAGTAATTTTACAACATAATTAAAAATAGATTCACGAGATGATGTATCAAACTGATTTTGATTACCTGAATATTCAGCCTGATACCCAAACACATCCTTAAGCATATCAAACAGATCTTGAGACATAGAAATACCCTTTTCCGTTGCAGTGCTGACAAGATTCTTCAATTCCTCAACAGCAGCTTTTCCGGCATCAGAGTATAACTTCCAATGAACTTTAGCTGTATTCTCAACAAATGACGTGAAATTGTTCCACGCCTGTTTACCAGTAACCCCATGCGTGTTGATCTGTGTATCGGAAACTTTCATATCATAACCGCACATAGCATAAAGGGTGTTCATCATATCCCAGTATGTCACATACAAATATTCTTCCATACCTGTAGCCTTAGCAGTGTCATAGCTGGAAAAAATGACACCACAAACTATAAAAGAAGATAATAATATCGGAACAAACCTTTTAAAAAAACGCATCATAAATAACCTCGTATAAAAATTATGTCTATGCTATAATCAAAACAGGAGGAGATGACTATGCCAGACGATAAAAAGGACAAAAACTACTGGTACAATAAATACGCACCAAAAAAACACAGTAAAGGATATTGGAGAGGACGCTACCAGAACACCATATTAAGAGATCCGGAATATTACCTGGAACATTACAGAAGGGACGGCAAAAAACCACAACCACAGCCGAAACCCGAACCACAAAAACAGAAACCAGAAAAAGCAGATCTGGACGAACCAGGAAAAATCATAATAATGATCCTAATAATAATGTATGTGTGTAGCAAACTCTCCGAGTATTTCTAATGTATCTCATTTTTTCTGCAGATCAATCCTGATCCGAATGACGCTGCGTGAATATTGAGATACAAAAAAGGGTAAGGGCACTTGAAATCCCTTACCCTTTTTAGAGTGATAACTATTTTCCGAAAAACTACGCCTGCGCGGTGAGCTTTTTGAAAACTTTAATGCCGATTGTTACGGCAAGCACTGTGCCAATGATACCCAGCGCATAAGGCGCAGATGCGGTAATCATGGATGTAACATCCGTCTGGACAGTAGCAAAGGCTGTCTTCATTGCACTTGAAATAGCTTCCATAGGTAACCTCCTTCTGATGGTCAAGCCATCTTAAAAAATTTAATTATGCCATAAATCGCGTAGCCTATGCCCCACGATATAAAGCCGAGAACAAAACCTGCGGATATTCCGGCGGCAATAACGGTCAAATATGTCCCAAACATATCTGAATCAAAATTCATGTCTGCCACCTCCGCGATAATATATGAAATATGATAAGCCCCACCAACATTGACAGGACAAATAAAACAGCAACATTGTAACTCATCTTTGAAGCCAGAACTTCCGGCGTATCAATCACCTGAACAGTCTCAGAAGATACAATATCATCTGATCGGCTTTCCTCTGTAGAGCCGTCAACAGTAGGAGAAGCAGCCGGAGCAGTTTCCTGATTTTCCAAAATTTCGGTTTCATTCATTACTTAGCCCCTTTCCCGGAATCTTTTGGGGAAATAACAGCAGCGTCAACAAAGTCCACATCCACCAGTTTAAGGACTGGCTTTCCATCAGATCCGACAGTCATCTCAAAAGTGCCGTCGTAAATACCGGGAACATAGCTGACTTTATGTAACTTGTCCTCCGAAAGAAACGATTTACCGCGTCTGGTTCCGGATACTCCGTCAGCGGAAACGGTAGGTTCTACCTGCTCCCCGTGTTCGCCGTAAAAAAGAAACTCCATGGATACGCCCTTGACGGCATCCCGTGTTTCAGTTGCTTTCATGTCTACAAGTCCCGAGTAATACAGAAAAATTCTAAATTTATTCATCTTTAATCCTCCATCTGTCCGTTTAAATCAGCAGCTTTTTCTATCTGGCTTTTAAGCCGTTCTAATGTATGCTGCACTGTTAAAAAATCTCTGAAAAAATAATTTAATGTACGATATTGGTCAAACAACAACGCTTCCTTTTTACGCTGTTTCTCAATTTCTTTGTCAAGCCGTGCAAGTTCTTTCTTCCGCTCTGATTCACCTTTTTTAGCTTCGAGGATTATATTTTCAAATTTTTCGTTAAATCCATTCCCAGCCTGCTGTTCGATGTAATCATAAACTTCCTGCGTCAACCGCACGGATTTTGCTATACTTTTCTTTACCAGCGTTAAGACTCCTTTCTATATTCCGCGATCTGATCCAGAATCAACACCGTATGATCGGCTAAACCGTTCCGGATCTTACCGCCACTGTTTAAATACCAGGCCGCCTGCAATATATCTATCAGGCGGCGGCTCTCATAGCCCGGCACCCAGACCGCGCGCAGGGTATGACCGCATCCTATAACTTTATCTATCAGTACCAACCGATACCGATTGGGGGAGTATTTCTCGTAACTCCAACACAGATCCATCCCGCTACCTCTCAAAATCGCTATGCATATGTGCAAAAACTGCATTCCGTCTATGCATATCCTATGGATAAGCTGTTTATATCCCGGGATAACGCACCCCATCAAGTCCCCCGGGAGGTGAACTTGTTGGTGTGCTGTAGCGCGTTACCCCGGGATATAAACAAGCTTACCCACAAGGATACGCACAAGACTACAAAACTGCAGCTTTTACACATACACACAGCGACTACGGAGACCGCGGACATGTACCTTTGGTTGTCTTTCCTCGGCAATAAATCGGTATCAGTCGGTTAAAAAGACTTAAACCAAGGATGCGCAAAGAGAAGAACGCGCGTCAGGGTGCCGGTCCATGAGAGCCGCCGCTTTTGAAAAAAGCATCCCAGGCAGGAGACTGGCAAGGGAACTCACTGTCGTAATCATCCGGAACAAAAAAACACCGTCCATCCATACAACACGGGCAAAGTCTGCATTTTGCAGACATCGCCGGAGAATCTTCCGAAGCAACAACTGGATCAGCTGCCGGGGAATCTTCCGGAGCGACAACTGAATCAGCTGCAGGGGAATCTTCCGGAGCGACAACTGAATCAGCTGCATGGGAATCTTCCGGAGCGACAACTGGATCAGTCAAAGTTTCTTCGGATGCAGCCAATGCAATTAAATCATCTAAAGTTTCAGCCAGCGGATCATCTGAAAAAGCCAACTGATCCGCATAACGCGAAAGCATAAAAGCCAACTTATCAGCAACATCAAACTGATGCTTTTTGGCATCCTCAAATTTAGCGTTTAAAACGTCAAAGTTATCCAAATCATTAGGAGAGCAGGCACAAAAATCGTTTAATGCTTTTTTAGCCTCAGCAACACGAAACTCATATTCCTGTAATAACTGTAAAACTGCTTTCCTTATAATCTGACCTGTTTTCATGTTCAGCACCTCCATGAAAAAATCTAATGTAAAAATTTTTTAGTTATGATATACTAGAGGTAAAAATAAAATGTATCTCAATTTTGTTAACCTCTAATAGTATAATAACAAAATCGAGATACAATGTCAAGAAAATTATCAAAATTTTGCTAAAAAGGAGAGAAATGTTTTACGAAAACCTAGACAAGATTTTAAAAAAGAAAAATCTAACACTAAACAAACTAGCAAAAGGCACCGGAATAGCCCAATCACAAACAACAAAATGGAAAAAAGGTTTTTTACCTGGAAGCGAAATATTAATAAAAGTATGCAAATACTTAGAGATATCCAGTGACTACCTATTAGATCTTAATCCAGAAGCACCACCAACCCTAACCGATCAGGAACAAGAACTTCTGGAACACTTCCGACAATGCAGCCCAGGAGAGCAGGACAGCATTTTACTACTGGCAAATGCCGGAGCGGCAAAAGCCGAACAAGAAAAAGAATCATCAAATTCAAAAAACGTAGGGTAAAAGATATCTAAATTGAAATAACATAGATTAGTAGAAATTTTTGAACTTAAAATCGAAAACAATAACATATAACACAAAAGATTCTTTTATTATGGTGAAAAAGACAAAGATAACTTTTAATCAAGTTGTCGGGGGTTCGAATCCCCCGTGTCTCACTGGAAGATCTATAGTAGTTTGCTATAGGTCTTTTTTTATGCTAAGAAGTATACAAAGTGGATAAAAAGAGGGTATACCTATGGATAAACAAAATTTTTATCAGGAAAAGTATGAGTATTATAGAACTTTGAATTTGTGGGCTGTGTTCGGAATCAGTATTCCATCAATCGGATATTTTTTCTCGGATTGCTATCTGCTGGGTGGATTTTCCACTGAAACGCTGATCTCACGATCTGCAATTATCATTCCATTTCTCATTTACTTAATTTTGAATAAGTATACGAAAGATTATCGGATTATGGTACCGATGAGTTATGCGATTGGGCACGGCGTAATGTGGTGTACGATCTGGGCATGTACCTATCTGGATGATCTGAGTTTTGCGTGTGTAGGATTTTTTATCATCCTGTTTATTTTTCTGGCATTTGGCATTGCAGCACCGCTTCCATATGAGGTTATAGGACATGGGCTGTTGTTTGTGGATATTGCGATTGCAAATACTTTTTTACACTATCCGGATTACGTGATGATGTTTCTTCTGGGAATCCCGTTGTATATCGGAATTTGTGTATTTGATGTGGCAATGGAAAAAACATACCGGGATCAGGTTGCCTTGAAATTAAAACTGGAAGATCACCTTCGGCATGATGCACTGACGGGAGCGTATAACCGTAATGTGTTTGAGTCATTAGTTGGGGAAAATCACACGTTTATCTGCGCAAAGGGTGAGTATATGGCGATCGCAATGTATGATCTGGACAAGTTTAAGCGTATTAATGATATGTATGGACATTCGGCTGGAGATGAAGCATTAGTTGCGGTATCGGAAGCTGTGAGGTCCAGATTATGCGAGGACGAGATTCTGGTCCGCTGGGGAGGGGAAGAGTTTATCGTCATCATGAAACAGAATGAGCGGAGATTTGAGGAACATGCGCAGGAAATCCGCGAGGCTGTGGAACAGTTACAACTGGAAACCGGAACGGTTACGATTTCGGTGGGAGTGGCAGAGTGCAGGGAAGAAAATTATCAGGAGACAATTAAACATGCAGATACTGCATTATACAGGGCGAAGAATATGGGGAGAAACCGTGTAGTGATGTACTGCAGCGAAATGGACTCCGCAGATAACGGTTATTGTGGATAAATCAGATGATAAAAGAATCCAAAAGGTATCATCAATCATACCTTTTGATCGGAACAACTTATGAGATAAAATAAAAAGGGAGCGGTGACGCTCCCTTTTTCCGATATGGAAGAATAGTTATTTGATGCAGTTCATGGTGGCATTTTCTGCGTTTAGCTGTTTTTTGACACGATGTTTCCAAATCATATAAGTAACAATCAGTAAAATACCGGTTGTCAGCCAGGCAGCAGCATCAGCACTGCATACACCCACGTATCCAAAAGGCTTTGTGGCGATCAGGATAACCGCATAACGGCTGAACAGTTCAAGTACACCGCTGAGCATGGGAACCAGACCACGGTCTAAGCCCTGCAGACCATTACGGTATACAAAGATCCATGCCAGAGGCAGCATAAAAATACTTGCAATGTGCAGATATTGCATTGCTGCGTGCAGTGTCTGTTCAGATGGGTTGTGGATGAACCATCCGACCATCGTAGGTCCGGCAAGGCAGCAGAGCAGTGCGGCGGCTCCGGCTGCAAAGAAACATAAATAAAATGCATCTTTCATACCGCGGAAAATGCGGTCATGTTTTCCAGCACCGAGATTCTGTCCGCAGTAGGTGGCCATGGCTGTACCGAGTGTCGGCATGGTCTGGGTGGCGATGTTGCTGACTTTGGAAGCAGCAGTAAAAGCAGCTACCACGCTGGAACCAAACACGTTGACGGCACTTTGCAGGATCATGGTTCCGATTGCTGTGATGGAATAGTTTAAAGCCATCGGAATTCCCACAGACAGCATCCGGCGGATCTCATGAAAATCACAGTAATAATCTTCGCGTGTGGTCCGCAGGATGTCATATTTGCGGAACATGACAATGAAACATAAAACTGCGGAAACCGCCTGCGAGATAACGGTGGCATAAGCGGCACCGGCAGTGCCGAGTTTTACCACAACAATAAGGAAGATGTCCAGAAAAATATTGAGACCGCTGGACAGGATCAAAAAATAAAGTGGTGTCCGGCTGTCACCGATCCCACGTAAAATACCGGATGCTACGTTATATGCCATGGTAGCAAAGATACCGGCAAAGATGACCCGGATGTACCGGTTTGCCAGTGTGAGGATATTTTCCGGAGTATTCAGCCACAGAAGCAGCTGGCGGGAAAACGCAACCGTAGGAACGGTCAGAATCATGGAAATTACAACCGTTAAAAGCAGTGAAAGTGCTACGCAATGACGGAGAAGTTTCATGTCTTTGGCACCGAATGCATGGGATACCATGACACCGAATCCCTGAGCAATTCCGTTGGCGAAACCGAGAACCAGAAACATCAGGCAGCCCGTAGAACCAACGGCGGCCAGTGCATCCTCCCCAAGATACTGGCCTACGATCACGGTGTCTACCATGTTGTAGAACTGCTGGAACAGATTTCCAAGCAGAACCGGAAGGGAAAAAAGAAGAATGATCTTCATTGGATTTCCGATCGTCATGTCTTTTCTCATAGTAAAATCTCCTTTACCTCTTATTCATTTGTAATTGTAGTCAAAGAAAGAGACTAACAGTAAGGATAGTCTCTTTTCGTGCGGGCAACAGGACTTGAACCTGCACGGTCTCCCACTAGAACCTAAATCTAGCGCGTCTGCCAATTCCGCCATGCCCGCAAGTTTATGTAGTTTTTGTATCTTTTATTATAGAAGATACTTTACTAACTATAACGACATTGTGTGCAGATGTCAATTACTTTTTGCTTAAAAAAATGACAAAATTATGGGAAAACTACTTGACGAATAGAAAAAAATATTGTATCGTATATTACGTGTTTTGCACAAGGGCTTATAGCTCAGCCGGTTAGAGCGCACGCCTGATAAGCGTGAGGTCGGTGGTTCGAGTCCACTTA
>OIWP01003615.1_pt1 | contig 12450 bp, 16 predicted proteins | sample 1587661 | NCBI WGS metagenome assembly OIWP01 (sample SAMEA3888899, study PRJEB22519) | human gut metagenome | biome: human gut; feature: human-associated habitat; material: faeces | place: Denmark | collected 2010 | reverse complement strand
CCTCCGGTGGCAACCCCCCCCGGGCCCTCTTCGGGGCAGGGGCAGACGGCCATCCGGAGGCGCCCGATCGGCGGCCCCTCGGGGCTTGCCCGTATCGTAGGCAATGCGCCGAATGCTCGCCACCGAAGTTCATCGGTGGCTTATCTTGGACTGTAATGGGGCGAGCGGAAAGCGCAAACGCATGAAGGCGGTTCAGATGGGCGACCCGTGCGTGAACCTCGTGGGCAGGGCGTTCGACGTCGAGGCACGCAACAGGCTATGGGTGGGCGACATCGCCTGCGTCGGAACGGGCGAAGGATGGCCCTGCCTCGCAACCGTGATCGACGCGTTCCATAGGAAGGTCGTGGGTCGGTCGATGTTCGGGCGCATGACCGAGAAGCTGGTCACGGATGCGCTCGAGCAGGCAGTCAGAAGGGAGAGCCCGCCCGACGACTTCAGCCTCGTCTTTCACGATGACTAGGGTTCCCAGCACGCTTCCCGGGCGTTCCAGCGCTCGAGCTCCTCGATCCTTTTGCGGAGCTTCACGATCTCGTAATCCCTGTTGACCTTCGGGCTTCCGTTTCCGGAGAAGGCGTTCTCGCCCATCTCCTCGTACTCCTGCGCCCACCGCCTGAGCGTCGAGTCCTTGATTCCGAGCTCCCTCGCAAGGTCGACAGCCCTCATCTCGCCGCCGAGGACCACCCGCGCCGCCGCTATCTTGAACTGCTTGTCGTAACGCTTCCTCTTCTGGGTCATATAGAACACCTTTCGCCCTTAACTTGGTGTCCAAGAAATCTTACCCTTTCCACCTAACCGGACCGATTCGGTCCAACTATTTGTCCGCATCCCCTTACCTCCAACTATTCGTCCGCACCCCCTCATCTTGTTGTTCGCCCAGATCCATCGATTTGATGATCGTTTGGGTCTTTGTCGCACGGTATCCTTCGAGTGTAACCAGAACTGTATTTCCTTGGGAGGCGAATCTATGCAGACATTGATGTCTCTTCGCACAACCGACGGGCTTGATAAAAGGGGCCTTGGCATAGGCAAAAAGTGGCTCGCGAAAGACGAGGCTCGCCGTAAGCTGATGTGGGATTTGATACTGAAAATCAATTACAGCATTCAGGATTTCAACGCGACAATCGAAGGGGGGTTCAGCGGCGAGCCAAAAGATGTCATATACCTGATTGTCCTCGCCGATTGGATTAAGCGCTCTTACTGGCAAATCAAGAACTGTCTGCGTGACGATGTCTCGAAGGGATTTGAGTTCTCCGATTCCGCAAGGCTTGAGCTTTGTCTAGACTTCCTTGAGGCTATCCGCTCTTTCGTGGTCGCGCACCCGGAAGGAACCAACAAACATCCTAAGTACGGATTCAGCGGCGGGCGGATTTGTGTGGATGTCCGCACCAAGTCAATCATGGATGACTTTCCTAGAGCGAAGCTCTATCGCCTATACATAGAGGGCATCGTAGAGGCTGAAAGTGTTCGGGACGATGATGTCGTCCTCGTAACATACTCGGAAGATCCGAACGACGGCGGCGGACTCCATTTCCAAAGGGTTTGCTTTGACATGGGGGATGTTCGCGATGTCGCTCAGCTCTACATTGACGCCCTTTACGAGCTCGATCGTTACGTATCGAGATTGAGGAAGAAGGACTTCGAGTGAGGCGTTCGCCGTAATCTTGTGGTCGTTCTCGTCAAGGCTTATCCGGTTTTTGATTTTTTGCCCGATGAATTATCTTGCCGCTCATGCGGATTTGCCGATTCGGGGATTGCTGTGGGGCCATCAAGGCGTCGCTTTGGGCATTGCTTATAGAATAAGGATGGCAGCACGATTTCGAGGATGTTCGCGGGAGATACGAGGGGATTTTGTAATTCTCTTCTATAACCTTCGTATCAGTTTTAGCATCGGTTGGTTAATTCTGATTCGCGCAATCAGCGAGGTTGAATAGAGGTGCTTGTGGTTAAGAACTTCTTTGTCACTTGCGGGGTATGTGGATGTGTACACCGTGTGCGCGTCCAGGCTGGATTTGTTAATGACTATCCGGTTAGATACTTGTGTCCGCAGTGTCGGAACCGCATCGACGGAGCGGTTCGCCTTGACCCGAGCTGCGCTTTGATTGATTTTAATCTCGGCCCTGGCACGGTTGCCTCCATGGGTGGGAATTTAGATAGCGCCCGAGTTATGGTGGAGCTATCTGGTGAGCTTCCGTCATATAAAATATCTGTAGAACATTGCGCCTGCATGACAAGCCCCTTTATCAGGACCTCTGGGCTGATTCCGTTTGATGAATTCAGCGAGTACGTGAGCGATATGGTCTATTGTCTTCGTTATTACCGCGAAGACTGGCCTACCCTGAGGACCGCTTTTCAACTGTATTGCGATGGGCATGACGATTATGCGGATAAGGTTCTTTCAGAATTCGAACGGAAGCTGCTCGGCGAGGATAATCGACGCTATCCCTTGCTGGGCCGAATCGCGAGGATGTCTTGGCTCGGTCTCCCCATGATTGCAGGAAGTGACGCGCATGAGCGCGCTGTTGAATGCGAAAAACTCGTTTCGGGTCTAGAGGCGGGGGCGCTTTCCAGTCTGGCGGGATATTGCGTCAAAACCGGTATGACTGCCAGGTCGCTGCTTGCTGAAATCAACAAAGTTCTGGATTCCGTAGCCGAATCTTATCCGGTTCTCCTCAATGGTTTCACTTTTCTTATGGCGGAAGATGCCTATGACTTGGAAAAGTACGGTACGTTCTGCTGCACTCCCAGTGATATTGAGAAGCTTTATTGTCGGGAATATGAGCTTATCGGCAGCCTGCTTGTTCTGTTTATCGGACTCGACAACATCGAACGCAACGGGGCGTTCGATGTCATGCCCACAGGCGTAGACCTAGGTGCAAGGACGTTCGACAAGCTTTCTGTGGCTCCTAAGGCAAAGCGATTCAACGCTGTCGGTACGGGCTCATTTACTGGCCTTATCAAGCAGTGCTGGAATCCGGTTCTGCGCAATGCATTTAGTCATAATCGGGCAGATTTCGACTGCGCGACTCAAGTCATTCGCACTTTGCGTGAGGATGGGACCAACGATTCTCGAGGCAACACCTATTTGCTTGAAATGGTTCGCGATTGCATTTTGATGGCTCGTGAGATTATGGTAATTCGCGAGGCCTTGTTCCATTTCATTGGAAGAGGGCTGTGGTGACGATTGGGCTTAACGTTGACGTGCATGCGCGGCGTAAATCGTGGTGCGCATGCACGTCAATCATCGCGCTGGGGGTGTGCAGACGATATGCCAGCGACGATAATTCGGCCATCTCCGCGTTTGCGTTTGTAAGACAAGAATCAAGGCGTGCTGCCTTAATGGGCATTGGCGCGTCGACGAAGGCAAACGACGCTATCTGCGAGTGTCTCCGTCACCCCGATAGGCGTAGGAGGGGTGCCGCCAGCCATTGAGGCGGACATGCATGCCGTCTATGTGAGAGTGTTGTTTCATTTTATGCGGGATGGTCGCCACGGTTTAGGCGCTTTGTGTATATCGGCTTTGAACGTAAGGGCCGTATCGGCCGACGCCGATGGCGACGAGCTTGCCTGGGCGTCTCGTCGTCGTGCGCCCAGTGCGACGACTTCCCGACGTCGAGCCCTATGACGATTTCCGGCCTTCTCGGTGGTGCCATGGTGGTATCCTCCAATCGGTAGGCCGATCGGAAGCCCTCCCTGCGACACCCACATTGCCTGGCCGTGGCGCCCGCGCCAGGCAGTTTTCTATCGGTCGTTCGGAGCGGCGAGCGCCTCTGGTGGCAACACCCCCCCCGGCCCTCTTCGGGGCAGGGGCAGACGGCCATCCGGAGGCGCCCGAGGGGCCGCCGCCGTGGTCAAGGGCGTGACCGGCAAGAAAGCGCTGCGGTGCGAAGGCGGCATAGTCCGTGATGTGTTGCGCGCGATTTGTGAGGTCATCGGCGCATTCGAGCGCAGCGAGGGTGCGAGGTATTTGAAGATGGGGCGATTCATGGCTAAAGATCGATTTCTTCAAGCAATTTGCGGTGGTCATATCGCGGTTGCTGTGTTGGTTCGCTATCAGCTGCAGAGCGACGCCTCGGGCGACGACCCGGGTCTGCTCGAAGGTTGGGCGCTCGCAGGCGAAAAGGCAGAGGCGGCGTGGAGTTGATGGATGTCCTTGGGTTTCTGTCTGGTTTGGTCCTCGGCGCATCGGTGGTAGTTATCATGTCTATTCCATTGTTCGTCAAGCGCGCCGTCGAGACTTATGCGGAGAAGGTCGTTGGCAACGTCTTCGAAAAGCGGATCGAGAAGTACAAGGCTGAGCTATCCAGGGCTACTATGGCCAGGGAAGTAATGCTCGAGCGCGAAATGGCCTTCTACGATATAATCGACGAGCAAATTGCCGAGCTCGTCCCCCTCATCCAGGACGTTCGGGACGATTTGACTGAACGGCCATTTACCAAGGAGAAACGTGATCGCTTCGTTCGTATCCCGGAGCTGTCGATTGAGATGAAGGACGTTTCATTGAGGTACGAGGCTTATGTTCCGACGGACGTATGGGCGGCTTTCAACCAGCTGGTCGTCGAGCTGCAGTCGCAGTGCGGTCAATGGCTCGATTTTGCGAAGAAGATATCGAGTGAAAATGAGGTCGATGTCGAAGGCAAAGACGTGGCCGGACGGATGTGTGACAGAGTCCTTTCGTTGGTTGGAACGGTTCGTGTGCGGCAAGCGGATTACTTGAAGTCAATTTCAGGCGGCGAGAAGTGACGGAGGCTGTTTTGGCTAACCGGAACGGGAAATTAAATACCCTTCATCGCTGGAATGGAGCATGAATGGATCGGGAGATTGCAAAGAGTGTCGCGAACAGCTCTGTGCTTGGCAAAGCTTACGACGACCTCGTTCATTCTTCGGCCGAGTCTCTGGGCAACACAATTAGCCTCGTGCCTAGGACCATCGGCGTGTGGCTGCGTGGTTGGGAGAAATGGGTCGTAAACGGAGAAGAGAGCGTCAGGCGCATTGAGGCCGTTGGGAAACGGGCGGATGGCATTCCCGAGGAGCATCTTGTGGAGCCGCCCGCGCACATTGCTGTACCCGCTATTCAGCAGCTTGCCTACTGCTACGACAGCGCTGAGTTGAGAGAGATGTACGCGAAGCTTCTTCTTTCAACGATGGATGACCGAACTGCCGAGTACGTCCATCCTAGTTTTGTCCAACTGCTCAAAGAGTTGAGCCCGGACGAAGCTAAGTTGCTCGGCACTTTGATTCCGACCGAAGCGGACGACCGACCGACCATACCTCTCATTGATTTGCGTATCGTTTCTGACGCAACGGGTCTAGGTTCCGAAGGGCTTGCGCGCCTATTCCACTGGAGGAATGCTGTCGAAGGTTACAATGAGTGCTGCGAGGGTGTATGCGAACATCCCGAACGGTCGCTTGTCTATCTCGGCAATCTGGAACGGCTGGGGATTCTCGAACGTTGCGAGCACTATGTGGAGAACGATAAAGAGAAGCTCCTTGCTTTTGAAGCCAGTAATGCTGTCGCAGTGGCAAAGGAAAAAGAAAGCCTTAAAGACGGCGAGAAATTCGAAACCCGACGCTGGTGCTATCAAGTGACAGATTTCGGTTTGAACTTCATCAAGGTCTGCGTAAGTCAGACTCGATGCTGACGGTTGGTCAACCCCATGCAACGGCTCGACCATCCGCTATCGACGCGACTCCGAATGGCATTATAAATAGTCATTCGGAGTCGCGTCGTATCAACAGGGGGCAATGCCGATGTGGTTCCCGAACCTAAAACGAGCCCCGACATAAAAGGAGCGTCGCTCATGGATGAGCTGCCCGAGAGGCTGTCGACAGCCGAGATGCTGCGAGCAGCGCTGGTGGCGCTGCTCGGACAGGCTACCGTGTTGGTGAAGATGTGGTGCGGGTGGGGCAACTGCCGGCGGGCTGCTTTGCCATTGACTGCCGGAAAGCGCTTTGGTGCCCCGGTGAACCGGCTGACCGCCGAGCGTGTGGTGGGCGTGGCTGCGGATGTCGTCAACCGTGGCGTGGCAGGTGCGGGGCAGTTGGTGTAAGCGAAGCGGATCGGGACGGCTTTGAGGGGAAACGGCCTTCGCCCTAGAATCTGGAATTGCGACATAACGGATTCTCGGAAAGGGCGAAGGCCACAATGGAGAGTCTAGCAGAAAGCGTGCGGCAGCAGCCGGCGATGCCGGGGTTCGAGGACGGGTCGGCGAACCTGAGGGAGCTCATGAGGCGCATCGTCGAGGACGTCGTGAACGCGATCATGGACGCCGAGGCCGACCAACTGTGCGCGGGAGGCGCCAACAGCCGCAACGGCTACCGCGAGCGCAACCTGGTCACGTGCGTCGGCTAGCACGACGATTGGGGCATCGGTGCGTCTCTCGGAGAGGATTGGGACGACTGCTCTTTAGCCGTGTCTTTCGAGAACGGCGAGACGCTTAGCGCGAATGCCCACCTGAATTCCAATAAACCAGGGGAGCTGGAGATCGTTCGAAGACAACTCGGGAACAATATTATCCGGCATATGATCAGGACTTCATTGGAGGGGTTCGGCTGGAGCATGGTGGACGATACGCCTGCGACATGCTGACCATTCTTGACATGCCGATCGTCCTTTCTTGCATCCTTGGCTGAATGTCTGGTAGCAATGACCAAGAAGGCGGATTGCGGTGGTTGGCGTGTTGTTCATCGATACGCGCAAACCCAGCTACCCGCCGATATGGCTACTCTTTGAGCAAGGACGCGTCCAAGTAGCGGCGAGAGCCTCATTCGCTGTCGGCGCTGGCGGTTGCTGTGACCTTGCCTGTGGGCAGGACCCTGCGATGTCGGATGCGCGCCCGCATCGGCGCTTACGGCTGCCGGGGCTTCGCCCGTGGTCGCGCCCCTGCGACTTCTGAGCGGTTTTGCAGGAAATGGGCGCCGATTTCGCCATGGTCCTGGACTTCTGTGCGGTTTTCGGCGGGAGTTGTTCGCTGTCAGCTTCTCCGACTTGGGGAAACGTCGGCGTGTTGTGGCGTTTCGGGCAGGTTCGCCCTGCGAAACCGTCCAGAAGTCGCGAGCAGGGTTCGCGTGCGTTGAAGGTGGCGCATCTTGGCGTGTGTTTTGGTTCCGTCGGTGCTGGTCGCAGGCATTGCGATTACCTGTCATCAAAGACCAAGTTGGCGGATCACGGTGGTCGGCGTGTCGCTCATTGACGTGGCTAAACGCACTCAGCGATGTGTTCAGATTCAGCCCTGGCGAAAACAGCCGATGTTCTCGCCCTCGCATAAGCTTTGCAAAATTTGCTCCCTTGCGTAAGTGACTGACTGCGGGGCGGTTTGCGATAGCAATGAGTTATGGGTCGCATCGGCCCTGTCGATCAGGTGCTTTATGGTTCGAAGGTTCTTGAACTGGGGCGCTGCGCGGGCGGCATCGATTTGGTGGTAGTTCAATGACTGCTCGTCCAGGAATTGATACAGCCGGGACAGTAGGCCTACCCAGACGTCGGAGAGTTGGATCAGCGGTTCGCTTTTCGAGTCGACGAAAACGCAATTTGTGGTACCCGAAAGAGCTTCGGATGCGCGGAATTCGTTATCGAAGAAATGCGTTCCATGGGGCAGCACGATGCATGTGGTCAGGTAGTGGGACCAATACCCATCTACTAGGATCCTCTCGGGGTTCCCGTCCAAAAACACGAGCTCATCGGCTTTCGTAGCGGCCTTCATCATTTGACGCAGCGTTTCCGTGAAAACTGCGCCGCAGGTTCGCTCTCGTCGTTGTCGCGGGCCGTGCGTAGGAGCTCCTCTATGCATCTGCAGAACGGGACAACTTCGGCTGAAACGATGTTCGGGTGCCCGAAGTGCATCAGGGCCTCCAGAAAGTCTATGCGGCAGGGCGAGACCGCGCGGTACAGCGCATCTTTCAATTCCAGATGGCAGGCGGCCATCATTTCGTTCTCTGGGAGCGCAACGGCGACTTGAAGCCGACCGACGTGCTCGCCAACTCCGACAAGCGCGTCTGGTGGAAGTGCAAAGAGGGCCACGAGTGGTCCGGCCTCATAGCGAACCGAGGCGCAAGGGCAAGGCGGACCCGGGCTGCCCGTACTGCTCGGGACGCAAGGTGCTCGCCGGCTTCAACGACCTGGCCACCACGCATCCCGACATAGCGGCGATGTGGCACCCGCGCATGAACAAGCGCTTGAAGCCCGCCGGCGTGCAGGCTGTAAGCCGCAAGCTCGCATGGCGGCGCGGCGAGTGCGGCCACGTCTACCAGATGGCCGTCAGCGACAGGGTGAGGGCCAAGCCGGGCTGCTGCCCGTACTGTTCGGGGAGGAAGAGGCCCGAGAGGCCGATAAGGCTCGACTAGCCGTCGGCCCCTCGGCGGGGAAGGAACGGGGGAGGCGGGTCGGTGCCTCCTGCCCATAGGCGTGATCTTGCGAATATTGGACTGGACGGCTATGCGTGGCAGCTATGGGGGGGTCCGCATCGTTTTCGATGACTGGATTTATGTATACGTCGACGCTGATGTGAAGAATCGTCCCATTGGGAATCTGCCCCAATGGGACGATTTGCTATCTGATTTAGAGGCTGCTTTTCGGATTCGGTTCATCGCCGATGACGGTCGGAATGAGCTGCAAAAGTCTGGAGGCTCAAACTCCAGGAAACAGATAGTTCGGCTATCCAGTCGGAGCATTTCTGCAGGTAATCTTGTTTTTTTCGTCTTGACAAAAGGGATGTCGTTCATCGGCCCGCGCCCGGAGCGTCCGGCGTTCTGTGCTGAGCTTGAAAAGCGTATTCATGGCTGGCATTATCGCACCATGGTGACTCCGGGTCTTTCTGGCTTGGCTCAGGTGACGGGTGGATATGATTTGCTCCCGAAGGAGAAAGTGGTGCTTGACCTGTGGGAAATCGGCGCATTCTAACCATGGTGGTTAGAATGGTTGGAAATGAATCGAATCGAGGGGAGTGATCGCGGCTCGCTTTTGTTATGCCCGTCTGGACGGAAGGCATAGCGGGCAATCGCCTCAGAGACACATCGTTACGCCAATTCGTATCGCAAGGCGCGGCCTGCGCCGAGCGTTGCGATTTGCCCCTTGTCCACCATCTCTTTCAATATGCGGCCGGCCGTGGATTGGCTGACCTCGAGCAGCGCCTGCGCCTCTTTTCGGGTGATTGAGGGGTGCTCTGCCAAGAACCGCAGAATCTCATCCTCTCGGGAATGGGAAGCAGAGGGCGTCTCTGTGCTATTTGCCGCAGGCTCTTTTGCTTTCGTTGCCGTGAAGTTCACGTTGGGCAGGACGATTTTGAATGCGTTATTCGTGGCTATGATTTGCGGCTGAGTGGCCGCGCTCGCGTAAGCTCCCATGATTTTTCTCATTCCCGTGCCGTATGCCTCGATGAGCTGCAGGCGGTAGAAGACGTTGGCGAGATGCGGGTTCCGGCAGGCGGAGACGCCCATCATCAGGTCTTCCAGCTCCAAGCCGGGCAAAAGGCCGCCGACGGACACGAACTCGATCCTGTCGTCGTAGATGCTGATCAGCGTGCTGGCGTGGAAGGAGTAGTCCCTGTGTACGAGCGAATTCAGCAAGGCCTCGCGCACGGCGACCTCCGGGTAGTCCCGGGTGTCGACGCGCAGCAGCTTTTGGAAAGTGGCATGGGTCTGGTTGTGGAAGTCGATATAGTCGTAGGCCTCGCCGAGCTGCCGCATAAGGGACCCGGAGAACTCCCGGCGGTCCTTGAACACGCTCTGGTCCGTCCCCTCGAAAACGGCCGCCTTGATGGTGTGCGGGCACTGGTCGGACAGGAGCAGGCCGAGGTTCGTGTAGAGGCCGTCCGATGAGGTTATCTTCAGGGTCTGCATCTGCGGCGAGCCGAAGGGGATATTTCGGGCTTCGAATTCCCCTTTCGTCGACTCAAAGGTGAGCCCTTGGTCGAGGGAGCGCATGTCCTCGAAGCTGTCGCCGTCGGTCTCCTTGATCATCTGTCGGATGGCTGCATCGGTCGCCGGGACGGAGGAGTACCCCTGCCGAACGTAGACGCCCTCGGGGCGCAGGCCCTTCTTCGCCATGTAGTAGGGGCGGTTCGTGCCGCGCTGGACCTTGACGGCCACGACCGCCTTCCCGTCGCAGTCGAGCGTTTCGTAGCTGACGAACATGGTGGCGTCCGGTCTCACGGCGTCTCGCACCATGTTGGAGACCTGCAGGGCGCACCCGTCGGCGTCTTCGACGCCCAGTATGGTGCCGTCGTCGCCGACGCCCACGTAGACCGTTCCGCCGTTGCTGTTCGCAAAGGCGACAATCTCCTTCTTGATGCCGTCCTGCGCAACGGCCTTCAGCTCGACTGTCTCTGTTTCCTGGAATTTCATGCTGCCCGCCTTCCGATTCTATTCTACCCATATTCTAACCATTTTATTAACCATGGTGGTTAGAATGGTTAGAACCGAACTGAATCAAGGGAGCGGTCGGGGCTCGCTTGCGCGATTGAAGGGTGCTTCATAGGGATTCCTCGCGGTCATGCGCTTCGTCATTTCGGTCTTTGTGCTGTTGATAACTTCCGTCCTGGCTCCTGAATCTCCAGCGATTTCGTTGGCGTCGACTTTTGAGCCGCGTGGATTGGGTAATCAAAAGGCAGGGATTCCCATCATCGACTTTACGCTGTCTTTTGGTCAGCCTTGCTTGAGGGTCTAACGTATGTGCAGTATAATATATCTGCACATACGTCGATAGGGGTATCATGTCTAGCTCTACTTTGACCATACGCATTGACGACGACTTGAAGCGCGGCGCTTCCGAGGTGGCCGATTACTACGGTCTCGACCTCTCATCGGTTACGCGCGCGTTTTACAAGCAGATGGTGAACACGCGCCGCATCCCCCTGACCTTCGCCCCCGATGAGCCCAGCATCGAGAGCCTCGAGGCTATCCGCGAGGGCGACGCCTTTCTGTCCTCTGGCGAGAAAGGTCGCTTTGACAACGCAGCCGATCTCATCGCGGCAGCGATGGCCTAATGAGCAGGCTCACGGCGGATTTCTCCGCTGCATTCTCTCGCGACCTCAAGAAAAAGGCGAAGCGGCGAAATTGGGATTTGAACGAGCTGCAGAAGCTCATCGACCTGGTGCTGGAGAACACCCCCGAGTCGCTGGAGATTCTCAAGCGCCGCCACAACATGCACCGCCTGAGTGGTAGCTGGGCCGGGAGGAATGAGTGCCACGTGGCGAACTCCGGCGATTGGCTGGTGATATGGTCGGCCAACGACGAGGTCGCCTTCTTCGAGCGCACTGGCGGTCACGACGAACTGTTCAGGTAGGAGGGATTGGCAAGTTGTGATAATGACGGACTTTCTCGTTAGAGGGATTGGCCCAACGGTTGGGGGCGTCTCGGTTCCCGGGAGCGTCGCTCATCTGGCAGCCGCCTATCCCCGGTAGGATTCCGTGGACGGGGCTAATCGCACAGCCTGGCGACCTCGGCTCCGCATTTCGCGCAGCAACCCTCGATGAGCACGCAGCCGTGGCGCATGCGCAGCGTGTAGCCGGGCGCGAACTCCGTCGTGCCGCAGTTATGGCAGAAGGCGTTGGCGAGCAGCAGCCTGCGGATATGCTCGGGGAGCTTTCTCCGCTCCCGCAGCGCCTCGATCTCCGTGACGCCCTTGCCGCGGCGGAACTCGTCTTCCTCCATCTCCTCGGCGACGAACCTTGCGACCATCTCCTCGCTTACGCCGTCGGCCCTCATCTGCCGGGCCATCTCCTCGTATTATGACCCCATAATTGACCGCTTTCTCGCTATTGGTAAGGTTACTGTCCGCTACCGACTGGACAGTAGCGGACAGTAACGGACAGCAAATCTAGTCGTTGCTGGGGAGGCAATAATACTGATGGGGGGTCGTTTTGACTCTTGCCCGTCCATATCAGTGCGCCCTTGCTAGCAAGGGTTTTAAGGGTTTGAACGGCCTTCATTTCCCGATCCCTGCTGTTTCTGAGAGCTCGCGTCTTGTCACGCGTCCTCTTTCTGTTGCCAACGTTATGGCGATTCTCTCTGCTTCGTCGAGAATCTCGTATTTTGCAGCGCCTATATGTTTCGGCATTGAAGCGTTTTCCTCGATGGAGACCTGTGCGCCCGGACGGTCGAATCGGATGACGGTGGTGTTGGCGGTCTGCCTGTAGCTGAACTTCACGCCCTCGGCATCGCAGCACCGCTTGATGCGGGGGATGCCCGTGCCGTACTGCTCGATCGTTCCCGAGCGGAAGAGCGCCTGCACGATGCCCGGGTTGCGCTGCTCGAGGCCGCCGTCTCCTCCCGCCAGATGGTTTTCCGGCGCGTCGCCCTCGGGGAAGAGGCCCGGGCTCACCACCTCGACGAAGTCCATATAGACGTTGACCTCGACGGCGGTGCCCGTGGTGTAGTCGCGATGGCACAGCGCGTTGGCGACGGCCTCGCGCACGGCCTCCGTCCACGCGTCCTTGTCGTCGAAAACCTCGACGC
>OIWP01003604.1_pt1 | contig 12487 bp, 6 predicted proteins | sample 1587661 | NCBI WGS metagenome assembly OIWP01 (sample SAMEA3888899, study PRJEB22519) | human gut metagenome | biome: human gut; feature: human-associated habitat; material: faeces | place: Denmark | collected 2010 | reverse complement strand
CGAACATTTCAAAGAATCCTGCAACACCGCTTGAGAATACCTGGAATGGTGTTCCTGCTGCCGGTGTTCCGTCTGCTGCTGCAGCTGCACCAGCTACACAAAGTGCGAGGACTGCAAGAAGACTTTCCAGAACCATGGCTCCATATCCAACCTTCAGCATATCTTTTTCATTAGATACTGTCTTTGAGGAAGTACCGGATGAAACCAGGCTGTGGAATCCGGAAACGGCACCACAAGCTACCGTAACGAACAGGATTGGGAACATATCTCCTAATGTGTCGTTGTGGAATCCTGTAAATACAGGAAGGTTCATTGTCGGATGTGCAACTAAAAGTCCAAGTGCTGCTCCGGCGATCATTCCGATGAACATATAAGTCGTCATTGCATCACGAGGCTGTTTTAAAAGCCACATCGGAAGTACTGCTGCAAAGAAGATATATACAAATGTGATATAAGTCCAAGTATCTTTACCTGCTGTGATCGGTGCAAGCATACCAAGAGCAAGCGCTGCTACTGTAAGTACAAGACCAAGAACTGTTTCTTTCCATCCGCGGAACTGGAATTTTTTCTGCACCAGACCAAATACCATTGCAAATGCAATGAATAAAAGGGAAATAGTTCCTGCAGCTCCGTTTGTCTTTGCTGCATCTGCAAGTTTTAAAGCTCCGTCGACTTCTGTATACGCATTGAATGTACCTGCAACCATATCTGCAAATGCAGCGATAACAAGAAGTGTGAACAGCCAACAGAACAACAAGAATAATTTTCTACCGAATTTACCAATGTATTTCTCGATCAGAAGTCCCATAGACTTTCCGTCATTTTTTACACTCGCATATAAAGCTCCGAAATCTGTTACCGCACCGAAGAAAATGCCTCCGATCAGTACCCACAGTAAAACAGGAAGCCATCCAAATACAGCTGCCTGAATGGCGCCGGTAACAGGACCTGCACCTGCGATTGACGAAAACTGATGACTGAATACTGTCCAGCCGTCTGTCGGAACGTAATCCTTTCCATCTGCGAATTTCTTTGCTGGTGTCTCTGCCTTTGGATCGATTCCCCATTTGTTAGCAAGCCAGCGTCCGTAGAATACATATGCACAGCAAAGTAAAACGGCTGCGATCAGTACAATAACTAATGTATTCATACTTATCCCTCTCTTTCTCTCTTCCAGTAAAAATTGTTTTATATAGTATTTTAATTTGATAAGCTTTTATCAAATTGCCATAGTGGTGTTTTACCCCTTTAAAGGGCGTTTGTCAATGGATTTTCGGCATTTTCGGCACGTTTACACTATTTTTTTAGAGTATGCTCTGTTTTTTGTGCATTTTTCCATACTCCGCGTTACAAAAACATATGACCGCTTCGCGAAAGCATTCCTGTAATATACAATTAATATACAATTTGTCCGTGACACCTGCATCTGACTCCGGAATATGAGACTCCGGAATATGAGACTCCAGAATATGACCGGATATATTTTTATATTGATATTGACATTTTTTCCCAACCGAATTATACTGAATTTTGTAAATGAAACGGGGAGCTTGTTTGACAGGCTGAGAGGAAGTTCAGAACTTCGACCCATATACCTGATTTGGATAATGCCAACGTAGGAACGTATATTTTGATGATAACGGGAGATACATTGGTATCTCTCTTTTTTTGATATACGGCGTCAAATACCATCAGCATACTCTGATGATATTTGAGAAACAGGATTTCTTATAATAATATGAAATGATACCAGGGTCAAAAACATGAGTAAGTAGCCATTTTTCAAAGAAAAATGAGCGGATTACGAATGTTTTTGAGGATTGCGAGAGTGCAAAGCACGTAGCAATCTGGTATCAAAGGGGTCAAAATACCTTTTGACTCCAACATCATTGCTATGTAAAAGAGGGAACAGAAATTATCACATCTATCCTGTTTCCTCTTTACATGTTCTCCTACTCAATCAGTCCGATTGCCTCGTTAATGCTTTTCACTCCAATGATTTTGATCCCACCAATACTCTTCACGCTATCCAGAGATACTTCTGGCACAATACACGTCTCAAATCCAAGCTTCTTCGCCTCTGCCACTCGCTGTTCCGGCATATTTACCGCCCGAACTTCTCCACTTAATCCAACTTCTCCAAACACAATCGTCCGTTCATCAAATGGTCTGTTCTTATAGCTTGATACGATCGCCATCACGATTCCAAGGTCTATCGCGGGTTCATTAATCTTGATACCTCCGGCAATATTCACATAGGCATCATAATTTCCAAGATGATATCCAATCCTTTTTTCCAAAACCGCCATCAGAAGGTTCACCCTGTTGTAATCCGTTCCTGCTGCTGTTCTTCTTGGCATTCCAAAATTGCTTTCGCATACCAGCGCCTGGATTTCCAGCAAGATCGGACGTGTTCCTTCCATAGAACATGCCACAACAGATCCAGATGCATTTTCCGGGCGCCCATTCAGCATAAATTCTGATGGATTTTCCACCTCCCGAAGACCATCTCTTCGCATTTCAAATACACCAATCTCATTCGTCGAACCAAAACGATTTTTCACTCCTCGAAGAATCCGGTAAGATGCATGCCTGTCTCCTTCAAAATACAGAACCGTATCTACCATATGTTCCAATACTCTTGGACCGGCGACAGTTCCTTCTTTTGTAACATGTCCGACAATAAAAATCGAAATCCCAAGCCCTTTTGCAAGCTGCATCAGCGTATTTGTTGCCTCTCTGACCTGCGACACACTTCCCGGTGCGGAACCGACTTCTTCACTGTACATTGTCTGAATCGAATCAATGATCACGGTATCTGGTTTTTCCTTTTCAATCACATTGCGGATCAGTTCCAGATTAGTCTCACAAAGCAAAAGCAGATGATCATTAAATTCTCCCATCCTCTGTGCACGCAATTTAATCTGGCGAAGCGATTCTTCCCCTGATATGTACAAAACCTTTCGTTCTTTTTTTGCCAGTTTCTGACACACCTGCAGGAGCAGCGTTGACTTACCGATTCCCGGATCACCGCCTACCAGAATCAGGGAACCCGGTACGATTCCGCCTCCCAGTACACGATCCAGTTCTTTAATCTCGGTTGTCACCCGCTCTTCATTCTCTGTCTTTACTTCTGACAATGGTACAATACGAATCTCTTTTGCCGCTTTAACTGCTGCCGTATTCGACGTTGTCACACACTCTTCCACGAAAGAGTTCCATTCCTTGCACATTGGGCACTGTCCCAGCCATTTTGATTCTTCATGCCCACAATTCTGGCAGAAAAAAACCGACTTTTTTGCCTTCGCCATATTCCATCTCCTTATATATCTTAAAAAATTACCAACTGCTTCTCTTGCCTGTTCCCAGTTTATATACTTTCGGTAAAGAAAGAGCCTGCCGAAGCAGACTCTTTTACTTTTCTTAAATACCTATGTACTTCAAACAACTCTTGCTGTAATCATTGTCCTACTTTCTTACAACCTTGATCTCAACGCTTTCTTTTCCAAGTTCCGCACTTACACTAAGCTTTGCGCTTAAGTTTGTCTTCATATCACCAACATTCATATCATTCATATATACGATATAATCTGTATCCGGTTCAAGTTCCAGTGTGATCTGTGCATCTCCTGTCCCTGATACCTTGAATGAGATCACATCTTCTGATACTTCAAAATGCTCTACTGCAGTTCCCGGAACAGATTCATATACGAACATTCCATTCTTTTCAAGCTTTGTAATCTCTTTAAATGTCTTTACTTTATATATATCTCCCTGAAATTCAAATCCATCCTTTTTTGTCTTTGTATCCAGAGTGTAATCACCGAAACTGAGTGTTCCGTCTAATTCACTTCTGATAAGCTCTTTGACTACTGTCATTGTTCAAATCCTCCTAATGGTCTTTCTCTTTCGACTTGTGGACTGTGAATTTTCCACATCCGAACCGTTTTTCTTATTATATAATAAAACTTCTTCTTTTGCTAGCTGTTTATCTCTCTGACTGTAAATTTTATTTCCTTTTTAGAAATACCGGCTTCCACATGGTCTCCACGTTTGATCTCACCATTCAAAAGTGCTTCCGCAAGTTTGTCTTCCAACTGGCTCTGTACTGCCCTTCTCAGCGGTCTTGCACCATACTTCTTGTCACTTCCGGTCTCAACGATATGCTTCTTCACAGAATCACGCACAACCAGTATAATTTCAAGCTGCTCTTTTGCTCTCTGCACAACTTCTTTACACATCAGCCCTACGATTTTCTTCATATTGTCCTCATTCAGCGGATGGAATACGATGATCTCATCAATACGGTTCAGGAACTCTGGGCGGAATAACTGCTTTACTTCGTCCATCACATTTGCTTTCATACGCTTGTAATCCGCCTTCTGGTCTTCCTGCTGGGTAAATCCAAGCTTCTTCGGTTCAATGATTGCCTTGGCACCTGCATTGGATGTCATAATGATAACCGTATTGCGGAAATCTACTTTTCTTCCCTGCGAATCCGTAATATGTCCGTCATCCAGTACCTGAAGTAAAATATTAAACACATCCGGATGTGCTTTCTCAATCTCATCAAACAAAATGACAGAATATGGATTTCTGCGTACTTTTTCGCTGAGCTGTCCGCCATCCTCATGTCCCACATACCCCGGAGGCGATCCAATCATCTTGGATACACTGTGCTTCTCCATATATTCGGACATATCTACCCGGATCATATCCTCTTCATTGCCAAAGAGTGCTTCTGCAAGAGCTTTGGAAAGCTCTGTCTTTCCGACACCTGTAGGACCAAGGAATAAGAATGAACCAATCGGACGTGCTGGATCTTTCAATCCCACTCTTCCTCGTTTTACCGCTTTGGAAAGTGCCTGGATTGCCTCTTCCTGACCAATCACACGGGTATGAAGCTCGGACTCCAGACGTAATAACTTATCTTTCTCGCTCTGCATCATCTTGCTGACCGGAATTCCAGTCCAACGGGATACCACATCGGCGATATCGTCGCTATCCACTTCCTCCTTGATCATAGCTGCGGCACCTTGCATCGTCTTCAACTTAGCCTGTACCTCCTTGATCTCCTCTTCCTTTTGCTTGATCTTACCGTAACGGATCTCAGCGACCTTGCCGTAATCACCCTCACGCTCCGCCTTGTCAGCCTCAAACTTTAGGTTCTCGATATCGATCTTATTTTGCTGGATCTTATTGATCTGCTCCTTCTCGCTCTGCCACTGAGCCTTTTGCTTAGTCTCCTCCTCCTTCAAGTCGGCGATCTCCTTATTCAGTAGCTCTAATTTCGACTTGTCGTTCTCACGCTTGATCGCCTCACGCTCGATCTCTAACTGTTTGATACGCCGGGAAACCTCATCCAACGACTCCGGTACGGAATCGATCTGCAAACGCAGACGGGCGGCGGCTTCATCCATCAAATCGATCGCCTTATCCGGCAAGAAACGATCCGTGATATAACGGGTAGACAACTGCACGGAAGAGATAATCGCATCATCCTTGATACGTACCTTATGGTGATTCTCGTATTTCTCCTTCAAACCACGAAGGATGGAGATCGTATCCAACTCACTCGGCTCATCTACGATAACGGTCTGGAACCGACGCTCAAGCGCCTTATCCTTCTCAAAATACTTCTGATACTCATCCAACGTCGTGGCACCGATCGAACGTAGCTCACCACGAGCCAAGGCCGGTTTCAAGATGTTAGCTGCATCCATGGCGCCTTCGCCTTTACCGGCTCCTACCAAGGTATGGATCTCATCGATAAAGAGGATGATCTCACCCTCGGATTTCGTAACCTCGTTCACCACCGCTTTCAAACGTTCCTCGAACTCGCCTTTATATTTAGCTCCGGCGATCAATGCGCCCATATCCAACGAGAAGATCTGTTTAGACTTCAAGTTCTCGGGAACGTCACCCCGAACGATACGATGGGCCAACCCCTCAGCGATAGCAGTCTTACCTACACCCGGCTCACCGATCAAGATCGGATTGTTCTTCGTACGGCGGCTCAAGATCTGCAAGACACGGCGGATCTCCTCGTCACGTCCGATCACGGGGTCCAGTTTACCGCTACGGGCACGCTCGTTCAAATTGATGGCGTATTTTCCTAAGGCATCGTACGTATCCTCGGCGGATTGGCTTGTCACCTTATTCCCTTTACGCAATTCCTCGATTGCTTGACGTAACTCTTTCTCTGTCACGCCGGCGTCTTTCAATATCTGTGAAGCGGTGCTCTTTTCCGTGAACAACGCCAAGATGATCGGCTCCAACGATACATATTGATCCCCCATTTTAGAGGAATAATCGATCGCCTTCTGTAAGACAGCGTTCGACTCGCTAGAGAGATAGGGTTCGCCTCCCGAAACCTTAGGATAAGATTCGATTTGGCGATCCAGTACCATATTCAGGTTTTGAGCGTTTACCCCTAATTTCTGAAAGATAAAATTAGTAACACTCTCACCCGTCATAATGACAGCTTTCAACAAGTGAACAGGTTCGATAACCTGTTGGTTATTTTTGGTAACCAACTGTACGGCTTGTTGAACAGCTTCCTGCGCCTTGATTGTAAAATTGTTTAAATTCATATATTTAAGCTCCTTTCTTATATTCTTTTCTAATTTATTTTACACTTATATCCTTACAAAAGAAATACCAAAACGAAAATATGACATTTTGTCTTAATATTATAAAACAGAATAGAGAACTCCCCGTCAAACCGTCCATTTCGGATGTCATTAGGACGTATCTTTTCAGAAAGAACAAAAGAGAGAGAAAAAGGTTTTGATAGTAAACGCACAGTATCTAGGTAAAAACAGTCAATGTTCTCAAAAAAAAACACGTACGAGTTTTTCCGGAAACACGTACATGTTTTTTGAAATTCACGTACGTGTTTTTTTCGAGTGGTTATATCCTATAAATCCAACAATTTACGGATAGTCATTATAATACTTCCACGTATTCTCCCGTTTCCTGTTTCTCTTCTTGTCACGGGCACTTTTCCAGAAAATAGTCTCTAGTAAATCCTCTGCGTCGAAATAGACTCTTATGGTAGCAAGTACCCCTCCCCTTCGCTGGCCATCCTTCACGACATCCGAGTATATATTAGTCAGTTTTACGTTGGCAGCCATAGGAACCTTACCTACCTTAAACTCTTTCCAATCCTGATTCTTAGGGAGCCTAATCGTGTGCGCTTGCTTCTGTATGGCCAATGAACGGGAAGGTGACTTAAAATTCAGCAGCATGAATAGGACTGGGGTAATCGAATCATAATTGGTCAACCTACGTAAAGTATCTAACTGTACATATTCCGAGAAGTCTTTCGTAATCGGCAACTCACTTGGTGAGGATAACATATGGGTTCCCGGTTGATCGGGTCGTAGAAAAGTCCCGCTTTCTATCGCCTTCTGAAACTCAGGATTCAAACGTATCTCCTCCTTGCCGGATAAAAATTCTTGCAGGCGCAAAGAATCCTGTTCCGTCCACTGCGCATGGGCCATCGTAGGTAGGATGAATACTATCAAAAGGAATATAGGTCGCATCTTCACGTCTCTCATCTTCATAATCCTCATTACATTTCTATCACCAAGACTCATTCCTCCATTAAATCCCCCATTCGAGTCGAGATACTTTAAGATTTATTGGGATGCTTATACCCTATTTGAATCTTAATATGGATTACCTTTATGCGATCAATCCAAATCCAATATAGATATGTTGATATTATTATCTCCGGCTAAGACAATGACCGGGACATCCAAGATAAAAGCGCCGCAAGGCACGACTCCACGTTTCCAGCAAGAGGCGAACGAGATCGCCCTGCATATGACCCAATTTCCCATTGACGAATTAAGTCGTATCCTCAAGCTCAGCCCGAAACTGGCGGCGGAATGTTACCGCAGATACCAAGATTTTCATGCGGAAGACAACCAGCCCTTGCAAGCGATACTCGCCTATACCGGTGTCGTATTCAAGAATATCAGCCCGAAAGACTTCACGGAGGAGGATTTTCTTTTCTCGCAAGAACATATGCGTTTCGTATCGGGATGCTACGGGTTACTTCGCCCATTAGACCTTATCAAGCCTTACCGGATGGAGTTCGACGTAAAAATCCCGGAACTAGGCGACGGGAATATGTACGCCTTCTGGAAGGACAGGCAAACAAATATATTAATCCATGACGTCCGACAGGGAGACGAAATCCTACTGAATCTAGCCAGCTTGGATATCCAACCCTCTTTCCAGTGGAAGGAGGTGGAGCGATCCGTCCGGATCATCACGCCCGAGTTCAAGATATGGAAGAACGGCAAAGCGGAGACGATCGTGATCTATGCCAAGATGTGCCGGGGACAAATGAGCAGCTATCTCATAAAGAACCGGATTTCTGACCCGGAGGCATTAAAAGCATTCACATGGGAAGGCTTTTCCTATAAAGAATCCATGTCCGAGGGGGATAATTGGGTATTTCTACAAGAATAATTCTAGGCTTATCCAATAAAATCAGATGATCTACGTTTTATAAGAACAATTCGTAAAAATCATAAAAAGGTTTATCCTTCTTTAATTTAGCGGTGATATGAAAAGAACCTTTACATATTTATTACTACTTGTTCTATTGGTTTGCGGAAAGCAAGCCTATAACCTGTTAATCTCGAATGAATCGATCCGGAGCAACCCTACCGGAGCCTTGTCTGACATCGCGGATGAGGTAATCGCCATTCCATTACAGGACTCAGGGACGCATTCGATCAAGGAGGCCAAGTATATCCGTCAAGAGGGAGACAACCTATTCCTTATCAGCAATGAGACGCTTTACCGTTTCAATCGCAAGGGAGAATTTATCTGTCGCATCACCCATCCGGATGACATACGGGTAGCGGGGTATGTAGTGAACCCGGCCAACCAGCAGCTGATCGTACTTGGAAACACGGACGATATTTTCTATTACTCATTCAATGGTGATCTCCTTACCCGCAAGAAACTGAAATGCGACCTTCCGGAGAATAGGCATATGCTATCCATATCCATGCACAATAACCGGATATTTACCACCGAGGAATGTGTTCATGGGGATACGGCAGGGCAAACCGCTACGATTGAGAAACAGATCGTTGAATACGATTCCTCTTTCCATAAATTACAATCTCATACGATCCGTCCGGTCGATCTGGAACGTTCCGCATGCCCGATCGGTTGTCTCGCCCCGGAAGTAGCCGTGGAGCCCGGAAGCGGAACGGTTTATGCCTACGCCCCCTCCTATCAACCCGGGAACTTATTACGGGACACTTTATATATTAAGCAAAAGCGGCAAAGCCAAGCCTTGGAGAACCTTGCCGGAAAGAATACATTCCCTTTGCTACCGATCCGCATGGGTAGCCGTTTCTGGGTATCTACTTACTATAACGCAGAGGATGAGTCCAGAAATTACACCTTCTGTTATGATACGGAGAAGGAAGAATGCTGGCAGGTAAAAGAAGGATTAAAAGATAATTTTTATCAAACCGGAAATGTGCGACGAATGGACCCTATCGATCCCTATTGCCATTCCTATTGTTTCAGCAAATCCGGAGAGGATCTGCGAAATACTTTCCCCGCACAGGCCCAAGGGGAAAGCCTCGTGTTATTTATCGTGAAATTGAAAGGGTAAATCCAGTTAATATTTCAATAGAGAGCAGACTGATGGGTACAAAATAATATGTATCTTCGTACCATTCTAAAAAAGCATTAAGTACATGAAAAAACTTTTAACCTGCATTGCCTTGGGCTTTGCGACTACCAGCTACGCTGTAACCCCTTTGTGGATGCGTGATGTACAAATTTCTCCTGATGGAACAGAGATCGCGTTTTGTTACAAAGGAGATATCTATAAAGTACCGGCCAAAGGAGGAACAGCGACACAACTTACCACCCAAGCATCGTATGAATGCACGCCAATCTGGTCTCCGGACGGAAAACAAATCGCTTTCGCCAGCGATCGTAACGGCAATTTCGATTTATTCGTAATGCCCTCCAACGGTGGAACGGCACAGTGCCTCACCACTCATTCCGCCTCCGAGATTCCATCGGCCTTTACTCCCGACGGCAAATACGTACTCTTCTCCGCATCCATACAAGATCCCGCCCAGAGCGCCTTATTCCCGACCTCGGCCATGACGGAACTCTATAAAGTGCCGATCGGTGGCGGACGTACGGAGCAAGTATTGGGAACACCCGCCGAGATGGTTTGCTTCGATAAATCCGGAAAGACATTCTTATACCAAGACCGTAAGGGCTTCGAGGATGAATGGCGTAAACATCATACCTCGTCCGTCACCCGGGATATATGGATGTACGATACGCAAACTGGAAAACATACCAATTTGACCGACCATGCGGGAGAAGACCGCAACGCCGTATTTACCCCGGATGGACAGACGGTTTACTTTCTGAGCGAACGCAACGGAGGTTCTTTCAATGTATATTCATTCCCTCTCAACACCCCACAATCTATAACGGCGGTTACTAAGTTCAAGACACATCCCGTACGTTTCCTCTCTACAAGTAGCGACAATACATTATGCTACACATACGATGGCGAGATCTATACACAACGTCCGGGAGTCAATCCGCAGAAAGTGCGGATTGATTTGATCCGTGACGATCAAGAGCAAATCAGCGATCTGAATTCCAGCAAAGGAGCTACCTCTGCCACCGTATCCCCCGATGGCAAGCAGATCGCCTTAACCCTAAGAGGCGAGGTATTCGTCACCTCGGCCGATTACAACACGACCAAACAAATCACCAATACCCCGGCCGCCGAAACAGGCGTATGCTTCTCGCCGGATAACCGTACCTTGGCTTACGCCAGCGAGCGTGGTGGTAATTGGCAACTTTACTTGGCTAAGATCGCCCGTAAGGAAGAAGCTAATTTCCCGAACGCAACGATTATCGAAGAGGAAGTTCTCCTGCCTTCTAAGACCGTAGAGCGTAATTATCCTCAATTCTCACCGGATGGTAAGGAACTCGCTTTCATAGAAGATCGTATGCGGCTGATGGTAGTCAACCTTGAGACGAAGAAAGTACGCCAAGTCACGGATGGCTCCACATGGTATAGTACAGCCGGCGGTTTCGATTACTCATGGTCGCCGGACGGTAAATGGTTCACGCTCCGGTTTATCGGAAACAAGCACGATCCTTATTCGGATATCGGCTTGGTTAGTGCGCAAGGCGGGGAGATCACCAACCTGACCAATAGCGGTTACACCAGCACCTCCCCACAATGGGTACTGGATGGAAACGCCATCTTATTCACCACCGAGCGTTATGGAATGCGTGCGCATGCTTCATGGGGCTCCTTGAATGATGCCATGCTGGTATTCATGAATCAAGACGCTTATGATAAATTCCGCTTGAGCAAAGAGGATTATGAGTTGCAAAAGGAACTGGAAAAGGAGCAGAAAGAGGTAACCGGGGACAAAACCGACGACAAGAAAAAAGAAGATAAAGCCGATGAAAAGAAAGACGAAAAGCCCAAGGATATCGTAGTGGAACTGAAAGGCATCCAAGATCGTATCCTACGTCTTACTCCTAATTCCTCCGAAATGGGTAGTGCCGTCATCTCAAAGAATGGCGAGACCTTATATTATTTCTCGGCTTTCGAAGACAAATACGACCTGTGGAAAATGGACTTGCGCAAGAAAGAGACCAAGCTACTCCACAAGATGAATACCGGATGGGCGAACATGGAAATGGATAAGGAAGGTAAGAACCTGTTCTTGTTGGGTAGCAATTCCATGCAAAAAATGGATATGGGATCGGAGAAACTAACACCGATTCATTACCAAGCGAACTTAAAAATGGACTTGGCCGCCGAACGTGAGTATATGTTCGACCATGTCTATAAACAAGAGCAAAAACGGTTCTACAACGTGAACATGCACGGCGTAAATTGGGACGTTATGACCGCCGCCTACCGTAAGTTCTTGCCACATATCAATAACAACTATGACTTCGCGGAGTTGCTAAGCGAATATCTGGGAGAACTCAACGTATCTCATACCGGAGGACGCTTCCGTCCGCAAACAAGCGGCAATATTACCGCCAACCTAGGCCTACTTTTCGATTGGAACCATAGCGGCAAAGGTTTATTAATCGCTGAGGTAGTGGAAAAAGGCCCATTCGATCACGCACGTTCCAAGGTAAAAGCCGGTACCGTCATGGAGAAAATAGACGGACAAGAAATAACCCCGGATATGGATTACTCCAAGCTATTAAACAATAAGGCCAAAAAGAAGACCTTGGTTTCCCTCTACGATCCACAAACCAAAGAACGTTGGGAAGAGGTAGTCTTGCCTATCAGTAACGGTGAGTTAAATAACTTGCTTTATACCCGCTGGGTGAAGCAACGTGCCGCCGACGTGGATAAATGGTCGAACGGACGATTGGGATACGTCCATATCCAATCCATGGGAGACCCTAGTTTCCGCTCTGTCTACTCCGATAT